>ERZ791837.2227-NODE-2227-length-11134-cov-3.047297_pt1 | contig 11134 bp, 13 predicted proteins | sample MGYA00510292_ERZ791837 | MGnify/ENA primary metagenome ERZ791837 (study PRJEB30046, sample SAMN00715259) | human gut metagenome | study: EMG produced TPA metagenomics assembly of the A metagenome-wide association study of gut microbiota in type 2...
AGTTTGTTGAATCTATGTATCTCATCAATGAAAATAATTGTTTTAATTCCAGACCTGCGATTCGCTTTGGCTGTGTTTAAAACATCCTTTATTTCCTTTACACCTGAAGTAACTGCACTTAGCTCATGGTAATCTGATGTTGTTAAATTTGCAATTATTCTAGCTAATGTTGTTTTTCCTACTCCAGGAGGACCCCAAAAAATCATAGATGAAATCGTATCATTGTCAATCATCGACCTTAGAGGCATTCCTTTTCCTAATATATGTTCTTGTCCAACAAACTCATCCAGAGATGACGGACGCATTTTGTTTGCTAATGGTATTGAAATACTATCATCAAAAAAAGAAAATTGGGTGTTCATGTTTGTTCCTCGGAATAATCAGTAAGATTTTTCTTAACTATATAAAGAGCATTTTAAGGCATTACTCCAATTCAAGTGATGCTAGTCTTAAGTAAAACACTTGTGGTAGAGTATTTATCGCCGTAAATTCACATCATTTCACTCCACAATATGATATACTAACATATTATAGTAAGTATATCATATCTTTTTCCATTTGTCAAGGGAATACAAAAAATTACAAATAAAATTTCTGTAATGTGGATTGAAATTTGTGGAAAGAGTACAATGATTTATAAATAAGGAAGGGCAATGGTGGAAATTATTGAACATATATTGTGAAAAGATATTGGAATTGAGAGTCTACTTTAAATTAGCTAGGAGTCTAGCAAAAAAGACGGCTTAATGTCATTTTCGTGTTTCGAAGACCAGTATATCTAACATATTAAGGATATACAGTTCTCCACTTTGCTATACCTATTTACTTCTCAACGCTCACAGCTACACCCGACTTGAACGTAAATTCCAGGTAGTCCTCGTGTATGATAATCTTTGCAAGAAGTTTCTTAGCAAGTGCTTCATCAAACTTGCTAACGGCAGTCGGCTGTGTTTTTATGAATTTCTGCAATTCCTTAATGCGTTTCTTATGCTGTGTCCTTGTGGCATTATCCATATTGTTCTGTGCCTGAATTTCTCTCAGGTGGAGAATCTCGGTTGCCACATCATCGTAATTCTCTCGGCGTTCTGTTCTGTCCAGTAGTTCCTGCTGCAAGGCAGCCATTTTAGCATTAAGTTCTTCATCAGAAGCGTCTGTGCCGAGAACGGTATCGAGATTTGTTTTCAGTCTTGTGAGGTAGTCGGTACTGTTGGTGAGCATTTCATTGACAGCATCCAGAAAAGCACTCTGTAACACTTCCTCATTAACCGTTCTTGCCCGGCATTTGTCCTTATCCTTTAAACGTGTACTGCATCGCCAGACTATTGATTTCTTGCCACGATTATTCCAATGAATTCTGTGGTATTCCTCGCCACAATCGGCACAGAACACAATCTGCGAAAATGCGTGAGCAGCACTAAATCCTTTACGTCTGCCTTGTAAGTCACGCTCTGAAGAACGCCTTGCAATTTCCTCCTGAACTCTCATAAACAGCTCTTTTGGAATAATCGCTTCATGGTGGTCTTCAATATAGTATTTTGGCATGATGCCGTTATTCTTGATACGCTTTTTATTCAGAAAATCTACCGTATAGGTTTTCTGCAAAAGAGCGTCACCCATATATTTTTCATTTTCAAGAATAAGTCTGATGCTGCTGTCATGCCATCTCGGATTGCCACGAGAAGTTAAAATACCGTCACGCATCAAGCCTTTTGCTATTTTCTGACAACTTGCACCTTCCAGGTATTCAAGAAAGATACGCTTTACAATCTCTGCTTCCTGCGGATTGATGACAAGGTTGCCGTCTTCATCCTTGTCGTATCCAAGGAAGCATTTTGCATTTACCATGACTTCTCCGTTCTGAAATCGGTATTGCATTCCCAGTTTTACGTTTTTGGAAAGTGATTCAGATTCCTGTTGTGCCAATGAAGCCATAATGGTAAGCAGGACTTCGCCCTTTGCATCCATAGAATTGATGTTTTCCTTTTCAAAAAATACAGGGATATTCATTTCTTTCAGTATTCGGATATAGTTCAGACAGTCAACGGTATTTCTTGCAAATCGGCTGATAGACTTTGTGAGTATCAGGTCAATCAAGCCTTTCTTACAGTCATCTATCATTCTGTTAAAATCATCACGTTTTTTTGTATTTGTCGCACTAATGCCTTCATCAGCGTATACATCTACAAACACCCACTCAGGATTTGCTGTTATGTATTCACGATAATGTGTGACCTGTGTTTCGTAACTTCCTGCCTGTTCTTCATTATCGGTTGACACACGACAGTATGCCGCTACCCTTAGTTTTTTTATTTCAACCTTTGCTGCCTTATTGCCTATCTGCGGTGTAGCAGGTATCGTCAATACTTTCATTCTTTCACCTCAATCAAACTATATAAGTATTCTGCCTGTTTTACTGAATCAACGTGTTGTATGGTTGGGGCAGATATCGTAAACTCTGTATAAATTCGTGGCGGTTTTAATCGCTTTGGTCTTTGATGTCTTTCAGAACGTAAAATCAGTTCTGCATTTGCTTTTGCAAAGATTTCCTTCAGTTCTGACCTACAGCAATCTTGCAGAATCGGCGGGCATTGATGACGTTCTGCTTCTTGTCACCGCTGGAAAATGGGGAGCAGATGTACACCATCGGCTTATACCTTCTCATACGCTTTTCCTTGTTTTCCTCTCGGCGGATACGGGACAAGGCTTCAAATTCGGTAGGGCTTGCATAACCTTCGCTGTTATAATACATATTTATACTCCTTTCAGGGCGTAATAGAGTTCACACCACTTCAATGCGGTATCTTTTACTTCTGCTGGTGCATTCCACCAGTCATGGTGTCTTAAAAATGATCTGTATTTTTTAGGAATACATCTGAGGTTGCTGATTTCGCAGTTCATTGGATCATTATCAAGGTGAATCATCATGTGGTCAGACGGAACTTCACCGTACTGCTGTTCCCAGATATAGTGAGATTTCAGTTTGATGCGGTGGTCAATTCCATGCCCGTACTCTTCGTTGATAACGATATACGGAACTCCATGACGGATGATTTCATCACCGATTTTATGCTTTTTATTGGCTTCAAGCATAGGAGTCAGCAATTTAGCAAAGGATTCTTCGGAAAAATGAGCCTTGATTTCTTCTGATGATAATCCTTCCTGCCATCGAGGATGATTTTCAGATGTGAATCGTCCGTTTCCGTTTGGTGACGGGAGTTTATGCCTTGCACACCAGCCTTTGATTGTATTCAGGCAGATTGCAGTTCCAAAAAATGCGTTAAAAAACTCTGCCAGTTCTTTACGGCTCATTTCAGGGGCATACTGTCTCATGAAATCCTTTTGCTCGGCAGTAAACCCGTCTGCCCATGTATTCGGACGCTTGATAGTTGTCCAGCCTCTTGACTGCATAAAGTACTGTAAACCTTTCTTTGTTCTGTTGTCATTAAATGTCTGATTGAATAATACAACAAGCTCAGCGGCTGTCATTTTTGAGCAGTTAAGCTGAATGAAATCAATCTGTTCAGCAGTATATGGCTGTTTAAACATTCTTTCCGACCAGCCTTTCAATGTTAGAGTTCTGAAGTTTGCCCTCGGCTACGAGTTTGTCGGTACGGAGAACAACATCCGCATTGTTAATCATCTGCTTTGCAAGAGAAGAAATTGTCTGAGAAAGTTCTGTTTCCTTGCGGCGTTCATCAATGCTGAGAGTGTCATCACTTGCGATGCGGATTCTTTCTCCGAGAATTTCCTGTAATTCCATAAGTGTCATAATATTTACCTCCTGATTATTGCTCACAGGCGGAGGACACGTTATCAGCATCCTCCGGGTGAGCTTGTTGTTTATATGGTTTTCTTAGAACGGAACATCACCGTCACCGAGGATTTCCTCAAAATCACCGAGGTCTCCAAGGTCGACTGTTGTAGCGCTTGCAAACTGTTCCTGTGGACGCTGTGCAACGGTATCATCGGATACACCGCTGCTCTGCTTGTAGACGTGCTTGCATTCGGGGTGAGCGGATTCATTCATGTAGCGGACTCTCTCGCTGGTCTTGCCGTTGTAAGTTTCGTGGATGACGTTCACCTTAATGACACGATTGATAAGGTCTGCACAGAGGTCTGCAACTGTGTTATAAGCCTTGCCTCCGGGGAGTGCTGCAGCCTTGGCAAGCTGCATGACCTGTTTAAAACTGTAACCCTGCACCTGCATATCTGCCTGAGTCGGTTCTCTGCGTTTCCAGAGTGTATGGAAAATACATCTGTTCTGGAATTTCTGCTCTACATCGTTACGGATGATGAGTGTAAGGTTCAGACCTGTGGCACCGTTCTGGGTGGTGTGTTCCTCAATTGTCTTTATGATGACCTCATAATCTCCCGCAGGGATAAGGTCAAAGCTGTTTACTTCGCTGTAATCTGTAGAAAAAGCCATTTTATTTACCTCCAATCAATTTCATTGCATCCTCAACGCTTCTGCACACACCTGCGATTGCTCCGATGTTCTGCATAGCCTTGAGGAATTTTCGCTGTTGGTCCGTTGGTCGTCCAGTCGGTGTTTTGACTTCGATAAAGACTGCCTTGCCGTCGGATTTCCTGATTCCGAAGAGGTCGGAGAAACCTTTGGGAACACCTGTATCGAAGTAACGACCGTCCGGGGTGTATCCTTTGCCGACATTGATTCTGAAAATTACACAACTGTCAGAAAGTGCGGCTCGGATTTCGTTCTGAATTCTGTGTTCTTCTGTCATATGAAACCTCGCATTCTGCCCTGATAGTAGCACCAGCCTTTCTTGTATCCATGTTTCCTTGCATATTCATGAAGTTCCGCCATGTTATGACAATCATCCGGGGTGGAGAAATCAAGCGTAAAACCTTCGATTTTCTCAAGCTGTGTATCTTCTTCGGTGTCAAGAGTACGTTCCTGTCTTGGAAAGATATATCCGCAATTAGGACAAACCTTTCTGCCAAACTTGGGTGGTTCAAAGGTATAGTAGCATTCAGGACACTGTGTCACCAGAGCCTCTTCCGCTTCCTGCTTTCTCGCATCCTTCTTCTTGCCCTCAAGCGTCCACGTTCTGTCCGCATCCGGCATTCCGAAACGAGCGTAATTTCCCACATGGTCGATAATGATTGCACGTTTTCCTTTTTTGTAACGCATACACCTCATGGACTGCTGGATATATAAGGTCAGGGACTTGGTTGGTCGGAGCAAGATGGCACATTCACAATCGGGAACATCGAATCCCTCACTGATTAAATCTACATTACAGAGGATTTTGATGTTTCCTTTGCGGAATTCCTCGATGATTCGGTCACGTTCCTGTTTCGGAGTACCACCGTCAATGTGAACTGCCGAGATTCCTGCATCCTTGAATTCTTCAGCCATCGCAATAGAGTGATTGACAGATACACAGTAGCAGATTGCCTGTTTTCCGTCTGCAAGCTGTCGGTAGTACTTGATTGCATCTCCGAATACCGCCGTCTTCAGCATTGCTTTTTCAAGGGACTTGGTTTCGTATTCACCATGCAGTATCTTGATTCCTGTGAGGTCCGCAATGCTGGGAGCGTAATAATCGTAAGGGGCAAGGTAGTGGTTTTTAATCAGCCATTTCGCTGATACGCCAACCACCAGTTCATCATTTACATCACCCAGACCACTTCCGTCCAGGCGGACAGGGGTTGCGGTGACTCCGATACGCTTGGCATCGGGAAAGGCATCATAGATTTTACGGTAGGTGGAGGCTTTGGAGTGATGATTTTCATCGGTGATAATGAGCTGTGGTGGTGTCAGCTTTGCAATTCTGCGGCTTGCTGTCTGCACCATCATCACCTGACATCTGTTCATATCCACACCCCACCAATCAAAAGTCCGTTTAATCTGATCAACCAGTTCCTTGCGGTGTACAATGAAAAGCACATGATTATTCTTTTCAGTAGCGGATTTTGCAATGTCCGCTACAATCACTGATTTTCCGCCACCACAAGGTAACACGATACAAGGAGCCCTCGCACCATGTCGGTATGCTTCACGAGCCTTTTCAATCAGCTCAATCTGATACTGTCTCAGACTCATTCTGCTTCTTCTCCTTCTTCTGTGCGTTGATGATTTTGGTCATGCACTTCCAGCAGAGTTTTCTGCCATAGTTCTTTTCCGTACCTTCTGCAATCTGGTCGGCTGTACGATTCTTTACTGCTGTGATTACAGCACCGCAATCTGCACAACGATGCGGTTCAATTCCGTTGGAAAGCCAATTCTTAAGAGATGATCCCAGTTCAGGAGTAATCACGCCTGCCCAGGTATCAAGGAAAGTCGTATCCTTGGATACGATTGCATTGTGGTTGCGGGCAATATTCAGCACCAGGTCAAATTCATACTCTGTGTTTTCACGCTGTACGGGAGCAAGTCCGATTTTCACAGGAACTGTCTTGCCCCTGTCATTCTGCTCCATAGCATAAGCCATTTTAGTTCTCATTGTAACGATAACGTGACAATCCATAGAGAGCAGTGTATTGATGAGGAGATTCTGTTTCTTGCCTGCATCGTTCCAGGCGGTGAATGAGTTCTTGCCAGTCTGCTGTTCCACAGTTTCCTTGAAATCCAATACACCGCCTTCGCCCTCCCAGGCGTGAGAAAAGCTGTCGATGATGATAACTCCGTCTTTGCCAACAAGCTGCTGTGCTTCTTGCACAAGTGTAATGTAGCGTTCAGCTGTAAAGGGCGGTGCCAGTTCTGCATAGAGATACTCACCGACATTAAGGTCGGGGCGATTACCATAGAACTGACCTCTGCCATGTTCCGTATCAATGAGAGCAATCTTGCCCCAGTCGGCAGTTACACCGAATGCAAGATAGAGAGCCGAGAGCGTTTTTCCTGCTCCGCTCGGTCCCGCAAGAGCAACACGCATCTTTGCAGCCTTACGCTGTACCTTTTCAAATGCCATAATCAAACCTCCTGTTATTTAATCTGAATGTTCTGATGTTCAGTAAGTGAAGCACCTTCAATCTTCTTACCAGCCTCCAAAGCTGCCCTGACAGCCTTTTTGTCCGGGGTGTATGTGACTTTCTCTACACACCAGTCCTTGGAAATCACGCTCGGATCAATGTCCGTAGTAGTAGATGCTCTGAAGGTGATGTGGACTTTCGGTGTTTCAAACGGAAGATAGCAGAGAGCTTCGGAAAGCCACTTCTTAAGCGATTCAGCCTTCTTTTCCGCTGATTTCATACGCTTGTCCAGGGCATCCTTTTCTTCCTTAATGGCTTTGGCATCGGACTCCAGGTTCTTAATCCAGAGTGCTACACCTTCAAGTTTCTTACTGCGTTCCATAAGCAGAGAATCAAGCGTTTCGGCATTGATTACTTCTCCAGTTTCCTCATCAACGCAAACCATGATTGCGGCATCAATTTCATACAAGGTTGCCATGCTTCTTTACCTCCTGTTCCAATGCATCTGCCAAAGCGTAAAGTGAATCTGCCAGTTCCATCAGTGCATCTGCCATAGCCTGTCTGACTTCTGCAGGGATTTCACCCTTGTGGTTGGTTTCAGCGACTACATCAACCAAAACTTTAATCTTACTCATGTGTCTTTCCTCCTGTAATTTATTGTTGAATTCAGAAATTATCCTCCTTCATACTTATAGAAAAAAATCGCACCAAAAATTAACCCCTTTGAAATTTTTCTTTCAAAATTTCAATGATTCTTTTTTTGATGGCGGTGATTCTTGCCGTTGAAACTCCCATAATAGCAGCAACTTCACATTCCTTGAATTCTTCGATGTACAGAAGTTCATAGACTCTCTGCTGCCTTGGAGACATGGTTGCGACAATCTCTCGCATCTTAATGATATTAGGATTGATAGTTTCTTCTGGGACAACAAGTACCTCACCAAGTTGGCTGGCACATTCACCATTATCGAGAACAATTTCAGCCTCTAACGAAAGGTTCCAACTGCGATATTGAAAACTCTCCGGGTGTGCCTTGTTCCACTCTATTCGCTGTTTTTCCACATTTGCTGAAGAAGCTGTGGCATCGTTCTTGATGTTGTTATAAACCTCGGCATCATCAAAAGCATGAAGGCTTTTAATAAATTCCGCTGTTACACCGCTTTCACCCTCATGAAGTGTCTGTGTTGTTCCATCAAGGAAATAGTAGGTGTAGAACCTTCTTCTATAAAGTGATGTTTTTACAAATCTGTTTTGCATTCTTTATCCTTTCCGCCACGTTACAGTTCGGGCAGAAGGATAAAAAAACAGGAGCCGGTAAGATACCTGCTCCTGCAACTCAAAATGGGTACAGCAAGGCAAGGCTATCTCGTTAGCAGGTTCATCAGCTGTACTGATAAATCCTGTATGAAATATCCTTATACCCTGAGCTGTACACACTCCTGGCTTAAAATATGATTATAAGCATTTTAGTGTCATGCTTAGGACAATGTTCTTCTTATAATATTTCGTTGGTTAGTGTAGACATTTGACGAAAAATGTGATATAATAATGATTGAAATGATACACATTCACCCAATTGATAGATACAAATTCCTATAGATAACAACTTTGTTCTTGTGTATCAGGTCTGCTTTTATCATATCACATCATAACGAAAAAGTAATTGTAGTAAATTTGTAGTAGATTTGGAGTGAATTTGAGATGAGGGGGAATAGTAAACGTGACCGAGGTGTGTTTTTCTGAGTTTGCGAGATGTATTCAGAAGGCTTTGCAGCCACCTAATGATGACTTAGCTACAGTGACTCTTTTGTTGGATTGGCTTACCCAACGTTCAGATGTTGTAGATAAAAATGGAAATGCAATTGCTATTGACTCAGTATTGACAAGTAATCTTTTAAAAAGGAAGGTGAATGTACCAAAATCTATTAAAGATGTTTGTTCTAACTCTGAAATCTTATCTGAAGCTACAACTCATTGTCGTTATCAGGTTCTTCCGTATTTAAATCCAATAATGTCAGATGATATGTATGAAGAAATGGAATCTGCAATCAATAATGACATATCTATCAGCAATCGAACTAAGATTAAATTCAATAAAATTCTTGGCAATGGTCAAGAATCTGAATTTCTTGCTAATCTTCTTATGTATGTAATCAATAAAGAAAACAAAAAAGCAGGAGAGCCGTTGAATCAGAACGATATCCCAATACTCGCAGAGGTGGATTTCCAATGCCCATTATGTCATCGAAAACTATTTGAAAATATAAAATCCAGCACAATAAAAAAATATGACATTGTACATATTTACCCACCTAAAAACAGGTTTAACTGCGAAGTCGAGAAACCATCTAAAATTGATGCTCCAACTAACCTAATCGCTTTGTGCAGAGACCACGCAGAAGAATACTTAATTGCACCTACATTGGAAGAGTATCAAAAACTAATTAATATAAAAAAACAAACATCTATGAAATATAAGCACATTAATGAGGTTAATGACTCTGACTTGGATGAAGAGATAAGAAACGTTTTATTGGGACTTGCAAATATTTCACCTGATATGACACTGGAGGAGCTTTCAATGCATGCTTTACGTTTGGACCAAAAAATTCTGCCAGATAATACATTGCTCCTAAATGATGAAACAACGAGAGTGTTACGCTACTATCACTATATTGAGGATGTTTTTGCTGCAATGGAACGAGAAAATACAGGCATTTTTGATTTAATAGCAAGTGAAGTTTCCACAGTTTTTAGGAAATTAAATCGCGGCACACTTTCTCAAGAAGAAGTGGTAGATGAACTCGCTAAATGGATAAAAAACAAATCTGGTGTTGGTGATAGAAATTTCAGGGCTTGCCATATAGTAGTAGCTTATTTTATACAGAACTGTGAGGTATTCGATGAGATTTCCAAATAAAGTAACTTCTTATAGCAAAAGCATTTTAGCAAAATTTCCAATTGTGCTATCTGCACTTGAAGATACAGAGATGCATCCTTTGGATTTATATAAAAAGGTTAAATCAAAAGTTAGTGATATTGGAGAATTCGTGGAAATATTAGATTGCCTATTTGCTTTGAGAACAATAGAACTGGTTGACGAAAGGAATGTACTACGATATGTTGATAGAAGTCATGTGTGATAAATTTGTAAGTTTTGGCAAGCCACGAGGTAAAATAACATTTCAAAATGGTTTGAATACTGTAATGGGAACAGATGTTGGTTCAAATTCAATAGGAAAATCCACTTTTTTAATGATTATTGATTTTGTATTTGGCGGAAATGATTATGTAGAAAAACTAACAGAAGTGCAAACCGAGGTTGGTGACCACTCTATTTGTTTCGCTTTCAAATTTTCAGATGGAATGCACTATTTCTCTCGTTCGAGTGCCAACTATAAATATGTTCAACGTTGTGATTCAGATTATAAGCCTCTCAATGAAGAAGCAATGCCTTTGGAGAGTTTCTGTAAGTTCCTACTATCTCATTACAATATGACCTTAGAAGGATTAACCTTCAGAAATGCCATAGGAAGATGTATGAGAGTTTACAAACGTGAAGTTCTTGATGTTGAATTGCCGCTTCAAGAGGCTAAGAAAGAAAGTCTTGCTGCTGGCATTACGGGACTATTAAAATTAACAAATCTTTATTCTGGTGTTGCCGCACAATCGAAAGCAACTGAAGCAGCAAAAGATAAGTATTCTACATTCAGGAAAGCAAGAACATACTCCTATATTCCATCAGTGAAAAATAAAACTGAATTCAAGAAAAATGCTGTGCGAATTGAAGAATTAGAAACAGAATTAAGAGAAATAGAGGAAAAAAGTTCGAATGGCATTCTTACGCTTGACACTATGCAAGCTGACAGAGTGGCAGAGCTTCAACTGCAACTAAAAGAATTAAAGCGAAAAAAACGACGACTGAATGCTCAAATGAAATCGGTTTGTTCGGATAGTGAATTGGGGAGTAAAAGTTTTGCAAGAAGTTATGTAGAACTACAACGTTTTTTTCCAAGTGTAGATATACAACGCTTAGAGGCTATAGAGGGATTTCATAAAAAACTATCTGGAATCTTAAAAAATGAATTTACTGAAGAAACCGAACATCTGAAAACCTCTATTCTAATGCTTGATTATGAAATAAAAAAAGTAGAAGATGAAATAGTAGTAAGTGTTGGAGAAGTAGAACATCCAATGG
>ERZ791837.2228-NODE-2228-length-11126-cov-3.789450_pt1 | contig 11126 bp, 10 predicted proteins | sample MGYA00510292_ERZ791837 | MGnify/ENA primary metagenome ERZ791837 (study PRJEB30046, sample SAMN00715259) | human gut metagenome | study: EMG produced TPA metagenomics assembly of the A metagenome-wide association study of gut microbiota in type 2...
GCACGGTAAAAATCTGCCTCGGTAATACCGTATTTCTCGTGCAGCAGCTTTAACGCCATCAGCTTCACCGGTTCTTTCACTTCATCATCGGTATATGGAATAGAACCGATCACGATGTTCAGCTCCTCACCCTTGATTCCATCCTTTAATTTCCGCTCATTCTGCTCCGCAGACAGATGAGGAAGTAAATCTCTTTGCTTCCTTGTACGCCAGTGCAGTAAGTACCGAGCTTTTCTTTAACTGACCAACCTTATAGTTAGATGATGCCTGATGTGACTTAAGTGCAGAATTTATCCTTCCATAAAACTTTGCACAAGCCTAAAAATACCGCATATACAGCTACCGAAAATCCAATAAATAAAAGAATATGCTGGACATTTCCATAGACAACGCCATTGTCAAACCACAATGACACTGGATATATTTTATGAATTATTCCAGAAATAAATGCACCCATATCAGTAAGCATTGCAAGCATCATGGCTTCATCAGCCATAGCATTTTGATTGAGCCAGAAGCTTCCAAACATTATGCCCAAAAACAAAATCACCGTAGCAATAAGCTGAACTGCCGCTTTGTGCTTAAAGCCTGCACCAATGGCTAATATTGCCATTCCCACAGCGGCAGCTATTGTCATAGGTAGCAGTGGTGCGAACAATATTCCAAGGAACCAGAAAGCCACGGTCCCTGCATTAAAGCCATTCCACATTTCATAGCCCACTGCCATTGGCACCATTACTACCACCGCAAATGCAAGATTGTTAATATACATAGAAAGAAACTTCGACGCAATAATTGTCCTCGTCTTTATAGGAAATGCTGTAAGCATATCATAATCTCTTGTGCTAAAAAGAATTCCATTGGTTTTTAAAAATGTGAAGAACAAAATAACAATAGAGGTAATCATAAGTGCATAGCCAGGAACCACATAGGACATCCCAAGATAGCTGTAGCCATATGAAATTCCAAAGCAGTAACCTGCCAGAACAATTGCGAGGAAAATGTATAAAACACCCATTGCTATGTATCTGTATTTAACCTTTTTGTTTCTTTCATTTCTAATAGTTCCTAATCTGAACCTGTTTAGAAACTCTGTTTTAAGAAGTGATAAAAGATTATTTGTCATCCGTCGTCACCTCCATAAATATATCCTCCAAGGACTGATTCTTAACTACCTCTTCCATATTTCCTGAAGTAACAAGCTTACCATCCTTAATAATTGCAATCTTATTGCAAAGCTTCTGAGCCACCTCAAGCACATGAGTAGAAAAGAATATTGCACTTCCCTGTCGGCACAGCTCCTTCATAATATTTTTTAAGTCAAGTGCAGCCTTAGGATCAAGTCCAACAAATGGTTCATCAAGAACCAACAGTTTTGGCTCATGAACTAACGCAGAAATAATAGCCACCTTCTGCTTCATACCATGGGAATAGGCGCTGATAGGCTGAGCAAGGTCTTCGGTAAGGCCAAAGAGATCGGCATATTCCTTGATGCGCCGTTCCCGTTCCTCCTTGGAAACGCCATATACATCGGCAATAAAATTGAGATACTGCACCCCGCTGAGAAATTCGTACAGGTCGGGGTTATCCGGCAGATAGGCGATTTTGCGTTTGCAGCCGATGGGATCTTCCCGGATGGACACGCCATCCACATAGATCTCCCCTTCTTCAAACTGCAGGATACCACAGCAGGATTTGATGGTCGTGGTTTTGCCGGCGCCGTTATGGCCAATGAACCCATAGATCTCCCCCGCGCAAATGTGCAGCGAAAGATCATCCACCGCCTTTTTATCACCGTATGTTTTGGTCAGGTGTTCGATTCTGAGCATTTTGCTCCCTCCGATCGAATGTTTAATGTCAAATATATTTTACAACTTCGTTATCGCGTTGTCAATGCCCCCGCCGCATTATTCAAACAATCTTAATAAAAACCGTGAACCGCTAAAAGTCCCTGCCGCTATGGGCAGGGACTTTGCAGTGAATTTGGCAGTTACGCCGCTTCAGCGGGACCCTCGGGCAACTCGGACTCCTCCGCTGGCTCGGTCGGCTCCTCAGCAACCGTCCATTCAAAAGCATTGGCCGTGCAGATAAGATCATCCCGCATAGAATCCGGCTCATAGGTGATGGTGATCCGATCGCCCACATTCAGCAGGATGACCTTTTCCACCTCACCGGCGGAAATGCAGTAGACAATATTGCCCGCATCCAGCGTTACATAGTACATGGTCGTACCATCAATGACCGCGGAGCGCAGCACCGTTACGATGCCGGTTACGGTATCCTCATCCGCCGGCAGAATGGGGGCTTCCCCGGTATCCAGCTTGTTCTGCCGCAGCAGCTTATAATAGTTGCTCTGGCATTCCTCCACCGAGGCTCCGGTAGCAACGATCTGGTACTGCTGAACATTAACCATGGCGTACATCTTCACCAGGCCGGCATAGTCCTTCAGCGCCATAAAGTAAGTGGGCTGATTGCTGATATTAAGCAGCAGCGGGAAGGTAGCGCTGTAATTAAGGTGCTGTACCACACCCTCGGCGCTGTTCATGGCACTGAATTCTTCGGCGCCCGCAATGGAATAGAAGGTGGTTTGCTTGGTACGCTGGTTTGTCAGGATAAAGCCGATATTGGATTCATCACTGCCGGCCGAAGTCACGCCGGTGTAGACATACACATCGTCATTGGCGGCAATATAGTTATAGCCCTCAGTGGTCACGGTCACATTCTTCTGGCCAAACAGCGAATTGATGAAGCCGCCCTGGTAGGTGCCATAGTAATCGTACTGATCCATGATGATCTCCGCCGAGTAGACGCCGTCCACCCAGGTGGGGATATCGGTATAGTACTGGCTTTCACCGGTGATGGCATTCACCAGCACCGCGCCCTGGATATCGGTACCGCCAAAGAGGCCAATGCGCTTGACAATGCGGGGGCAAACCCAGTAGGGCGTACCCTCCTCATCGATCTCAAAGGTCGGTTCATTGAAGATATAGGTGGGATACTGGAACCGCAGATGGCGGTACAGATTGCGGCTGAAGTGCTCAGCCGTAGTATAGTGCATCCCTTCCGGCAGACGAACCACATCCACCTCCTGCGTCACCATGTCAATGATGAGATAGGCAGGCAGGCCGGCGCTGCGGTTATTGAGCCACTTGAAGATATCGCCGTAGCGCAGCGGGGTGACCCGAACGGGACGACCCTTGTAATTGATCTGGGTATAGTTATCCGCTACCTCAAACTGGCTTACCATATCGGCCAGCTCGCCCAGTTTGCGGTCACCCAGCTTTTCGGCCGAATCCCGGTCCAGCATGGGGATCTGATCAAAGGAGATCTCCTCGATATCCTGGGTAAAGTCACCGGTCTCCACAGTTATCAGCTTGGCATAGGCGCCGCTGCGGATGACAACGCTGGAAAGCAGCCCGCCAACCACATAGATGACAAATACCGCTCCGATAACAATAAGCGGCACGATGCAGCTGCCCTTCAGCAGTTTCCAGAAGGTCTTGCCGTTTTCCGCCTGGCGATAGATGCCGGAAGTGATAACCGCCGTGATGCAGTATACTACCGAGAGGAACAGGAAAAAGCTATAAAATGCTGCCGAGTGCAGATTGATGGGCGGCAGCTCCACATAAAAGTAAATGAAACCCGCCACAATGGTAACGATCAGATTGATGAGAATGTTTTTGCCGGAAAAGCCGGATTTAGCCATAAAAGGCGCTCCTTTCGGACATTACATTAATAATAAGATCAGTGGGTACGCTCATCGCCCCAGAAGAACAGTGCCACGGTACCGGGGCCGGTGTGACTGCCAATAGTGGTACCGATATTATTGATCATAACCTTGCCATTGAGGTGTGGGAACTTCTCCTCAACCAGATCAGCAACTGCACGGGCATCATCATAGCAGGCAGACATGGAGATAAAGCACTTGCCATTGTAATCATGGCCGCCCTGGGCGTGGTTCTCCATTTCCTTTACGATCTGCTGGATGACAGCCTTTTTGCCGCGGATCTTCTGACGAGGAATGAGATGTCCCTCATCATCCATATTCAGCAGCGGGCAGATCTTCAGCGCGGTGCCAAACCAACCGGCAGCCTTGGAAATGCGACCGCCGCGGACATAGAAGGTCAGATCGGTGGAGAAGAACCAGTGGTGCAGCTTCAAGCGGTTTTCCTCGGCGAAGTCACGCACTTCCTCCAGAGTCTTTCCCTCATCACGCAGGTCCGCCAGCTTATCCATAAAGAGACCGTAACCGGAGGAGGCCCCCAGGGAATCCACCACATAGATCTTGCGGTCTGGATATTTCTCCGCCAGCTCCTCCGCCGCGATGCGGGCGGAATTGACCGAACCGGAAAGACCGGAAGACAGGCTGACATGCAGGATATCCTTGCCCTCCTTGAGGTAACCCTCAAAGTAGGCCGCAAATTCATCCACATTCACCTGGGAAGTCTTGGTCATTTCACCGGCCGCCATGCGGGTGTAAAACTCATCAAACGGCACACTTTGCCCTAGGTCGTCGGGGTAGCTTTTATCCCCTAGCGTATAGTGGAAGCAGATATAATGAATGTTACGGCTTTCAAAGTACTCCTTGGAAAGATCCGCGGTGGAGCAGCAGCTCAAAATGTATTCGGACATCAGTTTACCTCCTTTATTTTCGGGCATTGCCCGCAAATGTGATTAAATTATATACAAAGCCCCCGGGAATTGCAACCAGTTCTTCCGGATATTGCCCGGTATTCACACAATGTTCATACGGTCAGCATGGCATTTTCTTTGATATGGTACTCTGCCAGGTACTTTTCCTCCAGCGGAATCCATTGCTCCCGAAATACCATCCAGTGCTCTTCCCCATTGCGGGCTGTAATGCGCCGCTTTTGTTCTTCCGGAGCGATATCACAGAACACCGTCAGATCGGCATAACCTCCAAACCGCGGGTGTTGGCTGTATGCCCCCTCCACGATGATGACCGGAACCGGCGGAATTTCCGTCCAGCCGTTATAGTCCATTCTGTGGCAGTCAAACCGCCGGTAGCGGAAAGCCGCTCCCCGCCGCAGATAGGGCAGCACCTCCTCCGCAAAGCGCTCGGCGTGGACATTTCCGCCCGGAGCTGCCAGCCGTTCCGGCGTTCTCAGCTCTCCTGGCAGGAAGAAATCATCCATGTGTACCACGGCGCCGCCCAGAGTCACAGCCAGTTCCTCTGCCAAGGTAGTTTTTCCTGCCGCCGCTCGGCCATCCATGGCAATGACACCACAGCCAGCCGGTTTTACTTTTTGATAGGCTTCTATGATCCGTTCCGCCTTCTGTATCATGAGATCCACTCTCCTTCCTTGTTATCATACCACATTCCGTCCCCAGCGACAAATCCTTTGTGGCTTCTTTGCCTTTGCATTGATTGTTTGGCGCTACTGTGCTATAATAAATTGCGATTTCCAAAACCATCTTAAAAAGGAAGCGGAAAATGAATCACAGAATCGTACTTTCCACCACCGGAACGGTGCTGTATATCGAAGCCGCCATGATGCTTATTCCCCTGCTCATTGCCATGGGCTTCAAAGAGCACAAGCAGGCGCTGGCCTTTTTGGCGGCCATACTCATTGCCACGGGCGTGGGCTTCCTGCTGCGGCGGGTCGCACCCCCTCAGCGCCAGGATATCTTCTCCAAGGAAGGCTTTGTTATAGTGGCCATGGCCTGGCTGGCGCTTTCCCTGGTGGGGGCGCTGCCTTTTACCATCAGCGGCGCCATTCCCCATTATATCGATGCGCTGTTTGAAACGGTGAGTGGCTTTACCACCACCGGCGCCACCCTGCTGCAGGATGTCGAGGCTCTTAGCTACTCCATGCAGTTCTGGCGCTGCTTCACCCACTGGATCGGCGGCATGGGTATCCTGGTGTTCGTCACCATCATCTCGGCCAAGGCCCCCGACCGTACCATGCACATCCTGCGGGCGGAAATGCCCGGCCCCACCATGGATAAGATCGTCCCCAAGGCCCGGGACGGTGTCAAGATCCTGTATCTCATCTATATCGTACTTACCCTGTTGGAATTTGCGGCGTTCCTGCTGGCGGGCATGCCTATCTATGATGCTATCATCCACGCCATGAGCACCGCCGGCACCGGCGGCTTTGGCATGCTAAACAGCAGCATGGCTGGCTACGCCCCCGTCTATCAGTGGATTGTCGCTTTCTTCATGGTGCTCTTTGCCATCAATTTCAATCTGTTTTTCCTTATTATCATGGGACAGTGGCGCACCGCGCTGCGCAGCCATGAGCTTATTTGCTTCCTTTCCATCATTGTGGTGGCTTCCGGTATCATCGCCTTCAATATCGCCCCTATGTACGGCGCGGGCGATGCTGTCCGTCACTCCTTTTTTCAGGTAGCCGCCATCATTTCCACTACCGGTTTCGCTACCGCGGATTACACCACATGGCCAGGTCTCAGTCAGGGAATCATCTTTGTGCTCCTGTTCCTTGGCGGCTGCTCCGGTTCCACGGCCGGCGGTTTGAAAATCAGCCGCGTCATGCTGTTGGCACAGTCCATCCGCCGGGAGATGCAGCATGTGCTGCACCCCCGTTCCACCCGGGTCGTCCGCTTTGAGAATAAAAAGGTGGATGAAGCGGTTATCAACAGCTGCAATACCTACTTTACCCTATATATTGTCTGTATTGCGGTCATTTTCCTGCTCATCTGCTGGGAACCCTTCGGCCTGACCACCAATCTCTCGGCTGCCATCACCTGCTTTAATAATGTGGGCCCCGGCTTTGGTCTCATTTCCCCCAGCGGGAATTATTCCGCGTTTTCCCCTTTCTCCAAGCTGGTTCTTTCCGGTGCCATGCTGCTGGGCCGTCTGGAGATCTATCCCCTGCTGATCGCCCTTACCCCTACCGCATGGGCAAAGCGCCGCTGATTCCCACATTTTCTTGACAAAAGCGTATTTTTCGGTTATTCTTTATTGGATTAAAGCGTAAATACGAAAATGTGACAAGGAAACCCACACTCTCGTCCTTATGCATAAGGGGCGAGAGTGTTTTTCCATTCACTGTGCTTTGGAGGAGGAACCCACATGAAAAAAAGCAATCCCATTGCCCTGCTGCCCATTGGGGTGTTTCTGGTCATTTATTTAGGCCTAGGCCTGTTATTTAAGTACGGCCTTAAGATCAACATGGGCTTTTACAATATTCCCATCGTCGTGGCGTTTCTCATCGCCCTGCTGGTGGCCTGCCTGCAGAACCGCGAGCTCTCCTTTGACGCCAAGCTGGAGCTGATGGGCCACGGCATCGGGGATAAAAACATTGTTACCATGATCCTCATTTTCATGGCGGCGGGCATCTTTGTGGGCGTAGTTGGCCGCAGCAGTGCCGAAAGCGTTGCCTACCTGCTGCTTTCTCATGTTCCCTCGCAGTATTCTGTTGTCATTCTCTTTGTCGTCAGCTGCTTTGTCTCGCTGGCCATGGGCACCTCGGTAGGTACCATTACCCTTATCACTCCTATCGCTGCGCCATTGGCAGTCGCCACCGGCTTTTCCCTGCCCTTCTGCGTGGCATCGGTCATCGGCGGTGCTATGTTCGGGGACAACCTCTCCTTCATCAGCGATACCACCATTGCCGCCTGCAATGGCCAGGGCTGCCAGATGAAGGACAAGTTCCGGGAAAACTTTAAGATAGCGCTCCCGGCCGCACTGGCCTCCCTCGTTATCATTCTCATCATTTCCCTCAATACCACCATCGAGCAGTTTCCCATCATCAAGGAATACAATCTTGTTCAGATCATTCCCTATGTTCTGGTACTTGTCGGCGGCATCATCGGCATCAATGTCTTTGTGGTACTGCTCGTTGGCATCCTTTCCGGATCCATCATCATGCTGGCTACCGGAGAAATCGCCGCAACAAGCCTGCTGAAAAACATGGGCACCGGCGCCGAGGGCATGTTCGAGACCACCATGGTCGCCATCCTGGTTTCCGCCATCTGTGCCCTCATCCGGGAATACGGCGGATTTGAGGCGTTGCTTCGCGGCATCAAGAAGGTATTCCGCGGCAAAAAGGGCGGCCAGCTTGGTATGGGGCTTTTGGTTGGCGCCATGGATATCGCTACTGCCAATAATACCGTCGCCATCGTTATGGCCAATCCCATCGCTGCCGAAATGGCCGCGGAGTACGGCATCAGCAACCGCAAAACTGCTTCCATCCTGGATACCTTCTCCTGTGTCTTCCAGGGCATCATCCCCTACGGCGCACAGATGCTGGTTGCCATCACCGCTGTAACAGAGCTGGGGCACAGCGTTACCGCCTTCCAGATCATCCCCTATCTGTTCTACCCATTCCTGCTGCTCATCAGTACACTGGTGTTCATCTTCCTTATCACGGAAAAGAAGAAAGCAAATTAAGTCCCTTTTCACTCCCCCGCCTACCGGGGGAGATTTTTCTTTCCCCGATGGCAATTTCCTGCTATAATAAACATCATAAACCACCCACTGGGAGAAATACCATGAGCTGTGATGTATCGCTGGTGCGCTGCACCGATTATGAAATAGATCATATCCGCGCGGCCCTTGACCGTCTGCTGGCACCGCTGGGCGGTCTGGACTGGGTCACCCCCGGTATGAAGATCGTCATCAAGGCCAATCTTGTTGCCGGCCGCCCACCAGAGGATGCCGTGACCACCCACCCGGCGCTGCTATGTGCCCTTAGTGAAATGCTGATCGCTCACGGCGCTTCGGTCGTCATTGGCGATAGCCCTGGCGGGGTATACAATGCTGCCTATCTCGGCCGCATCTACCAGCGGTGCGGCGCGGTGGAAGCCGAGCGATACGGCGCACACCTCAATCAGAATTTTGAGGTGCGGGAGGCCCATTTTCCGGAAGCAGCTATTGCTCACGACTTCAAATACACCGCCTACTTGGATGACGCCGACGCTGTCATCAACTGCTGCAAGCTGAAAACCCACGGCATGATGGGCATGACCTGCGCCATCAAGAATATGTACGGCATAGTACCCGGCAGTGTCAAATCGGAATACCACTACCGCTACTCCAACCCCATGGATTTCGCCCGCATGATCGTGGACCTGAACCTTGCCCGTCCTGCCCAGCTGCACATAGTGGATGCCGTAGTGGGAATGGAGGGCAATGGTCCCACCGCCGGTACGCCCCGGCCCATCGGTTGTCTGCTGGCCAGCTGTAACCCCTACCGCCTGGATATGATCTGTGCCAGTATCATCGGCCTGCCGCCGGCCTGCATCCCCACCATTGCTGCCGCGCAGGAGCGCGCCATCTCCCCCAAGGAAATCGGAGAAATCACTGTCAGCGAGCCCTGGCAACCCTATATCGTTCCGGGTTTCAAGAATATCCGCAACGCCGAAAATCTTCTCCACCAGGATGGCAACGCGGCCATTTGGGGCAAGGCGCTCAACCGCCTGCTCCGCGCCGTGATGAGCTCTCGGCCCGGTGTTCAAAAGGAGGACTGCATCGGCTGTGCCGAGTGTCAGCGCATCTGTCCGGCCAAGGTCATCACCATGGTAAACGGCAAACCACGCATTGACCGCAAAAAGTGCATCAAGTGCTTCTGCTGTCAGGAATTCTGTCCGGTCGGCGCCATGAAGGTCCAGCGTTCCCCCATTGCCCGGCTGCTGGAGAAAATATAAAAGTTCCCCCGGTGCTTCTCTGTGGAGGGTACCGGGGGTTGGTTTTTCTGTTTTGTTGGGCTTATTCGGCTAGCTCCAGTATCTTCAGCACAATGGCCGCTGACTGGTGCGCCGCCACATCGATGAAATTATCGTAGCTGTCATCTGCCCCTTCATCCGCACTGTCAGACATCGTCCGGATGATGAGAAACGGAGTATCGTTTACAAAGCTTGCATGGGCAATGCCAGCACCCTCCATTTCGGTGCAGCAGGGGTCAAAGCGTTCCCGCAGGCTTTGCTTTATAGCGTTATCCGTTACATATCGGTCGCCGCTTACAATCAATCCGGAAACGACCTTCCCGTGTATTGTCACGCCTTCACACGCCATTTGCGCCAATGCCAGCAGAGCAGGATCTGCCTGAAAGGACCTGCGGAACGGGTAATACTTTACCATGACCTCATCTTGATCATGGAACGCCGCCTCCGTGCTCAGCACCACATCCATCACTCCAATGCCCGCGCCAATAGCCCCGGCAATACCGATATTGATGACCGCCTCGGCGTGGAATTCCCGTATGACCGCATTGGCAAAGAGCGCTGCGTTTACCTTGCCCACGCCGCAGCACACCAGCACAATCTCCTTTTCCCCGATGCGCCCGGTGTAAAAGCTGCGCCCATACAGCTTATGCTCCTTCACCTCGGTCATCTGTTCCTTTACCAGTGCTATTTCTTCATCCAGCGCACCGATGATCCCATATCTCATGCTTTTTTCCTCCTACTGTGGTTATATGGGGTCATTATACCACATAGCCTGTCATTTTCCTATGGGCAATCTCAGTAAGTGAGATGTTTTCCTCCAATGCATCTCGCCTTCATATCACCACTCCCTCAGTTTCTCTTTTTCAGTACCGCCACTGCGCACGGGATCTTCCCCTCACACAGGGGATAGCCGGCTTCTGCGCTTGTGGGCGATCACCCCGGTCAGTAGCCCGGTGCCGCAGGCACATTCCAGCACCTCATCGGTAGGCCGGATCAGCGCCGTCACTGTATCGCACAGTTTTTTATTCGCCTTCCGGTTAAAGACATTCGCAAAAATATCGTATACCAACGCCACATTATCCCAAAACCTCGTCACACCTCCGCTCTTTTACTGCTGGGCATCCTGCCGGTATGCCGCCTGAACTTCTTTCTGAAAGCCCCTCTGGGCGCTCTGCCCCATACTCAAAATACATCATCCGTTCCCTCTTTATTGCTGCAGCATCTTATCCATGCAGTTAGTTTATGCTAACTGATGTGCTAATGAAAAGCCGCCCCTCGGCAGCTATTTTTGTAGAAAAAGGTAAAACCGGCAACACTTCTAAAAGTGCTGCCGGTTTTGGAGGCACCACCCGGAATCGAACCGGGGAATAAAGGTTTTGCAGACCTCTGCCTTACCGCTTGGCTATGGTGCCGAAAAAAATGGAGCGGGTTACGAGGCTCGAACTCGCTACCTCCACCTTGGCAAGGTGGCGCTC
>ERZ791837.2229-NODE-2229-length-11116-cov-9.525721_pt1 | contig 11116 bp, 9 predicted proteins | sample MGYA00510292_ERZ791837 | MGnify/ENA primary metagenome ERZ791837 (study PRJEB30046, sample SAMN00715259) | human gut metagenome | study: EMG produced TPA metagenomics assembly of the A metagenome-wide association study of gut microbiota in type 2...
TAACGCATAAAAATACCCTCCTTACTGGTTGTCCAGTAAAGAGGGTACATATCATTTCACGACCGGGTCTTTTACGTAACATACGCAGTTGAATTATACCCGCCGATTTTTTATAATAGTATAAATTGCGTAAGCTTTACATGGAAACTTGATATGTGACGTCAGCCCTTTATCGGAAAGCAAATTTTAACGGGCTGATGTTCAATGATTGTGTCAAGTTTTCTATGAAAACTTGATATGCAGCTCCAGCCATTTGCCGAAGGCAAATTTTGCATGGCTGGAGTTCAATAAAAAGGAGGAGAAGCATGAATAAATTAGGTTTTGTGGGAATGGGCAACATGGCAACGGCACTTTGCTCCGGTTTTATAAAAAGCGGATTGATATCAGGAGAAGATGTGTACGGCTATGCACCTCATTTTGATAAATTAAAGAAAAATGCAGAGAAATACGGTTTTGTTCCAAAGGAAAGCCTTGTGGATATGGTAAAGGAATGTGACACAATAATACTTGCCTGCAAACCATATCAGATCGAAGAAGTCTTAAAGGAGCTGGGTGATGCTATTGAGCATAAAGCAATAATATCCGTTGCACTGGGCTGGAATTATGACAAGCTTGACAACTTCATAGATGCAGATGTGAGATTGCAGTTCGTAATGCCCAATACACCTGCCATGGTGGGAGAGGGAGTACTTTTATTTGAAGATAAAAACTCACTTCTTCCGGAGGAAAGAGAAGAAATAATGAAGCTGTTTGGTTCTGTGGGACTGGTGGAGGAAATGGCCTCTGAGCTTATGGGTATAGGCGGAGCAGTGACCGGCTGCGGACCTGCATTTGTAGATCTTATGATGGAAGCATATGCTGACGCTGCGGTAAAATACGGTGTTAAAAGAGACGTGGCATATAAGCTGGTAGGGCAGTTGGTGCTTGGCTCAGCGAAGCTCATGCTTGAGACAGGAGAGCATCCGGCAGTACTTAAGGACAATGTATGCTCACCGGGAGGCTCCACCATAAAGGGCGTCACGGCCCTTGAAAAGGCAGGCTTCAGAAATGCATGTATAGAGTCCATTGATTCTATAATGAATTGATAGGAATAAATTGGAAATAAAAAACACTTGGCAAATGACACAGTAAATAGTATAATGAACGTATGTTCGAAATAAGCAACGCCGAAGCAGGTATAACTACAAATGAAAAGCTTAAGATATTGGCTGATGCAGCCAAGTATGACGTGGCATGTACGTCAAGCGGTGTAGACAGAAGGGGAAAGAAAGGATTCCTTGGCAACAGCGCAGCATGTGGAATATGTCATAGCTTTGGTGCTGACGGAAGATGTATCTCCCTCCTTAAGGTGCTTATGACCAATCACTGCATATACGACTGTAAGTATTGTGCCAACAGAGTGTCAAATGACGTTCCGAGGGCAGAGTTTGAACCGGAAGAGCTGTGCAGGCTGGTTATGGAATTTTACAAGAGAAATTACATTGAGGGATTGTTCTTGAGCTCAGGAGTTTTTAAAACTCCTGCATATACCATGGAGCGTATGTGCATTATACTGTCACTCCTCAGAAACAAATATCATTTTAACGGGTATATACATGTGAAGACCATTCCCGGAGCACCGGATGAACTGCTGGCTGCTGCAGGGTATCTTGCAGACAGGATAAGCGTTAATCTGGAGCTTCCTACAGCAGAGAGCCTTGAGAAGCTGGCACCGAATAAAAGTTTTAAGACCATACTTGACCCTATGGGGAAGGTTACAGATACCATTGCAGCCCATAGGATAGCCATAGGCAAGGACTCAAGGATGGAAAGGAGCACCATCAACAGATATCTGGCCGGCAGCATATTCAACAGCAGTAATTATGTGGAAGACCATCGGAAGCCCTATGATGTGTCAGACAGAGCAAAGATTGTGCCGGGAAACGATAATGTATCAGGAAATTACGGTGCTGCTGGTGGAGGAAATGAGACGGATAAAATCTTTGCAGGACTTGATAAACAGACTGGAAAAGTTCTGAGATACGATAAAGACTTCCTTCCTGTGAGATACGGAGATAACAGCTTAAAGAGAGCCTTTGCTCCGGCAGGTCAGAGCACCCAGATGATCGTTGGGGCAACGGAGGAGACAGATTATATCCTTATAAGGACCAGTCAGACCCTGTATCAGAACTATGATCTGAAGAGGGTGTTCTATTCAGCATATGTTCCTTTAAATGAAGATGCAGTATTGCCTGCACTGGATACAGCACCACCTCTGTTAAGAGAGCACAGACTGTATCAGGCGGACTGGCTTCTCAGGTATTACGGTTTCCAGGCAAATGAGCTTCTTTCAGAGGCTCGTCCTAACTTTAATGAAAAGGTGGATCCTAAGTGTGACTGGGCACTCCGCAATCTGGGGGATTTCCCGGTGGAGGTTCAGACGGCAACCTATGACAAGCTATTAAGGGTTCCAGGTATAGGACCGAAATCCGCCAGAAGGATCATGTCCGCCAGGAGATACGGTTCACTTACCTATGAGAGTCTTAAAAAGATGGGAGTAGTCCTGAAGCGCGCCCATTACTTCATTACATGTAACGGCAGGATGATGTTTAATACACCTATAGAAGAGGAATATATAACAAGACATCTGGTAGAGGACAATTACAAGGATAACTGGAAGATAGAGCATCAGAATGAGAAGTATCATCAGATGTCGCTGTTTGATGACTTTAATCTTACCTGAAAAGTATCAGATGACATGTAAGAATAGGAGAGCCATAGTGAAGATATTTATGTGTAATGACCGGGTGGAGACAAAATTGTGCTGCATATATACGGCATGGGAATGTGCTCTTAAGGTGGGCTATGACAAGGTGGGCATGATGGTTGAGCCGGTCACAGAGTCTACTCTGTTTGATGAATATATACATGTGGAATATGATGAGGATCACTATATAAAAGTAGTAAGATCCATAAGGAACAGCATATCGGACACTGCATATATGTATGTGTATTACGCGTGTCTGTCCGCAGATCCGGACGCTCTTAATAAGGTATTCCGGTTCTTACGGAAGGGCTTTAAGGTGGGAGCGTCAATAATTAAAAGACTTAACGATCCGGATGTAATGAATATGACGGAGCTTAGAAGGAATGTTGGAAATGAGATCCATTATTTCAGGGAATTTGCCAGGTTCACATCCATGGACAGTAAGCTGTATGTGTGCCATATAGAGCCGAAGAATGATGTGGCGTACATGGTGGGGCAGCATTTCGCGGACAGAATGCCTTCGGAATACTGGATGATAATAGATGATAAGAGGCACCTGGCAGTGGTGCATCCCATGGATGAGGACACATACCTTCGGAGGCTTACCGATGAAGAATTTGAAACTCTTAAGAATACTGAGGCGAAGGAGGATGAATACACGGATATGTGGCGTACCTTTTTTAAGGCTGTAGCAATAGAACAAAGGAAAAATCCCGAGTGCCAGAGAAGCCATTTCCCTATATGGATGAGAAAACATGCTACAGAATTTATGGATGTATAACAGAAATGCAGACAGGGAGACAATACAAGTATATGATGGTGCCGAAAGGGAGCTATATGATCGTTAAAGATTAAAAAGTATATGCATTAAAATGTATATGCGTTAATAAGTACATATGCTGTTGGGATGAGAGGGGATATCCGTTACGTGAAAAGAAATTGAATATTAATAGGGACAGGATATATATTACATGGAAAGAAAAAAGGATAAGATAGCCCCAGCTATCTTATCCTTTTCTTTCCACATACAGGACAAGGATCTTCGGTTGTTACCCGTCCGCAACCCCAACAAGTCCATGATGGGTTTACAGTGGAAGATGTCTCCTTCTTAGCCTGATTAGTTGTAATTGTGAAATTCTTGGAGACAATAGATATATCACCATTTTGGTCTATAATGGTTTCAGTCTTTACATTGCCTACAGAATTGCCGGTATTTTTCTTTTTGTTCCCAAAAAACTTCCCCATTGATAATTACCTGCCCTCCGATAAAACTACCCCTCTATTTTAATTCATATTTTGATAATTTTCAATAATTAAGTAGGTAATGTTTATAAAAAACAACTTTAAATTTATTGAATATGCTGTAAATATTATATCCAGCCACCGTCAAAAGTTATAATCTGACCTGTGAGATATTTCGGAGCGGTAGCAATCTTACATATAAAATCTCCGGCCTCGGCAGGGGTTGCCATGCGTCCATAGGGGATCTCGTCACAGAGGAGCTGCTTCTCCTCAGGGCTTAGGTGTTCGTTCATGGTGGTGTCTATAGCACCGAAAGCAATGGCATTTACAGATATATTACTTGGTGCCAGTTCCTTTGCCAGTGCTTTGGAAAATGCGTTTACTGCGCCTTTTGAGGCGGAATAGGCCACTTCCATGGAAGCTCCGGTAATACCCCATACTGATGAAATGTTGATTATCCGTCCGGATTTATTGTGTACCATATGCGGTACTACTGCACTGCAGGTATTGAACACGGAGGTCACATTGGTGTTCATGATGGCGTTCCAGTCATCTATATCCATATCAGTAAGGAGACCTATATAGGAGATCCCACTGTTGTTCACTAACAGGGAAATATCATTTCCGAACCGTGATATTACATTATTAATGAAGCTTCCCGCAAAATCATGATCACTGATATCACCGGCTTCCGCGTAGCAGTCACATCCTTTTGACAGGATGATATTTCTGGTCTCTTCAAGCAGTTCTTTATTTTTAAGGCAGGTAATGGCAAGCTTATCGTAATGTGAAGCCAGCTTTACAGCACATTCTTTTCCGATACCTCTTGATGCACCTGTTACTATGGCAATAGACATATTTGCAGACTCCTTTTTGCATTATTGTACGGTATGGACTGAAAATACAGCCGCAACCAGCACATTACTGATTATATCATATAAAAATATGTTGAAAATAATAAATTCCTTTGCTATACTCATATTTGTTTTAAATGATACGAATTGTGTATGCCCGGGTATGCCCGTCCGGGGGTACAGGAATTGGAGAAAAAGATGAAGAATTCAGTTGCAAAATTATTTTGGGAGACTCTCCTCAGAGCAGCAGTTATCATACTTGGTATCGGCATTGTTGCCATGAGCATATTGCTGGGAATTACAATAAAGAAGAATAATGACAATAAGGCTAAGAAGGAAGCCAATACAGAGATCAAGACAGATGTGTCAACAGAAGAGACAGACACCACTGACCCTACATTCTATGAGAATACAGAAGAAGCAAGCTCAGAGGATACAGAGCAGACAGTAAGCTCTAAAGACGCTAAGATATTAGTTGTAAATGCCACAGGCGTAAACGGAGTGGCAGGAAACTGGAAGACCAGCCTTGAGTCAGAGGGCTATTCATCAGTTGATACAGCTACATACAATGCAAGAAATCTCACAAAGACAACCATATGTGTTTCGGGAAGCTATGACGGAGCAGATCTGGCAGGTATGTTTTCTGAGGCGGATATGTCAACGACAGATCAGGTATCTGATACAATGACAGACGCGTCAGATATCAGCAGCTACGACATTATCATCCTTATAGGAACAGATGATGTAAAGTAAAAATGCATAATATACAGAAAAGTGATATGCTATCACAAAGGAAAGAAGCCGCATAATGCCATTGCGGCTTCTTTTTTCGTTTCTTATCTTTAAAACCCGGCTCTTTGTACATATTGTATATTAAACTTATGCAATATTGCTCATAGTCACAAACCATAAACAATAAAAGCGTTTTAGAATAAGAAAATTGCGTTTGTCAAGTGGTCAAAAGGAGAAAAATGACTATGTGCAAAATGACAAATAGTGCGGCTTTTCGAGGTATAAGGGTCGATTAATTTTATTATTTTGGTGAAGGTTTCACAAAAAAGCAACATGACACAGGGATAAACAGGGGACAAAATCGTCATATTGTTCATTTTTTTGCATCTATATACAAATTCACCAAAAGTTTCAAAAATTTTTTGAGCATAAGTAATATGGCTAGAAAATATTTATTGATGTAAAATGACATTATGTTTAAAAGACAGAAACAAAACAAAGTATATAAATTACGGAGGTAATTACTAATGGCAAGTTTATCACTTAAGAACATTTATAAGGTATATCCTAACGGATTTAATGCTGTTAAGGACTTCAACCTTGAGATTGAGGACAAGGAGTTCATCATTTTCGTTGGACCTTCAGGATGTGGTAAGTCAACAACACTTAGAATGATCGCTGGACTTGAGGATATCAGCTCAGGTGAGTTATGGATCGGAGACAGACTTGTAAATGATGTAGAGCCTAAGGACAGAGATATCGCGATGGTATTCCAGAACTATGCTCTTTATCCACATATGTCAGTATATGACAATATGGCATTCGGTCTTAAGTTAAGAAAGGTATCAGCAGAGAAGATTGATAAGGCTGTTCATGAAGCAGCTAAGATTCTTGACATTGAGCACCTTCTTGATCGTAAGCCAAAGGCTTTATCAGGTGGTCAGAGACAGAGAGTTGCTATGGGACGTGCTATTGTCCGTGAGCCTAAGGTATTCCTTATGGATGAGCCTCTTTCAAACCTTGATGCTAAGCTTCGTGTGCAGATGCGAGTTGAGATTTCAAAGCTTCATCAGAGACTTCAGACAACTATTATCTACGTTACACATGACCAGACAGAGGCTATGACACTTGGTACAAGAATCGTAGTTATGAAGGATGGTATCATACAGCAGGTAGATACACCACAGAACTTATACGACAAGCCATGTAACTTATTCGTTGCAGGATTCATGGGTATGCCACCTATGAACTTCATTGATTGTAAGGTTGTTAAGTCAGGCGCTGATGTATTATTAATGTTCGGTTCACACTCAATTAAGGTTCCGGATAGCAAGGCTGAGAGACTTATTGCTCTTGACGCTATTGATAAGGAAGTTGTTCTTGGTATCCGTCCAGAGGATATCCATGATGAGCAGCTCTTCATCGAGTCATCACCAGAAAGCGTTATTGACGCTAGAATCAATATTTATGAAATGCTTGGTGCTGAGGTTTACTTATACTTCACAATCGATCAGTTTGATATCACAGCTAGAGTTAATGCTCGTACAACAGCCAGACCTGGCGATACAGTACAGTTCGCATTTGACTTAAGCAAGATTCATATCTTCGATAAGGAGACAGAGGAGATCTTAGTCAGCTAATATCTTCGTAACGTAAAGATTGTTCTTTTTTCAAGGGGGAAAGGGCAAAATATACAACGTAGAAAAATTTCTATAGGTAAAAATGAGAGAAAATGTATGAATTTATACATTTTCTCTTTTTTTTTTGCACAATTTGCTATAAAATAAACAGGTAGGTGAATTTATATTCGAGAGATTGGCCTATACATGGAAGATGTATATTGTGACGGTACAACATCGGGAAGGAAACATGCCATAATTTTGGTGGTTGTGCCAATGTTAAAAAAGGAGAGAAAAGTATGATATCTAACCAGATTCTTCAGGATACAATAGACGGATTAAAAAATATAACACGAACAGATCTCTGCGTTATGGATACAGAGGGCAAGCTGTTGGCGTCAACATTTAATGATATAGAGGATTGTGAGGACGCAGTATTTGCATTTGTGGATTCGCCTGCCGACAGCCAGGTTGTAAGGGGCTATCAGTTCTTTAAAGTATTCGATGATAATCAGTTGGAGCATATTCTTATGGTCAAGGGCGAGACAGACGATAATTATATGGTAGGAAAGATTGCGGCTTTCCAGATACAAAATCTTCTTGTGGCTTATAAGGAAAGATTTGATAAGGATAACTTTATTAAAAATCTTCTTCTGGACAACCTTCTTTTGGTGGATATCTATAACAGGGCAAAGAAGCTCCATATTGATACAGATGTAAGACGTATAGTATTTATTATTGAGACAAAGACAGAGAAGGATACAAATGCCCTTGAGACAGTGAGAAATATCTTCTCAACAAAGACAAAGGATTTCATTACAGCAGTAGATGAGAAGAATATAATCCTGGTTAAGGAAGTAAAGCAGGGTGAGACCTATGATGACATGATCAAGATATCAAGAGTTATCGTTGATATGCTTAACACAGAAGCTATGTCATCTGTTAGAGTTTCATTTGGTACAATAGTAAATGAGATAAAGGAAGTATCCCGTTCATACAAGGAAGCAAAGATGGCTCTGGATGTAGGAAAGATTTTCTTTGAGGAAAAAGATGTGATTGCATACTCCACATTGGGAATTGGACGTCTGATCTATCAGCTTCCGATCCCACTGTGTAAGATGTTTATCAAAGAGATTTTTGACGGACGTTCTCCGGATGAGTTTGACGAAGATTTCGGAAGCGGATACACCCATTATGCAGCCAATCCTGCATTAGGTAAATCATATGCAGAATATATCAGAAACAATGCCGTATTAGGAAATCCGCTGACAGACAGCGAGGGCCAGACCATCGATACGGAAGAAAACAACCGCCGTATATCGCCACGTCTTATGCTGGCATCCCAGCACGGGGTGACAACGGCAGACAGCTATACGAACTCAAGGGATAAATGCGCAGCATATGTGGAAAACGATGCCACCACCAATGAAAGGTATTCGGATTGGCGTATGCCTACCCTGGCTGAGGTCTATCTGATCGATGTACTTCAGAATATCAAGGTGGCAGAAGTAAAAAAGATCTTGGAAGGTAGCTGGTACTGGAGTGCCAGGGCCAGTTCTGCCGTACAGTTCATGGACCCCAGAGTGGGTAATACAAATTCTTTCAATGCACTGCACTCGTCAGTTCGTTGTGTCAGGGATGTTAAATTCTAAAATAGAAATGTTATGAAAAATGTTATCATATATTTAATGGCCTCACTTGCATTGTTCGCCTGCCAGGATGAACTTGAAGTGGAGAAAGCAACGAAACCGGGCAAAGAGCTTTTGCGGGTATCGGTAAACATCCCGGAATATAGGATTGCCACACGTGCGGCCTCTTTCGAAAACAACCTCTCGGATGTCTGGTTGCTGGCGTTCGACCGGAACGGACTGTTCCTTGAACGTGTTCAGGCAACCGAACTGAACAGCGGGGAGGCAGACGGTGTAGGCAGCGGTTCTTTTAAAGCGGAAGTACCCGAAGAAACAGGGATCATCCATGTGGTAGCCAACTACGACAACTGGTCTTCCTTCAACGACAATGCTTCCCTGCAAAAAGATGAAAAGGAAGTGATGCCTTCTTTATATGGCAATAAAATGGTTTTCTGGGGAAGAAGCGAAGTTACTTCTTCTTCTTTATCCGTGACACTTTTCCGTAATCAGGCCAAAGTGACGGTGCAAAACGAAGCATCCAACTTTACGGTTACCGGTTATGCGCTCGGCAATATGGCAACCAGCGGTACTGTTGTGCCGTTTATGCCGGAGATGACTCCAAACCCGTTCATCATACAGGATAATGCCACCACGTTGCCTCCGGGTACGCTCTCTAAAACAAGCCAGAGCGATGCGGACTGCAACCTGGAAGCCAAATATATGTTCGAGAATCCTAACTACTTCAATGACCAGTCTTATCTTATTATCAAAGGCCACCTGGAAGGAGGAGGTCCGGAACTGTATTACAAAATACAGTTCCTGGACACCGATAAAAAACCTTATACGATCGTCAGAAACTTTCAGTATAAAGTCATAATCAATTCATTCAGTGACCAGGCTAATGGTAGTACGACTTTTGCGGATGCCAAAAATTCGGAAGTATCCAATAACATCTATGCCGAAGTCTTCAAGGATTCACACTCTATCTCCGACAGCGACAATAACCGGCTGACGGTAAGCAGGCTGAATTTCCTGTTCACACAGGGTGGCACGCTGAACGTTGCAGCACATTATACGGAAAACGAAGTGCTGAACGATAGCAAGATCAGTGTCTCGGTACAGGAAGACAGAGGTAGTATCATCAGCAGCCTGTCGTACGACGGTAACGGGAATATCACAGCCCGTGTCGCCAAAGTTTCAGCCGGCCAAAATGAAGCGACCCTATTGGTGAAGGCGGGGGAACTCTCCCGTATAATCACTGTTACTTCCAGTACATTATATAGTTTCGACCCGGCCGCCTTATCTCCTGAATTATATACCGGCAAAGATCAGGATATGACTTTATCATTCCGCATACCGGATGTTATTCCAAACTATCTGTATCCTTTGAAATGCGAAGTGACGACAAAGTACTTGTATCCGGTAGAGCCGAACAAGAACCTGGAAATAGCATTCGAGGACGGCGTCTATAAATATGTATACTGGGTATACAGCCCCGGCATTAAAGAACTGAGTTTTAAAACAAGCCTGGACAACAGCAACGAAACAATAACGATAGAGAACGATTATTTCAAAACGGCTGAAGTCAAACTGATATCGCGTCAGTTTGAAGGAGTATCTGTCAATGGAAATAACATGGTAACCTATGGAGCAGGCAATTCTGCCACCCTCAAATTTACCATTCCCGAATATCCGGATTATCCTCCGACATATCCGCTGACTGTATTTATTGCAACAAAGAATTTGACTACGTCTCAGGCAGGCTGGAATGCCATAAACGGTGGGTATAGCTATACTTACAACATGGCACCAACCGGAGAGCAGACCGTTCAGTTCAAATCGGTCCAGCCTGACAGCCGTGAACAAATAGTCATCAGTGCTCCGGGATTCAGCAATGCAACTATTGCGGTTGACAATTACTTGGCTGCCAATATCGGTGTTTCGGGAGAATTGCGTGCCGTCTATAACGGACTGACATACACACTCCAGAGTCGTTCCGCAACATCATCCAACACTAGTATTATCAATAATTTCACAACCAACAGGAGTAGTATGTATAACATCACCGTAAAATCCGGCAACAAACTTTCGGATACGGTCACAATAACCTGTTACGGTTATACCGGTTCATTTACAGTAGGAGAACTGCTTACAGGAATGCGTTTAAATTTATATCAATAAAAGGGAAAAAATCCGGGATGGATTTTCATTACTGGTTAAGTGAGAGAAGGACTGTACAAGCATATTTGTAAGTATGGTCCTTCTATATTTTAATTCACAATTTCTTTACTATAT
>ERZ791837.2230-NODE-2230-length-11114-cov-2.474636_pt1 | contig 11114 bp, 7 predicted proteins | sample MGYA00510292_ERZ791837 | MGnify/ENA primary metagenome ERZ791837 (study PRJEB30046, sample SAMN00715259) | human gut metagenome | study: EMG produced TPA metagenomics assembly of the A metagenome-wide association study of gut microbiota in type 2...
TGGCGATCATCGCGGCGTTGTCGGTCGTGAACTTGAATTCGGGCAGGAACGTGCGCCAGCCGCGTCTGCGGCCCTCTTCGACGATCCCGTTGCGCAGTCCTGAGTTGGCCGAAACGCCGCCCGCGATGGCGATGTCGCGGATGCCCGTCTCCTTCGAGGCGCGGATGAGTTTGTCGAGCAGAATCTCGACGATGGTCCCTTGCAGCGAGGCGCAGAGGTCGGCCTTGTGCGTCTCGATGAAGTCGGGGTCTGCGGCCACGGCGTCGCGCAGCGTGTAGAGGAACGAGGTTTTCAGGCCCGAGAACGAATAGTCGTAGCCCTCGACGCGGGGATGCGCGAAGCGGAATGCCTTCGGATCGCCCTCCTTGGCCAGACGGTCGATCACCGGGCCGCCCGGGTAGGGCAGTCCCATCACCTTGGCGCACTTGTCGAAGGCCTCGCCCGCGGCGTCGTCGATCGTCGTGCCGATGATCTCCATTTCGAGCGGGGAGTCCACGCGCACGATCTGCGTGTGGCCGCCGCTCACCAGAAGACACAGGAACGGAAAGTCCGGATGGGGCAGCGTGCGGTCCCGAAGGTCGATGAAGTGTGAGAGAATGTGCCCCTGAAGGTGGTTGACCTCGACCATCGGGATGTTGCGGGCGATCGAAAGCCCCTTGGTGAACGACACGCCCACGAGCAGCGATCCGACCAGCCCCGGGCCGCGGGTGAAGGCGATGGCGTCGATCCGGTCGGCGGCGACGCCCGCCTCCTTGAGCGCCGTGTCCACGACGGGGATGATGTTCTGCTGGTGGGCCCGCGAGGCCAGTTCGGGGATCACGCCGCCGTATTTGACGTGAACCGCCTGCGAGGCGATGACGTTCGACAGCAGGACGTTGTTGCGGAGCACGGCGGCAGAGGTGTCGTCACACGAGGATTCGATGCCGAGAATTGTAATATCCATCCGGAATTATAATTGTTTTTTAACTATTTTCGCTAAATTTGCAGGTTATATAGGAGTCCTGATGCGCAAAGGTATAAAAATATTGGGAAAGGTGTTCTCGGCGGCGGTTTTGTTGCTGATAATTGTTCCCGTGGCGCTCTCGCTGCTGCTCGACATTCCCGCCGTGCAGAACTACGCGGTGCACAGGGCCGCGTGCTTCGTCTCGCGCAAGCTGGAGACCACCGTGTCGATCGACCGCGTGGACATCGGCATCTTCTCGAAGGTCAGGGTCAAGGGCTTCTATGTCGAGGACTACCAGCGCGACACGCTGCTTTACGTCGGGAAGCTCGACGCCTTCATCACGAGTTTCGGCATCTTCGGCGGCGGGCTGGAGCTGAGCCGCGGCGAGATCGCCGACGCGAGGCTTTACCTGCGGCAGACGCCCGGCGGGGAGATGAACATCAAACAGATCGTCGACCGCATTTCCGACCCCGACAAACCCAAGAAGGGCAATTTCCGCCTCTCGCTGAAGAAGGCCTCGATCGAGAACATGGACCTCTGCCTCGAACGGCTCGACCATCGCGATCCGGAGCACGGCATCGACTTCTCGCACATGCACCTCTACGGCATCACGGCCCGCGTGGACGATTTCACGATCGACGGGCAGGCCATTTACACCTCCATTGCGGCCTTTTCGGCCCGCGAACGCAGCGGCTTCGTGCTGAACCACCTGGCCGGGCGGTTCTACATGACGCAGGGCTGTCTGGGCTTCGAGAACGCCTCGATCATCACGCCGCGTTCGAACGTCAACTTTCCGTTCGTCTCGCTGGCGGGCGACTCGTGGGCGCAGTACAAGGATTTCATCGGCGAGGTGCGCATCGACGCCTCGATGCGCAATACGACCGTTTCGACCGACGACATCGCCTTTTTCGCCCCGAAGCTGCGCGACTGGCATGTGGATTTCACCGACGTAAACGTCGAGGTCGCCGGCGTGGTGTCCGATTTCACGGGCCGGATCAGGAGCATGCAGATCGGCGAGGGGACGACGCTCGTGGCCGACGCCTCGGTGAAGGGGCTTCCCGACATCCGGAAGACCCGTTTCGACCTGTCGGTTCCCCGCCTGCGCTCCACGGCCCGGGCCGTGGACGGGCTGGCCCTCGGCATCGCGGGCCGCAAACTCTCGGACAAGCTGGTCGGCGTGCTGGGCAATTCCGGGCAGATCGACCTCAATGCCCGTTTCCGGGGACTGCTCTCGTCGTTCGACATGCAGCTGGGCGCCGCGACGGGCGTGGGCAACGTCTCCTGCAACCTGAAAATGGCCCCGGTCAAAGGGGGGTTGAGCAGCGTGCGGGGCGATGTCGAGACGCGCAACCTGCGTCTGGGCGAGCTGCTCGACCGCCGCGATCTGCTGGGCAACGCCACCCTCACGGCCTATGTCGACGGAGTGGTCGGCAAAGGCTATACCGACGCCAACGTCGTGGGCAACGTCACGCAGCTGGGATTCAACGGCTATGTCTACGACTCGCTGCGGCTCGACGGCCGCCTGCGCAACCGCGAGTTCGACGGACGCATCACGGCCCGCGATCCCAACCTCGACTTCGACTTCTTCGGCACGGTCGACCTGAACGACTCCGTGCCGCGCTACGACTTCACGATGGACCTGCGCCATGCCGACCTCGCCCGGCTCCATATCAACCGCCGCGACTCCGTCTCGCAGCTCGCGGCGCGTATCGAGGCCAATGCCGGGGGGCGCTCGCTGGACGACCTGAACGGCCGCATCCACGTCACCGACGCCGTCTACCGCTACAACGACAAGCGGATCACCTCGAAGACCATGACCGTCACGGGCGAGAACTCCGAGCGGAGCAAGTTCGTGGAACTGCGCTCGGACTTCGCCGACGTCACGTTCCGGTCGAAAACCAGCTACCGCACCGTCTTCGAATACCTGCGCCGGAGCGCGTGGAAATACCTGCCGATGCTGGGCGGCGAAAAGTGGGAGGAGACGCCTTCGGAACGCAAGGCCGCCGTGGCCAACGACTTCTCGCTGCTGTCGGTCAACATCCGCAATTTCAACCCCGTGGCCGACGCCGTGTCGACGGGACTTCAGATCGCCGACGGCTCGTCGCTGCAACTGTTGTTCAATCCGGCCAGCGACCAGTTGTCGCTCAAGGCAGCGTCGGAGTACATCGAGCGCCGGCGCATGCTCGCCACGCGCCTTTCGGTCAACGCCTCGAACCGCGGCGACTCGCTGGCGGTCTACGCCTCGGCCGAGGATCTCTATGCAGGGGTGCTGCACCTTCCGCGCCTCTCGCTGACGGGCGGCGCGCGGCAGAACCGCGTGCAGCTCTCGGCAGGCTTCGACGACACCCTGCGCCGCGTCTCGGGACTCGTCGGGTTCCGCGCCGCGGTGGCCGACGAGCACGGACCCAACGGCCGCGTCGTCGATTTGCGGATTCTTCCCTCGCACATCACCCGCGGCGACAAGACGTGGCAGATTTTCGCCCGCAAAATCCTGCTCGACACCGCGCAGGTCGTGATCGACAAGTTCTACGTGATGAACCGCGAGCAGGAGTTGCTGCTCGACGGCGTCGCCTCGCGCAGCCGCGAGGATTCGGTGACGCTCTCGCTGCATAATTTCGACCTGGCGCCCTTCGCGCAGGTCGCCGAGCGCATGGGCTATTACATCGAGGGGCGCACGAACGGTTCGGCGGCGATGAAGTCGGTGCTGCGCGGCGGCGAGATCACGGCCGACATCCTGCTCGACAGCGTGGAGGTCAACGACATTCCCGCGCCGCCGATGCGCTTCGCCTCGCGCTGGGACTTCGCCCGCAGCCGCGCCGGAGTGACGGTCTCCGACCGTATCAGGCGCGACACGCTGATCCGCGGTTTCTACGCTCCCGACCGCAACCGCTATTTCGCCCGGCTGGACGTCGACAGTCTCGATATGGCGCTGCTGGACCCGATTCTTGCGGGTGTCGTCTCCTCGACCGAGGGCATGGCCTCGGCCGACCTCACGTTGCAGGGCCAGGGCCGCAAGGCCGATCTCGAAGGCGAAATCCGGGTCGCGGGGCTGAAAACCACGGTCGATTTCACGCAGGTGACCTATTCGATGCCCGAGGCCGTGCTGAACGTGAAGAACAACCGGTTCAGGGCTTCGAACGTCCCGATTTTCGACCCCCGGGGCAACCGGGGGCGGTTCGATTTCGACATGAGCCTCCAGCACCTTTCGAATATCCCCTACGACGTGCGCGTGGCCCCGCAGCAGATGCTGGTGCTCGACACCGACTCCGACGACAACGACATGTTCTACGGCAGGGTCTTCGCCACGGGCACGGCCCGCATCTCGGGCGACAAGGGGGCGGTGAACATGGATATAACGGCCTCGACCGACGGCAACTCCTCGTTCGTGATGCCGCTGTCGAGCAAGTCGAACATTTCGAACGCCGATTTCGTGGTCTTCGAGCAGCCCGAGCAGGCCGATACGCTCGACGACGTGGCGCGCAAGAAACTCTCCTTCGAGCGCAAGCACCGCCAGAAATCCGACGCCGGGAGCCAGATGAAGATCACCCTCGCGCTCGACGTGCGGCCCGACGCCGAAGTCGAACTCGAAGTGGCGGGCAACACGGTCAAGGGGCGCGGCGCGGGCGCGCTGAACCTCCAGATCAATCCCAAGGCCAATATTTTCGAGATCTACGGCGACTATACGATCGCGGAGGGCAGTTTCATGCTGTCGCTCCAGCAGATCATCAACAAACGCTTCACCATCGAGAGCGGTTCGTCGATCCAGTGGACCGGGTCGCCGATGAACGCGATGCTCGACATCGACGCCGTGTACAAGGTCAAGGCGTCGCTGCAACCCCTCCTGCAGGGCACGGCCGACCTCGGGGGCGACCGTTCGGTTCCCGTGGAGTGCGTCATTCACCTCGGCGAGCGGCTTTCGAACCCCACGATCACCTTCGACGTGCGGGTTCCCGGCTCCGATCCCGAGACGCAGAGCCTGATCGCCAATGCTCTCTCGACCCCTGAGACGGTCGACACGCAGTTCCTCTACCTGCTGCTGTTCAACAGCTTCATGTCCGAGAACTCGTCGCAGGCCTCGTCGAACATCGGCAGCTCGGTGTCGGCGGCCACGGGACTGGAGTTCGTGTCGAACATGGTCAGCAACTGGCTTTCGTCGTCCGACTACAACGTGGTGATCCGCTACCGGCCCAAGTCGGAACTGACGAGCGACGAGGTCGATTTCGGGCTGTCGAAGAGCCTGATCAACAACCGGCTGTTCGTCGAGGTCGAGGGCAACTACCTGATCGACAACAAACAGGCCATCAACAGCTCGATGTCCAACTTCATGGGCGAAGCCTACATCACCTACCTGATCGACCGGGCGGGAACGCTCAAGGCCAAGGCCTTTACGCAGACCATCGACCGTTTCGACGAGAATCAGGGTCTTCAGGAGACCGGCGTCGGCATCTACTTCAAGGAGGATTTCGACAACCTGCGCGACCTGCGGCAGCGGATCAAGGAGCGTTTTACGAACAAGAAGCGCAAGGCGCGGCGCATCGCCCGCCGTACGGCCCGCGCGGCCGAAAAGGCGGCCGAAGATGCGGAACGGAACCGTCTGCGCGAACCGGCGGATACGCTTTCGCCGTTCGGATACGTTAAAGAGGAAGAGGATGAATAGAAGGTGAACTTTGCGGTTAAGCGAGAGCAGAGACTGCTTGAAAAGTGAAAGGTGTCCCTGCGGTGATTGAATCCGACTTGATGCCGGAGCCGTGAGACAACGACCCGACTAAAAGCGCGGGCGGAGGGGCCGGGGCGCGTGCGCCCCCGCGGGCGCAGACTGCAAAACCGGCGCTCGAAAACGAAATTGGAAGGATAAAATTTGTAAACTTAAATATTTCTAAACCATTATGACAACATTTTTGCAGGCTGCCGAGGCGGTGGCCGTAAGTGAGGAGACCCGTATGGGCTTGTGGACCCTGTTTACCAAAGGCGGCTGGCTGATGTGGCCGCTGCTGGCGCTGGGGGGCGTGACGATCTTTATCTTCGTGGAGCGTTTCATGGCCATCCGCAAGGCTTCGGTGCTGGACATGAACTTTATGAACCGCATCCGCGACTACATCTCCGACGGCAAGATCTCGACGGCCGTGAACCTCTGCAAGAAGACCGACACGCCCATCGCACGCATGATCGAGAAGGGCATCGAGCGCATCGGACGCCCGATGAGCGACGTGCAGACCGCCATCGAGAACGTCGCCAACCTCGAAGTCTCGAAGCTCGAAAACGGCCTGCCGTTTCTGGCGACGATCGCCGGCGGCGCCCCGATGATCGGTTTTCTGGGTACGGTGCTCGGTATGGTGCAGACCTTCATGGACATGTCCGCTGCGGGCGGCACGGTCGACCTGGGGCTGCTGTCGAGCGGCATGTACGTGGCGATGGTGACCACCGTGATGGGTCTGATCGTCGGCATCCCGGCCTACTTCGGCTACAACTACCTCGTGGCGCGCATCGAGAAGCTGGTGTTCCAGATGGAGGCCAACTCGATCGCGTTTATGGACATTCTGAATCAACCCGTTCAAAAATAGCGCGTTATGGCAATCAAACACGGATCGAAAGTCGATAAATCGTTCTCGGCCTCGTCGATGACCGACCTGATGTTCCTGCTGCTGCTGTTCCTCTTGATCGCCACGACGCTGATCAACCCCAACGCCCTGAAACTGATGCTCCCGAAGAGTTCGAACCAGTTGAAGGACAAGGCGATGACCACGGTGTCGGTTCAGGATGCGGGCCACGGCAAGTATCGTTACTATGTCGAATTGCAGGACGTGGGTTCGATCGGCGGCGTGGAGCGGGCGCTCAAGGCGCGGCTCGACGGGCAGAAGGACGCTACCGTCTCGCTCCACTGCGACAAGACCGTTGCGGTGGATGAGGTGGTGAAGGTTATGAACATCGCCAAGGACAATAATTATAAACTTATTTTGGCGACTTCGCCGAAATAAGTTCAATGAAAAATGAAAAATTAAGAATTAAAAATGAAATCCGTGCCACTCTGGCGCAGGGGCAATTTTTAATTTTTCATTCTTAATTTTTAATTGGGAAACCAATGTATTACTACGATCCCGATAATAAATCCCCGCGACGGTGGGCGATGATCGCGACGGCAGTCTACGGCGTGCTGCTGGCCGGCTCGTTCGCGCTGGTGTCGTTCGATTTCTCGCCGGTGACGGACAAGCCGGGCGACACGATTCTCGTCGACTTCACCGAGCCGCCCGTTCCCGAGCCGCCCAGACCGCCCGTGAAGGTGGCCAACGAGCCGCGCGTGCACGATGTCGCGGCACCCGTGGAGCAGACGGCGCAGGTTGCGGGCAAGGACCCTGTGACGCAGACGCCCAACCCCAAGGCGTTGTTCAAGATGAACAAGGGCGGGGCCGACGAACCCGACAATGCGGGCAATCCCCGCGCTCCCGGGGGCGAGGACAAGGCCAGCGGCACGGGTCCGGGACTGAACCCCGACGGACTGGACCAGCTGGACCAGGGGCTGAAAAAGCGCGGACTGGTAGGGGTGCTGCCTCTGCCGGAACAGCCTGAAAATAAGAGCGGTGTGGTGCTTATTCGTGTGACGGTTGATGCTTCGGGGCGGGTTACAAGTGCAGCTTATGAGCCGAAAGGATCTACAACATCCGATGTAGAGTTAGTGGCCGAAGCGCGAAAAGCTGCGCTTAGAACGCGATTTACCGAAAGTCGAACTGTGATTGAAGGCGGCGTGATAACATATATTTTTAAGTTAACTGCGGAATAGAATTTGAACGATGAAAATACTACTGCTGACAATCCTCGCCTGCCTGGCGTTCGCTGCGGGCTATGCCGAAAAACCCGTAAAGGGGGCGCACCTCCGGCTGGAGAACGCGACCTACAATTTCGGCGACGTGCCCCGCAAGGGCGGCGACCTGGTCCGCGAATTCCGGTTCGTCAACGACGGTACGGCCCCGCTGGTGCTGGTGCGGGTCATCACTTCGTGTTCGTGCCTCAAGGCGTCGTTCTCGAAGCGTCCCGTGGAGCCGGCCGATTCGGGGGTGATCCGCATCACCTACGAACCCCACAAGAGCGAGCCGGGAGCCTTCAACAAGGTGATCCAGGTCTACTCCAATTCGGTCGACGGCCGCGACGTGATCACCGTGCAGGGCAACTCGATCGAGGGGCAGCCCCGCGGAAAGGTCAAGACCGAAAAGGTGAAAGTGAAGTATAAGTAAGAATATGAACGAGTCATCGGCATCCCGCAGTGCTGTCGACTGCCGCTTTCGCCGCCTTTGGCGTCGTTGGCAAGTCTGACCCACCCCCAAACCCCCCGCCTCGGCGGGGGCTTATGGCAGGGCGCTGCCCGGGACCGAATGACATAATGAACCGAAATATGGCAATTCTTTTTTCAAACGCGACGGTGCTGCCGATGACGGCCGCCGGGAACGCCCCCCGCACCTTTGCGGGCTGGGTGGGCGTCGACGGCAACCGAATCGCGCTGGTCACGGAGTCGGAAACGGCCGCCGCGGAGTTCCGCACGGCGCACCCCGGGCTTCGGGAGTTCGACTGCCGGGGCAAACTCGTGATGCCGGGGCTGGTGAACACCCACTGCCATGCGGCCATGACCCTGCAACGCAGCCTTGCCGACGACATCGCCCTGATGGAGTGGCTCCACGACTATATCTGGCCCTTCGAGGCGCGTCAGACGGCCGACGATGTGGCGCTGGGCATGACGCTCGGCGTGGTCGAGATGCTGCTGGGCGGCGTGACGTCGTTCGTCGACATGTACTATTTCGAAAACCGCTGCGTGGAGACGGTTGAACGGCTGGGCATCCGCGCCATGCTGGGCTGCAACTACTTCGATTCGAATGTCGACGAGGTGATGCCCCAGGTGGAGGAGGCCGTGCGGCTGGCCGCCGGATGCGACCGGGTGCAGATCGCCCTGGCGCCCCATTCGCCCTATACCGTGTCGCCCGAGAACCTCCTGCGCGGCAAGCGGCTGGCGGACAAATACGGCCTGCATCTGATGATCCATATCTCGGAGACGCAGGACGAGGTGCGCATCGTGCGCGAAAAGTACGGGAAAACCTCGGTCGAACACCTCGACGGGTTGGGACTGCTGGGGCCGAAGACCATCGGCGCGCACTGCATCCACGTGACCGACAGCGACATCGAGACACTCGCCGCGCGGGGCGTCGCCGTGTCGCACAACCCGCAGAGCAACATGAAAATATCGAGCGGCGTGGCGCCCGTCGAGCGGATGCGCGCCGCGGGTGCGCTGGTGACGGTCGGCACGGACGGAACCTGTTCGAACAACGATCTTGACATGTTCGAGGAGGTGCGCACGGCGGCCTTCCTGCAAAAATCCGCGACGGGCGATCCCGTGGCCCTTCCGGCCTGGGAGGCGCTGCGGCTGGCGACGGCGAACGGCGCGCGGGCGATGGGCTATGCCGAAGGCGAACTGGGCGTCGTCCGCGAGGGCGCGCTGGCCGACCTGATCGTCGTGGACCTTCAGAAACCCCATTTGCAGCCCGTCAACGACGTGGTGTCGAATCTGGTCTACTGCGGCAAGGCCTCGGATGTCGATACGGTGGTCGTCGACGGACGGATCGTCGTCGAGAACCGCTGCGTGGCGGGCGTCGACCTGCCGGCGCTCTATGCCGGGGTTGCGGCGGCCGTCGCGCGAATTAAAGCCGGCCATGGTAAAGGCGATTTCCCGGAAAATCTGATCCGTTTATGCCGGGGGCGTCCCGTCCCGCAGATCCGGCTCGCAGCCGGGTGGCATCGGAATTGCGTTGAACCACCTGATTATAAAAACTATCGAATTATGGATCACAAGGTAACTTTCGGCGGCAAGCCCGTGACGCTTGTCGGCAATCGCTGCAAAGTGGGGGAGACGGCCCCCGTATTTACGGTCACCGATGCGGGTCTGCAACCCGTGTCGTCGGACGTTTTCCACGGCAAGGTGCGCATTTACAGCGTCTTTCCGTCGGTCGACACCCCGGTCTGCTCGTTGCAGAACATCCGCTTCAACCGCGAGGCGTCGAAACTGGGCGACGACGTGGTCGTCGTGTCGCTGTCGGTCGACCTGCCCTTTGCGCAGAAACGCTTCTGCGCCGCCGAGGGCATCGACCGCGTGCATGTCTTCTCGGATTACAGGGAGCTGGATTTCGGCATGAAGTACGGCTTCGTGATCGACTCCCTGCGCCTGCTGGCGCGCGGCGTGGTGGTCGTGGACCGCGACGACGTGGTGCGCTACGTGGAGTACGTGCCCGAGGTCACCCACGAGCCCGACTACGAAAAGGCGCTGGCCGTGGCGCGCGAACTGGCGAAGTAAGTCGCCGGGACGGCCGAAAAAAAGCGGACCCTTTCTCGGGTCCGCTTTTGTCATTTCCGGAAATCCGGGGTCAGGGCTTCACCAGCGACCGGCTCCGGCCCCACATGTTGCGAGCCGCCGTGACGAGAACGGCGAGGAACGAGGCGGGGATGAGCGCGAGGATCAGCGGCTGCCAGCAGAGGGCAGGGCCTTCGGCGTAAAGGATGACACTGGCGGCATAGTGGATGAGTCCGACGGTCAGCTAGGCCGTCAGCGTCACCGACCCGATCGTGATGTTGAGCCGCGAGGGGGAGTAGCGGCCCGCCTTCTTCGAAAAGAGGTTGCCGTTCATCTCCCAGGGGCGGCACAAGGCTCCCAGCCGATAGCGCTCCGGAATTTTCAGTCCTTCGGCTTCCTCCTGTTCGATCTCGAATATGTAGCGTTCGTAGACCTCGTACCAGGCTTTCGACCCCTTGGCCATCATGATCCAGATCAGGCGAACGACGTTCCGAGCAGCGCCACCGCGCAGGCGGCTTCGTTCAGCGCCAGGAAATTGGCCGCTCCGGGTCCGGCGGTCAGGATTTCGGACGCCAGCGCTCCGTAGACGGCGAAACAAAAGACCAGAAAAATGGAAAGAAGGAACGATCTCCGCCACAGGTTCGTGGCTTCGAACCGCCGGCATTGGTAGAATCCTTCTCTCAACTCCTTTAAAGAAATATGGTAAATCTGTTTTGGTGAATAAAAAGGAAAATATAGTCGTTGCGTAACTACTTTTTTCGCAGGTAGACCGTCGCCGTGCGCGAGGTGTTGTAGATGCGGATATGGGGCTGCCGCTGTCCGTCGCCCTTTTCGGCGTCGAACGAG
>ERZ791837.2234-NODE-2234-length-11104-cov-3.406372_pt1 | contig 11104 bp, 8 predicted proteins | sample MGYA00510292_ERZ791837 | MGnify/ENA primary metagenome ERZ791837 (study PRJEB30046, sample SAMN00715259) | human gut metagenome | study: EMG produced TPA metagenomics assembly of the A metagenome-wide association study of gut microbiota in type 2...
TCCTCGCTTTTGTATATGATTATGCGAAAGCTGCGTGTGTCGCGCCGTATCTCTTCTGCGTCGTCAATCGTGTTCATTATTTTCTTCGCAATACTCACGGGAATGAATCCTCCCGTTGTAAGAGCAGGCACAATGATAGGTCTTGTATTTGCTGCCGATTTGTTCAAGCGAGAGGCTGATTCTCTGAATTCAATAGGACTTTCGCTTGTTTTATTGCTCGTATTTAATCCGTATATGAGCACCTCTTTAAGCCTGTGGCTGTCGCTTGCCGCTACGCTCGGTATGATGTACTTCTTAAAGCCGCTGACACGGGCACTCGACAGACCGATAGCTAATGTAAAGCAAAATGTCTTTACAACGGCGTATAAATCCGTATCGTCTCTCGTAGCTGTGAGCTTAGCGGTAACGGCATCATCATTGCCTGTCTTTGCCGTCAGTCTGCCGACCGTCTCAACAGTATCCGTGCTTTCAAATCTGCTTATGGTTACCGTTGGCTCCGTTTGTATGACAAGCGGCGGACTCGGGGCACTTTTTATGCTCATAAAGCTTGATATTATAGGAAAACCGCTTGTTTTGCTATCGGGAATTACGGCGAAATATCTCACGGAAACAGCTGTTAAAATATCGGAATTTCACCACGATTTGCTACCGATAGACTCGATTTTCACAAGAATCAGTATCGCCGCAGCGCTCATTGTTTTTGCAGTCGTTTTGCTGCTCGGATACAAAAACAAAACAGCTGTAAAGCGAATTGCCATTACACTTTTCTGTATGATATTTTTATCCGCAGCCGTAGTTTCAACGGTGCAAAACAATAAACTGCGCATTGCTGCCGTGTCGGTGGGCGACGGATCTGCCGTTGTTATGAAGTACAAATATAAAACTTATGTCGTAGGCTGCGGCGGTAACTACTTTTCAGGCTCGGCGGTTTGTGATATAATAAATACATTGGGAAGCTCGAATATAGATTATATCATTTTACCGGAGGACAGCGAGAAAAGCCTTTCCGGTGTGAGACGCGTAAAGGAGACATACCGGATATCGTCGGCGGTTACGGCAACCGGGGCATTCTGGTGACGCCCCGCATGGCCGCCGCCGGCGAACCGTGCTGCGCCGAACTGTCGTTCCGCATCTGCCTCGAACGGGGCATGGAGAGCGATGTGGCCTGCATGGCCGAGTCGGGCGTGCTGCTGGGGTGCGAGGTCGACGGCATGCCGGTCGATGTCGATGTCGCGACGGGGACCGACATTTCGCAGTCGGTGCAGGGCGTCACCCGTACGGCCGTCCTGCTGCGCGCCGCGAAGCTGACGTCCGGCGTGTGGCACCAGGTGCGGATGTCGTTCGGGGCCGTGGCTGCCGGAAGTGCGTTCCGCTTCATGCCCACGGTGATCCGCGACGTCAAAAACTGCTTCTGGATCGACGACGTGGAGGTTCGCCGCACGGGCCGCTACGCCCATGCGGGCGATTGCGTCACGGTCGAACCCACGACCGAACGCGCCGCCGCGGGTGAAGATGTCTCGCGCCTGCGTCTGCGTCCGAGCGCCGTGCTCTCGATGGCCAACGAGACGACCTACACCGTCACGCCGGGTTACGGCATGACGTGGATCTGCCCCAGCCTCTCGTCCGACGAGTCGGTCTGGACGCGGGACATCGCCTTCGCCGAAAAGCAGCTCGCCGCCAACGGCTGCAAGGCGTGGTGCATCCACCTGCCCTACGGATCGACGACCGCCGTGCGCAACCGCGATCTCTGCGCCGCGGGCGCCGACCGTGCCGCCTCGGTGGCCTTCTTCACGCGGGCGATCCGCGCCGTCGCACCCCTGAAGCCGAAAAACGTGCTGGTCCACTGCAACCAGACCCTCGCCTTCGGCGACGGCAGTTCGGCCGCGAGCCTCGCGCTGTCGCTGCACGAGTTGCAGACGGTCGCCGACGAGATCGGGGCGCACGTCTGTGTCGAGAACATGTCCTACGGCGTGGGCGCCGATGCCGCGGTGCTCGCCGCGGCCGTCGACGAGGCCAATGCGCTGGGCAGCCACCGGCACGAAGTCCGCATCGCTTTCGACACGGGCCACGCCAACCTCTATCTCACGCGCGAACAGCCCGGAAAGACCGTCGTCGACTGGCTCCGTACCGCCGGTGCGCGCATCGGCCAGCTGCACATTCACGGCAACCGCGGCTGGAACGGACGGATCAACGACGACCACCTGATGCCGGGCTACGCCGGGCGGCTGGGCTATGCCGACGCCATCGGGCGGGCGGGGCTGTGGGGCGAGTTCTACCATACGCTGCTTGCCGAATGCCGCTACCGGGGTCCCTTCACCTACGAGATTTCCACCCGCACGTTCGGCACGGTCGCGGGGGAGGAGCGCAGCGACAACGTTTCGGCTCCGTGGACCATTGCGCATAACTACGACACTTACCTGTATCCCGCCTTCCGGGAGTACGCCAACCGAAAATGAACGCCATGAAAAAACTGATTTGTCTGCTGCTGATGCTCTGTGCGGGCACGGCGGCCTTCGCGTGGGGCGGGCGTGAACACCGCCTGATCGCCTATATCGCCGAAGCGCACCTCACGCCCCGCACCCGGCAGGTGCTCGATCGTTACCTCGATCAGTCGATCGTCGAGTATTCGACCTGGATGGACCGCTACCGCACGGCCCCCGGTTACGAGATCACGACCTACTGGCACATGGTCACCATCGACAAGGACGGCAGCGTGCCGCCCGAACCCCTGCGTCCCAACGGCGACGGCGACGCCGTGCGCCAGCTCACGCGCGCCATCGAACGGCTGCGCAGCTACCGTGAACTCTCCGATTCGACGGTCAACGTCAATCTCAAGTACGTCATCCACCTCGTGGGCGAGATGCACTGCCCGGGGCACATCTATTTCGCCGATCTGCCGGGCGGCATGGACGCCCCGCGGCACTACGACTTCTTTCTCCTGAAATACAAGGGTAAGGAGGTGACCTACCACTGGGTTTGGGACGGTTCGGTTTCGCGCCAGTATCCCGACTGGACCGAGGAGGATTTCCGCCGCGAACTGGACAAGTGGCCCGCCGAAAAGCAGCGTGCCGTGGGCGAGGGCACACCTGCGGACTGGGCGCTGGAGTGCGCCCGCAGCTGCCGCGTGGTTTACGACTGGGCCAAGCCCGGCGACGACATCGACGAGGGTTTTCTGCGGGAACACGGCGCCCTGCCCGTCGACCAGGCCCTGCGCGGGGCCTACCGGCTGGCGCGCGTCCTCAACGATTTGTTCGACAACTAAAACCTACCGATTATGAAACATACGATCCGAACGGCAATGGCCGCCCTGCTCTGCCTTGCCGCCGTCGCGGGCGTGCGGGCCGACGATTTCGCGGCGCTGCGGGCCGAGGCTGCGGGCCGCACGGTGCGGCTGGCTCCCGGTACGCAGCTCGAAGCCCTTGTCGTCAGCGACTACCGCTCGCAGAACATGGAGCTCAACCCCAATGTCTCCTGGGACAAGGTGGATCTCGGCGAGAATCTCCGCACGGCCTATGTCGAAAGCCCGGACGGCCGTTACGGCTTCAGGCTGCGTTTCGCCGGCATCTACGAAAACCGCCTCGAACGGGGCGACCGCGTGCGGCTCGACCTGGGCGGCTGTTCGCTGACCGGGGAGACGGACCCCGAACGCTACACGGTCGACGGTCTGTGCACCGCGAACGTCGAGGTGCTCGAACGCGGCGTCGCACTGCCCGCGAAGGAGCGGCGCATCGCCGACCTGAAGGACGAGGACCTCTATACCTATGTGACGCTTGCCGGAACGGAGTTTTTGAGCAAGCAGGGATGCTATGCGAACGTATTCGAATCGTGCGTCCAGCGGTCGCGGCTCAACGCTTTCGATCAGCCGTCGCGCCGCACCGACGGGTGGGCGTCGCTGCTCAAGGATGCCGACAACGGTTCGATTTACATGCTCGTCAATACCAAATGCGCGTGGCGGCGCGACGGCCGCGGCGTTCCGCACGGCGTCGGAGCCGTCTCGGGCGTCTTGGTCCATACTCCGATGCGTCGTTACGGAGGCGACATGGGACGTTATGCGATCCGTCCGCTCGACGAGCGCGACATCGCCATTCCGCGCGATACGGCCTCCTCCTATGTCGTGGTAGCCGAGTGGAACTGGGACCGCAATTACGACGGCGCCATCCGCTTCGAGAAGCAGGGCTACACGCCCCGCTCCCCGAAGTCGGGCGTCGCGGGCGACCGTGTCCTTCCCGACGCGGGCGAGGGGTTTCTCTCGACGACCTCCGGGGCCAGGATGCGGCTCGATACGGAGTACGACACGCGCTATGCGCAGGACGGCGACGGCAAGGCCATGCGCGTCAACGCCGCCCTGCGGCTCGATTCCGACACCCGCGACTGGTTCCGGTTCGACAACCGCGGCCGCATGAGCGGTGCGGAAGCCATCGTCGTCGAGACTTCGACCGAAGGCGTCGAGGGGCGCGGCCTCTCGTTCGATTTCTCGTTCCTTGCGGGCAACCACGACATCAACCGTTCGTGGGGTTATCCCGTGGAGTGGAAGGTCGAATATTCGGTCGACGGGCTGCCGTTCATAGATGCCGGACGTATTTTCGTACTGCGGCCGGTCGTTTACAACGACGCCGTGATCAAAGACCTCGGCCTGCGCCGCCTTTCGTACGACGCCGCGTTGGGATTCACCGAGTACAGCGTGCCGCTTCCGGTTTCGCTGCTCGGGCACAAACGGCTCACCGTGCGGTTGACGCCCGCTTCGGCCGTCATGGCCACGATTCCCGAGAATCCGGCCGACGACTCGGCCGGCGGGGTCGTCACGGCCGATTTCCGCCAGCCCTTCGTGCTGCGGCTGGGGCGGGTGGCCGTCCGGGCGCTCCGATGACGAAAAAGCCCGCTGCGTGAGCAGCGGGCTTTTTTTATGAACGGGGCTTTACAGCGCTTCGGCGACGACGTAGGTGCTGCCGCCGATAAAGATCATGTCCTCGGGGGCGGCCAGCTCTTTGGCCCGGGCCACGGCGGCCGTCACCTCTTCCACCGCCTCGCCGCGGAGTCCGTAGATTGCGGCTTTCGCGGTCAGTTCAGCGGCCGGGAGGGCGCGCTCGGAGTGGGCCTGCGTGAAGATGTAGTGGGCGTCGCGCGGCAGCAGGGGCAGGATGTGCGCCAGATCCTTGTCGCGTACGAAGCCGATCACGCAGTAGAGTTCCCGGTGGGGCGTGGCTTTCAGCTGGTCGGCGACGTAGGCGATGCCGTGGGCGTTGTGGCCCGTGTCGCAGACCGTGAGCGGCGATTCAGCCAGCGTCTGCCAGCGTCCCATCAGGGCCGTGTTGGCCGCGGCGCAGCGCATGCCTTCGAGATAGGCGCGGCGCGAAATGGTGAGCGGCGTCTCCTCGTGCAGGAAGTCGACCGCCGCCGAGGCGGTCACGATGTTGCGGCTCTGGTAGTTGCCCTGCAGGTCGAGCGACACGTCGAACGCCCTTCCGTCGCGCGAGCGGTGGAGGCGGAAACTCTGGCCCGTGCCCTTCATGTGGTGTTCCTCGCACGAGAATTCCTGTTCGGCGTAGATCACCCGCGACTTGTTGGCCGCGGCGGCCTGTTCGATAACCCCGTTGTAACGCGCGTCGGCCTCGCCGATGATCACCGGGATGCTTTTTTTGATGATTCCGGCCTTTTCCGCGGCGATCTTCGGCAGCGTGTCGCCCAGCAGGGAGGTGTGTTCCAGTCCGATGTTGGTGATGACGCTCAATATCGGCACGATGATGTTCGTGGCGTCGAGCCGTCCCCCGAGTCCCGTTTCGATCACCGCCACCTCGACGTCGCTCTGGGCGAAGTAGTCGAAGGCCATTGCGGCGGTCATCTCGAAGAACGACAGCTCCAGCTCGACCATCTTGCCGTGGTGCTTGTCCACGAAGTTCACCACCTTCTGCTTGGGGATCATCTCGCCGTCGACGCGGATGCGTTCGCGGAAGTCCTGCAAGTGGGGCGAGGTGAACAGTCCCGTGCGGTATCCGGCCTGCTGGAGCACCGAGGCGATGATGTGCGCCACGGAGCCTTTGCCGTTGGTTCCGGCGACGTGGATCGTGAAGAAGTTGCGCTGGGGGTTTCCGATGTGGCGGCAGAATGCGGTGATGCGCTCCAATCCCGGTTTGTAAGCCGTCGCGCCCTGGGTTTCGAAGACGGGAAGCGACTGAAAGAGGAATTCGAGTGTCTGGGTGTAATTCATATCAGCAAGGGGTTTATTTGACGAGGTGGTTCCTGCGTTTGTAGCGGTAGGCCACGTAGTAGAGCACCGACAGCAGCAGGATGTATTCGGAGATGCGGGCCAGGCAGTCGCCGTAGCGGGTGTAGAAGGTGAGTTCCGAGTTGAGCGGGACCTCGGCGGTGATCACGCCGCGCTGCTCCCAGCCGAGCGTCTGGCCCACGTCGCCGCGGGCCGAGATGAAGCCCGATTTCCCGGTGTTGGCCGAGCGGGCGATGGCGCGGCGGTGTTCGACGGCCCGCAGGCGCGAGATCGAGAACAGGTGTTTGTAACCGGGCGTGTCGCCCCACCAGCCGTCGTTCGAAATGATGGCCATGAACTGCGCGCCGCGGCGCACGAATCCGCCGTAGAAGTCGCCGTAAAGCCCTTCGTAGCAGATCGCCGGTCCGGTTTTGACGCCGTTGTGCTCGAAAGCCGTGCCGTGCAGGCCCTTGCCTATCTGTCCGACCGTGCCGCCCAGGTCGATGACCAGGAATTTCATCGCGTCGAAGACCCACGTCGGGGTGTTTTCGACGCCGATCACCAGCCGGCCTTTGTGGTGCAGCTGCATGCGGCCCGCGGAGTCCAGCCCCACGGCCGTGTTGAAGCGGTCGTAATAGCCGTCGCCGAAACGTTCCGGGCGGGCCGTCTAGCGGCGAATGGTGCCGGCTCCGGTGATGAGCAGGGCTTCGGGGTGCCGGCTGCGGAGCGAGTCGGTCAGCTCCTGCCAGAATGCGCCCGGTTCGCCCGCCGAATAGAAATCGCTCAATCCGGGTTCCAGGTAGTCGCCCGGCACTGCGGTCTCGGGCAGCAGGATGAACTGCGCGCCGGCGGGGACCTCCGCCATGAGGTCCGCGATGTTGCGCTCCTGCCGTTGGGTGTCGCCGTGGAATTTGTCGTAACAGTCCACGTTGGGCTGGATGACGCTCACTCGTGCCGTCCCCTCGTCAGGCTGCTCCCAGCTCTGCCAGATGCACAGCGACGCGATCATCGGCAGCGCGACGGAGCAGGCTGCCGCCGCCCACCGGCGCGTGCTGCGGCGGGCTTGCAACGCTTCGAAAATCAGTATGTTGGAGAGTAACACCCACAGCGTGCCGCCGAAAACGCCCGTGTATTCGTACCACTGCACGGCCCAGACTTCGTGCGAGAAGCCGTTGCCCAGGATGAGCCACGGCCACGAGAAGTCGCCTACGGTGTACCAGTATTCCGTCGTGATCCACGCCGTGACGAGCGTGACGTAGGCCAATGCTTTGGGGGCTTTTTTCGAAACGGTGTGGAAGAGCATGAAGGCGATCATGTTCATCGTCGTCGAAGCGAGCGTGGCGGCCGGGGGGCCTACGGGCGTGGCGTACCAGATCCACCAGATCGTCAGGGCGTTCCACAGCACGAACGCGAGCGTCGCCCAGCCGAACATGCCCCACCACGAGCGGCGCGTGTCGTCGTACGACGCGCTCACCCACAGCAGCGGGACGAACCCGATCAGGAGCGTCATGCCCGTCATGCCGAGCCACCCCGGCGAGAGCAGGATGGCCGATAGGATTACCGCCGCGAATCTACGAAACATGAAATGAGATTTTTACGACGGCAAAAGTAGTCAAATGGGCGCAGATTTCAAAATATTTCATACTTTTGTAACGAAACTAACCAATCTGTCATACTAATGAAGAAATTGCTCATTTTACTGGCTGCCCTTGGAGGCATTCTCCTGTTTTCCGGTTGCGAATCGAAAGGATGGAAGACGGTCGACGGCGTGATCGTCTTCGATACGCCCGCGCGCGAACCGGGCCAGAAATCGGTGCTGGGACTCAAAACCGCGCCGATGGAGACGGTCCGTGTGGGCTTCATCGGGCTGGGTATGCGCGGTCCCGGGGCCGTGGAACGCTTCACGCACCTCGACGGCGTCGAGATCAAAGCCCTGTGCGACCTTTATCCCGAGCGCGTGGACAGCGCGCAGGCGATTCTCGTGCGCCGCGGATTTCCCGAGGCGGCTCCGTACAGCGGCGAGGAGGGCTGGAAACAGCTTTGCGAGCGTGACGACATCGACCTGGTGTACATCGTGACCCCGTGGCAGCTGCACGTCCCGATGGCCGTTTACGCCATGGAGCACGGCAAGCACGTCGCTGTCGAAGTTCCCGCCGCCACGTCGCTTGAAGAGTGCTGGCAACTGGTGAACACCGCCGAGAAGACGCAGCGGCACTGCATGATGCTCGAAAACTGCGTTTACGATTTCTTCGAGCTGACGACGCTCAACATGGCCCGGCAGGGACTGTTCGGGGACATTCTCCATGTCGAAGGTGCGTATATCCACGACCTCGACGCTTTCTGGGACTACTATCAGGACAGCTGGCGTCTGAAATTCAACCGGGATCACCGCGGCGACGTCTACGCCACGCACGGCCTCGGTCCCGCCTGCCAGCTGCTCGACATCCACCGCGGCGACAAGATGAACTGCCTGGTGGCGATGGACACCCGCTCGGTCAACGGGCTGAAACTCGCCCGCGAGAAGCTGGGCGCTGAAGAATTCGCCAACGCCGACCATACGACGACGCTGATCAAGACCGAGAAGGGCCGCACGATCCTGCTCGAACACAATGTCTACACGCCCCGTCCGTACAGCCGCATGTACCAGCTGACCGGCACGAAGGGATTCGCCAACAAATACCCCGTTCAGGGCTATGCCTTCAACCCCGACCAGCTTGCGGATTCGGGCGTGCCCGACCACGAGAACCTGAACGCCCACCGTTTCGTGTCGAAGGAGGTGCGTGAGGCGCTGATGGCGCGGTACAAAGACCCGATCGTCCTCGACATCGAGGCCAAGGCCCGCGAGGTCGGCGGTCACGGCGGCATGGACTTCATCATGGACTACCGGCTGGTCTATTGCCTGCAACATGGCCTGCCGCTAGATCAGGATGTCTACGATGCGGCCGAATGGTCGTGCATCGGCGCCCTTACGGCGATGTCGCTCGAACACAACAGCGTCCCGGTGGCCGTTCCCGACTTCACGCGCGGCGACTGGAACAAGACCGACGGTTACCGGCACGCGATGCTGGTGCAGTGATCCGGAGACCGTATGGACGAAAAGACGGCCCGGTCAACCGGGATTGACGCTGCGGGCGCAGGAATGTGAAAAGCGGCAGACCGAATCATCGGTTCGGTATTTGTAGGTAAAGAGAAGCGCAGGAAAGAGTAAATATCTTGTTTGCAAGTATTTAATTCTCTATTCTGCATATGCTCCAAGCAATAAAAAAGCAGAATCGGGCAGGTTTGACGGTGAGTTTTGTTACTTATCCGTTACCTGCCCGAAATGCTTTTGTTTGCATTAAGGCGTTTGTTTTCAGTTTGTTGCATCGGATTTCCGCATAACAAATAACTTGACTTAACGTTTAACCCATCCACAAAGTTCAAGTTATTATGCAACGCAGCACTTTCAAAGTCCTTTTCTATGTAAAAAGGCAGTCGGAAAAACACGGTCAGGTTCCCGTTATGGGCCGTATCACCATCAATGGCACGATGTCGCAGTTCAGCAGCAAACTCTCCGTTCGTTCCAGCCTTTGGGATGCCAAAGCCAACAAAGCCTCCGGCAGAAGTCTTGAAGCCCAGCGTCTCAATGAAAAGTTGGAGAACATCAAGACCAATATCGGCAAGCAGTACCAACGTCTCTGCGACCGTGATTCATACGTTACGGCCGAAAAGGTCCGCAACGCTTTCCTCGGTATGGGTGACGACTGCCGCCTGCTGTTGCAGACCTTCGACGAATACCTTGCAGGCTTCCTCGAACGCGTGGGCAAAGACCGCGCTTATTCCAGTTATGAGGACTACTGCAAACGCCGCCGGCGTCTGGCCTCCTTCCTCGAATACGAATATCATGTCAAGGACATTTCGTTCAAAGAGTTGAAGCGGGAGTTTATCGAAAAGTTCGTGGTCTACCTCTCCTCGGTACAAGGGATGCGTTCCGGGACGATCCATTCGACCATCAAAAAGCTGAAGCTGATGACCTATACGGCCTATAAGAACGGCTGGATTCCCGTCGATCCTTTCGCCGGATTCTATGTCAAAGCGGAATACGCCGAACGTCGCTACCTCTCAGCTTCGGAATTGCAGGCCGTGATGGATGTCAGGCTCCCCAACTACCGAACGGGTATTAACCGTGACGCCTTCGTCTTCTGCGCCTTTACGGGTTTGAGCCATGCAGACGTTTCAAAACTCACTTACGCGGACATCCATACGGACGACAACGGAGAGCGGTGGATTATCGACAGGCGTCAGAAGACAGGCACGCAGTTCCGTGTTAAACTCCTTCCCGTAGCTGAAATGCTCTATGAGCGTTATAAGGATACATATCACACAAGCGGGAAGGTTTTTCCGCTTAAAGGAACTTATAAAACACTGAACATGTCCTTGCGGCATGTTGCCAGACATGCCGGTCTGTCGTTCAACCCGACGATCCACATGGCGCGGCATACCTTTGCCACAACGGTCACGCTTACGCAGGGCGTACCTCTGGAAACGGTCAGCAAGATGCTGGGACATAAACATATCACCACGACCCAAATCTACGCCCAAATCACCAATGACAAGATCGGCCGGGATATAGCGGCATTGAGCGAGAAACTCGACAGCGTCTTCAAGATTGCGCAGTAAGCCGGTGCGATTCTGGATACTATACCATAATCTCTTTCCGCCGGCAGGGAATTAAACGCCGGAGATGGAAATACGCAAGGCCATGCGAATCGCCCGAAGGGCGAGCCTTGCGTATTTCCCTCTTCGGCGTTTTGCTGGTCGCATGTAGATTTGCAGCGTGATGTAATCACAGGTAATTTCGATATGGAGTCGCAGTGAACCGGGGCTTGTCGTAAGCTTTGAGGCTTGGCGGTAGATTTGGAC
>ERZ791837.2238-NODE-2238-length-11085-cov-2.596736_pt1 | contig 11085 bp, 8 predicted proteins | sample MGYA00510292_ERZ791837 | MGnify/ENA primary metagenome ERZ791837 (study PRJEB30046, sample SAMN00715259) | human gut metagenome | study: EMG produced TPA metagenomics assembly of the A metagenome-wide association study of gut microbiota in type 2...
CTACACCGCCCTTTCCCTTGCCGGCTACACGCATGTGATTTCCCTGCACATCTCGTCGCGCATGTCGGCGATCCAGTAAAACGGCGTTTTTCTGTGCAGCCTGTATGCGATCCGGTGTGAAGAGAGATGGCCGTATGAACTTAATACGACATCGAACCGCCGGCTTTTTGCGAGTTTTTGCGCCTTCTTGCAGGCTTTGAACTGCCATATCCGTTTGTAATCGAGGAACAGCCGGAACTGCAGGGCCGACAATATGCGTCTGAAAGCCCATTTCTTTCTGCGCTGCAGGAGGGAGTCCTGTTTCGACGAGGTTATCACCGGATCTTTTACGTAGTGGACCTCGCAGCCGTTCCACATCGCCGTTTCATCGCGGTCCCCTTCGGTTATGACGGTCACCGAATGCCCCGCCTCCCGGAAATACCGGGCGAAGGCGTTGAGCCTGAATGCGGCGATGCGGTTGTGGGGATAGAAGTGATTGCAAACGATTAGTATATTCATCTTCAATTAAAAACATATTCCGTCGGCGGGGCGGAAATTCATTTCTCTGCGGGGCCGGCGTTCCCTTGTTTCCCGGCGATCACGAATTCGATTTCGCGGAACAGGTATTCGTGCCGCGTGCCGTCCGCATGGCGCAGGATCAGTTCGCCGGAGGGAAGCACGCCTTCGATCGCGGCCTGAAACAGCGTGCCGTCGGGCAGCCGGTAGGGGTGCTGTTCGCCCAGCCGGTACATCCGTTCGCGGTAGGCGTGCTGGAGGGCCTCCTTTTCGCCCCGTTCGAGCTGGGCGTAACGCCGCAGGCAGCGGACCAAAAAGGTTTCGAGCAGCCGGCTGCGGTTGAACTTGCGGCCTCCGGCCTGCGCGAGGGAGACGGGGTTGGGCAGCGCGGGGTCGAACGCCGTCTGGTTGACGTTGATGCCGATGCCGGCGATCGTGCGGGAGAGGGAGGCTCCCGCATGGTTGTGTTCGATCAGGATGCCGACCAGTTTCCTGTCTCCGACGTAGATGTCGTTGGTCCACTTGATGCGCGCCGCGATGCCGAACTGCGCGAAGGTGTCGGTGAGAGCGAGGGCCACGGCCTCGTTGAGCAGGAACTGTTCGCCGGCGGGCAGAAACCGGGGTTCGAGCACCAGCGAGAAGGTGAGGTTCAGACCCTCGGCGCTCGACCATTTATGGCCCCGCTGGCCGCGGCCGGCGGTCTGGCGTTCGGCCCAGACGATGTCGCCGTGGCGGTATTTCGCGTCGCGGGCCTCGTCGTTGGTCGAGGTGGTTTCGTCGATACGGTAGATCATGAATTATTCATTTTGTCGTGGGTGGGATTTTCGGGAGGGCGACGCGATCAGACGGACACGCCGAAGTCGCGCAGGGCGTCGTTCAGCGAGGTTTTCTTGTCGGTGGATTCCTTGCGCCGGCCGATGATCAGCGCGCACGTGACGCTGTATTCTCCCGCCGGGAACTGCTTGCGGTAGCTGCCCGGGACGACCACCGAGCGGGGCGGCACGTAGCCCTTGTAGGTGACGGGTTCAGGCCCCGTGACGTCGATGATGTGCGTCGAGCCGGTGATCACGGTGTTCGAGCCGAGCACCGCTTCGCGGCAGACGTGCGCACCCTCGACCACTATGCAGCGCGAGCCGATGAAGCAGCTGTCCTCGATGATCACGGGCGCGGCCTGCACGGGTTCGAGCACGCCGCCGATGCCCACGCCGCCCGAGAGGTGGACGTGTTTGCCGATCTGGGCGCAGGAGCCCACCGTGGCCCACGTGTCGACCATCGTGCCGGTGTCGACGTAGGCGCCGATGTTCACGTACGAAGGCATCAGAATGGCTCCGGGGGCGATGTAGGCGCCGTAGCGAGCCACGGCCTGGGGCACGACCCGCACGCCCAGCTCCCCGTAGCCGTGCTTGAGCTCCATCTTGTCGTACCACTCCAGTTCGCCGGCCTCCATCTTGCGCATGGGCTGGATCGGGAAGTAGAGGATCACGGCCTTCTTGACCCACTCGTTGACCTTCCATTCGCTTTTGGCCGGGTCGACGGGTTCCGCCGTGCGGAGTTCGCCCTTGTCCACCAGTTCGACGACCTGTCGTACGGCTTGCTGCACGGCGGGGGCCTGAAGCAGCGCGCGGTTTTCCCACGCCTGCTCGATTATCGTTTTGAGTTCGTTGTGCATAGACAGTTGTTTTCAATAGGCAAAATTACTGAAAATATTGAATTTTTCATAACTTTGTCCCGATCATTACCCAAACGGTTCAATTATGAAGCATTTATTCATCAAGGCCGCCCTTCTGCTCGGCGCAGCGGCGGCGGCAAGCTGCGGCAATATGAAACAGATAAAACATCAGCCTTACCCCGAGACCGTGCGCGGCGACGTGGTGGACAACTATTTCGGCACGGAGGTTCCCGATCCCTACCGCTGGCTCGAGGACGACAACTCGGAGGCCACGGCCGCGTGGGTCGCCGCCGAGAACGCCGTGACGCAGGACTACCTCTCGCAAATTCCGTTCCGCGGGGCCATCCGCGAGCGGCTGACCGAAGTGTGGAACTACGCCAAGGAGAGCGCCCCGCGCAAGCACGGCGACTGGTGGTACTACACTTATAACGACGGTTTGCAGAACCAGTCGGTGATCTACCGCACGAAGGAGCCGGGCGAGGCCGGCGAGGTGTTCCTCGACCCCAATAAGCTCTCCGACGACGGGACGGTGGCCCTGACCGACATGTCCTTCTCGAAGGACGGCCGCTGGTTTGCCTATTCGGCCGCCGCGTCGGGTTCGGACTGGGTGGAGATCCGCGTGATGGACACCGCCGACAAGTCGCTCGCTGCCGACAAGATCGAGTGGGTGAAATTCTCGGGCGCACGGTGGGCGCCCGATTCCAAGGGATTCTATTACAGCGCCTACGACGCCCCGAAGCAAAACGCCTACTCTTCCAAGAACGAGTTTCAGAAGGTTTATTACCATGCGCTGGGTACGCCCCAGTCGGCCGACAGGCTCATTTACGAGGACCGGGAACATCCGCTGCGTTACTTCTCGGCATGGCCTTCGGAGGACGGCAAATGGCTCTTCGTCATAGCTTCGGAGGGCACGTCGGGAACGGAGGTCCTCTATAAAAGGGTGTCGGACCCGAAATTCCGCGTCCTGCTGCCGGGCTTCGATGCCGATTATTCGCCCGTCGACTGCAAGGACGACCGGCTTTATTACGTGACCAACAGGGATGCGTCGAACTACGCGCTGATGAAGGTCGATCTGAACCGTCCCGGGATGATCGAAACGGTGATTCCCGAGAGTGAAAGGAACCTGCTCGAAGGCGTGGGCACGGCGGGCGGCAGTCTGTTCGCCTACTACCTGCAGGATGCGCAGAGCCGGATTTACCAGTACGACTACGCCGGCAAGCAGGTGCGCGAAGTGGCGCTTCCGGCCATCGGCTCGGTCGGCGGATTCGACGGCCGGGAGGAGGACTCGGAACTTTACTATACGCTGGTCAACTACACGGCTCCGGCCACGATCTACAAATACGACATCGCTTCGGGCGAATCGACGCTCTACAAGGCTCCGGAGGTGAATTTCGATCCCGAACTGTTCACGACCGAGCAGGTGTTCTACACCTCGAAGGACGGCACGAAGGTCCCGATGTTCATCACCCGCCGCAAGAATATGAAACTCGACGGCGGGAATCCCTGCTACCTCTATGCCTACGGCGGCTTCCAGATCAACCAGACGCCTGCGTTCAGGCCCTCGGCCATGATGTTCGTCGAGCAGGGCGGCATCTACTGCGTGGCCAATCTGCGCGGCGGTTCGGAGTACGGCGAAGCGTGGCACAAGGCGGGCATGCTCGAAAACAAGCAGAACGTTTTCGACGACTTCATCGCCGCGGCCGAGTACCTGATCGCCGAAAAATACACTTCGTCGGACAAACTCGCCATTGCGGGCGGTTCGAACGGCGGCCTGCTGGTCGGCGCCTGCGAGGTGCAGCGTCCCGACCTCTATGCCGTCTGCCTGCCCGCCGTGGGCGTGATGGACATGCTCCGCTACCACAAATTCACGATCGGCTGGGGCTGGGCCGTGGAGTACGGATCGAGCGAAAACGAGGAGCAGTTCGACTACATTTATAAATATTCGCCGCTGCACAACATCCGCGAGGGCGTGAAATACCCCGCGACGCTCGTGACGACGGCCGACCACGACGACCGCGTCGTGCCGGCGCACTCGTTCAAGTTCGCCGCCCAGATGCAGCACTGTCAGGCCGGCGATGCGCCGGTGCTGATCCGCATCGAGTCGAATGCGGGCCACGGGGCCGGCAAACCCACTTCGAAACGTATCGCCGAGGAGGCGGACACCTATTCGTTCCTGTTCCAGAATATCGGAGTGCCTTACAAAGAGCTGAAAAAACAGAAATGATCCGAGCGGAAGCCCTGTCGCGCCGCGGCAAACGCCTCCTGCGTGAGGCGTTGGGGTGCGGTCGTTCGACGCGGCGTTCCGCTGCGGGAGTCCGGCGGCCGGTCGCCTTCGGACGGTAAAGAAGGTAGGTTAGGTTAAAAAGAGAGATAACATGAAGGTTTACAAATTTGGCGGTGCGTCGGTGCGTAATGCCGACGGAGTGCGCAACCTGCGCAAGATTATCGACGACGAGCAGAATCTCTTCATCATCGTTTCGGCTATGGGCAAGACGACCAACGCGCTCGAAACGGTGTTCGAAGGACTTCAGAAGGGCGACAAACAGCTCTCCATGGAGCATGTCGCCGCGCTGAGGGAGTACCATGCGGGCATCATCGACGATTTGTGGCGCGGCCATAAACAGCTCGAACGGGTCGATGCGCTCTTCGACGAGCTGGAGCGCGTGGCCGTGGAGACGGTTTACAAACCCTCCGACGCCGAGTTGTGGTACGATACGATCGTGGCCTTCGGCGAGCTGGTCTCGACGACGATTATCTCCGAGTACCTGAACTACGCCGGGGTGTCGAACCGCTGGATCGACATGCGCCGCTGTTTCCTCACCGAGCAGCGTCACAAGGACGCCGGGGTCGATATCGAAGCTTCGGCGCCGTTGCTGAAGGGCGCGCTGGCCGAGTGCGTCGAGAATATCTTCGTCGGACAGGGCTTTATCGGCGGTGCGCCCGACGGCACGACCACCACGCTGGGGCGCGAAGGCTCGGACTACTCGGCGGCCGTGGTGGCCAACATTCTCGACGCCGAGTCGATGTCGGTGTGGAAGGATGTGGACGGCGTGATGAACGCCGATCCGAAAGCATTCCCCGATGCCGTGCAGATCGCCGAGCTGAACTACCTCGACACCATCGAACTGGCTTACAGCGGCGCGCAGATCATCCATCCGAAGACGATCAAGCCGCTTCAGAACAAGAATATTCCGCTTTACGTGCGGCCCTTCGGCGACAAGCGCAAACCCGGCACGGTGATCCGAGGCATGTCGGCCCCGGTCGACGTTCCGATCCTGATCCTCAAGAAGGACCAGGTGCTGCTGACCATCCGGTCGCGGGATTTCTCCTTCGTGCTGGAAGAGAAGTTCGCCACGATCTTCTCGTTGCTGGAGCGTTTCCGCATCAAGGCCAACCTGATCCACAATTCGGCCGTGAACCTGAGCCTGTGCGTCGACAACTCGTGGCATATCGACGAGGCCATCGAGGCGCTGCGCGAGGCGGGTTTCGACGTGATGAAAGCCGAGAACATGGAGCTGCTCACGGTGCGCGGCTATACCGACGAGCTGTGGCGGCGTTACGCCCGCGGTCCGCAGGTCTTCGTGCGGCAGGCCACGCAGTCCACCGTGCGCGTGGTTCGCAAGAAGTAGTGGCGGACGGCCGCTGTCCGGGGCGCTTCGGCCCCGTTGGCTCTCCGGCACTCCGGAGCTTCGGGCGGAATCCGGCGGCGGAGTTTTCGCCCGCGGTCCCGAAATTACGATACGAGAGCGGCCTTCATTGCGAAGGCCGCTCTCGTATCGTTTGCTCTCCTATCCCTGCCGCATGTTGCGCAGGATGGTCCATGTCGAGTCGTCGCGGATTTCGCCGCTGCGCTTCATGTTCCAGATCGTGCGGGCAATGTATTTCTCGATGTCGCGCTGGAGCCGCTTGTAAAGCGGACATTTGGTGTAGTTCTCGTTGTCGAGCAGCACGTCGCGGATCGACCGCAGCGAATTGGTGTAGTTCGACATCTCGTTCTTGAGCGCCACGCCCTGCTTCTTCGAGGCGGTGATCTTGGCGATCGACATGGCCCGCAGCTTCTCGCACACGGTGTTGAGCATGATCAGCACCACGTTGTCCATCAGCGTGTGGCCGTGCATGAACAGATAGGCGTTTTCGGGCGTCAGGCCCCGGCTCTTGAGCTGCTGTTCGAATTCGAGCATCGGGTCGATCATCTTCGGGTTGCGCCTGCGCAGCATCTCCTCGCGTTTGGCGACGTTTTTCTGCAGCCACGCCAGCGTTTTCTCTCCGTTGTTTTCGAGGTCGAGATAGCCGATGCGCACCGCCGACTTGAAGTCGATCAGCGGGAATACGTTCTCCGTGGCCAGTTGCGCCGAGTAGGCATACCAGAGGAAAAGCGGGTAGATCGTGCAGGAGTATTCGTGCATGAAATGCACGAAATCGAAGATGCGCGTGTCGTTCTTGGTCGCCTTGACGCATACGTTGTGCAGCGAGGGGGCGTAGCAGAGGAAGTTCTCGGTGGCGTAGGCGTAGGTGTGGAACATGAATTTGGCCTCGGCGACCTCCTTCGACTGGGGCGTTCGCCCGGCGAAGAGGTAGTCGAAGTCGGAGTCGACGCAGAGGAGCAGTTCCTCCGACGAACGGGGGATCATGCCCATGAGGACCTTCTTGCCCTTGGGCAGGTCGCCGCGGTCGGGGACCGAGATTTCGAAACGCAGGTAGGGATTCTGGAAATGGTCGAAGATGCCGCGCCAGAAGGCCACGTCTTCGTAGCCTTCGACATAGACCTTCACCAGCCGCTGGTCGGGGTTGGCCGGCAGCGGTTTGGGCAGTTCGTCGAGCGTCATCGGACGCGTGAAGGGGTTGAACTTGCGCAGTTTTTCGCGGAACTTCTTTGCCATGCGTTAACAAAGATAAATATTTTGCTAATTTTGCGCAATAAATGACGCCGCTTTCGGCGTTTAATTTCAACCATTCGAACAACTATGGCCGACAACGACTGGAAATCACGGCTCGGGATGGTCTATTCGACCGACCCGGGTTTCAACTACGAAACGGACGACGAACCCGAAGCCGAGACGCTGCCTGCGGGGCAGCAGGACCTGCGCGTGTGGCTCGACCGCAAACAGCGGGCGGGCAAGGTCGTGACCCTCGTCAAAGGTTTCGTGGGCCGAGATGCCGACCTTCAGGAGCTGGCGCGCATGCTGAAATCCAGGTGCGGCGTCGGCGGTTCGGCGAAGGCGGGCGAAATCATCATCCAGGGCGACCACCGCGACCGTGTGGCCGAACTGCTCATCCGCAGCGGCTACCGCTGCAAAAAAGCCGGTTCGTAACGTGCGCCGGCTGCTTCTCCTCTTGGCGTTGCTGTGCGCGCTGTGCGGCGCCGAACGCGCCGCGGCCCAGTATTACACCTGGGGTTCGGACCCTCCGCAGAAGTGGTCGGCGATCCGCACGCCCGACGTGCGGATGATCTATCCCGATACGGTCGCCGGCATCGCCCGGCGCACGCTGTTCTACATCCGCTCGGTCCGGCCCGACATCGGTTACGGGTTCCGCCACGGCCCGATGCGCATTCCCTTCGTCATGCATCCCGAGAATTTCCAGTCGAACGGACTGGTGATGTACCTTCCCAAGCGCGTGGAATTCCTCACCTCGCCCGCCGTCGACAGCTATTCGATGCCGTGGTACAAGCAGCTCGTGGCCCACGAGTACCGCCACGCCGTGCAGTACAACAACCTCGACCGGGGCGTCATCCGCGCCTTGAGTTACGTGCTCGGACAGCAGGGGTCGACCATCGGTCTGCTGTGCATGCCGATCTGGGCCATGGAGGGCGACGCCGTGATGTCCGAAACGATGCACTCGTCGTTCGGCCGCGGTCTCCAGCCTTCGTTTTCGATGGCCTACCGCGCCATGGGCAGCGTCGGCCGCGACCGCCGCAACATCGACCGCTGGTTCTGCGGCTCCTACCGCGACTACATTCCCGACCACTACGAGCTGGGCTATCAGATCTGCTCCTACGCCTGGGAACGCTACGGCGAGAACATCTGGGACAAGGTCGCGTGGTACGGGTCGCGCAACCCCTACGTGCTGGCCACCACGCGCGTGGCGCTGGGCAAATTCTACAAGACCAACGTCATAAAGCTCTTCCGCGAAACCTTCGACGAACTGGAACGCTACTGGGATTCGCTGCCGGAAACCGGGGACAGCGCCGTGCCGCTCACCGCGCTGCCCGAAAAGAACCACACGACCTACCAGTGGCCCCTGCCGCTGGGCGACACGGCCGTCGTGGCGCTGAAAACCGACCTCGACCGCGTTTCGCGTTTCGTCGTGATCGACCGCCGTACGGGCGGGGAACGGACGGTCTGTCATACGGGGCTGGTCTCGACCCGTCCGTCGATGGCCGACGGCCGCGTCTGGTGGACCGAGTACCGCCGTTCCACGCTTTTCGAACAGCGCGTCAACTCGCAACTGTGTTACATGGACCTCGCCGACGGTGTGCCCCGCACGGCGGAACGGCAGCGAAATACGCTCTATCCCACGGCTTCGGGCGAGGAGTTCGGATGGGTCGAGTACAATCCCGACGGCCGTTATACGGTCGTGGTGCGGCACGGCGAGGGTCCCGAACGGCGGTTCGAAACGCCCGTCCGGTCGGAGATTCACGGATTGGCGTGGGACGATCGTACGGTGGCGTGGTACGTTCTCGTCACGGACGACAGCGGCATGTGGATCGGCCGCATCGACTCCGACGGCCTGCACCCGATTACCGAGGGGGCTTACATCACCCTTTCGAACCTGCGGGCCGGGGGAGGCAAGCTCTATTACGGCTCGATCGCCTCGGGCCGCGACGAGGCCCACTGTTACGACCTGATGGCCCGCCGCGAATACCGCATCACCACCTCGGCCTACGGCTCCTTCGCGCCCGCCCCGGCGGACGGAGGAGTGCTGCTGACGACCTACGACCGCCTCGGCTACCGCGTCGCGGAGCAGCGGGTCGCCGCCGATGACAGCCTGCTGATTCCCGTTACGCCTTCGCGGTTGCCCGTCAACCTGGTGAACCCGCCCCGCAAACGCTGGGACGTGGTGAACCTCGACACGGTGCGCTATACGCGCGCCGATTCGGTCGGACAGTCCGGCGAGTTCCGCGCGAAGCGGTATCGCAAGGTGCCCAATCTGGTGAACGCCCACAGCTGGATGCCCGTGGCGTTGAACCCCTTTGCGGCGGTCGACGAACACGTGATCGACCTCAATGTGGGCCTTACGCTGATCTCGCAGAACCTGCTTTCGAGCGCCGAGGCCTACGCCTCCTACGGCTGGAACCGGCACGAAGGCTCGCTCGTGAATCTGGGCGTGCGCTATTTCGGACTGGGCGTGCGTTTCGACCTGGACGCCTCCTACGGCGGCAACCAGCTCTTCTACTCGCTGGCCGGCCGCGACGGGCAGGGCAATCCGGTCTACCAAAGCCGTCCTGCTCCCGACAAATATTACTCCGTGGGGCTGTCGGCCACGCTGCCGCTCTATTTCCAGCGGGGGTATCACACGCGCCAGCTCTCCCTCTCGGCGGGCTGGAACTACTCCAACGGCATGGTTGCCGATCTGGGCAAGATCGAATGGGAGAACGGCAGCATCTCCAACATTCAGCGGGTCGGTTTCCGCGAGGGGCTGCACAAGGTTTCGTTCGGAGCCGGATTCTCCGACCAGGTGCGTATGGCGCACCGCGACATCGCGCCCCGCTGGGGCTACACCTTCAGCGCGAACTACACGTTCAACCCCGAGAACACCCATTTCAGCGACCTGATTTCGTTCTACGGACAGGCTTATCTGCCGGGATTCGCGCCCCACAACTCGGTGCTGGTGGCCGCGACCTACCAGACCTCGATCGGCGGCTACAAATTTCCGTCGGGATATGCTCCGTTGAGCTACAAATCCACGCGGCTGGTTCCGCGCGGGTTCACCTCCGCGGACATCGTGTCGAACAACTACACGGCTTTTCAGGCCAACTACCAGCTGCCGGTGTGGTATCCCGAAGGGGGCATCGGCTCGGTGCTGTATTTCAAACGCATCCGGCTCAACGTCGGCGGCGATTACGCCCAGTTCCGCGACGTGGGCCGCGGAGGAATGACGTGGCGGCGGATCTGGTCGGTGGGCGGAGACATCGTTTTCGACTTCAACGCCTTCCGGCAGCCGGCGTCGGCCACTTCGACCTTCAAGCTGTCGTGCTACCATCCGTCGAGCGGCGGGGTGTACGTCGCAGCGTCGGTGGGACTGCCGTTTTGAGGGATTTGTAATATATTTCGTATCTTTGTCGCAAATATCGTCGTATGGGACAGAAAAAAAAGACGGGTGTCAGCCCGAAAACGATAAAATGGATCTGGTACGCGGCTTTCGCACCCTTTGCGCTCGTGGCGCTGATGCTGGTGCTCACGGTCTTCGGCGTGTTCGGCCGCATGCCCTCGTTCGAGGAGCTGGAGAATCCCCGCAGCAACCTCGCCACGGAGATCTACTCCGAGGACGGCAAGGTGATCGGAACCTTCTTCGTGCAGAACCGCTCCTATGTGCAGTACGCCGACCTCTATCCGTCGGATTCGACGCTTCACATCCGGCTGGCCGGGCATGAGGTTCCGCCCATCGTCGCGGCGCTCATCGCGACCGAGGACGTCCGTTTCCGCACCCACTCGGGCATCGACATTCCTTCGCTGGCGCGTGTGGCCGTGAAGACCCTGCTGTTGCAGAACACCTCGCAGGGCGGCGGCTCGACCATCACGCAGCAGCTGGCCAAGAACCTCTTTCCGCGCGACACGGTGCGCAACCGCGGGCGGCTGGTGCGCAACGCCAAGCTCGTCACGTCGAAGCTCAAGGAGGGGATCACGGCCCTCAAGCTCGAATACAACTATACCAAGGAGGAGATCGCCGCCATGTACCTCAATACGGTGGAGTTCGGCTCC
>ERZ791837.2241-NODE-2241-length-11049-cov-4.161725_pt1 | contig 11049 bp, 10 predicted proteins | sample MGYA00510292_ERZ791837 | MGnify/ENA primary metagenome ERZ791837 (study PRJEB30046, sample SAMN00715259) | human gut metagenome | study: EMG produced TPA metagenomics assembly of the A metagenome-wide association study of gut microbiota in type 2...
TCCACGATGAACACGATGGCTGCCAGTAGGAAGGCAAACGGATGGCCGCACTTAAGGGACAGCATTGCGATAAAGAAGCCCATTGCGCGGCTGCCGGCATCGCCCATCAGCAGGGTGCTGGGCTTTGCGTTGGACCACAGGTAAGCCAGCAGCGCACCCATGAACACCACACCGGCGGTGCTGTAGTCGGCCAGCTCTTCGTGGTAGGCGATCAGGTAGGTGCCGATGGTCACCACCGCCAGACTGGCGGACAGGCCGTCCACACCGTCGGTGCAGTTGACCACGTTGATGCTGGCCCAGATCAGGATGACGATGAGCAGCAGGTACACCGCATACGGCAGGGTGAAGCTCCACTGCAGGAACTGCACGCCGCAGCCGTTGAAGTTGAGGTAGGTCACACCTGCCACCACGGCGATGACAAAGTCGATGATGCCTTTTTTGTACTCGTTCCAGGCCTTTTCGGCGGCATCGTCAAAGTAGCCGGAGAGCATGGAAGCGATGAGCAGCACGGTGTAGATGACATATTCCACCCGGAACGGCAGGAATGCCAGCGACACCAGCGCGATGCACAGCACGAAGATCAGGCCGGAACCGCGGGCCTTGCCCTTGGACAGGCCGCCATTGACGGCAAATTCACGGCCATGGTCGTGGGGAAGCTTGTTGTGGAACAGCGAATCGGTCAGCGCGGTGAGCGCAAATGCCAGCAGAAACGCTGCGGCATCCACTCCGCGCTGCCCGACGACAGACACCAGAGATTCGATCATATTTCTATTCTCCTCATTTCTTTTGCAATTCATGCCTTGTGTTGTTGAGTGTATCACGCCGCACCCAAAAAATCAATCACCGGGCACAAAAAGGCAGCAGATTGACTTTTGTACCATCCGCCTTTATAATAGGTGTCCGGACTCGTTATCCGTTTTTCTGACCCGTAAGGAGGAATCCATGTCCATTACCCTTGAACAACTCTCGGCCAAAATGCGGCAGGGCGAGCAGGTACCGCTGCAGCAGACGGCCCAGATCGTGCTGACCTTGAGCATCCCGTCCATTCTGCAGCAGATCGTGGTCACGGCCATGGAGTACATCGACGCTGCCATGGTAGGCCATATCGGAGCTTCGGCCACTGCATCCATCGGCATCGTCAGCTCCAGCACCTGGCTGCTGCACGGCATGCTGGCCGGGCTGTATATGTCTTTTTCCATTCAGGTGGCACAGTATCTGGGTGCCGACCGGCAGGAGGATGCCCGGGGCGTGCTGCGGCAGTCCATGCTGTTCAACCTGTTCGTCGGTCTGGCGGCAGCCGCTTTCGGTATCGGCATCAGCCGGTATCTGCCCGGCTGGCTGGGGGCCGACCCGGCCCTGCAGGCGGATGCCTCGGCCTATTTTGCCATCTGGGCGGCTGCCCTGCCCTTTACCATGGCCACAGGCACCTACTCCTCCATGCTGCGCTCCACTGGTGACGCCTTGACCCCGGGCCTTATCAGCGTAGCCACCTGCCTGCTGGACATCGTTTTCAATTTCTTTTTGATCAACCCCACCCGTACCATGGTGGTGGCCGGACGCTCCTTTACGGTATGGGGTGCCGGATGGGGGGTGCCGGGAGCTGCTTTGGGCACCGCCCTGGCTACGGCCATTGGCGGCTTGTGCGCCCTGGGCTTTTTGCTGCTGCGAGAGGGCCCTTTGTGCATCCGCAAGCCCGGCTCCTGGAAGATCACCCGGTCCTGCCTGCGGAATCTGTGGCGGGTGGGTGCGCCCCTTTCTGCAGAGCGAGCCGCCCTTTCCTCTGCTCAGGTGCTGCTGATCCGCATCGTGTCCGGGCTGGGCACTACCGCCATTGCGGCCAACAGCCTGGGCGTGAGCGCCGAAAGCCTGTGTTACATGGCAGGCTACGGCATCCAGGACGCCTCCCTTGCCATGGTAGGCCAGGCTGTGGGCGCCCACCGGCGGGATATGGCCAAACGCGTTGCCTGGCTGTGCACCGGTATGGGCATGGCCATCATGGCGCTGACCGGCGTGGGCCTGTATGTGTTTGCTCCGGCCCTGATGGGCATCTTCACCGCCGACGCCGCCGTCATTGCGCTGGGTGCGCAGGTGCTGCGCATCGAAGCCTTTGCCGAGCCGATGTTCGGGGCCAGCATCGTGGCCAGCGGTGCCATGCAGGGTGCCGGTGACAGCACCGGCTGCTTTGTGCTGAACCTTGTGAGCATGTGGGGCATCCGGCTCACGCTGGCCGTGCTGCTGGCTCCCCGCTTCGGGCTTGTGGGCGTGTGGTTTGCCATGTGCGCCGAGCTGTGCACCCGCGGTGCCCTGTTCCTGCTCCGGCTGGCCCGCGGCAAATGGCTGGACAAGGGCGCACTGGCCTGATAGATTCTTTTCCATAATAAAACAGCTCCCCGGCCGGGACCGCTGCAATTGGGCAGCCCCAGCCGGGGAGTTGCTGTTTAATTGAGAAGAAAAGAAGAAAGAAAGAAAAAAGAGAAAAGCAAAAATCACTTGCGGCCGTGCAGGATGGGAGACAGCGGCTTGTAGATCAGCACGCAGAGCACGGCATCCAGCAGGCCCTTGACCAGCGTGAAGGGCATGTTGAAGATGACCAGGCACTTGATCAGGCTGTTGGCCGAAGGCAGAATGGCCTGGTACATGCCAAGAATGGCTTCCAGCGGCATGTGGTAGAACTCCACATAGGCCGGGTAAGTGATGAAGTAGTTGGACGGCACACTGAACACCGCCATGGCTGCGGCACCGGCAATGGCACCAAGGATGGCCGTTTTGCGGCTCTTGCGGTGCTTGTAGATGAAGCCCGCCACCGCCGAGAACACCGCGCCCAGCATGAAGTTGCACAGCTCGCCCACACAGGCGGTGGAGGTGCCCTTGATGACGATGTGGAGCAGGTTCTTCATGAAGCTGATCACTACGCCGTACACGGGGCCCAGTGCAAAGGCACCCAGCAGGGCCGGCAGGTCGGAAAAGTCCATCTTGACAAAGCTGGGAATGAGCATCGGGATGGGAAACTCGATAAACATCAGGATAAAGGCCACCGCGCTGAGCATGGCGGCAACGGTCAGGTTGTGGGTCGTATTCTTTCGCATAGGTTTTGTCCTCCCCCGGGGTTCGCCCCGTTCAAAAAATTGATTGGAAAGCCCTTTTCGCATGGAACTCGGAACGGGTAAGACAAACAGAAAAGCGCCCTGCTGCAACAAAAAACTGCAACAGGGCGCGTAGACACAAACGTTGTCTGCCGTTTCTTGCATCCGGACTATACCGTTGGTCCCGGAGTTGCACCGGGTCAGCACCCTTGCGGGTGGTCGCGGACTTTACCGCCAGTGGGGAATCGCACCCCGCCCTGAAACGAACTTTCTGACACAAAGTATAGCGTGACGGACCGGTCTTGTCAAGAGGGCAGCACACGATTTGTGCATCTTTTATCAAAGTCATTCTTTTAGGCAGTGCTCCCGGCGTACCGCTCGACGCGCTTGCCCGCATCGCGCAAATATGTTATCATAGTCTCATTGTGTAAAAATACCGGAGGTTTTGTATGATTTTCTCGATCCGTGATCTTTCCTTTGAGCTCGGCTCGGTGCTGCTGGAGGGCTGGCCCGCCTTTGCTGCCAGGGCCGTGTGCGCTCTGCTCATTCTGCTGGCGGCATGGCTCGTGCGCCGCTGGCTGACCCACAAGGGCTTCCCCGCTCTGGAGGCACGCAGCTGGCATTTCACCGGCACGCCCATCCTGCTGCGCAGCTTTGCGGTTCCGGTGCAGCGCATGTGCACGGTGGTGGGCATCTATCTGGCCGCGTCCAGCCTGCCGTGGGCCATTCCCGGTGTGCGCAAGCTGTTCCTGATGGCATTCCAGCTGGTCATGACCCTGTTGGTGTGCGAGGGCCTGTATGCAGCTTCTGAGCTGGCCGATCTGGTGCTGGCATCCTGCAGCCCGGAGATCCGCTCCAACAAGACCCTGCTCTCCCTGCTGAACACCACCTACAAGGTACTGGTCATTGCAGTGGGCGTGGCCGCCGGTGCGCAGGAGGTGGGCTTCCCCATCGGCAGCATTGTTGCCGGTGCCGGTCTCATCGGCCTGACCATCTCGCTGGCGGCGCAGGAAAGCGCCAGCAACCTGTTCAGCGGCATCGTCATCCTGCTGGACAAACCCTTCTCGGTGGGCGACTGGATCACCGTGGGCGATGTGGAAGGCGAAGTGATCGACATCAACTTCCGCTCCACCCGCATCTGCTCGCCGGACAAAACCGTCAATGTGATCACCAACAGCAAGATCTGCTCTGCCACCGTGCAGAACGCCGCTCTGCGCACCATGCGCCCCTACAAGTTCACCCTGGGTGTCACCTACAGCACCACCCGCCCGCAGCTGGAAAAGCTGATGCAGGACCTGCAGGCCATGCTGGATGCAAGCCCCCTCACCAACCGCGGCACCAACATCGTGCAGCTGGCCAACTTCGGAGATTCCAGCATCAACATCCTGATCTCGGCCTACCTGCTGACCAACGTCTACGCCGAGTTTCTGCAGATGCAGAACGACCTGAACCTGAACATCATGGACATCATGCAGGCTGACGGCGTGGATTTTGCCTTTCCCTCCACCAGCGTCTACATCGAAAAGAACTGAGCGCATCCACGCGCAAAAAGGGCCCGTTTCCGTTTTATCCGGAAGCGGGCTCTTCTGCTTTTCTGTTATTCGTTCACGGCCGTGCAAGAGCTCCCGGTTCCCGTTGCGAGCATTTCAGCTCTGTGCCCGGCAGACTGAATTTTGTTACGGTATGACTTTTTTACAGTGCCACGTCCAGCGCCATCATCAGGGCAAACCCCAGCACGATGCTCACCACCCCGGCGGGTTCGTCCTGCTCCACGGCCTCCGGGATCATCTCCTGCGCCGTCACGCACACCATGCAGCCTGCCGCCGCACTCATAAGCCAGGGCAGTGCCGCCTGCACCCACCCGGCCAATGCGAATGCCGCCAACGCGCCCAGCGGCTCCACCAGACCGGATGCCGCCCCGGCCCCGAACGACTGCAGGCGGGTGCGGCCGCTGTGCGCCAGCGGCAGGCTGACGGCGGCCCCTTCCGGGATGTTCTGCAGCCCGATGCCCAGGCTCAACGCCAGCGCACCGCTCACGGCATCCGGTTCCCCGCTCAGGGCCAGCGCCGCCGCAAGGCCCACCACCATGCCTTCCGGCAGGTTGTGCAGCGTTACCGCCAGCACCATGCGGCTCTTGCCCCGCTGCAAAAGCTGCCCGGCCATGCTCTCCAGCCGCAGCAGACCTGCCGCCCCCAGCACCAGCCCTGCCGAGGGCGGCACCCACGCCGCGACGCCCAGCTCCCGGGTGCGCTCAATGGCCGGCAGCAGCAGGCTCCACACGCTGGCCGCCAGCATGATGCCCGCCGCCATCCCGCTGAGCACCCGCTGGGTGCGCGGTGCCGCCGACCGACGCAGCAGGAACACCCCGGCCGCCCCCAGTGTGGTGCACACCGCCGGGAACAGCAGCACCCCGGCCGCAAAAAAGATCTGGTTCAAAACGCATTCCCCCTTTGCCCGTTTTATGTTCCGGCAGCGCAAAAGGTGAACGCGCAGCAGAAAAGCCTGCAGGTTTTCCCGCAGGCTTTTCTTCATGCAACAACTACAAAAAGAGGTTTGCGAATGTCAGAACGAGATGTCCTCTTCCCCGTCCTCTGCGGGTTCGGCCCCAAGCGGCACCTTCACTTTGCACACGACGGCATTGGCCAGCACATACTTCACCTTTGCGGTGGCAGTATTGCCGATCTTGTCGTAAAGGCGGCCGGCGCTGCAGCAGTTGCCCACCACCGTGTGGGTGCTGTTGGCCACATAGCCCACCTTGCCAAGGCCCGGCAGCTCGGCACGGATGGCCTCGGCGACGATTTTGCACAAGTACCTTGAGCAGCCCGGTGTTCCCCTGTTCCCACGCTTTGGTTTCATTCCATAGGCCAGACATATTTTCCGGGAAGCAGCACGACAAATCGTCACAGAAATGTCATCTCCACTAAGATTCTTTTCCACGAGCTCCAAAGGTGGAATCTTTACGAAAGCAGTTTACCAAAAAGTGTTCGACTTTTGGCGCAAAATTATAACAAAAGCGTAGATTCTCCAGAAATATTGCAATCTTTGTCTAAAAACCTCTTGATTTTTTTGTAAAAAAGACTAGAATATTGCCTTGCAGACAGGCCCCGTACACAAGGCCCTCTGTGGAGATATTTTTTGAGAAACAAGGAGATTATAGATATGAAACTCAAGAATGTTGCTGTTGCTGTTGTTGCTCTGGCTCTGGCTGCCGGTATGACCGCTTGCGGCGGTTCTGCTTCTTCCACCGCTGCTTCTTCTACCTCTGAGGCTGTGTCCTCTTCTGTTGCTGCTTCTTCCGAGGCCGCTTCCAGCGAGGTGGAGACCGAGTCTGCTTCTTCTGAGGCTGCATCCAGCGAGGCTGCTGTTTCCGAAGCTGCTTCCAGCGAGGCTGCTTCCACCACTGCCGCCTGAGTCTGAACACTCACACAGGTTGCTTGAAATCTTGCAAAAAGCCTCTGCACTGGTTTTCCGGTGCAGAGGCTTTTTCCTGTTCAGTGGTTTTTATCTGATTCCAGCAGGACACGGATCTGGGCAAGGTCTGCCGCAAAATGGATCCCTGCCTGCCGCTGGGCCGAGGAAAGTCCCTTGCAGATCATCTCGTTCAGCAAGGCTTTCAGGCTGTCGTAGTAGCCGTTGAGATTGTAGAGGATGCAGGGCGCATCCAGCTGCCGGAGCGACACCATGGACATGACCTCTGCGATCTCTTCCAGCGTCCCGGTGCCGCCGGGAAACGCCACGAATGCATCGCCCAGCTCGATCATCTTCGCCTTGCGCTGGGCCATATTCTCCGTGACGATGAGTTCGGTCAGACCGTTGTGCTGCAGCTCCTGTTCCACAAAGAACCGCGGTTCCACCCCAGTCACCTGCCCACCGGCGGCTAATACGCTGTCGGCCAGCAGACCCATCAGTCCGCTGCGGGAGCCGCCGTAAACCAGCGCGTTGCCGCTCTGACCGATCCAGCGGCCAAGCTCCTGCACGGCTGTTTTCAGCGCCGGGTCATTGCCCTCGCTGGCTCCCAGATATACTGTGATCTTCATCGGATCGCTCCCTTCCCCGGCGCAGTTTCGGCCGGATGCCCGCTGTTTTTGTTTCAGCATACCACACCCCCGCCCATTGCGCAAGCGGCGTGAGCCGCCTTGTCAAGCGCGCGGGCGCGGACACCACCCCGCACAACGCGGTGCGGGACGGTGCCGAGTGGGCGTGGGTGCCCCACGGCGATGCCTGCCCGTTCTGCCGGATGCTGGCCTACAACGGCTGGCAGCGGGCCAGCAAAAACCTGCTGAAGAAGGGCCACGCCCAGCACATCCACGCCAACTGTGACTGTGAGTTTGCGGTGCGGTTCAGCCGTGGCTTTGACGTTGCCGGCTATGACCCGGAAGAATACCTCCGGCAGTACCGTGACGCGGGCAGCGATGTGAACGCCATGCGCCGCATCGACTATGCCGCCCGGAAGGATGTTATCAACGCCCAGAAGCGGGCGGCGTATGCGGCTCAGGCATATAGAAAAGACAGAGGCGCGGTCAGCGAGATATCTCTAATTCGGCGTTCGGAAGAATTCAAACTCTCTGTAAGACAGGTGGAATCTTACAAAACGCCGGTTTATGTTTCAGAACAGGCAACAATCAAACCGAAAGCTCTCCATAAAATCAATCAGAATACCGAAAAGGCATTAGAGCAATGGGGCGTTAGCCTTGACAGGAAGCCCAAAATCATCGTTGTCGGTGACAACGAGCTGCGCGGCGCAGTCGGTATTTACGACCCATGCGAGAACGTTGTTTATTATGCGGAAAGCGTTGGCAAAAAGACTGTTCAAGACGCTTCTGGTGGTTCCGGAGCAATCGAAGCTCACGAAATGTGGCATATGAAACAGGCCGAGGACTTCCGGCAATCTGGATGGGTTATCACCCGTGAAAACCGCGCAGAATATCTTGACGCCCTGTGCCAAAAGTGCAAAGAACGCATTGACAAACTGGGCATCACGCGCGATAATGTAAGAGAGTTGAGCCAATACGCAGCTGATATGTATTTAGGCGAACGTTTTGATGAAGTCGAAGCAGAATTCATGTCATTAAGGAGGCGAAAATAATGGTCATTCTGAAATACCCGTCTGATATCCAAAAACTGATTGATATTTTCGACCCCTATCGTGAAGCCATTTCGTCCAAACAATTTGACCAGATTCCACCTGAAGCGGTGGACGCATTTAACAAGTTCAAACAGTGGTCTTGGGAACAAGATCAGTAATCCAACCACGATGCACCCGCACCGTGGTTTTTTGTTGCCCATTTTTCAAAGCACTGTGCAAAAAATGCACGGTGCTTTTTTCATGCCGTCTTAGCTCATTCTGGAAGAGTGCCGGTCTCCAAAACCGGAAGCGGGAGGTTCGATGCCTCCAGACGGTGCCACGCAGCGGGCGGTGCGTACCCCGCCCAAGACCGAATACTGACGGGGAACGGTATCTGACACGACGGCAAAAAGAAAACTCCACGAAGCATCGAATTTTCTTCGATATTTCGTGGAGTTTTTCTGGTGCAGGAATGCAATCCAAATCCGAACCATTTCCCTCGGATGCAACTTCTGTCGCTTCTCCAAAGGTGACGGTCTGTGTTCCTTCTTTATAGTTGAAGGTTATCAAAACCTTATCGTCATACAGGTAAATCGCATTGATGAAGGTATCCACCAGTGCCTGCCGCTGGTCTTTCAGGCTCATGTCCAGCTTGCGAAACCGCATCAGCCAGAAGCGGATAAATTCCTCTTTGATTTTCGGCTTTGCCAGCTTTTCTTCCGCAATGCGGGCTTCAAGCTCACGCTTGGTTTCTTCGAGTTGCTCCAATCGCTCCTTGGTGGAACTGGTCAGGATTCCGGCTTGAATCGCATTGAGCATATTCTGAATACCCGATTCCGCATCCCGGAGCTGCTTCTCATAGAGGGGAAGATTGGTATTCTCACGGTCTTGCAGCTCCATGACCTTGGCAATGATGGATTCCATTGCGGCATCATCCCGGACAAGCTGCATGGTCTGGTTGACCACTAGATCTTCCAACCACTGTTTGCGGACGGTTTTCTTCTTGCAGCCCTTCTTCTTTTTGGCAGTGGCACATTTATAATAGCGGTGGACTTCTCCCGTCCGGCTCGTACCGCTCTCACCAAACATCAGTGCGCCACAGCAGCCGCAGTGCAACTTGGTTGTCAGCAGGTAATCGTCCTCTGCCTTTCTCCGGGCAGGGGCTTTCTTATTTTTAGCGATCTTCTCCTGCACATCCTCAAACAGTTCCAGCGGAATGATGGGCGGGATAGCATCCGGTACGACCACATCCCGGAACTTCAGTTCTCCGATGTACCGCCGGTTCTTGAGCATATGTTCGACGCTGTTATAAGTAAACGCACCACCCACCGGGTTCTTAATGCCGTTTTCATTCAGCCAGTCCCGGATCTCCTTCATGGTGGAGCCTTCATCGTACTTCTTGAACGATTCCAGCACAAAAGGCGAGGTGAGAGGGTCAATGTGGAACTTCCGCTCGGGATCCAGCGTGTAGCCAAAAGTTCCACGTCCACCGTTGCAGCGGCCTTTCAGGATGTTCTCGGTCTGTCCACGCACGACCTTCTCGGCAAGGTCTGCCGAATAATACTCGGCATAACCTTCCAGCACCGATTCCAGAATGATGCCCTCCGGCCCCTCGGAGATGATCTCGGTGGCAGACATGAGCTTGACACCATTCTTCTTCAGCTGGGTCTTGTACCGGGCACTATCATAACGGTTTCGGGCAAAGCGGTCCAGTTTCCAGACCAGCACAATGTCGAACAGCTTCTTGTCACTGTCCTTGATCATCTGCTGGAACTCCGGGCGGTTGTCCGTCTTGGCAGAGATAGCACGGTCAATGTAGTGCTTGACGATGGTGATGCCGTTCTTTTCCGCATAGGCTGTGCATTCACGAATCTGGCCTTCAATGGATTCTTCGCGCTGGTTGTCACTGGAATAACGGGCATAGATCACGGCGTTCATGGCAGACACCTCGCATTCTACATCATTGAACGGTAGGACGTTCTTTCAAAATAATGTTTCGTATAATGTATATATCATAATTTGAGCGGGAATGCAAGATGAATTTGTGCAGAATAAAAGCAGGCAGCTCCCAAATGGAAGCTGCCTGCTCAGGATTCCTTAATCACCCCACACGGTCTCCGCGATCTCCTTGACCAGTTTGAGCTTGTTCCACTGCTCCAGCTCGGTCAGCTTGTTGCCGATCTCGCAGGAAGCAAATCCGCACTGGGGGCTTAAGTATAATCTTTCCAGTGGAATGTATTTTGCCGCATCATGGATTCTGTCAATGACAAGCTGTTTGTCCTCCAGTACGGGAGACTTGGTAGTGATCAGTCCCAGAACAACCTTTTTCTCCCCGGATACCTTGGCCAAAGGTGCGAAACCGCCGGATCTCTCATCATCAAACTCCAGGAAATAGGCATTCACATTCTCTTCGCCGAACAGGATATCCGCTACGGAATCATAGGCACCCTCGCTTGCGTAGGTGGAATGGAAATTACCGCGGCATACATGGGTGTTGATGATCATATCCTTCGGTGCATTGGCAATCACCTTATCGTTAATATCCTTGTGGGCTTTCTGGAACTCCACAATTCCCTCTCTGGTGGTTCCGTACAGGGTATGACCGATCTTGTCTGCGAACATGCCCCAGGTGCAGTCATCCAGCTGTATGTTCCGGCATCCTGCCGCATAGAGATCATCGATCACTTTTCCGTAGGCCGCCACGATGTCATTTACCAGTTCCTGCTCATTCGGATAATGCTTCTCTGTGCAGCCTCGGTTAAAGGGCATGGTAAACTGTGCCAGAAACTGGGCGGGAGAAGGTATGGTCTGCTTTGCTACGGTATTTTCATCCTCTAATGCTTTTACAAACCGGAAATGATCTACAAAAGGATGCTCCCCGGTCAGTCCGATCTTGCCTAC
>ERZ791837.2245-NODE-2245-length-11041-cov-4.862188_pt1 | contig 11041 bp, 6 predicted proteins | sample MGYA00510292_ERZ791837 | MGnify/ENA primary metagenome ERZ791837 (study PRJEB30046, sample SAMN00715259) | human gut metagenome | study: EMG produced TPA metagenomics assembly of the A metagenome-wide association study of gut microbiota in type 2...
CTATGCGCCTACTATTGTGGCAACGGCAAATGCTTATTTTACTGCTATAAAGAATGCGTCTTATGCTGAAAACATCACTGGAACAGAGTTTACAGATTTATATGAATATATTGCACAGGGTACACCGATTGTATTTTGGGGGACAATGGGTATGGTTGCACCTTACTATACTTCATCATGGACAACCCCTGATGGCAAGACAGTTACATGGAAAGCAAGTGAGCACTGTCTTGTACTTGTAGGTTATGATAAATCAGCGGGTACAGTTCTTGTTGCTGACCCTCTCCGTGGTACTGTTACATATGATGCAAACCTTGTTCGTCAGCGTTATAATGATATGGGGAAAAATGCTGTAATTATTCATCCTTCTGATGAATACAAGGGAGAGGTATCCTGTGTAAATTCGGGAAGCGTATATCGCCTTAAAAATTCAGGCAGCGGACTTTATCTTACTGTTTCGGATGAAAGTGATTCCAATGGTGCTAATGTTATTCAGAAATCATTAAATAATTCGCTTTCACAGCAGTTTAGAATTGTATATGAAGAAAGCAGCAATTCTTACAGACTTTATCCGATGTGTTCTTCATATGGTACAGATAAAGTAATAGATATTGTTAAAATCGGAGGCTGGGTAGTTTCGGGAAGTAATGTTCAAATCTATTCTCCTGTAGATCTGCCTGCCCAGACATTTGTAATAGAAACATATCCTAATGGAACAGTTCGTCTGTCTTGCCGTACAAACAGAAGTGCCTGCCTTTCGGCAAATGGTACCGGTAATGGTTCATCAGGCGGTACGGGCTTTACATCACAGGGAAATGTCGTGATTAAAAACTTTACAGGTGCATCGGAGTCACTCTGGTATCTGGAGCTTGTAGAGTAATATAAAATAGATAATGGCTTCTGCATCAAATTGGTTTTCAGAAGCCATTGTTATATTTGTAAAGGAAAGATATTTTTAATCTTTTGCTGATAAGTTTGTTATCATAATTTTTGCAAAAACAAGGTGAAAAAGCTCTTGACAATTAAAAAAAAATGTGGTAATATAAATTTATAATTTAATTATGTGGTAAAATAGCAATGACGAAGACGGTCTTTTTTTGAATGTTACAGAGAGCCGATGGTTGGTGTGAATCGGTACAAGAAAAAATGCTTTGACCTATCCCTTCTGAGCTGGAATCCGAACTGCATCTGCATAGTAGACGTTCCCGTATGTGCAACGTGACGGCACAAGGCTTGTTAGAGCCGTAAAGTGGCACAGTAATGTGCAATTTGAGTGGTACCGCGGATAGGAATATTCGTCTCAAGTAAAACTTTCACAGAAGTGGAGTTTTGCTTGAGATTTTTTTGTCTTCATATACATATATTTTTCCACAAAGAATGTTACGCCAAAAGGCGGGAAAGAAGGATTTAGTATGGAAACACAGCTAAAGGACGTTGCTGCAAGAATACGTGAACTTCGTATTATAACAGGATTTTCAGAAGCAGAAATGGCGGCTAAAACTGAAATTACAGAGGAGCAGTACCACATTCTTGAGCAAGGTGAAACTGACTTTGGATTTACTTTTATTTATAAGTGTGCAGATATTTTTGGCGTGGAGATAAAGGATCTATTGGAGGGAAGCAGCCCTGTTCTTTCTCTTTATACTGTAACACGAAAAGGTGAAGGTCTTCCTATTGCAAGAAAAACAGGATTTTCATATTACCATCTTGCGCCTGAATTCCGAAATAAGATCGCAGAGCCTTTCCGGGTAAAGCTTCCGTATAGCGAGGATTCTGAGATGTCTTTTTCAACTCATGAGGGTCAGGAGATCGATATCGTAATCAAGGGTAGAGTAATGATTCAGATACGTGATCGTGTGGAGATTCTGAATGCAGGAGATACTATTTATTATAATAGCGGCGAACCTCATGCTCTCCGTGCAATTGACGGCAAGGACTGTGAAGTTTATGCTATTGTCCTTCGTCCGGCTGCTGCTCACGAAGAACCAGCACAATTGGTAGAAGTTCCGGATTATCGCCAGATGCTGAGCGAAAAGACAGTAGCAGATGATTTTATTGAAACAGAAACAGATGAAAATGGCGTTCTCACAAAGATTTCTTTCAAGAATGAAGATACTTTTAATTTTGCTTTTGACTGCGTGGATAAAATTGCGGATAAGAATCCTACTAAAACAGCAATGCTTTGGGTTTCAGGCGAAAAAAAGGAGCATAGATTTACATTTGCAGATATGAAAAAGTATTCCAATATGACTGCAAATTATCTTGAGTCTTTGGGTATTCGCAAGGGTGACTGCGTTATGTTGGTTCTTAAACGTCATTATCAGTTCTGGTTTACAATGCTTGCACTTCATAAAATTGGTGCAATTGCTATTCCTGCAACCAATCAGCTTCTTGACCACGATTTTACATATCGTTACAAGGCAGCAGGCGTAAAAGCTATTATCTGTACGGCAGACGGTGATGTTGCCGAGCACGCTGAAAGAGCAGCAGAAGAATTCCCGGATATGATCAAGGTTCTGGTCGGCGGAAAGCGTAAAGGCTGGCATGATTACAATAGTGAAATGGCATTATGTTCTGATATGTATGAGCGTTCTGAGGATACACCTTGCGGTGAAGATACAATGCTGATGCTCTTTACATCAGGAACAACAGGTTATCCGAGCATTGCGGCTCATTCCTACACATATGCTTTAGGTCACTATCCTACTGCAAAATACTGGCATAATGTAAATCCGAACGGTCTGCATTTCACAATTTCTGATACCGGCTGGGGTAAAGCACTTTGGGGTAAACTTTATGGTCAGTGGCTTTGTGAAGCTCCTATATTTACATATGACTTTGACAGGTTCCATTCAGAGGATATTCTTCCAATGTTTGCAAAATATAATATAACAACATTTTGTGCACCACCTACAATGTATCGTTTCTTCATTAAAGAAGACTTATCCAAATACGACCTTTCTTCAATTGAATATGCTACGACAGCAGGAGAAGCCCTGAACCCTGAGGTGTTCCAGCAGTTCCGAAAGGCAACAGGTCTTACTATTATGGAGGGATTTGGTCAGACGGAAACGACTATGGCTATATCTAACCTTGTAGGTACAACTCCTAAGATTGGTTCAATGGGACGTCCAAGTCCTCTTTATGATATTGTTGTTCTTGATACAGAAGGCAACGAGGCAAAAACAGGTGAGGTAGGCGAAATCTGTATTCGTACACCTAACGGCAAGGGTCCATGCGGTCTTTTCAAAGGCTATTATAATAATGAGGAAAAGACAAAATCTGTTTGGTATAATGATTTCTACCATACAGGCGACCAGGCAACAAGAGATGAGGACGGATATCTGTGGTATGTAGGACGTATTGATGATGTTATCAAGTCCTCCGGTTATCGTATTGGACCATTTGAGATCGAAAGTGTTATAATGGAACTTCCTTATGTACTTGAATGTGCGATAACAGGCGTTCCTGACCCTGTGAGGGGACAAGTTGTCAAGGCAACTATCGTACTTACAAAGGGTACAGTTCCTTCAGAAGAACTTAAAAAGGAAGTACAGAACTATGTAAAGACCCATACAGCACCTTATAAGTATCCCAGAGTGGTTGAGTTTGTTGAAGAACTTCCTAAGACTATAAGTGGTAAGATAAGACGAGTTGAGCTTCGTGAACGTGATAAAGAAAATAAAGCATAACTTCTAAAGCGTTCTAAATATATTCATCAAATGCTTCCTGTTTTGTAAATGCAGGAAGCATTTTGCTTTAAAAAATGTGAAAAAATTGGAAAATTGCTTGATTTTTTTGTGAAATGGTGGTATAACCCGAGTTTGCCACTTAAAAAGGAAAAAGAGCGGGCATAAAGCAAGCAAAAATGGCGAAAAAACGTCAAAAGTGACGCAGAATAGACGTATTCTAATTTTGATAAAATAGGACTACATTTATATGGTCACGTTGATATTTCTGATTTGAGATTTCAGGTCAGTTTTCCGAAAGAGTTTTGCCGGAATTCTAATATCAAAAGAATCAAGAATCAGCTTTAAATCTGGATCATCGAGATCAGTAAAACGATACAAATCATCCGCAAGAAGCTCAACTTTCCATTTGTTCAAGGCTTTCTGGATACGATATGCAGGAAGCCCCATAGACCAAAGTGTAATATCATCCGACTTCGGTACAAGACCGCTGTGGCATATCTTACACTGAATCATACGGATCATAGTAAGTGCAATCAGACAAATCAGCAGATGTGCTTCGATATGTTCCCGTGTACGAACATAAACAGGTCTTGTTTCAAGATCGCTTTTCATGACACGGAACTGATCTTCAATTCTGGTTAGTCCATGATATTTCTCGATGGCTTCCAAAGGCGGCATATTGATTTCAGAGGTGATAATCTGATAGTATCCAAAATGAGATTTGAATTCTTCCAGTTTCTCTTTATCCAATAATGCTTTTAATTTTGATGCTGCAATTACTTCGCCTGTTTCAGAATTGAAAAAATCGGATTTAAAAAATGGACGCAGCATCCTTGCCTGCATATCTGTAATTCTAAATCCTTTCGGATTCTTTAGAATTTTCTCAAGTGTTTCAAGAAATCTTGCATTTTCGTGCAGATCACGCTCGTAAAAATTACGGCTCCAGTAAACGATTACATTTTCTGTGACTGTTCTTTTTTTACCATTCGCATCTTTTACAGTCCGCTTCATAATGCGGGATTTGTATTTGAAGTCTCTGCTTTCTTGAATAAACCCATCATCTGAATATGCCCATTCCTGTTCTGCTTTGGTGCTTTTGAGCAGACTTTTAGCAAGGATATATCCGTTGTTCTGATCAAGCAGATGAAATACATTCTGATAATTGCACATACCTCTGTCGGCGATCATGATAAATCGTGCATATTCAAGTCCGTCAATGCTCTTTGAAATAGCAGGTTTAAATGTATTGGCATCGAGTGTGTTGCCTGGAAATGATTCAATCGAGATGGGGAGTCCCTGATCGTCCATAAATAAACCCATTTGAACGATCGGCTGCTTTCTGTTCTCCTTGCTGACCCCAATTTTTCTAAAACCTTTTTCGATCACATTTCCGTATTCGTCAAGAACATCCTCATCCGGATCTTCGATCTCAAAAAAGAAATTCGTTACATCATAGAAAATGATTTCGGGATTCCGATGCCGCTTTTTTACAAGAGAAGTATTCATTCGGCGGATGATTTTTTCTTTGTTTTCATAGATAAAATCCAGCGTATCATAAACATTGTACTTATTGAAATTTTTCAGCAGCGGCGTATAATAATCATCATTCTGTTCCAGTGTTGCCATTTTGGAATCAGGGTTCAGTATTCTTCCGTAAACAAGCAGACGAACGAAATTCAGCACATCATATTGTATCTTTGAGAATCCCTTGTATGAACGGAAGAAATCCTCCAGACCAAGTTCATCAAACAATTTATCCAGAAAGACATGAGAATAGAGCTGAGGATGACCGACACACTCTGGATCACCCTCCTGCAAACGGATGCTGTATTTTTCAATCGGAGGTTTCTTTCCCGTATATTCTGTAAGTTCCGGAATCAGTGGGTTACCAAGTCTGAATGATTCACGCAGTCTTTCAAGATAATCCGGCTGCCCATCATCAAATTTTGATAGTGGTCCAATGTTGCAGATCGTTCTTTTACGAATTGCAACTTTTCCCTCTGCTGTCTTGGTACGATAGCTTTCTCTGAGCCGAATGTATTCTGTTCCGTTGTTTTTGAATACATCGATATACACAACTATCCCTCCTAATAGGTCTTATAGGTCTGCTTTATATTATATCATATGGCGTGGGATTTGTCAATAGATAATCACCTGTTTTTCGCCATTTTTATAAATTTTTTTCCGGATTTTTGAACGATTAAGTGGCAAAGTCGGGAAAAATTGGAAAATTGCTTGATTTTTTTGTGAAATGGTGGTATAATAGGAATATTGAGATTACGGAAAGGACTGCTTTTATGAGAATACGGAGTATCGCAGCCTGTACTATGCTTGGCATAATGATAGTGTCCATGCTCAGTGGATGTAAAAATGACGACCCTATGAATAGTGCCGTTGTAGGTGAAAACAGCTTTATTTTAACATTGTATCCTGATATAGCACCTGTTACCTGTGAAAACTTTAAGCAGCTTGTAGATGATGGTTTTTATAATGGTCTTACATTTCATCGTGTTGTAGATGATTTTATAGCACAGGGCGGAGATCCTAATGGTGATGGTACAGGAGCAAGTTCTAAGGCAATTACAGGTGAATTTTACTCAAATGGTGTTTCCAATAATTTGTCTCATGTCAGGGGAACTGTTTCAATGGCTCGTGCGGATGATTTTAACAGTGCGACTTGTCAGTTTTTCATATGCCTTGATGATCTTACGTACCTTGATGGAAAATATGCTGCTTTTGGTAATGTAACTGAGGGTATGGAAGTTGTAGATAGCTTTTTAAATGTACCGAGAAGTGTAGGAAGAATGGGCGAAGTATCATCGCCTGATATTCCGATTTATATAGAGTATGCAAAAACTGTTGAAGCGGATTCAGCAGGAAATCCAAGAATACAATTTTTGATACGCATTGGAGATGGTTCAGAAATAACAACTATAGTTTCTACAGAAATAACAACTAATGAAACTACATCAAAGGCAACAGAAACAGTAAGTACAGAAGAAACTACTGCAACAGAAGAAACTGAATCTTTAAGTGAAACCGTAGTTTATGAAAATGTTACAGATGCCAGCATAGAAACAACAACAGATATATCTGTAACATCAGAAGCAGTTGGATGAGTTTGATCTAAGTCATAAAAAACACTTGCAATATTCTGTATAGTGTGTTATAATAGCTTTAAATACATCTTTAGGAAGGAAATTAATTATGAAGTATACAAGAGTTTTTGCAGGAGCTTTGGCTGCTGTTATGATGATGGGAGCATTTGCAGGCTGCTCTAAGAAAGTAGATAATGAAGATGAAAATACGTCAGCAGGCGGAAACACTATAGTTATTACATTGAATCCTGATGCAGCGCCGATAAGCTGTGAGAATTTTGAGAATCTTGTAACTGACGGATTCTATGATGGTCTGACTTTTCATCGTGTAGTTGAAGATTTCATGGCTCAGGGCGGTGATCCAAATGGTGATGGTACCGGAGGCAGTTCTAAAACTATCAAGGGTGAATTTGCTGATAACGGCGTTGAAAACAACCTGTCACATCAGAGAGGCGTTGTATCTATGGCACGTTCAATGGATCCTGACAGTGCATCAAGTCAGTTCTTTATCTGTTATGGTGACTGTTCATTCCTTGATGGTCAGTATGCTGCCTTTGGTGAAGTAACTGAGGGTATGGATGTTGTTGACTCTTTCCTTAAGGTTGAGCGTACAGCAAACAGCATGGGTGAAATTGCAGTTCCTACCACACCTATTGTTATTGAAAAGGCTGTTATGATCGATGCTGATGAAAGCGGCAATCCACGTGTACAGTTTACAATGGGTGAGATCAAGGCAGCTGAATAATTCTTAAAAATCAAAGAAAAGGCACATTTCCATAGTGAGAGGTGCCTTTTTGTGTGTTATTGTATTGTAAACAAATTTTTGGAGGCAGACTATGAAGCAGATAAAGGCTTTTTTTGAAAAAATGCAGCAGAAAAAGGTTGCATTTATTGGTGTAGGTGTAACAAATACAGATATTATCCGTCTTTTTTTGAAAAAGGGAATAGGCGTAACACTCCTTGACAAGAAACAACCGGAGCAGCTTGGTGATATTTATAGTGAACTGAAAGAAGCAGGGGTTGCATTCCGTTTGGGAGATAGTTACCTTGATGATCTTTCAGATTTTGATGTTATTTTCCGTTCTCCAGGTATGTATTTTAATAATCCTAAGCTTTCAGAAGCACGTGAGAAAGGTGTAACTGTTACAACAGAAATGGAAGTCTTTTTCGAGCTTTGCCCGTGTAAAATCTATGCGGTAACAGGTTCTGACGGTAAAACTACTACAACATCTGTCATAACAGAATTTCTGGCAGCTTCTGGAGTTACTGTTCATAAGGGCGGAAATATCGGACGTGCGCTTCTTCCGATAATTGAAGACATAAAAGAAACTGATGCTGCTGTAGTGGAACTTTCAAGCTTTCAGCTTTTGTCCATGCGTCAATCTCCTGATGTTGCAGTAATTACAAATATTGCTCCAAATCATCTTGATGTTCATGGAACAATGGAGGAGTACATTGCTGCTAAAGTGAATCTGATTGCTCATCAAAATGCATTTTCAAAGACCGTTCTTAATCTTGATAATGAGCTTACAAATAATCTTTCCTCTATGGTAAGAGGTACTCTTGTTAAATTTTCCAGAAAATCTATTCCTCAGCGTGGCGCTTTTCTCAGAGAAGATGGTATGCTCTGTTATAACGATATGGGAAATGTGACACCTGTTGTTCATATGGATGATATCAGAATTCCGGGTATGCACAATGTGGAAAATTATCTCACTGCAATAAGTGCAGTATGGGGTGAGGTTTCAGTGGAAACAATAATCCATGTTGCTAAGAACTTTGGCGGTGTAGAGCATAGAATTGAGTTTGTACGTGAACTTGACGGTGTAAAGTGGTATAATGATAGCATTGCTACAAGCCCTACTCGTGTACTTGCAGGACTTAATTCATTTAATCAGAAGCTTATTGTAATAATGGGCGGTTATGATAAGAAGATTCCATTTGAACCTATGGCTGAAACAGTTTGTGAAAAGGTTAAAGTTATGATCCTTATGGGTGTTACTGCCGATAAGATCGAAGCTGCTGTTAAGAATTGTTCTGCATACAGTGATGGAACACCGGTGATTCTTCATGCAGAATCTATGGAAAACGCTGTAGAAAAGGCAAGAAATATTGCAGAAAACGGAGATGTTGTAACACTTTCACCTGCTTGTGCAAGCTTTGACCTCTATCCTAACTTTGAAGTAAGGGGCAACTACTACAAGAAACTTGTAAAGGAGCTTGAAAGTAAATAATGGATTTGTGGGAAATACTGAATAATTTATCGTCAGCAGAGGGAGTATCAGGTGAGGAATCATCGGCAGGAGTGGCAGCCCTCAAACTTCTAAAAAAATATTGTCCTGATGCTTATATAGATGAAATGGGCAGCGTAATAGGTACAATGAAATCGTCTAAAGAGAACGTACCTCATATACTTCTTGATGCGCATCTTGATCAGGTCGGATTTATTGTAACATCTATTACAGAGGAAGGCTTTGTAAAGGTTGGCAATGTAGGCGGTCTTGATATGCGTATAATGCCTGCTCAGAATGTACTTCTCCATGGCAAAAAAACTATAAACGGCGTTATCGCTTCTGTGCCGCCCCATTTAAGCGGCGGTGAACAGAAGGTTTTCGATATTACAGAATTGCTTATTGATACAGGATATGATAAAGCAGAACTCAGTGAAATAATATCTCTTGGTGACAGAGTAGCATTTGATACTACGTTTATGCAGCTTCAGGATAAACGTATAGCAGCACATTCTATGGACGACCGATGCGGTATTGCGGCAATTCTATATGCGTTGGAACTTATTCATGAAAATGAATCTCCCTGTAACTTAACCATTCTATTTTCTTCACAGGAGGAAGTTGGAGAGTGTGGTGCAGAAACTGCTTCGTATAATATAAATCCAGATATAGCTGTTGCAGTTGATGTTACATTTGCAATGGGACACGGAGACGATCCTGTAAAATGTGGTAAATTGGAAAACGGACCCATGATCGGAATTTCTCCAACTCTTTCAAGAGAAATCAGTAACAGTCTTATTAGCGCAGCCAGAGACAAAGATATTCCATGGCAGAGTGAAGTAATGAACGGTACAACAGGTACAAACGCAGATCGCTTTTCTGTAAGCAGAGGAGGCGTACGCAGTTGTACTCTGTCTATTCCTCTAAGGTATATGCATACTCCGTCTGAGGTTATATCTGTTGAAGATGTGGAAAGTACAGGTAAGCTGCTTGCAGAATGGATCATGGGAGGATATGTATGTTAAGCAAATGTTTGGAAGAGCTGTGTCTTTTATGTGGTGCCTCTGGAAACGAGAGTGCAGTTCGTGAATATATCTATAAGAATGCAGTGCTTTATGCAAACAGCATTAAAACTGACCCGTTGGGAAATCTTATCGTAGAAAAAAAAGGTGTAAATCGCTCTCCTAAAAAACTGATGATAAGTGCTCACATGGACGAAGTTGGACTTATTATAACTTATATAAATGATGACGGTACAATGAAAATCGCACCTGTAGGCGGCATAGATGCTTCTGTTGTCATAGGTAGACCTGTTATTGCAGATGGTAATATAAACGGAGTTATAGGTGCTAAGCCTGTCCATTTGCTAAGCAGTAAACAGCGTAAGGAACTTCCTGAATTTTCGGAGCTTTATCTTGATATTGGTGCAGAAAATAAAGAACAAGCAGAAAAACTTGTATCTCCGGGAACATACGTTCACTTTCTGCCGTCCTTCACTAAAATGGGCAGCAGCAAGATACGCAGCAAGGCATTGGATGATAGGATCGGATGTGCAATTATGTTGGAGCTTTTAAAGGAAAAATTGCCTTATGATGTAACATTTGCATTTCTTGTTCAGGAAGAAGTAGGTCTGAGGGGAGCAAAAGCCGCTTCGTACTCTGTGAATCCGGATATAGCTATAGTTCTTGAAGCTACAACTGCTGCAGATATTACAGGTGCAGATGGAGACGCCAAGGTATGCTCCCTTAGTGACGGACCTGTTGTTTCATTTATGGATAGAAGTACTATCTATGACAAAGAGCTTTATCATATTGCTTTTGCAGAATGTGAAGCAATGGGTATTCCATGTCAGACAAAAACTCGCATTGCAGGAGGAAATGACAGCGGAGCAATACACTTAAGCAGAGGCGGCGTGCGTACTATTGCTATTTCAGCTCCGTGCAGGTATCTTCATTCACCATCATGTGTTGCAGATATGAACGACATTGAAAATTGTTTTAAACTTGCAAGAGCAATGATA
>ERZ791837.2254-NODE-2254-length-11019-cov-2.974553_pt1 | contig 11019 bp, 8 predicted proteins | sample MGYA00510292_ERZ791837 | MGnify/ENA primary metagenome ERZ791837 (study PRJEB30046, sample SAMN00715259) | human gut metagenome | study: EMG produced TPA metagenomics assembly of the A metagenome-wide association study of gut microbiota in type 2...
TTGCGGAAACAGTATATCAGTGCCGCGGCGGCGCCGAGCAGGATCAGGAGCGACGAGACGAGCGTCACGGCCTCGGCCGCGGCCCAGCCCGGAGCGCGGAACCGCCACTCGACGGTGTGCCGGCCGGCGGGCAGTTTCATGGCGCGCAGGATGTAGTCGGCCCGGAAGCCGGGCATCGCCTCGCCGTCGACGTAGGCCGTCCAGCCGTGGTCGTAGAATATCTCCGAGAATACGGCGACCGACTCTTCGGGGGCCGTGTATTCGTATTTCTGGTAGTTGGGACGGTACTCCGTGAGCGCGATGCCGCGCACGAGCGTCGTATCCGCCTGTCCGCCCGCCTGCCACTCCTCGGCGAACGCCTTGTCGGCGGGGGCGGCGACGGCCGTCGTTTTCAGATCGACGCTGCCCAAGAGGTCGATCTCCTGCTGCGGGGTGTCGGCTGCGACGATCCCCTCGACGAACCACGCCGGACCGTTGGCCGTCGCGCGGCGCACGGCCTGCGGCTGGCCGTCGTCGCCGGGGACGATCAGGTAGCGGGTGTTGAGCATGTCGAGCACCGCGTCGTTGCGGTAGCTCAGGTAGCGGTCGATCAGGTCCTGATAGCGGGCCAGCTTGGCCCCGTGGTAGCCGCCGACCGAACGGTGGAAATAGGAGGTCGTGGCGTCCTGAAACGGGCTGACCGTGAGGTTGAGGACGCGGAAACCCGGATCCTTGTCGGCCAAGATCGCCTTGTCGGCGGCCGTGGCCGTGATCTGCCGGCGGCGCGCCGAAATGAAGTCGTCGTGCGAGAGGAACCGCAGGTCCACGGGAACGAGGTCGAGCAGCATCACTGCGCCGAGCAGCGCCGTGAGTGCGTATTTGTTGATTCTGCGCAGGGCGAACAGCGCCACGCCGCCCGCGGCGAGCAGGATCATCAGCAGCGAACGCCATGCGTCGGCCTGCATCATCGAAGCGCGTTCGGCGGCCATGGCGTCGGCCGTGGCGATGCCCATTTCGGCGTCCATGCCCCGGTCGAGGTACTCCTGCATGTTGTTGGCTTTGAGTATCTGGTGGAACTGCTCGGTCATCATCGCCGCGCTCTCTTCGCGTCCGAAGTCGAAGAGCGAACCTCCGGCGACGGCCAGCAGCAGGCACGCTCCCCCGGTGATTCCCGCAGCCCATGCCAGCGCGCGCAGCAGCCGTTCGCGGGGAATCTCCCCCTTCCAGAGCCGCATCAGGGCCAGCGCTCCCAGCAGCGGCACGGCCCATTGCACGACGACGAGCGTCATCGAGACGGTGCGGAATTTATTGTATCCGGGCAGGTATTTGAACGCGAATTCGGTGAACCCCATCAGGTTGCGGCCCCAGGCCAGCAGAATCATCACGACGCATGCGGCGATGATCCACCATTTGTTGCGCCCCCGGGCCAGCGCGATGCCCAGCGCGGCGAGGAACACCGCCGCGGCGCCCAGATAGGTCGGGCCGCCCGTGTAGGGCTGCGTGCCCCAGTAGGCCGAGAGCTGCTGCGCCGCGCCGCGCAGACCGTAGTCGTTCAGCACGGCCGCCGTCTGTCCGTCGGCCGGGAAGGTCGTGCCCGATTCGCGGCCCATGAAGTCGGGTACGAGCAGGTTGAGGGTCTCGGCCTTGCCGTAGCTCCACGCCGTCGCATAGTCGAGCGCGAGGCCGTTTTTCGAGGTTTCGGCCGTCGCGGCAAGCTCCGATCCGCCGCGGATGGTCTCCTTCGAGTGGCGGGCCGTGTACCACAGGGGCGAGAAATTCGATCCTACGGCCAGGATGCCCGCCGCGACGAGCGCCGCGGTGCGCAGGGAAAAATCGCGCAGGCGTCCCTCCCTGAAAGAAAGGATTCCTTCGCTGATCCAGAATGCGGCCATCGCCACGAGGAAATAATAGGTGATCTGCGGGTGGTTGGCGCCGATTTCGAGCGACGCCGCAAGCCCCGTGAGCGCCGCGCCGCACCAGACGTTACCCCGCAGGGTCATCCACGCGCCGCCCATCATCAGCGGAGCGTAGACCAGCGCCCACATTTTCGTGACGTGCCCCGCGCCGATGATCAGCAGGAAGTAGGTCGAAAGCCCGTAGGCCAGCGCCGCGACGATGCCCACCCACGGGTTGATTCCGACGATCAGCAGCATGAGCCACATCGAGACCATGGCGAAAAACAGGAATCCGGCGGGCGTGTCGATGATCTTCACGACCTGTCCGACGGTCCGCTTCACCAGCTGGGCCGGATAAGCCACGTTGATCAGGTAGGCCGGCATGCCGCCGAACATGCCGCCCGTCCACTGCGGGTCTTCGCCCGTCGCGGCGCGCATGTCGCTGATATCCTTGGCCATGCCTTCGTATTGGATGACGTCGTGCTGGGGCAGCGCTTCGCCCCGGAACTGCGGGGCGAAATAGACTGCGCTCACCACGAAGAAGAGCGCGAGGGCCGCCGCGGCCGGCAGCAGCCGGCGTATGATCGTTTTCGAAGATTCCATATTTCAAGTCGTTATCCGGTGGCCGGAGACCGTGCAGGCTCAGGGCGGAAGCCGGGCGCGGTCCGCATTCCGCCGGGGCGCACGCTGTCTGAGTGAACGTGTTAAGCTTCGCAAAGGTACGAAAAAACATTTACTTGACGAGCGGCGATTGCGAAAAATCACTATCTTTGCCAAAGATATGCGGCGACCCGGTGTGCGGAGGATTTCCCGAATCGGACTTCGCTCCGGGCCGTGTTGCGTCCGTTGCCGCGAACAGAATAGGCTTTATGATTACACTCGATACGATCCGCAAACCCGTGACTGCGGAACTGGAGGCCCTCGACGAATTCGTAGACCGCCAGTTCACGGCCGAGGGGGAGCTGCTCTCCGATATGCTGCGTTACGCCCTTTCGGCGCGCGGCAAAGGCATCCGTCCCATGCTCGTCATGCTTTCGGCGGCGATGAACGCCCCGGTGAAAGGGGCCGCCGCGGGCCGCAGGTCCTGTCTGGCCGCCATGCTGGTCGAAATGATCCACGTCGCGTCGCTGATCCACGACGACGTGATCGACGAGGCCGACATGCGCCGCGGCAAACCCTCGGCCAACGCCCGCTGGCAGTCGCACAAAGCCGTGATCCTGGGTGATTACATCCTTGCCAAAAACATGAACATAGGCTTGCAGAGCGGGCAGTTCGACCTCGTTACGCACGTCTGCGGGTCGATGGCGGCGCTCTGCGAGGGCGAGGTGCTGCAAAGCGAGTGCGCCGAGAAGCACACCATGACGCGGCAGGCGTACCTCGACATCATCTATAAGAAGACGGCGTGCCTGATCGGCGTCAGCGCTTCGGCCGGGGCGATGGCCGTGGGCGCTTCGCCGCAGAAGGTGGCCCTGATGCGCCGCTTCGGCGAGGCCGTGGGCATGGCATTCCAGATACAGGACGACATTCTCGACTACACGCGCACGGCGCAGACGGGGAAGCCCGCGAACAACGACCTGCGCGAGGGCAAGATCACCCTGCCACTGCTGGCCGTGCTGGACAAGGTGCCGGCCGAACGCCGCACGGAGCTGCTGGGGCGGCTGGCGTGCTGCCACGACGACGAGGAGTCGGTGGAATACCTGCAGCGTACGGTCGAGAACGAAGGCGGACTGACCTTCGCCGCCGAGGTGATGCGCAGCTATATCGCGCGGGCCGTGGAGATGCTCTCGGAATACGAGGCGTCGGATTACCGTACGGCGCTGGCGAACCTCTGCGCCTACATCGCCGAACGGGACCGGTAAACGGGAAAACTCATTAACCTAAATTTCATAAAACTCAATGGAGACGAAAAAACAAAATTACACTTTGCCGATCATTGTGATGATCTTCCTCTTCGGTATGATCTCATTCGTGACGAATCTGGCATCACCTATGGGTGACATTCTGAAGTACCAGTTCAATGTGCCCAACTGGATGGGAACGCTGGGCGTGTTCGCGAACTTCATCGCTTATGCGATCATGGGGTATCCTGCCGGCAACATGCTGCAGAAGTACGGCTACAAGAAAACCGCACTGGTCGCTATCGCCGTCGGCTTTACCGGCGTCGGCATCCAGACGCTCTCCGGCTCGGTCGAGAGCTTCGGCGTCTATCTGCTCGGCGCCTTCATCGCAGGTTTCTCCATGTGTTTGCTCAACACCGTCGTGAACCCGATGCTCAACACGCTGGGCGGCGGCGGCAAGAAGGGTAACCAGCTGATCCAGTTCGGCGGCTCGCTCAATTCGATTTCGGCGACCATCGTTCCGATCCTCGTGGGTTACCTGATGGGTAACGCGGCCAATGCGACGATCAGCGACGCGGCTCCCGCGCTGTGGATCGCCATGGGCATCTTCGCCGTGGTGTTCTTCGTGCTGGCGGCGGTCCGCATTCCCGAACCCTTCGCGATCCAGGACGCCAAGAGCGAGAAGAAGGACAAGCACAGCGCCATGTCGTTCCGTCACTTCGTGCTGGGTACGGTGGCTATCTTTATCTATGTAGGTGTCGAGGTGGGCATTCCCAACTTTATGAACCTGTTCCTGACCTCCACGCCCGACGCGGCGACCCCCGGTATCGGAATGGCTGCTGCTGCGGCCGGTTCGCTCGTGGGCACTTACTGGTTCCTGATGATGTGCGGCCGTCTGATCGGCGGCGTCATCGGCGGCAAGGTCTCGAGTAAGGCGCAGCTGACGGCGGTTTCCGTCGTGGCGCTGGTCTTCGTGCTGCTGGGCATCTTCGCTCCGATCGACACGATGGGCCGCATGCCGGTGTTCACGGGTACGGGCTTCGCCATGATCGAGGTTCCCATCGGCGTCATGTTCCTCACGCTGTGCGGTCTCTGCACGTCGGTGATGTGGGGCGGCATCTTCAACCTCGCCGTCGAGGGACTCGGCAAATACACCTCCATGGGCTCGGGTATCTTCATGGTGATGGTTTGCGGCGGCGGTATCCTTCCGCTGATCCAGGGCTATGTGGCCGACATCTCCAACTACCTGTCGAGCTACTGGGTGATCATCGCCGGTCTGGCCTACATGCTCTTCTATGCGCTCGTAGGTTCGAAGAATGTCAACAAGGATATTCCCGTAGAGGATTAATTCCCGATTTTAGAGGGCGTTTTTGCTCTTGCTCTCGTGCGGCGCGAATGGGACGTACTCCGGTACTGCCCGTCCGCGCCGCACTCGTTCGAGCGCCAGCCGGCATCTTTGCGGTCAAAAGCGCCGGAACGCTTTCCGCTCCGTTCATCACGGTGGGGCGGAACTATATCGGGCATTTCGAAAATTCCAGTCCAAAAACAGGAAATTTCAAAGTTCAGCCTTGAAATATCGACAAAAAAGTGGCAAAAATAAAAGACCCTTTAAACCGAGTTTAAAGGGTCTTTGTTTGGAATGTCATTGCAAGTTCGTTATACTTGCAATAAATTGGGGTTAGTCACACCATTTTACAACGGGAATATGGTAAGGAACAATTTTAATAGCACGGTCATCGCCATTTGTCATTGTTTCTATCGCTTCGTGCAACCACCGCAGAGTAACCATAGCTTCCGCGACATCCGAACGGCCCATATTTTCAGTGTCGCTCAAAATATACTCTGTAAGTGTGAAATAAATCAGTTTTAAATGTTTAGCGGCCGCTTTCGGATCGAGGTAGTCGGTTAGACATGCGACCAGTTCGTCGAAATTGTACTGATTAGCAAACTGCGCAACTTGTGCGGCATCTCGTTGATAGGTAAACATAGCTTATAAGATTTAGGAAATGAAAAAAAGCCACTCTAAGGTGTCCTACGCTCTTATAAGAAAGCGCTGGGGCGTTTCCACTACCCACACCATAAGTGGCTATAATTCTGTGATTTGTTTTTGCAAAAGGCATGACTTATAAGATTTAGGATATGCAAATATAGTAAAAGAGACGGAATAAAATACAAAGTTTATCAAAAAATCGGATTGCCAAGGGTTGAAAATAATTTGTATATAGGTTATAAACAATTTTTTGCCATGGCGCATATATGAAGGATATTTGTGCTATCCAAATACTTTTACATGACATACACATTTATCATCTCCGACGAAAGCGTCAATGCGGACGGCTTTGTTATTCAGACAAAGGGCATCCGCACGGAACGTTTTAAAAAGGATCCCGTGATGCTCTACATGCACGCACGGGAAAAAGGCGTTATAGGCCGCTGGGACAACATCCGGACCGAGGGTTCGCAATTGATTGCCGACGCCGTATTCGACGAAAATAACCCGCTCGGAAAAGAGGTTAAAGAGCGTGTAGACGGCGGCTTTCTGCGCTCGGCGTCTATCGGCCTGTCTGTTCTCAATTACGAGAGGATCGACGGCGTAGACACCGTAACGGACTGCGAACTGACCGAGGTGTCGATCGTCGATATCCCGTCCAATCGGAACGCCGTCAAACTGTTCGACAAAAGGGGGCTTATCGTATTGAGCCTTAAAGAATCGGCAGACGGGGACAAAGACCTGCGTACGCAACTGATCGAGGTGCTGAAACTGCCTGCAACAGCGACGGATGGGGTGATCATAGAAACCGTAACAGCCCTATCCGGTAATGCAGGCCCGGCGGAACCCGACACGGAAAAGGCCCTGCGGCTGGGGTATGTCGAATCGTCGCAGCTCATGCTCCTGAAACACATGGCACGGACCGACAAATCGGCATTCCGCAAGTTCATGCAGGACAAGGAGCAGGCCGCGGCGGTGGATATAGACAAAGAGTTGAAACAAGCCGTCAACCTCGGTAAATTCGGTATGCCAGACCGTGTGTATTCGAGCATATCGGCAAACAGTTGGGTGTCAAGGCTCTGAAGGAGGTCCTCGAAGTCATGCCCGAAAAGGTGTCGTTTGCGGCTTTCTTCGGCCCGAACCGCAACGACATGACCAACCGGGCCAACTGGGGACTGAAAGAATACCGCAAATACGATCCGCAGGCATTGAGCGATGATCCGGAGTTATACGCCCGCCTGCGGGAGAAAGAATACGGGGAAGAACAGGAACCGTATCATAACCTGGCCTATTACCGCAAACATAACCCCGAGTATCTGGCACAACATCCCGACCAATACGAGCGGTTGCTTGCCCGCGAACGTAAAAACAAGTAACGAACAATCAATTACAAATACAATATTTATGGCATTAAACAGAGAGGTCTGGATAGACCAGGTAAAAGAGGGTTTCTACCCCGACGACAGTTTCCTGCAAAAGGCGACGGACTATTCGCAGTTCGTGGATCACAACCGCCTGCACATCGCGTCGGCGGGTATCGACCCGAAGGTTTTGGTCAATAATACGACCTATCCTATCTCGGTGATCGGGCGTGATGACGAGGACAACGAAATCCGGCTCGACAAGTTCGAGACCGAAAACACCATCGTCCGCCGCCCCGAAGCGCTGGAGTACAGCTACGACAAACTCGAAAGCGTTATCGGCCAGCACCGTTCGACGCTCCGGGCAAGTGTGGCGACGAAAGCCGCGCACGCTTATGCCCCGGCGGAAGATACCGAAAACACTCCCGTAATTATCACGACGGGCGAAAGCATCACGGGCCGCAAGCGGTTGCGGTTTGCGGACATCCTCGCGCTGAAAGAGCGTTTCGACGATGTGGACGTACCGCTCGATGAACGTTATCTCGTGTTGCATCCGAAGCACGTTTCCGACCTGCTGCTCGAAGACCTCAAACTCTTCAAGGATCTGACGAGCATCAAAGACGGCGAGCCGCTGAAATTCGCCGGGTTCGGCTGTTACGCTTTCTCGCGCATGCCGACGTACCGCATGATGGACGGCGTGCTGAAAAAGGTCGCATTCGGAGCGGCAGCGGCCGAGGGAGACAGGTTCGCCTCGTTCGCGTTCTACGCAAAGGAGGTGATGAAAGCCGACGGAGATATTCACATGTACGCCACGGAGAACGACCCCAAAGAGCGTGTGACGATCGTAGGTTTCGACAAACGGTTCGTAGCATTACCGATCCGCGGCAAGGGCATCGGCGCGATTGTCAGCGCATCCGTTTAAAGGGCCTTTAAACCCGCTAAATTTCGTGTATTATGGCATACAACAATAAGAACTACCTCGAAAAGATAAAACAGGCCGTAGAGGTGACAAAAGCGCACTATGAACCGGGGCGGCAGGATCGGAATCATCGGTGGGTATGGAACAATTATATTTATGATATGTTTCATGTCGGATATATCACATATCTGTCCTGGTTGCGCCGGGACCCTGATTATAGCGCTTATATCAAGCGGTTAAAAGCCGAACGCAGGGCGGATATGGAAGCGCGAAAGGCCGAGAGGATGAAGAACCCCCGCAGGGCACGCAGAACACCCGCGCAGCACCGGGTTAGAAAGGTGTCCTGACCTGTTCCCTGAAGACTGCGAAACCCGAACAGTTGCCGCCCGTCGATCATTTCGGCGGGCGGTATTATTTTCTATTCCAAAACTCCGGAAAACGTGGTCAATGAAAAGGGCCACTATTTTGACCACAAACGAAAATTCCGAAAAACGTGGTCAAATACAGAATATCAGCCAGCAAAAAATCAATACCAAAACTCCAAAAAACGCCTACAATTTAAACGTAGGCAAAATTGTAGGCCTAAATGTAGGCAAACGAAAACTCCAAAAAGCGCCTACAAATACAGACTATCGAATCACCAAAAAACAATACCAAAACTCCGAAAAACGCCATGTTTTCAAAACATAGCAAAGAGCATGGCGAAAAGCATGGCAAACGAAAACTCCCAAAAACGCCATGCTTTAAGGAGAAATTTTACTTACCAAAATTCCTTATCAAATACAGAATACCCGAAAGGCGTAGATAGCATTCGTTGAATGCAGATTGGTTGCTAACAGGTCGGGGAGAAATTTTGCTTACCAAAACTCCAAAAAACGTCACCTTTTACTGAATACCCGACAGGCGAAGAGAGTTTCGAGAAGAATGTCGCCGATGTTGCCGTAGATAAGGTTTTCAAGTTGCGAACCGATCGTTTGATTGACCGCCAGCAGATACCTATATATGACATGGAGGCCGTCGCTGGTCTTGTTCCGCTGTTTGCAGACCAATACAGCCAGTCGATCGTCGGGTCATGGAGACGACACTGATCCCCAAATGCGACGGAGGACTGCGTATCGTAGGGGATTCGATGTACCCGCTGCTGAAAAGCGGAGACATCGTGTTTTACAAGCAGGTACATGACATCATGCACAGCATTATATGGGGTGAAATGTATCTGATTTCGTTCGACATTGACGGAGACGAGTACGTTTCGGTGAAATACCTGCAAAAATCCGATATACCTGATCACATCGTGCTGGTCAGCTATAACGAGCACCACAAACCGATGGAGATACACATCAACCGCATCCGGGCGCTTGCTTTTATCAAGGCGTCGCTGCGTCTGAACTCGCTCAAATAGGGGACAGATCGGTCATTATACTATAAAGCCCGCACAAACCACGTTTAAATGGTCGTGCGGGCTCGTCTTTGTGGTGAATTACCACTGAATATTGCGGTTACGCATTGAATTGGGGCGTTTCGCCTTGAAATTCCTGCACTGAAATTACGGTAAATTACGCAGCTAAAATTTGGCCGTTCTATCCTAACTATCTACTTTACAATCGTTTCATCTCTTTTATCCCTTTTGGAGTTTTCGTTCTGCCCCTTACAGAACCATCCCGGCTGACGCCCGAAATCGTCGCCAGCCTGGGACTCGCTCCGGAGGAGGTCGCAGCCCTGCACGGTCTGGTCGAACGCTGCAACGAGGCGGCTTTGGCCCGGCTCCAGGCTGAATACGATGCGCTGAAAAGACCGGCGGCATCGTTCTCTGACGTCTCCGGTCGGTTCCGCGCTTCTTTCGGACGCAAAAAAACAGGATGCCTTTTCAGACATCCTGTTTTCTCTTTCCGACCGCGGGATTATTTCTTCTCCGTGCGGGTCATGCGCTTCTCCTTGATGCGGGCCTTCTTGCCGGTCAGGTCGCGCAGGTAGTAGATGCGTGCGCGGCGTACGACACCGATCTTGTTGACCTCGATCTTGTCGATGTGAGGCGAGTAGAGGGGGAAGATACGCTCCACGCCCACGCCGTTCGAAATCTTGCGGATCGTGAACATCTTGGTCTTGCCCGAGCCTTTGATCTGGATAACCACACCGCGGAAGCTCTGCACGCGCTCCTTGTTTCCCTCGACGATCTTGTAGGAGACGGTGATCGTGTCACCGGCCTTGAACGACGGCACGTCGGCGTCCGTCTTGGGCCACATCTGCTCGTTGACGAGCTTGATGATTGCGTCTTTGTTCATTGTTGCAACAATTTTTGTGTTTCGCATTCGACATTCCCGCTGCGCCGGGGCTACCATACAGGTCCTTTGCCTGTAATCCCGCGAATTGGTTTGCGCTGCGTCTGAAGCATTCGCTTTCCGCCCGCCGTACCCGTCCGCATCTGCCGTAGCGCCCAATGGAAGAGGTTGATATACGCCCGAAAGGGACTGCAAATATAGGAAGAATTTTCCGAACAGTGCAACTATTGCATGAAAAAAGCGCGATATTATTCGTATCTTTGCGGGAAAACGATTTGAAAGATGAATGAAAGACTGATACTCGTAACCAACGACGACGGATACGATTCGAAAGGCATGGAGGCCGCCATAGAGGTCGCCCGGGCCTTCGGCCGCGTGGTGGTCGTGGCTCCCGAGACGACGCAGAGCGGCATGAGCCAGGCCATCACGATGTACAATCCGCTTTACCTGCGCCGCATCCGCGAGGAGGAGGGCGTCGCGGTTTACGCGTTTTCGGGAACGCCGGTCGACTGCGTCAAAATGGCCTTCGACTACCTGCTGCGCGACGAGCGCGTGGACATGGTGATCTCGGGCGTGAACCACGGCTCCAACTCGGCCGTCAACGTCCTCTACTCCGGGACGATGGGCGCCGCCATCGAAGGCAGTTTCTACGGCTGTCCGGCCGTCGGGCTGTCGCTCGACGACCACGGGGCCGACGCCGATTTCGCCGCTGCGGTGGTCTACGGCCGGCGGATCGTCGGCGACATCTTCGCCGCGGA
>ERZ791837.2257-NODE-2257-length-11005-cov-3.498539_pt1 | contig 11005 bp, 9 predicted proteins | sample MGYA00510292_ERZ791837 | MGnify/ENA primary metagenome ERZ791837 (study PRJEB30046, sample SAMN00715259) | human gut metagenome | study: EMG produced TPA metagenomics assembly of the A metagenome-wide association study of gut microbiota in type 2...
ATTCTTTTGCATCCTTTGCATAGAAATCTGCATGAATTTCTTCTGCGTATTCAGGTGTTAACACTGCACCGCCTACAACTGTTTTACATTCTGGAAGTTTCTCATTCAGAAGTGAAATAGTATCTCTCATTGCACCAAGAGTTGTCGTCATTAGTGCTGAAAGCCCTACGAGTGAAACATTATGCTCTATAGCAGCATTAACAACTGTTTCAGGCGGTACATCTTTTCCAAGGTCTATAACTGTATAACCATAATTTTCAAGGAGAACCTTGACAATATTTTTGCCTATATCGTGAACATCTCCCTTTACGGTCGCAAGAACGATCTTTCCTTTGCTTACAGGCGATTCCTGACTGCTTGAAAGCTTTTCTTTTATAGCGCCAAATGCAGCCTGTGCTGCACTTGCTGTCAAAATAAGCTGCGGCAGAAATATTTTCCCTTGCTCAAAGAGCGTACCTGCTTTATCAAGTGCAGGAATAAGCAAATCATTTATTATGGCCATCGGTTCTTGACTTATCAGAAGTTTTTCCGTGATTTTAGCAGATTCCTCTGCAAGTCCGTGCGCCAATGCATATCCAAGATCAGGTTCTGCGTTTTTATCAGCAACAGGAGTTGTCTTTTCAGGTGCAGATGAATCCGCACCATACGCTTCTATATATTTCACAGAATTTTTATCAAGGCAGGTGAGTACCTTATATGCCCTTACAGCCTCAGCCATAGAAACTATATTTGGATTCATAATTGGCAGGTCAAGTCCCATCTGCATTGCCATTGTAATGAATGTTCTGTTGACTGCTTCACGATTTGGCAAACCAAATGAGATATTCGACACACCGAGAACTGTTTTAAGACCAAGCTCCGTTTTTACACGGTGAAGAGCGGCAAGTGTCTCTCCTGCACCTGTCTGTTCTGCGGAAACCGTAAGTGTAAGACAATCTATATAGACATCTCTTTTTGGAATGCCTGCTTCCTCTGCTCTTTTAAGAATCTTCTCAGCAAGGGCGAATCTATCGTCAGCCTTTTGCGGAATACCCTTTTCATCAAGAGTAAGTCCGACTACAGCAGCACCATATTTTTTTACAATCGGGAGAATTGCTCCAAGAGATTTTTCCTCACCATTTACAGAGTTTACTATAGGCTTGCCGTTGTAGACACGAAGAGCAGCTTCTAAAACCTCCGGATCTGTGGAATCAAGCTGCAAGGGCAGATCTCCTACAGATTGAAGAGCCTTTACTGTGCGAACCATCATATCCTTTTCATCAATACCGGGAAGTCCGACATTTACATCAAGAATATCTGCTCCGGCTTCTGTCTGCTGCAAAGCCTGTTCTAAGATATAGGAAATATCATTTTCCCTGAGTGCCTGCTGAAAACGCTTTTTACCCGTCGGATTTATTCGTTCTCCTATCATACGAGGTTCTGTTATAGTTACAACAGATGTTGCAGAACATACAGCAGCAGGTATATCTTTTGGAGGTATCTCTTTAAGCTCCATGCTGTCAAGCTTTTCATAGGCAGCTTTCATATGATCTGGAGTAGTTCCGCAGCAACCGCCGAATATTCTGACTCCAAGATCTGCAAAATCTGCCAAAGCTTCTGCAAACTCTAAAGGTTCTACTAAAAATTCCCCTGTAACAGGATCCGGAAGTCCTGCATTTGGCTTTACAATAACAGGGAGATTTGTCCATTTACATATCTCTTCTGCCACAGGATAAAGCTCATTCGGACCAAGAGAGCAGTTTACGCCAATAGCATCAGCTCCCAGACCTTCCATAGTTATAGCCATAGCTGCGGCACTGCACCCAGTAAAAGTTCTGCCGCTTTCCTCAAAAGTCATGGTAACGAGCACAGGCTTATCACTGTTTTCCTTTGCAGCAAGAAGAGCTGCCTTTGTTTCATAGAGGTCAGTCATTGTTTCAATGACTATAACATCAGCCTCGCTGCCTGCTAAGACCTCCTCACGAAAAATATCATAAGCTTCTTCAAAGGTAAGTGTTCCAAGAGGTTCAAGGAGCTGACCTATAGGTCCTATATCAAGAGCTACAAGTACATCTCTGCCCTCTGCTTCTTTTTTTGCGTTTCTTATACCTGTTCTTATTAGTTCTTCTACAGTTTTGCCCGTTTTTTTCATTTTCAAACGGTTTGCACCAAAAGTATTGGCATAGATAATATCTGAGCCGGCATCTATATAAGCCCTGTGAACCTTCATAATACGCTCCGGCTCTGTAATATTATAAAGTTCCGGAATTGCTCCGGCAGGCATACCGTCCTTTTGCAGCATAGTACCCATACCGCCGTCAAGACGGATATATTTCTTCTTGTTTATCAGCTCTTTAAGCATTGCCGCAATGAACTCCTTTTCTTCTGAACTGACAACGATCACGCATATTGCAAAAAGCACATCCTTGCCGTTTTCTTGGAAAAGGTGTGTCTGATATGCCGATAATTGCTGTCACTGATTTTGTCGGTATTAGTATGGATGAATCTGTTACAGTAAGTCCGATTTTTCTCTGTGCGTCCAGCTCATTGATAAAATCATCCTGCAAATCAAGAGGAAGATCTCCATATCCCGGGCTGAAACGCCATGTCATATATTTACCTTCAAGCTCCTGACCTATAAGATACTCCGCTTTATTACATATCTGCTCTATTCCTGCACTGGCAAGAGCATCTGCAATGAGTGCATCTGTCATACTGCGTGCCTGAGCTTTAGCAATTAGCATATCGCCTTTGGAAGAGAGTGTTGCCGCTATGAGTATGACCTCAGTACTGCCTTCTAAATGTTCTGCTATGGCTTTTCCTGTAAGAGTAATGCCTCCTGCACAGTAATTGCCGCTTTCGTCGTATGAAAGACTTAGCACCTTCCAGATAAATCGTGGACTTGCTGTTTTTATAAGCTCACTTTCAATAGAATCAATGCGATCCATAAAGCTTTTATCCGGCTCTGAATCACCAAAGCCCATATATCTCAGAGCTTCTTCTCTGTCTATTGCTTCAAGAAAAAGTCCTGTATTCATCATTTGCAGTCTGTCCTTATGATACCTGAAACTGCTTCGGAAATTCTTTTTGCAACATAAGGATTATTCATAGTGTACAAATGTATTCCGTCCACACCCTCTGCTGCTAAATCTACTATCTGGTCGATAGCATAAGCAATACCTGCATCACGAAGTGCCTCAGGATTGTGCTCATATTTCTGCATGATACGTGTAAACTTTCTTGGCAGACTTGCGCCGCACATAGAAACCATTCTCTCGATCTGCTTTCTGCTTGTAACAGGCATAATGCCTGCTTCTATCGGCACATCAATACCGGCTTTCATAGCTCTCCAACGAAAATTGTAAAAAGCTTCATTGTCAAAGAACAGCTGTGACATAAGATGTGATGCACCGGCATCGACTTTTTGTTTCAGATATTCTATGTCAATATCAATACTCGGTGCTTCTGTATGTCCCTCAGGATAACAAGCTGCTGCAATATCAAAGTCACCTTTTGTTCTTATATACTCGATAAGATCACAGGCGTGTTTGAAATCCTCTGACGGCACAAGGTCAGGAATCATATCACCACGAAGTGCAAGAATATTTTCAATACCGTTTGCCTTAAAATCCTCAAGTATAGAATCTATCTGAGGTTTTGTGTAGTGTATGCAGGGGAGATGTGCCATAGGTACGATCCCATGCTTTTCTTTCAATCTTTTGGCAACAGCAATAGTATTTTCGCCGTTTCCGCTTCCGCCTGCACCAAGAGTTACGCTTACAAAATCAGGTTCAAGCTTTTCAAACTCATCAAGTGATTCATATATAGATTCTATAGGACTTGTCTTTTTTGGTGGAAAAACTTCAAACGAAAAAACGGTCTTTTTTTCAAAAAGTGATGCGATTTTCATGTATAAATTGTCCTTTCACTGCTTTTATTCTATTCTCCAGTCTATCTCCGGAAGTCCCTGATTACGAAGGAACTCATTTGTCTGTGAAAAATGGCGGCATCCAAAGAAACCATTATACGCTGACAATGGACTTGGATGAGCTGCTGTAAGTACAAGATGCTGAGGCGCTGTTATAAATTCTCTTTTTGACTTTGCATACGCTCCCCAAAGCAGAAAAACTATAGGTTCTGGGCGTTCATTTAATTTTTCAATTATACGGTCAGTCAGAATTTCCCAACCTTTACCACGATGAGAACCAGCCTGTCCTCCTCTTACGGTGAGTACAGCATTCAACAAAAGCACACCCGACTGTGCCCAGCGCACCAGTTCACCGTGCTTACCCATATTATCTATTCCCGTATCGTTCTTTATTTCCTTAAAAATATTTTGCAGCGACGGTGGAGGCGTAACTCCTTTTTTAACAGAAAAACAAAGTCCATGTGCCTGTCCTTCGCCATGATATGGATCCTGTCCTATTATGACTGCTCGTACTTTCTCGTAAGGCGTGTATTTCATGGCATTAAAAATATCGTACATATCCGGGTAGACAGTACACGTTCTGTATTCGTTTATAAGAAATTTTCGCAGTTCAAGATAATAAGGCTTTTCAAACTCGCCTTCCAATACCTTGTCCCAGCTATTTCCAAAATTAACCATAAGGCACCTCCTGCATTGACATATTTATTATTATACCACATCAAAGCGTTTATTTCAATAATTTTATAAATTTTTTCACGAAAATTTCCTATGGGAAACATCTGCTTTTTCAAACACAACACAGTAATAGTGCATACCGCCGAAAAAGTATGGGGCATTTAAGATGTTTTGTACAATATTTTAAGAATACTCTTGACTAATCGGCAAAATTATAATATAATAATATGTAATTGTCGAGGTGACTGCAATTAGTCTCGACACAAAAATGTAGCTGAACTGGAAAAAATATATCCGGCAGCTTCTAAATTCACTTAGGAGGCAAAATCGTGAAAAAAATTTCCAAACCGATTTTCTTCATTGTATTTGCCGTTATTGCACTCTTTACTGTAACTACTGTGTATGGCGTTCACTCTCAGTACGGTGATATCGTCACAACATACGTACACGGTGTAGACGACATTCGTCTTGGTATTGATATCCAGGGCGGCGTTGATGTTACATTTGAGCCTGCTGACGGTGTAGATGCAACTGAAGAGCAAATGGACGCAGCACTTGAAACTATCAAGTATCGTCTCATTACACAAAACATCAACGACAGTGAAACATACGTTGATTACAACAGCAACCGTATTATCGTTCGTTTCCCTTGGCAGGCTGGCGAGGCAAACTTCGATCCTGAGGCTGCTGTAAGAGAACTGGGCGAAATGGCTGAACTTTCATTCCGCTATGGTCAGGAAGTTACTCAGGACGAAAGCGGCAATGATGTTCCTGCCGGCGAAATCATCCTGACAGGTGCTGACGTTGAAAGCGCAGGCGTAGGTGCAACTCAGAATGAAACCACAGGAGGCGCAGATTACCTTGTAACGCTTAAACTTTCAAGCGAAGGCGCAGAGGCTTTCCACAATGCAACATCTGCATTGTATTCTGAAAACGGCGTTATCTCCATCTGGATGGACAACACTATGATCTCAGCTCCAACTGTAAACTCTGTAATTACAAACGGTGAATGTACAATTGAGGGTAACTTTACATATGAAACTGCAAAGGAACTGGCTGATAAGATCAATTCCGGCGCACTGCCGTTCTCTCTGGAAACATCAAGTTTCAAGACTATCTCTCCTACAATGGGTCAGGGCGCTCTTGAAGCTATGGTACTCGCAGGTGCTATTACACTGCTCTTTATTGTTATTTATATGATCTTCTTCTATAGACTTCAGGGCTTCGTTGCTTCTATTTGTCTGATAGGACAAGTTGCAGGTATGCTGGCAGCTGTTTCAGGATGGTTCGGATTTATGGACAGTGCAACACTGACTATCCCGGGTATTGCAGGTATTATCCTCTCTGTTGGCATGGGCGTTGACGCAAATATCATCACAGGCGAGCGTATACGTGAAGAACTCCGTGCAGGCAAGAATGTAAATGCTGCTCTTACATCAGGTTATAAGAGAGCGTTCAGTGCGATTTTCGACGGTAACCTGACAGGTATTATCGTAGCTATCGTGCTTATGGGTGCATTTGGTGTATCTGACAGCTGGTGTGCTCAGCTGTTGAGTCCACTGTTCAGATGGTTCGGTGCAACTACAGAAGGCGTTATATACTCATTCGGCTATACATTGATGACCGGTCTTATTATGAACTTTATCATGGGCGTACTTGCTTCAAGACTTATGACTATGTCTCTTGCTAAGTTCAAGTGCTTCCAGAACAAGAAGCTTTACGGAGGTGGCGTCGATGTCAAGTAATAAATATGAAAAATTCGATGTAAAGGTACATGACTTCTGCAGCAAGACAAAGATATTCTTTATCATCATTCTGTCTTTAGTGGTCCTCTCAGTACTATCCACCTTTACAGGCGTTGATATTGCTCTTGAATTCAAGGGCGGCACTATCATAACCTATGGATACGAAGGAGATATTGTAGAAGCAGATGTTGAAACTGCTCTTTCAGAACTGGTAGGTTCAGGCGTTCGTGCTCAGATCGGTGAATCTCTCAGCGGTGACACAAAGACTATGACAGTTTCTTTCACCTCTACAGAAGGTCTTACAGCAGAACGTCAGGCAGAAGTAACTGACACTATTCAGGGTATGTATCCGGATGCAAATCTTGAGGTTCTTGATTCAAATGATGTTGACGCACGTTCAGGCGGCGAGTTCTTCACCAAGTGTATCGTTGCTGCTGCATTTGCAGCCATCATTCTCATTCTTTATATTGCATTCAGATTCCGTATGATCAGCGGCTGGTCTTCCGGTGTATGTGCTATAATCGGTCTTCTGGTTACATTGATCATTACCTACGGCGGCGTAGCTCTCTGTGGTTTCAGCATTGATTCAAACTTCATGGCTGTTATCCTTACACTTCTTGGTTACGCTGTAAATGATACAATCGTTATCTATGACAGAATCAGAGAAAATCAGGAAAGGTGCAGCGGCATGACTATTGAAGAACTGGTAAACATCAGCAACTCTCAGTCACTGCGCCGTACGCTCAGAACTTCTATCACAACAGTATCTGCTATGCTAGCAGTATCTGTAGTGGCAGGTATAATGGGTGTAACATCTATTCTGAGTTTCTCAATTCCTATGGGCATCGGTATTATTGCCGGTACATTCAACTCACTTTGCTTTGTACCTACTATGTGGGTATTCTGGCAGAAGAAGCGAGGCAACACAAAAGTTCATTTTGTCAAGAAAAAGAAGAAAGCTGCATAATTTAATTAAGTAACAAATCCTATAAACATTGTGGTCCGGTACTCTAAGGGTACCGGACCATTTTTTATTTATTATAACACCTCTGCTTTGATTTTTGATATCCAGTTATCTTCCATCAAAAGCACTGTGAATCTGACATTTTCATATACTGCTTCTGCTTTTTCATCCTCGTCCGGAATCCTTCCCAAAAGCTCTACAAGCCATGCGCTCATAGTGTCAAACTCCTGCTGCTCAGCAGGAAGTTCAAGTCCAAGCTGACTGAGTGTCTCCTCAGGATCTGCATTGCCCTCAATGGTGAACACTCCGGCACCCATGTCACGTATTTCTATCTCCTCGTCATCATACTCATCACGAATGCTTCCCACTATCTCTTCCAGCAAGTCTTCCATTGTAACTATACCTGCCGTACCGCCGTATTCATCTACTGCAACAGCAAGCTGTGCCTTATCACTGAGCATATCCTCTAAAACGTATTTACACTTTGCAGTCTCCGGTACAAACAGTGCCGGTCTTACAAAATGCTTTACACTGAAATTAGATATATCATCTGCTCCAATAAGTCCCAATAAATCTTTTACCATAAGTACTCCGGTAATATTATCGATATTATCTTTATAAACCGGCATTCTGGAATAACCCTCATTCATAGCAAGATAAACAACGTCACTTATCTTCATGTCAATATCTACCGCAACAAGTTCCTTACGATGTGTCATAACATTAGTAATAGTTACGTCTTCAAAGTCTATGATATTATTTATCATATCCCTCTGACTCTCTTCAATAAGTCCTGTCTCATTTCCTGCATCAACCATCATGAGAAAATCTTCTTCTGTAACCTGCGAATCTTCTTTGTCAAATTTGTCTCCGCCAAGTATCCAGTCAATTCCTCTTACAAGTGCCTGAAGCGGCATAAAGATCACTACTATCAAATCAATGATCCAACCAGTTTTCGATATAAGCTGTTCTGCATTCTGTGTACCTATACGCAAAGCAATTGCATTACACAGAGCAATTAAAAAAGCTGATATAAGAAATACCGCTAAAAGGGTGAGTGCTTTTGCCAAGATTTCATCAAGACTGAAATAGTCTCTCAATGCAGGCAGAAGAGCATACCATCCGATACGCTGCATAAGAATTGCCATAAGCACAGTACTTACGCTTCGCTCTGTAAGGAATGTAAATTCCAGTCTCCTTGACTTTTCAAGCTGATTTGCTGTCCTTGAAAAGGCCTTGTCCTTTTCCGCAAGATTTTTCACTCTCGGATGAATTTTTTCAAGTGCTGCCTGAACCGATGCAATAAATCCATGTATCACAAGCAGAATTGCAAAAACAATCAGATAGCACCCTAATCGACCGTCGTCGATGTCCATAATTTTTTCTCCTTTCAATTTACAGGTTCTTAATTATTATATACAAAAAAACGCCGCCTTTCAGCAGCGTTTCTGTACTCATATTCTTCAGCGCTCTTCGCAAATAAGCTTGATAGCTGTACGCTCTTCGCCGTCAATCTGAATATTAGCAAATGCAGGAATGCATACCAGATCTACACCGATAGGTGCAAGATAACCACGTGCAATAGCAATAGCCTTTACAGCCTGATTAGCTGCGCCAGCGCCCACCGCCTGTACTTCTACGACTTTCTTTTCACGGATAACAGCCGCAATAGCACCTGCTACAGAATTAGGTGATGAATGTGATGATACCTTCAGAACTTCCATGTTATGACCTCCTCATAAAAAATTGTAATTCATTTTGTAATATGTCAAATACAAAGACATTCCCTGCATATTTATATTATACAATAACCTGCACAAAAATGCAAGTCTTTTTTACTATTTTTGTGCATTATCTTAGAATAATTCGCTCGATTTTCGTGCATTTGCCTACTTTTTCATCAAAACTAACTATTATACCATTGAGAAAACAGGGCGTCTGAGCTTCTTGAAAGCGTGTTGGAAAGCGAAAACGGAACCTATCAAGCGCCGGCGCTATGTCCACACCTAAAATAGAAAGCTCCGGTCCTGTCATACCTGCATCTGTAATATATCCTGTGTGTTCTCCTAAAATGATCTCGTCCGCTGTCTGAACATGAGTATGTGTACCCATAACAGCTGTTACCTTGCCTGTAAGAAAATGTCCCATCGCTTTTTTCTCGGCAGTGGCTTCCGCATGAAAATCAACAAAAATATTAGGCGTGTCAATATCTTCAAGAATCTCCTCAATACAGGTAAACGGATTATCCAAAGGATCAAGGTAAGTAGTTCCGGATAGGTTTATAATAGCTATCTGAACTCTGCCCATATCAAGCCGGCATACACCACGTCCAACGCAGCCTTCAGGATAATTTGCAGGACGAATTATAGCATCGTTTTCGTATATTGACAAAGCTTCACGCCTTTTGAAGCAGTGATTACCGGTAGTAATAACATCAGCTCCTGCGTTAAAAAGCTGTTCTGCTGAATACTTAGTAATACCGTTTCCCTGAGCAGAATTTTCGCCGTTTATAACAGTTATATCTATAGCGTGTTCTTTTTTTATTTTATAGAGATTGTCCTGTACAAATCGGCAGCCGGCACTGCCGACAACATCTCCGATAAAAAGCAATTTCATAATACTCATCGTCTCCTTATATTTCTATATATCTATCTGTAACAGGTCATTCTTACAAAATGTTACTATAAGAACGACTTCTTATAGTATAACAGAACAGACCGCACGGTGTCAAGATTTTTATGTCGATGATATATAAAAAAACACCGGAGTAAAACAAAACTCCGGCACAAACAAAAAGTATTTAAAAATAGAACAAAAGAAAGGAGACAACAAAACGAGTGATAATAATTCAAAATAAATATGGATTACTCTCACCATGATTATTATACACGATTTCAGCCTTATAGTCAAGAGATTTTGGGAAAAAATTCCTTATTGCCATTTGTTTTGTATATTCTGCATACATTTTCAAACAGATGAATTTAATGAAATTTTCCTACAACCTATCTGAATATCTGCACGAATCTGCGTCATAATAATCTCACAGATGCACCCGATCTCTTAGAAAAGAGGTGAAATTTATGTGGGATAAAATTGCACTGATATTGCTTATTATAGGCGGCCTGAACTGGGGTCTTGTAGGTATATTCCAGTTTGATCTTGTCGCATGGATGTTCGGTGGGGCAGATTCTCTCCTTAGCCGTGCTGTCTATATTATAGTTGCAATATGCGCCGTTTGGTGCATATCACTGCTGTTCCGCCGTGAAGCGGTCAGAGAGGTAAACTAACAGATTGCAGCGTTCACAGGTTATCCTGAGAACGCTGCTTTTTTGTTTTTCCTTGTCATGAAATTTAAATTTCAATCATATACATTTTCTAAAACAATATACCCCGGAGGTGCCTTATGCCTGCAAAAACTCCTGATGATTATCTGAAAGAAATGATGGAGCTTTATAAGCGCTCTCATTCTAAACCAGAGATAATATCAACCCCTAAACCTAATTCTATCCACAAACGTATGTCTACTCCCAAACCCATTCCCACTCCTGAACCCATTCCCACTCCTGAACCCTTTCCTACTCCTGAACCCTTTCCTACTCCTGAACCCTTTCCTACTCCTAAACCCTTTCCTACTCCTAAACCCTTTCCTACTCCTAAACCCTTTCCTACTCCTGAACCCATTCCTACTCCTGAACCCATTCCTACTCCTGAACC
>ERZ791837.2262-NODE-2262-length-10977-cov-3.164713_pt1 | contig 10977 bp, 9 predicted proteins | sample MGYA00510292_ERZ791837 | MGnify/ENA primary metagenome ERZ791837 (study PRJEB30046, sample SAMN00715259) | human gut metagenome | study: EMG produced TPA metagenomics assembly of the A metagenome-wide association study of gut microbiota in type 2...
GTGCCCCACGACAACAAGGTCAGCCAGATGATCGCCCATGCCTATGCCTTTGACGTGATCGTCTGCCAGAGCGAGTTTGAAGCGCTGGTGCTGGAAGCCAGCCAGATCAAGGCCCACACGCCGAAGTATAACATCCTGCTCAAGGATGATAAAGGCTACAGCTATATCAAGGTGACAAAGGAGCCATGGCCCCGGCTCTCCTTCGTGCTGCAAAAGGAGGAGGACGATGCCGAGTATATCGGCCCCTATACCTCCAGCTTTGCGGCCCGGCAGATGGCGGAAACGGCCATGGATGCCTTTCTGCTGCCAAGGTGCAATAAGCGCTTCCCGCAGGAGATCGGCAAAGGACGGCCCTGCCTGAACGCCCACATTGGCAAGTGCATGGCAGTGTGCAGCGGCAGGATCAGCTGCGAAAACTACAATCAGGCCGTCAAGAGCGCTGTGCACCTGATCCGCTATGGCAAAAAGGACATCCTGAAGATCCTTAATGAGCGGATGCAGGAGGCCTCGGACCGGCTGGAATTTGAGACGGCGGCCCTGCTGCGGGACCAGATCGCAGCCATCACCAAGGTGAGCGCCGGGCAGAAGGTCATTGTGGACCCGGATGTGGAGATGGACGTGGTGGCGCTGGCAGGCACGCCGGACAGCGTGTGTGCGGCGGTGCTGCGCTTCCGGGACGGACGGCTGACCGATAAGCGGGAGTTTTTGTTCCACGATACCTCGGACATTTCCGCCGTGCGGGAGGAATTTCTGCCCCGGTATTATCTGGATGACGAACAGATCCCCAAGATCATTGCGGTGGACGAGCTGCCGCCGGACAGCGACGCTTTGCAGCAGGCGCTGAACGAAAAGCGCGGCAATGAGGTGCAGCTATATGTGCCCCAGCGGGGCGATAAGGCCCATCTGGTGGAGATGGCCCACACCAACGCGGTGGAGCGTCTTGCCCGGGAGAGCGGCCGCTATGCCCGGGAGGAAAAGCTGCTGGACGAGCTGGCGCAGGTGCTGGGCCTTGCAAAGCCGCCCCGTGCCATTGAGAGCTACGATATCTCCAACTGGGGCGATGGTTCCAGCGTCTGCGGCATGGTCACCTTCAAGGACGGCAAGCCCTACAAGGCGGGCTACCGCAAGTTCAAGATGAAGACCGTTGCGGGCACGGACGACTATGCATCACTGGCAGAGACTGTCTCCCGGCGAGCGGCAGAGTACGAAAAGTACGCAGAGCTTGCAAAAAAAGGAGAACCCTGCAGCAACTGGTTCGGGCAGAAGCCGGATCTGCTTTTGATGGACGGCGGCAGGGGGCAGGTGAGCGCGGCAAAAGATGCACTGGCCGGGACTGCCCTTGCGGATGTGCCGCTCTACGGCATGGTGAAGGACGACCACCACCGCACCCGCGCCATTGTGGACAGCGACGGCCGGGAAATTGCCATCAATATGAACCGGGGCACCTTTACCTTTATCACGGCCATTCAGGACGAGACCCATCGCTTTGCCAATGCCTACCGCAAGCAGCAGATGAAGCAGAAGAGTTATTCCTCCACCCTGACCGAGATCCCCGGCATCGGCCCCAAGACAGCCAAGGCGCTGATGGCCCAGTTCAAAAGCGTGGGCGCGGTGAAGGAAGCCACGCCTGACCAGCTGGAAAACACCCCCGGCGTGGGCAAACAGACGGCACAGATCATCTACGAGTATTTTCACGCATAAAAATCTCTCAGTCATCGCTGCACGATGCCAGCTCTCCCGAAAGGGAGAGCTTTTTGCATCTGACGGAAAGCACCGATAAAGCTCCCCCTTCGGGGGAGCTGTCACCGAAGGTGACTGAGAGGGTTCGTCTTTTTTAGATCTCGGCCAGAATGGCGTCGCCCATGGCGGTGCAGCCCAGGCAGGTGCAGCCCTCGCTCATGTTGTCGGCGGTGCGCAGGCCCTTGTCCAGCACCTTGTTCACGGCATTCTCGATGGCATCGGCCTCCTCGGTCATGCCGAAGGAGTAGCGCAGCATCATGGCAGCCGACAGGATGCAGGCGGTGGGGTTGACGATGTCCTTGCCTGCAATGTCGGGGGCGGAGCCGTGGATGGGCTCGTACAGGCCGCGGGTGCCGTCGCCCAGGCTGGAGGACGGGATCATGCCGATGGAACCGGTGATCATGGAAGCCTCGTCGGACAGGATGTCGCCGAACATGTTCTCGGTGACGATGACGTCGAACTGGGCAGGATTCTTCACGATCTGCATGGCGCAGTTGTCCACGAACATCTCGCTGTATTCCACGTCGGGGTACTCGGCCTGCAGGCGGTGCATCACGCTGCGCCACAGGCGGCTGGTGTCCAGCACGTTTGCCTTGTCCACGCAGCACAGCTTCTTGCGGCGCTTCTGAGCGGTCTCAAAGCCGATGCGGCCGATGCGCTCGATCTCGTGCTCGGAGTAGGGCATGGAGTCGATGGCCTGCTTCTCGCCGTTTTCCAGCGTGTGGGTCTCGTGATTGCCGAAGTACACGCCGCCGATGAGCTCACGCACGATGATGAAGTCGATGCCCTGTGCCACGATCTCCGGCTTCAGGGGACTGGCCGGGGCCAGCTGGGGCCAGATCTTGGCCGGGCGGTTGTTGGAGTACAGGCCCATGCCGGCGCGCAGACGCAACAGGCCCTTTTCCGGGCGCTGTTCCCCGGGCAGGCCCTCCCATTTGGGGCCGCCCACGGCACCCAGCAGCACGCTGTCGGCAGCCAGGCACTTAGCCAGCTCCTGCTGGGGCAGGGGGTCGCCGTATTTGTCGATGGCTTCACCGCCCATGGCGGCGTCGGTGTAGTGGAAGGTGTGGCCGTACTTTTCGGCCACCTTGTCCAGCACGCGGATGGTCTGCTTGACGATCTCCGGGCTGGAGCAGTCGCCCCAGATGACAGCAATGTTCTTTTCCATTGGTTTCTCCTTACTTCTTTGCCTTGATCGACTTCATCAGGCCGCCGGCAGAGATGATCTCCTGGATGAACGGCGGGAACGGCTCGGCGTGGAACACCTTGCCGTTGGTCTCGTCGGTGATGACGCCGGTGTCGAAGTCCACGCTCACGGTGTCGCCTGCGCTGATGGCATCCACGGCTTCGGGGCACTCCATGATGGGCAGGCCGATGTTGATGCTGTTGCGGTAGAAGATGCGGGCAAAGCTCTTGGCAATGACCACCGAGATACCGGCGGTCTTGATGCACAGCGGTGCGTGCTCACGGGAGGAGCCGCAGCCGAAGTTCCAGCCGCCCACCATGATGTCGCCGTCCTTCACCTTCTTGACGAAGTCCTTGTCGATGTCCTCCATGCAGTGGCTGGCCAGCTCCTTGGCGTCCTGGGTGTTCAGGTGGCGGGCCGGGATGATGACATCAGTATCCACGTTGTCCGGGTATTTGAAAACAGAACCTTTTGCGTTCATTGTTGTGCTCCTTTCCGATCAGACCGTGCGGGGGTCGGTGATGCAGCCGGTCAGTGCGCTGGCGGCGGCGGTGGCGGGAGAAGCAAGGTAGACCTCGCTCTTCACATGGCCCATGCGGCCCACAAAGTTGCGGTTGGTGGTGGAAACGCAGCGCTCGCCCTCGGCCAGAATGCCCATGTAGCCGCCCAGGCAGGGGCCGCAGGTGGGAGTGGACACGATGCAGCCTGCATCAATGAAGGCGGTGGTCCAGCCGCGCAGGATGCACTCCTTGTACACGGCCATGGTGGCGGGGATGATGATGCCGCGCACACCCTTGGCGATGTGCTTGCCCTTGAGCACATTGTAAGCAGCTTCCATGTCCTCCAGGCGGCCGTTGGTGCAGCTGCCGATGACCACCTGGTCAATTTTGATCTCCTTGCCCTCACTGGCGAGGTGGGTGTTCTCCGGCAGGTGCGGGTAGCTGACGGTGGGCTCCAGAGCGGACAGGTCGATCTCAATGGTCTTTTCGTATTCGGCATCCGGGTCGGCTTCGTAATACACCGGCTCACGCTGGCTGCGGCCCTTGAGGTAGGCTTTGGTCACCTCGTCCACCGGGAAGATGCCGTTCTTGGCACCGGCCTCGATGGCCATGTTGCAGATGCACAGGCGGTCGTCCATGGTCAGGGAGGCAACGCCGGGGCCGGTGAACTCCATGCTCTTGTACAGGGCACCGTCCACACCGATCATGCCGATGATGTGCAGGATCAGGTCCTTGCCGGACACGCGGGGGCTGAACTTGCCCTTGAGCACAAACTTGATGGCAGAGGGCACCTTGAACCATGCCATGCCGGTGGCCATACCGGCGGCCATGTCGGTGGAGCCGACGCCGGTGGAGAAGGCACCCAGTGCACCGTAGGTGCAGGTGTGGCTGTCCGCACCGATGACGCAGTCGCCGGCGGTCACGATGCCTTTTTCGGGCAGCAGGGCGTGCTCGATGCCCATCTGGCCCACATCGTAGAAGTTGAGGATATCGTATTGGTTGGCGAACTCGCGGCACTGCTTGGACTGGGTGGCACTCTTGATGTCCTTGTTGGGCACAAAGTGGTCCAGCACGATGGCGATGTGCTCTTTGTCGAACACGCTGTCGAAACCGGCGCGCTCAAACTCGTTGATGGCGACGGGGGTGGTGATGTCGTTGCCCAGCACGATGTCCAGCTTTGCGTTGATGAGCTGGCCTGCCTTGACCTCGGCAAGCCCGGCATGTGCGGCAAGGATCTTCTGCGTCAGGGTCATTCCCATGGTGGTACTCTCCTTTTAAAAAAGCCTTTTTACTTATTGTTGATGGCACTGACCAGTGCCTTGACACCGGCCACGATGATATCCGTGTCAGTACCGGCACCCCAGGTGACGGTGCCGTCGCCCCAGGTCAGGCCCACATAGGAGGCGGCACGGGAGGTGGAGCCCTCGTCCAGGCTGTGCTCGGAGTAGTTCTCCAGATGGAACTCCATGCCGGTAGCACTCTGGATGGCGTTGGCCACGGCGTCCAGACGGCCGTTGCCCACCGAGGTGACCACCTTGCGCTGGCCGTTCAGGTCCAGCGTGACCGTGGCGGTGATGCCGTTGACCTGAGCAAAGTGTGCCTCGATGACATTGAGGGGCTTGCGGCGGTTGAGGAAGGTGTCCTCAAAGATGTGCAGCACCTCTCCGGCACTCAGCTCCTTGTGGCTGTGGTCGGACACGCTCTTGACCTTGTAGCCCAGAGCTTCGCGCATCTTGGGGGGCAGGTTGTAGCCGTAGTTCTGTTCCAGCACAAAGCCGATGCCGCCCTTACCGCTCTGGCTGTTGATGCGGATGACGTCGGCGTCGTAGGTGCGGCCGATGTCGTGGGGGTCCACCGGGATGTAGGGGCAGGTCCAGCGATGCTCTCCCCGGTCCTTGCGGTAGGCCATGCCCTTGGCAATGGCGTCCTGGTGGCTGCCGGAGAAGGCGGCAAACACCAGCTGCCCGGCGTAGGGGCTGCGCTGGTAGATGGGCATCCGGGTCACACGCTCGTAGGTGGCGCAGATGCCGGGCATATCCGAAAAGTCCAGCTTTGGGTCTACCCCGTGGCTGTACAGGTTCATGGCCAGGGTGACGGCATCCACGTTGCCGGTGCGCTCGCCGTTGCCGAACAGGCAGCATTCAATACGCTGGGCACCGGCCAGAACAGCCAACTCGGCATCTGCCACGCCGCAGCCGCGGTCGTTGTGGGGGTGGGTGGACAGGATCACGCTGTCGCGGTACTTGAGGTGCTTGGAGCACCATTCGATCTGGTTGGCGTAAATGTGCGGCATGCTCATTTCCACCGTGACCGGCAGATTGATGATCATCGGGCGGTCCGGGGTGGGCTGCATCACATCCAATACGGCGTTGCAAACCTCAACGGCGTATTCCGGCTCGGTGCCGGTAAAGCTTTCGGGGCTGTATTCAAACAGGAAGTTGCCCTCGTATTCTTCGCTCAGCTTTTTAACCAGTTTTGCGCCGTCAACAGCGATTTGCTTGATCTCTTCCTTGCTCTTTTTGAACACCTGCTCGCGCTGGGCAACGCTGGTGGAGTTATAAAAGTGGATGATGGCGCGCGGCGCACCCTTAACGGCCTCAAATGTTTTACGGATGATATGGTCACGGCACTGGGTCAGCACCTGAACGGTGACGTCGTTCGGGATGCGGTTGCCATCGATCAAGGCACGCAGGAAGTCGTACTCGGTCTCGGACGCTGCCGGGAAGCCGACCTCAATCTCCTTAAAGCCGATCCTGATGAGCATATCATAAAATTCAAGCTTTTCTTCCAGATTCATGGGAACGATCAAGCTCTGGTTGCCATCGCGCAGGTCTACGCTGCACCAGGCGGGAGCCTTTTCGATATGGTCTTTCTGGGGCCATTCATAGACATGGCCGGGCTCAACCGGCGGGGGATAATAACCTACATGATACTTTGTTGCGTTCATCATTTTTTATTGCCTCCATCAAAGTTTGTCTGCCCCTGAAAACCGGACAAAATAAAAATCCCGTCTCTCAAAGGCGTTTTTACCTTTGAGAGACGGGATGTAAATTTTACAAATACCCGCGGTACCACTCTCATTGCCGCCAGAGGGCGGCCGCTCTGCACGATCGGCTGTTTTATAGAAAGCAAACAGTGAATCGCTCCTGCAAGATAACGGTCAGGTTCCGGCTGCACCTAACGCAAAGCGCTCAGCGCAGCTGCTCAGGGGCCAGTGACGCAAAACCTTCCGCACCGCCTTGCACCAACCGGCAGCTCTCTGAAGCTGAAAGGAGATTGCTTTTTCCCCATCATTGCATTTGTGAATTGATAACAATATGGATTCTAGCAGGTTTCACATTCTGTGTCAAGATGAATTTTTGGGATTTGAACAAAATGACGAGAATGGGGAAAACTTTTTGGGAAAAAGAGAAAAAGAAAAGTTAGGAGTTAGGAGGGAGGAGTTAGGAGTTGAAGGAGGCTGTTTGAATGAATAAAGAATAAATAATAAAGAATAATGGTGGGGGACCGCGGCGCGGTGCGCCGCTCAGAAAATATGGGGTTTGAGGCTATTGGAAATGTGAGATGGAGGATGAAACAACCGGTAGGGCGTGGTCACCTGACCACGCCGAAACTTTGGGATATTTGAAAATCTGGAATCTATAATATGCCCTGCCCCACAGTAGGGGACGGCGTCCTCGACGTCCCGCGGGTACCTTGAACCAAACTGTACCTTACCCATCATAAAAACAAAAACGCAGCACACGCTCTCCCCAAATCCCGTGTGCTGCGAAAAAACATATTCCATTTACTGCCGCACCGTGCTTAGATGGGTGGCCACCCACTTGATCAGCATATCCAGTACCACCATGTTGCGGCCGCCTTCGGGCACGATCAAATCGGCTTTGCGTTTGCTGGGCTCCACAAACTGCTCGTGCATGGGTTTTACCGTGGCCAGGTATTGCTCCACCACGCTGTCCAGCGTGCGGCCGCGCTCCTTAACATCGCGTACAATGCGGCGCAGAATGCGCACATCGGCATCGGTATCCACAAACACTTTCATATCCATCATATCGCACAGCTCCTGGCTGGCAAAAATCAGGATGCCTTCCACAATGATGACCGGGGCCGGGTGTACCGTAATGGTCTTATCGCTGCGGTTGTGGATCGTGTAATCATATACCGGAACCTTCACGCTTTCGCCGCGGCGCAAAGCCTGCAGGTGCTGCACCAGCAGCTCGGTATCAAAGGAATCCGGGTGGTCATAGTTCAGCTTGCAGCGCTTTTCATACGGCAGCTCGTCATGCCGCTTATAGTAGCTGTCGTGGTTGAGCACGCTCACTTCATCCGCGCCAAAATGGTCCCGCAGGCGCTCCGTCAGGGTGGTTTTGCCGCTTCCGGTGCCGCCGGCAATGCCAATGATTATGCTTTTCATGCTTTCCTGCCTCGTTGTTCTTTATACTTCAAAACTGATTTCACGCCCGTGCGGATGGTAAGCACGGTACTTGACCCCCGCCATGTTGAACAGCCGCCGCGAAGCAATGCTGGCGTTGGTATCATGGTATTTATCCGAAAGATAGATGATTTCCCGGATGCCGCTCTGAATGATGGCCTTGGCGCACTCGTTGCAGGGGAACAGCGTCACATACACCCGCGAACCGCGCAGATCGCTGTGAGCACTGTTCAAAATGGCGTTCAGCTCCGCATGGCAGACGTACATGTATTTGGTTTCCAGCTCGTCACCTTCGCGGTCCCAGGGCATATCGTCATCATTGCAGCCGATGGGCATGCCGTTGTAGCCAAGGGAAAGGATCTTGTTTTCCGGGCTGACAATGCAGGCCCCTACCTGGCTGGAATCATCCTTGGAGCGCATGGCGGACAAAATAGCAATGCCCATAAAGTATTCGTCCCAGCTGATGTAATCCTTGCGTTTCATGCTGTATACACAACCTTCCGGCAGGCATGGATCCCATGCCCTTATTTTTTGCTTCTATTATACCGTTGCGCGGGCTGTGGTGCAACCCCTAATCCGCATGGTTGTGCTGTGCGTGCAGGTATTTGCAGCGGGTGGCTTCGCCGCCGCGCAGGTGGCGCTGGGCTTTGTTATACAGCAGCACGGCGCGTACCTCCTGCCAAAGGCCGGGGGCCAGGTGCTGCAGGCGGCACTGGTCCTTCCACACGGTACTTTTGCTCACGCCGAACACCTGCGCTGCCGCCCGCACGGTAGCGCCGCTTTGCACCAGATACCGCCCAATCTGCACGGCGCGCTCTTCGGGGTCACCTTTCATAGAACATGCCCTCCCAACCGTTTTTTCAACGGTATGCGGCGCGCCGTCGGTTTATGCGGGCAGTGCTGGCGGGCTGGGCGCCGGCATGGTACAATACGTTCAGAACAAATATTTTTTTCAGATGCTGAAACACTTTGCCCTCCCGGTTCGTTATCCCAGTGTAAGGCCTTGCAAAAACAAACAAAGGAGAATGCCCCATGTGCAGCATCAAAATTATTATCGTGGATAAAAACTGGAGATAAAACCGGGCCGCGCCCCACGGCCTGACCCAAAGGAGAACCCATGCTGGAAGAACTGTTTTGCGCCCACCGCGCGGAGCTGACCGCCTATTGCCGCGGGCTGTGCCGCAGCGATGCGGCCGCGCAGGATATGGTGCAGGAAGTGTTCCTGCGCGCATGGCAGAATATTGGTACATTGCAGGACCTTGGCCCCAGCCAGCGCCGGGCCTGGCTGTACCGCACGGCGCGCAACTTGTTTGTGGATGCCATGCGCCGTACCGCGCGGGAAGCCGCCGCCCTGCCGGAGCTGGAGCCCGAACCGGAAACGCCGGATCCGGATTTTGCCGAAGCGGAAGCCCGCCGCCTGTTGGAATTGCTGCCCCCGGCGGAGCAGGAGCTATTCCGCAAGCGCTACCTGGAAGGCTACACCGCAGCGGAACTGGGAAAAATGTACGGTTTGCCGCCTGCCACCGTGCGCACCCGGCTGGCCAAAGCCCGCCGATACTTAAGCCAATTATTGATGGAGGAATAAACGATGCCGAATAAACTACTGATTAAAGCAAACTTTTGTGACCTGCGTAACGTGAAAGAAGAAACCCTTGCCGCCTATGATGTCATTGAAGTGCGGGCCAATGTGGTGGTGCTGAATGACCGCGCAAGAGAGCTGATTGCTCGTTATCCCGTTACCTTAAAATGTGACCTGGCAACGGACAACCCGAATATTGCCCTGCGCAGTGTGAACGGCGTGGCGGAGGTCACCCCCGGCGATGTACCCGAAGCAGACACAGTGCTGACGGTGAACGGTGAACTGAAAATTGCTTCCGGCTCGGCCGAAGTGCTGGCGCGGTATCTGCAGATTACGGTAAACGGGCAGGTATACTGCCCGCGCAGCCTGAGCGGAAAGCTGGGCAATGTGGCAGTGAACGGGCAGATCATTACCTGGCCGGACGGTGCTGTGCAGCTAAAAAGCACTGCCGTGCTGGACAGCACTTTTGCCCTGCGGGCCAAACCGGCCCTGTACTGGGCGGCCCGCTGTGTTGTGATGCTGGACCCCGCGCTGGATGCCGCTGCCCTGGCAAAGCAGGGCGTGCGGTTCGATACGCCCAGGGCAATTTTGGCCCAAAGCCTTGCCACACAGGCCGCCCCACTGTTTGAGGATGATACCGACCTGGAAATTGTGCCGGACGGAACAGCCTACCTCAAGGATGATGCCGAACTGACCGCCGCGCTGATCCGCCGCAAGGGCAACAAACTGTATGTGGACGGCAGGCTGACCCTGACGGCGGAAAGCGCCGCCCTGCTGCCCCAGCTGGAATACTGCAAAGTGACCGGCACCGCCCTGGTGCCCGCCGCACAGGAGAAAGCATTTTCCGCCAGCTGTGTGCAGGCAGAGAAAGTTCAGACAGTGCGTGGCAGACTGCTGCAGGGCCAGGGCAGGGTACAGGTGGACTATTGGATGCTGGAGGCCCCGGACGGCCTTTGCGTAAAAGGGTGCGGCATGGTGGCGCTGACCCCGGAACTGGAACCGGAGCTGATTGCCGCAAAGCTGATGCTGTTGGAATGCGGCATGGTACAGTGCACCGCCGCACAAAAAGGTGCTGTGCAGCTGGTAGCCAAAGATGTGGGCTTTATCTCCGACGACAGCGGCAAGCCCACTGAGGACACGGATACTCACATGGTAAGGGCAGACCGATATGTGATGTGAGGGAGCTGAACAATAAAAAACAATGAATAAAGAATAATGCTTGTGTGACGCCCACCGCGTCACATTTGAATCAGGCCAGTCACTCCGGCAAAAAGCGTTCCGGCCAGAGCAACCCGCCTATTTTATTTGTGCCGCCCGCAGCGGCGCACTGACATGATTCTTTATTCTCTATTCACTACTGTTTATCACGGGTAAGCACTTTTTTATACGCAAGTAATAACTTTGTTATATCCGGGGGTTTTCAGAACCGGAAAGATGCGGTATACTGGGCACAGAATACAAAACGCGCGTGCTCTGGGGTGTACCTTAAGGCAACACCGCACAATTCCCGCCTTACGGCTTAAGCACCGCTTCGGCGGCT
>ERZ791837.2268-NODE-2268-length-10962-cov-5.821032_pt1 | contig 10962 bp, 9 predicted proteins | sample MGYA00510292_ERZ791837 | MGnify/ENA primary metagenome ERZ791837 (study PRJEB30046, sample SAMN00715259) | human gut metagenome | study: EMG produced TPA metagenomics assembly of the A metagenome-wide association study of gut microbiota in type 2...
CCAGCAAAACCGTCGAAATCCAGACGCACAATACCGCGCTCAAAAAGCGGCTGACGCAGTACGCGGCGGCATATCCTGATTTGTGTAAGCAGACCGACGATGATGAACAGGGCGGTCTTACTTTTGAGATTGACCGCAGACGGTTTGCCGTTCGCCTGACTGCACCGTATTCGGATGAGCGCCGTCACGCAGCAAGCGAGCTTGCCAAAGGAAATACAAATCGGTTGAGAAATGCAAAATGAGCATTAACCATGTGGGGAAAAATCAGGTACATAACCTTTCCCCATCATATTGAATTCAAACGAGAGGTGTGTTATAATGGGGAAAAATCAGGTATTGTTCTTGTCCCAGATGGAGGAAATCAAAATGGCAAAGCAGGTTCACATCCGCGTAGATGATGATATTTATAAGGAACTCAGCGACTATTCTGTAGTAAGTGGGCAGTCCATGCAGGACTGCCTGTCTGTAGCAATCAGGCAAATGCTCGTCAAGGCAAAGGAAGAACCTTCTCAGGATTGTAATGGGTACACCTTTATTGATTTATTTGCAGGTATTGGCGGTATGCGACTTGCATTCGAATCAGCCGGTGGGTGCTGTGTTTATTCTAACGAATGGAATAAGTACAGCCAGCAGACCTATTACGCAAACTTTGGTGTGCAACCGGACGGTGATATTACAAAGGTTCAGGCTGAAAGCATCCCGGATCATGATATTCTTGTAGCGGGATTCCCCTGTCAGCCGTTCTCAATCGCCGGGGTTTCAAAGAAAAACAGTTTGGGGCGTGCTACTGGCTTTGAGGACAAGACCCAGGGAACGCTTTTCTTTGATGTATGCCGTATCCTGAAAGCAAAGCGTCCGAAAGCGTTTATGCTGGAGAATGTCAAAAATCTTTGCAGCCATGACAAAGGCAGAACTTTTCAGATTATCCAGGAATCTCTGCGGGAGCTGAACTACAAAGTATTCTTCCAAATCATTGACGGAAAAGGCTATGTGCCGCAGCACAGAGAACGTATTGTCATTGTCGGCTTTGATAAAGAACGCTATGCAGAGGATATCAGTTTTTCTTTTGATCTGCACCCTTTGAAGAAGCAGCCGGTTGTGCGTGATATTCTTGAAAAAGAGGTCAGCGAGAAGTATACTCTTTCAGATAAACTCTGGATTTACCTTCAAAACTATGCTGCAAAACACCGTGAAGCAGGCAATGGTTTTGGCTACGGAATCGCCCCCCTAGACGGAGTGACCAGAACGATCAGCGCTCGTTATTATAAAGACGGTTCTGAAATTCTAATCGAACAACGCGGAAAGAATCCACGTCGTCTAACACCGCGTGAGTGTGCGAGATTGCAGGGATTCCCCGACAGCTTCAAAATTCCGGTTTCAGATACGCAGGCATATCGGCAGTTTGGAAATTCCGTTGTTGTTCCGCTTATGTCCGATGTCGCAAAGCTGATTGTTGCAAAGCTGGAACAACTCGATACTGATCCGCAAATCGAAATTGCTTTTCCCAATATTCCGCAGAGGAAGGTGATATAAATGCCAGAAGGATACGCAATTCAGGCAATACAATCCGTGTTAAATAGTCAACAGGCGTACTGTAAGTTTTTATCGGCAAATGATTCTGGCGCAACAGGTGGTCATCAAAGCGGTATTCTGATTTCAAAAAGCGCAAAAAATATGATGTTTTCTCAAGACCTCAAGGGCGAAAACATTCTTAAGCGGACGGTTGAAATTCGCTGGCAGGATAATTCCTGCACGCAAAGCAGTTTTACGTACTATAGCAGCAAGAATGAGTTGCGCATTACTCGTTTTGGAAGGAACTTCTCTTTTTTGAACCCTGAACAGACAGGCGCTCTGTTTGTTTTTACGAAACAGGATGTAGATCAATATAGCGGCTTTTTCCTTGAAACAGAAGAAGACATCAATCAGTTCCTTGACGCATTCGGTATCAGCCCGACAGAAACAAATCGGTTGATTGATGCTGGACAAGTGCAGGAAGAAACGCAAGAGCGAATTGCCATTCAGGAGTTTATTGCAGGGCTGACAGTAGATTTTCCTCTCTCAGAAGAAATGTCCGCAGCAGCTCGTGACATTCAGAATCATGTATATGACCATCTTGAATTTATCTGCACAAATCCTGACCGCAAGATCATCGACTGGACAAACACGGAGTATGCACTTTTTCGTGCGATTGAACACGCACGATATGGGGATGCCATCGCACGCGGATTTACGTCCGTAGACGAATTTATCACGATGGCAAATATGGTTCTGAACCGCAGAAAGAGTCGTGCAGGAAAGAGTCTGGAACATCACCTTTCTGCAATCTTTGACGGCAACGAAATCATATACACCGCACAGGCTGTTACAGAGGGCAACAAGAAACCGGACTTTATCTTCCCTTCGCAGGCATCGTATCATGATATGACTTTCCCCACAGACAAGCTGATCTCTCTGGCTGCAAAGACGACCTGCAAGGATCGTTGGCGTCAGGTTATCAACGAAGCCGATCGTTTGCGTGACAGACCCAAATATCTCTGTACGCTCCAGCAGGGAATCTCCCCTGCACAGATGGACGAAATGCAGAGCGAGAATGTTATTCTTGTTGTTCCCAGACAATACATTACATCCTATCCCGCAGATCGTCAGGACAGAATATGGACGCTTTCAAAGTTCGTTTCTTATGTGCGCGAGGTCGAAGGTCTCTGATGGCGGATATTGTTTCTCCGGAAAAGCGCAGTCAGAATATGTCTGCGATACGATCAAAAAACACAAAGCCCGAAGTGTATCTGCGGAAACTGCTTTTTGCACAGGGCTATCGTTATCGGATTGCAGATAAGTCTGTTCCGGGGCATCCTGATATTTTTCTGCGTAAATACAATACGGCGATTTTCGTCAACGGTTGCTTCTGGCATCGTCACCCAGACTGCAAATACGCATATACGCCAAAGAGCCGCGTGGAGTTTTGGCAAAAGAAGTTTGATGATAACGTCCAGCGGGATGCTGTGGTGAAAGCTGAATTGCTGGAGCGCGGCATTAAGCTCTTAACGGTATGGGAATGTGCAATTCGGCGTATGCAGAGAGACAAGATTGAAGAAGAACGTGCGCTCGCAAAGATCATTTTCTTTATAAAATCGAACGAGAAGAACACAGAAATAATGTAAGAAGCTATGTCAAGCACATATTTGAATTTGATAAGATTTTTTGAAGCAAGATCGAGTGAAGAATCGGAACAATATTGTTGCATTATTTCTGACAGTGTGCTATAATGCTCTGCAGAAAGGAGTGAGGCGAGAATGTCACTTCTCGAAAATTTTAAACCGTTTAATTTCAACGAAGGTGTACCATACGTCTCGATAACAATCAACGGCATGACCTTCAACAAGTCAGTCATAATGAAGTTGGAATATCCGGAATATGTTCGCCTCCTTATTGATGAAGAAACAAAACGTATAGCCGTACAACCATGCGCACAAGACACCCCAAACGCCGCGACTTTTTATAACAAGGAAAAGAAGTCAAATGCACTTTCTGTGCGCTGGAACGGTCGCGATCTTCTTAATACAATTCAAGGGATCATGCATTGGGATTTATCTAAATGCGGTTATCGAGTTGATGGAGTATTACTTAAAGAAGATCAGGCCATGCTGTTTGATCTTACCCAGGCAAGTGAATTGAAGTAGTCCGCTGTCCGACAGCTTTGGCTGTATGACATAAAAAAGAGCTTATCCGAGTTCCAGCTCGAATAAGCTCCAGTTTGAAAAGTAAATACGGTCAAACCGCCTATACTTCTCCATGACAAGTTAAGTATAACGGCTGTGTTTACCTTTTTCAAGCGAATCCGAAATTCGTTTCGGAAAAATCCCGTTTGAAGGAGGTGCTGTGTTTATGAGAGAAACTCATAACGATGCCGTAGAGTACATCTATACTGCGTTTATTACGCTTAAAAATGGCAAGCGCATTTACGCCAGTCAGTATGGCTTGAAAGCATTTTGCATTCCCGTAAAAACTCGAAAATAACAACCACAAAAAGGATGTTGGCGGTTTCATCCTTTTCATTTTTTGAAAGGATGATAGTATGAAAGGAAAAAATCAGCACGTAACTCCGCACCCCAATGGCGGGTGGCAGGTAAAAGGCGAAGGGAACTCCCGCGCTACAGCGAGAACCCAGACACAAACAGAAGCAATCAAAATTGCACGGAGCATTTCCCGCAATCAGGAATCCGAGCTTGTTATCCATCGTCCAAATGGAGAAATCCGCGACAAGGATTCTCACGGGCATGATCCGTTCCCTCCACGAGGATAACTCAGGTGGAATCTTTCCGCTGTTGATAGCATCCCCTGATAGCTTTTTGATAGCAGAAAGTCGGATACCCCATAGGATTGGGATAATTGGTATCAAATAAAGCCAAATGGAATCAAACGGTCTATACAAAAAAGTTTAGAGTGCGTTTCCACTTGGCGAGTGGGAATAAATTCATAGCTTGAAAAAAGCCCGCAATACCATGGCTTAATAGTGACAAGTAGCTATTTTGTCCTGCGATTGGGGCAGAGAACGGTGTGACCGTAAAGGTCACGCCGTTTTTCTGCGTTCAAGGGTAGATTCTGCGAGCGTTGCTTCAATTTCGAGCTTTAACCGTTCCTGCTCCGCTTCATAATCAGCAGTCATCTTCTTGTACTTTTCTTTGCTGATTTCACCGAGGACGTAGTCCTCATAGAGCCGGGACATGACCACATCGAGAGTGGCAAGGCATTTTTTGCCTGTTCCATGCGCTTCTGATCTTCCCGGACGTCCTGTTCCTGATCGGTGCGGCGGTAATGCAGCCACTCCTCGGACTTTGAGCAATGCACGCTTTGGGTGCTGGACCGGGACTATAACCTGCTGGGAAAGGCCCCGCAGGAAAAGATCGGTACATGGTTCCCCCAGCCGTATGCCATCACGGCAGACAGCATCTACTTCTGGCTCAACGGAAAGATCACCCACTATATCGACACCAGCGATCTGTCCAATCTGGAGCTCCTTCCGATGCCGGATACCAGCAACGCCAGAGTCCACGGCTAACTCACAGTTGACACCGGATAAATCCATCTGCTATAATGGGTTTATCCGATATCGCCCCACGCTATAAGGAGGGATGCCATGGTTCACCGCCTGTACCCACAAACACACCGTGAAAAGACTGGAGGTCAAACATGAAAATCAAACGAATTCTCAGCGCGACCCTCGCAGCCGCCATGCTCATGTGCTGCTGCATCCTCACCGCATTTGCCGAAAACGAGACCTACATCGGCTACTACAACGGCTACAGTTACACCTGCTCGGCAACCTGCTACACTTACCAGTGCAAGGCAACGATGGCTACAAAAAGCAACGAGGCCATGTACATTCGCGGGCAAATTATTTATAAAAATGCGAAAACAGGTAAAAGCAGTACAGGTTATGTGACAAAAGACGGTAAAGGTTTTATCACCACCGACAATCTGGAAAATGCAAGTTCATTCCAGTCCATGAATGCAACCTTCAAAGTGGGCGGTCACCTAATTGAGACGATTTTTGTCTCCGCATAAAGATACGCGTGTGTAGCCCAGGTAAATAACGCCAAGGGGAGCTTGCATACCGGCAAGCTCCCCTCGGCAGCCATGACAGGAGATATTATGAAAAAAACACTCTTTCTTATATGCATGATGCTGGCCCTCGCCCTCACCGCCTGCGCCTCCAAACCCACCGTCCCCACTGCCGCAGACTTTGAGGTCCAACCGGGAGCATACCGGTATCAGGACGGCGATATTTTCTTCGTGGAAACGGAAAAAGGCAACTACTACATGAACCCGTCGGGAGACGGATTGATCCACTTTTCCGAGCCCGGCAGCCACGAATTCCACGTCCTGTGCAATAAGCCCAACTGCGGCCACGCCAGCGCAGACTGCAACGCATTTTTAGAGGTGGCCTTCGGATATTACAACGGCCATCTTTACGGTGTCACGCTTCATGATCGCTTTGAGCTGATCCAGATGGACATGGACGGCACCAATCACCGGGTCATCACCCAACTGCCCAAGCAGTATGATCTCAGCGGCGGTTCCAGCGGCGGCGGCAGCTACTTCTTTGACAACGGCTATCTCATCTTCCTGGCATTCCCCTCCACATCGAACCCGGACTATGCGCTGCCGGTCTACAAGATCCAGCTGGAGACCGGGGAAACCACGCAGCTGTTTCAGGAGGATATCCCGCTCCACACGGACTGGCCAGCAGAAGGGGTATCCATCAGCAATGGGTACCTCTACTTTCCCCTGCCCCAGACATCCGAGGGCAAGCGCCCATATGCGGAAGGGAACCTGGAGACCGGGCGTATCGAGCGGGTATTTGAGGACTGGAAGCGGGAAAACAGTTTTATCGTAAACTTTGACAATGTGCTGTACTATCACCGCGCCGGAGTCGGCCTGTGTGAATACGACAAGGCCACCGGCAAGGAGACAGTGAAGGTTCCCATGGATGTATATTACGCTGATGTGTCCTACACCAAGGATTATATTTTCCTTCGGACGCGGGATTCTGCCGATTTCAATCATCAGTGCGTCCTGCTGGCATACGACAGGGACTATAATCTTCTGGGAAAGCTGGAACTGGAGAAGATCGGTTTGCGGTTCCCCTTCCTGGAATACACCACCGCCAACGCCATTTACCTCTCCGCCGACGGCGGGACCATCACCCACTATATCGACACCAGCGATCTATCCAACTTGGAGCTCCTTCCGATGCCGGACACCAGCAATGCCAGAGCCCACGGCTAACTCACAGTTGACACCGGATAAATCCATCTGCTATAATGGGTTTATCCGATATCGCCCCACGCTATAAGGAGGGATGCCATGGTTCACCGCCTGTACCCACAAACACACCGTGAAAAGACTGGAGGTCAAACATGAAAATCAAACGAATTCTCAGCGCGACCCTCGCAGCCGCCATGCTCATGTGCTGCTGCATCCTCACCGCATTTGCCGAAAACGAGACCTACATCGGCTACTACAACGGCTACAGTTACACCTGCTCGGCAACCTGCTACACTTACCAGTGCAAGGCAACGATGGCTACAAAAAGCAACGAGGCCATGTACATTCGCGGGCAAATTATTTATAAAAATGCGAAAACAGGTAAAAGCAGTACAGGTTATGTGACAAAAGACGGTAAAGGTTTTATCACCACCGACAATCTGGAAAATGCAAGTTCATTCCAGTCCATGAATGCAACCTTCAAAGTGGGCGGTCACCTAATTGAGACGATTTTTGTCTCCGCATAAAGATACGCGTGTGTAGCCCAGGTAAATAACGCCAAGGGGAGCTTGCATACCGGCAAGCTCCCCTCGGCAGCCATGACAGGAGATATTATGAAAAAAACACTCTTTCTTATATGCATGATGCTGGCCCTCGCCCTCACCGCCTGCGCCTCCAAACCCACCGTCCCCACTGCCGCAGACTTTGAGGTCCAACCGGGAGCATACCGGTATCAGGACGGCGATATTTTCTTCGTGGAAACGGAAAAAGGCAACTACTACATGAACCCGTCGGGAGACGGATTGATCCACTTTTCCGAGCCCGGCAGCCACGAATTCCACGTCCTGTGCAATAAGCCCAACTGCGGCCACGCCAGCGCAGACTGCAACGCATTTTTAGAGGTGGCCTTCGGATATTACAACGGCCATCTTTACGGTGTCACGCTTCATGATCGCTTTGAGCTGATCCAGATGGACATGGACGGCACCAATCACCGGGTCATCACCCAACTGCCCAAGCAGTATGATCTCAGCGGCGGTTCCAGCGGCGGCGGCAGCTACTTCTTTGACAACGGCTATCTCATCTTCCTGGCATTCCCCTCCACATCGAATCCGGACTATGCGCTGCCGGTTTACAAGATCCAGCTGGAAACCGGGGAGACCACACGGCTGTTTCAGGAGGATATCCCGCTTCACACAGAGTGGCCATCGGAGGATGTGTCTGTCAGCAACGGGTACCTCTACTTTCCCCTGCCCCAGGCAAACGCCGAAAAGCGCGCCTATGCAGAGGGCAATCTGGAAACTGGGCGCATCGAGCGGGTATTTGAGGACTGGGATGAGATGAGCAGTCAGATCGTGAATCTGGATGGAGTGCTGCACTATTTTCGCGCCGGTGTAGGACTCTGTGAATACGACAAAGCCACCAATCAGGAGTCTGTAAAATTTCCCATGGATGTCTACTGCGCAGAGGTAAGCTACACCAAGGACTATATCTTCATGCGCACCTCGGACTCCAAGGAATTCACGCAGCGCACCCTTTGGGCCCTGGACCGGGATTACCAGCTTCTGGGGAAGGTTGAGCAAGAACGGATAGGGCTATACTTCCCCTTCCTGGAATATACCACCGCCAATGCCATTTACCTCTCCGCCGACGGCGGGACCATCACCCACTACATCGACCCCCATCACCTGGACCGTCTGGAGCTGATCCAGCTGGTGGACCCCACGGCAAGGAGCCACGGATAATATGGAACTGACCATTCACGCCCTGTCCCATTCCTACGGGGACAAGAAAGCCCTGACAGGCTTTACCCACACCTTTGCCCCCGGCATCACAGCCCTGCTGGGCCCCAACGGCGCGGGGAAAAGCACCCTCATCCACCTGATCTGCGACCTGCTGCCCCGCCAGGTGGGGACCATCGCCTTCGACGGGACAGACATTCTGTCCATGGGGCCGGCGTTCCGGCAGGTGCTGGGCTTCATGCCCCAGAGCCAGGGGATGTACGACGACATGACCGCCTGGGAATTCCTGCTGTACATGGCCCAGCTGAAGGGGCTGAGGCCCCGGGCCGCCCGGGAACAGCTTCGGGAGCTGCTGCAGGTGGTGAACCTGTGGGACGCGGCCCACCGCCGGGTCGGCGGCTTTTCCGGCGGCATGCGCCAGCGGGTGATGCTGGCCCAGGCCCTGCTGGGTGCGCCCAAGGTCCTGCTGCTGGATGAACCCACCGCCGGACTGGACCCGGAGGAGCGGGTGCGCCTGCGGGAATATATCCGGCAGCTGGGCCGGGACAAAATCGTCCTTATCACCACCCACATCACCGGCGACGTGGAATCCATCGCCAGTGAAATTTTACTGCTGCACCATGGCGTCCTGCTGGCGGACGCCCCGGTGGAGGAATTTATCCGCGGCTGCGGCGCGGCCAACCTGGAGGACGCCTATATCCGGCGGCTGCACCCCCATGCGTGAGTGCAGGCGTGTTTTCTCCCGCAGGAGTCTGCTGTGGCTGCTGGTGCTGATGGCGGCGGTGGTGTTTTTCCACCGGGTGGACCATCACAACGCCCCCGGCTTTGCCGCCGCCTATCGGCAGACCGCAGCTCAGCTGGCAGCCAGCCCGGACCCGTCCGCCGCCCTGTCCCAGATGGAGGCGGAGAGGCGCCGCTATATGACGGCCCTGCTCTGGCGCAGCACGGATGACCCGGACCTGCTGGAGCTATACCGGGATCAGGCCCGGCAGGTGCTGGGCGACGATTATGAGGCGGCAGCCATGGCATATGATCTCAGCGACCAGGCCCAGATGGAATTTACCGCCCGGCAGCAGGCCCAGCAGACCCTCCGGCAGCAGCTGGACTACCTGGCGTCGTATCCCGGATATCTGGATACCATCCACGAAAACGCCGCCAATATGCCCACCCTGTCCATTTTCATGGACAGCAGCGCCGGAAAATTCCATGCGGAAAACGTGAAGAAAACGGACCGGGACTTTCCCCGCAGCACGGATGTGTCCCTGACCCTGACGGAGACTGCCGGACTGGAGAATTTCTTGCAGGACGGTGTGATGTCCGTGTGCATTCTTCTGTGGATGCTGGTAACGGTGCTGCGGCTGACGGAGGAGCGCCGCAGCAGTCTGCGATACCTGGTGTTTGGCAGCCCCCGAGGCCGGACATGGCTGGCCCTGCGCCGGGTGGGGATTCTGGGCCTTTCCGCCGCATTGGGAACAGCCCTTCTGATGCTGACGGGCCTTGTCACCGACAGTCTGCTGTACGGCGGGCTGGGCGACCTGTCCGCCGCCGCCCAGTCCAGCGAAATATTTCAGAATTTTCCGTACCCGCTGACTCTCCGCCAGGTGCTTTGGGCGTATTGCCTGCTAAAAACTCTTGGCATGTGGCTGATGGGACTGCTGCTGTGGCTGATTCTTCAGCTGATCCACCATTTGCAGACGGCTATGGTGGCCGCCGCCGCATTTCTGGCGGTGGAATACAGTCTGTTCGCCTTTGTGCCGGACAGCTATGCCATCGTGGCCCTTCGGTACATCAACGTGTTTTCCTTCGTCGGTATGGAAAAAACGTTTCTGCACTATCTGAATATCAACCTACTGGGTCGGGCGGTAAACGGGGCCATGCTGTGTACCGCCCTTCTGCCGGTGCTTTTGGTGCTGGCTGCGGCAGGAGCCGTGGTCTATGCCGGACATCACCGGCCCATAGCAGGAGCCAACGTGTTCCAGCGTCTGGCGGCCCGGCTGCGTCCCGTGTTTTCCCGGGCCTCCGGCCGGCTGACCCTGACGGGGTTCGAGTTCAAGAAAATCCTATGGTATCATAAGGGACTGCTGGTGCTGCTGGTCTTTGCTCTTTGGTGCTTCCGGGCAGCCGCAGCTCCTACGGCGGACGTGTCCCTGTACGACACAGATACCGCCGCCTTCCAGAATGAGTTCCAGGGCCCTGCCACGGAGGACACCCTCCGGGCCATCCGGGCCCGCATAGCGGAGGTGGAAGGCTGGCCGGAGTCCGAGATCCGATCCACCCAGCTGGCGGCCCTGTCCGCCGTGGAGGCCGAGGCCCTGGAAAAGCAGGATACCGGCCTGTGGGTGCTGAATCCTGCGCCCATGTTTACCCTGTGCGGCGGCGATGTGGGCGGCAGTCAGCGCATTCCGTCCATGGCGGCACTGCTGACAGTGGCGCTGCTGACGGCAGGCACCTT
>ERZ791837.2269-NODE-2269-length-10952-cov-3.303753_pt1 | contig 10952 bp, 9 predicted proteins | sample MGYA00510292_ERZ791837 | MGnify/ENA primary metagenome ERZ791837 (study PRJEB30046, sample SAMN00715259) | human gut metagenome | study: EMG produced TPA metagenomics assembly of the A metagenome-wide association study of gut microbiota in type 2...
ACATCTCTGATAAATCGTATTCTCCTTTCCCCATGCGGAGCAGTTCCGACTCCATAAAAGATGCAGTGGCAAAGCACCAACAAGTTCCGGTGGACGACTGATCTTTGACAGGTGTGGCTTTGTGGGATACAACGGTTGTGAATTCATAGCCGGGTGCTTGTGCAAATGAGGCTATGGCAAAGGCGAATACCGCGACCGATATTAATAGTTTCTTCATAATTGATGTGTTTTATTATCTTTAGAGTACAAAAGTATAAAAAAAGCGAGGATACTCGAAAGTTCCTCGCTTTATTTCAATATAATTAGTGTGTTTATTTACATGGCAACCTGCTGTGACAGCAGTTTTTGAAGTTTACCGTTCAGGGTTTGGCACATTGCACCATTTCCCATTGCTTGATAGCGTTTAATACGGTACTGTAACATAAAAATTTCATTTGCATTCTTTTTCATAATTGTCATCTTTTTGTGCTTTCCGCGTTTCGGAAAGCGGGTTTTACATCTTTTCTTTTATCTTATTAACGCTGCAAAGATACGAATTGTTCACGATAAACATGTTTTAAAACATAAAATAATGCACTTTCTCTCGTTTTTCTTTAGAAACGCCCGGTTTTGCTATATGCATATTACAAAAGTGTGACTAAAAATGGGATAAATGACCTATGTACGATCTATTAATAATTTGTATACCTTTGTAGCATCTTACACATAATCAACCCTTACAAACAGGAAGTCATAATGATAAATAAACTGTTGACACTTTTACGAAGCCCTTATCCATCATTGGTGAAGAGATGGAAAAGCGTGATAATACCTTCACTTATAGTGTTTCTGATCCTTTTTGTGTTGCAGCCTTTTGGCATTTCTATGATGGGAGGCTATAAATTCTGGGTAGTGTTAGGTTATGGAGTGGTTTCTTCATTGGCACTGAGTATCTCCACGTATTTGTTTCCTGCTTTGTTTCCCCGTTATCATAGTGAGAAGAACTGGACATTAGGCCGCGAATTGTTAGGAACGTTAGGAGCTTGTTTGCTGATTGCGATAGGTAACTGTTTCTATACGGCTTGGGTATTTGGTTCATTCCTACTGAGCTGGAAAGGATTTCTGATAAGTTTGGCTTGGGTGGCGGTTCTTGCTCCTTTCCCTATTGTCTTCTTTTTGATGTGGAATCGTAATTTGCAGCTGGTACGTAATCTGAAGGAGGCAACGGAGATTAACTACGCTCTTGCGAAAAGAGAGAATACCCAGAAGGAGAAGATTCGGACAAGGAATGAGGAACAGATAGGAGAAGGTAGGGCAGTAGAAGAAGTAGCAGCAGCAGAAGAAGAAGAAGAAGAAGAAGAAGAAACTCCTATGCAGTTGGTTTTCTCCGGCGGAACGAAAGAAATGCTGGAAGTGGATGCCCATACCTTATTTTATGTAGAAGCAGAAGGGAATTATATAAGAGTAGCTTACAGTAGTGCGGATAAGATGCAGCAAAAGTTAGTGCGGGCTACTATGAAGCAGGCAGAAGAAGCGGTTGCTGCCTGTTCGTTCATTGTCCGTTGTCACCGGGCCTTTCTGGTGAACATACGCACTGTGGTAAAAGTAGATGGAAACTCACAAGGATACCGTTTGAGACTGGAAGGATGTACGGAAGAAGTTCCGGTTTCCAGAGGCTATGCAAAAGAGATAAAAACGCTGATAGAAGGAGGTGCGGAAGGGTAGTCATTCGTCACAGAATAAAGAAAAATACAGCCATTCGTCACAGGAGGAGTGCTGTTTGTCACATATCCGGGCAGTCTGTCCCGGATATTTTTTTGCCTGAAAATCATAGTCTATGTTTGCTGACGGAAATCGTAAAGAACATAGATTAAATGAAAAGATTGATTCTACTTTTTAGTGTAAGTGTATTGCTGACGGTGCAGCACTTGGAGGCGCAGACAGCTGTGACGGATACCATTTTCTTGCAACTATACAATGACAGTGTAGATTTGAACGAAGTGGTAGTGAAAGGTAAAAGAACGCCTGTTGCCAACAGTCGTTGGAGTGATATGAGTCCAGTGGAACTGGTGACTGTGGGAGGTGCAAACGGTGATTTGTATCAGGCATTGCAGACACTGCCGGGCACGCAGGTACAAGGAGAAAGTGGCCGTCTGTTGGTGCGCGGCGGAAGTAGTGATGAAACACAGACATACATTGACGGAATGCACGTCTTGAATCCTTATACGGCTACAGGTATAAACTCACCGGCACGCGGACGTTATTCCACTTTTATGTTCAGTGGTGTCAATCTGGAATCGGGCGGGGCTCCGTTGGAATACGGGGATGCACTCTCGGCTGTGTTACCGTTGGAGACAAAGGATAAGAGCCCTATCAATAAGTTAGGCATTAATGCCTCTACGGTAGGCTTCGGTGGAGGAGGTACACGGGCTTTCGATAAAGGTTCGCTTTCGGTGAACCTGGATTATCAGGACTTATGTGTCTATGATCATATCTATTCAGGACGTACGGATTTTGAAGATCCCTACCGGATGATGACCGGATCGGCACAATTCCGCTATCATCCCGATGATGCTACGCTTTTCAAGATTTATGGCGGCTATGATCATACTGATTTTTCCAATTATGAAGGTGCTGAACGTAGACTGTTCGATTTGAATGAGAATAATTTCTATCTCAATACAACTTTCCGTAAGCGTACTTCCGGTGGATGGAACTGGTTTGCAGGTGTAGCATTCTCTTTCTTTGAACAGAAGATAGGTAATGTATCACTTTCGACAGATCATTGGATGGAACAACAACAGGAACTTCATGCAAAGGCAAAAGTGTTCAAGCGTATTTCTCCGGCTTTTCGTCTGGATATGGGAGTGGAGAGTTTTATCCGCCGGTATGAGAATCGTTATCAATATCAGATGAAAGAGGCGGAGGGAATAGATAGCCATCATGAAATCAATCCGACGATCAGTGCAGGCTTTCTTTCGGCGACTTACTATCCGGTGGAGCAACTAAAGGCGGAACTTTCTGTCCGCACAGAATATACTTCATTGAATGAAAAGGTGAATTTCTCACCCCGTCTGGCTGTTAATTACTATTTGGGAGATGTAGTACTCTCTGCTACGGCGGGACGATATACACAGTTGCCGGTTAGCAGATTGCTGGCTCAGGAGAACAAGTTGAAATCGGAATCATGCATTCAGTATAATGTGGGTGCACAGTATGAGGGTGATGGGCGTTTCTACAAAGCTGAACTTTATTATAAGAAATATGACCGTCTGGCATTGGTTGAAAAGGGAACGGTAGATGCAGCGGAAGTACTGACTTCCGGTGGTTATGGCTACAGTAAAGGTTTCGACTTATTCTTTAATGACCGTGTCCTGCTGAAGAATCTGGAATACCAACTTTCCTATACATATAATATTGCCAAGCGGAAGTTTCAGGAATATACGGAACTGACTACTCCGCAATATGCCACTCAACACAATGCATCCCTAGTGCTGAAGTATTCCATTCCGCGAATCGGCACGATAGTCGGTTTGACGAACCGTTTCAGCAGTGGGCGTCCTTATCATAATCCGGATTTGCCGGGTTTGATGAATGATCATGTAAAGCCTTATAACAGTCTTGATCTCGGACTGACATTCCTGCCCAGTAAGAAGGTGATTATTCATGCTTCTGCTACCAATATCCTTTGTCGGAAAAATGAGTTTGGGCGGGTGAATAATAAAGCTATTCTGGCTTCAAACGATCATTTCTTCTATATCGGGGTGTTTATCACACTTGGGAAGAAGGCGGCTTATGATGTTTCTAATTTCTAATTTAATTAAAAAGAAAGGTCCGCGTTCGTCCGCCTAATCCGTGTTGTCCGCGTATCTATTTATAAACTCTTTAAAAACAATTCAAATGAAAGCAATGATTATTAGTTTCGTATGTGTTTTGACTTTTGCAACTCAAAGTCTGTCTGCACAAAATCTTACTCTGGAAGTACGTGGTATTGAAAATGTGACTGGTAAACTCTATGTCGCCATCTACAACTCTCAGGAGACATTCATGAAGAAGCCGCTTACTGGTTTTGCAGTAGAGGTGAAGGATAAAGTTGTGTCTATCCCCTGTAAAGGACTCCCGGCAGGAACTTATGCCTTCTCCATGTATCAGGATGAGAATGGAAATGGTAAATTGGATACCGGTGCTTTCGGTATTCCTGTGGAGAAGTTTGGTTTCAGCAATGATGCTGAAGGTGTTATGGGCCCCCCTTCCTACGAAAAATGCAGTATTACTTTCTCTGAGGATACAACTTTAGTGGTACATCTGAAATAAACTTCAGATAATTCTTTAACTTTGTAGCTCACACCTTAATTAATGTAAGTATTATGAGACGAGCTACACAACTTTTCGGAATATGCTGGCTACTTTGTCTGCTTGCTGCCTGTGGAGAATCCCATTTCATGACCGATGCCTCGTATCGTTCGCGCGTAGAGCAGGACTTTCAGCAAAAGAAGGCTATGATGCCGCAGGGAGAACTATTTACGATACTGGATGATGCTTCGCTGAGCACTTATGAGCAGGAAGCCTTGGAATTCCTTTATGCCTATATGCCACTGGCGGATATTACTGATTATCCCGGTGAATTTCACTTAATGAATATCCGCGCATCCCAGCGTGCCACAGAGGAAATGCCTTGGGGAAAGACCATTCCCGAAGATTTGTTCCGACACTTTGTACTTCCGGTGCGGGTGAACAACGAACAACTGGATAGTGCGCGGGTAGTGTTCTATAAGGAGTTGAAAAATCGTGTGAAGTCCCTTTCTTTATACGATGCCATCCTGGAAGTGAACCATTGGTGTCATGAGAAAGCCGTCTATATGCCTTCCGATGCCCGTACCAGTTCACCACTGGCAACAGTGAGTACTGCTTACGGGCGTTGTGGCGAAGAATCTACCTTGCTGGTGGCGGCACTTCGCTCGGTAGGCATTCCGGCACGGCAGGTTTATACACCACGATGGGCACATACGGACGATAACCATGCATGGGTGGAAGCCTGGGCAGATGGTAAATGGCATTTCCTGGGTGCCTGCGAACCGGAACCGGTACTGGATCTTGGTTGGTTCAATGCCCCTGCCAGTCGCGGAATGTTGATGCATACAAAGGTTTTCGGACGTTATGAAGGAAAAGAAGAAGTAATGTCCGTTAACCCCACGTATACGGAAATCAATGTGATTGATAATTATGCACCTACGGCGCAAGCCAAGGTTATGGTGAAAGATGAAGCGGGAAATCCGGTTCCTGACGCCTGCGTGGAGTTCAAACTCTACAATTATGCGGAATTCTATACCGTAGCAACGAAACATACTGACGATAGTGGTCTGTGCGGACTGACTGCAGGAAAAGGGGATATGCTTGTCTGGGCCTCCAAAGATGGCCATTTCGGCTTCTCCAAACTTTCCTTTGGCAAGCAAGCGGAGCTGACCGTAACCCTTGATAAGGAAGCGGGTGACAGTTTCACGGTAGATATTGATATCGTGCCTCCCGCAGAAAGTGCCAACTTACCCGACGTGACGCCGGAACAGCGGGCGGAAAATGACCGCAGACTGGCAATAGAAGACTCTATTCGTAATGCTTATGTGGGTAAGTTCATCTCGGAAGAGGCAGCACGCAATTTTGCGAGAGATTATAAGTTAGATCGGGATGCAGTAGCCAAGATTCTGATTGCCGCCCGTGGGAATTACAAAGTAATTTATGAGTTCATGACTCGTCTGCGTTCTGATAACTCCAGGAAAGGAGGAGTAGACCTTTTGCAGCAGATTTCGGCAAAAGACCTTCGTGATGTTCGTCTGGATGTGTTGATAGATCACATGCAGTCTCGTGTGCGTACGACGAATGCCGGATATTTCCGTAAATATGTGCGCAATCCGCGCGTAAGCAATGAGATGTTGACTCCGTATAAAACTTTCTTTGGCAAGGTGATTTCGAAAGAAGATGTTGAGGCTTATGTGGCAGAGCCTATGAAGATGGTTGCATGGGTGGCAAAGAACATCCAGGTGAACAAGGAATGTAATCTGGGGGCGCCTCCTGTATCTCCCGAAGGTGTGTGGAAAGCACGTTTGGCCGATCCCCACAGTCGTGATATCTTCTTCGTGTCCATGGCGCGCAGCATGGGAGTTCCCGCACGCATTGATGAGGTGACGGGTAAAGTACAGCTGATAACTGACGACGGAGCCATAGATGTGAACTTCGAAGCAGCCGGACAGGCACCTGCGCAGAGGGGCAGGCTTGCAGCTAAATATACACCGATTCAGTCATTGGATAATCCGAAATATTATTCTCATTTCACTATTTCCAAAGTAACTCCGCAAGGTAATTTGCAGTTGTTGTCTTATGATGAGGGTGACACTGACATGGGTGGCGGCGTTACATGGAGCAGTTTGCTGAAGGAGGGAACGTCTCTGGATGCCGGAGATTATATTCTGGTAACCGGTACCCGCCTGGCAAGTGGTGGTGTATTGGCGCAAATGACATCATTGAATATAAAAGCAGGTGGACGTACAGAAACGAAACTGGTGATGCGTGAAAATAAAGATGAAGTACAGGTTATCGGAAACTTCAATTCGGAGAGCTTGTTCACAACATTGGAAGGCGGCAACAAGCAAAGTCTGCTTCAAGCCTGTGGCCGTGGATACTTCGTTATCGGTATTCTTGGGGTGAACCAGGAGCCTACAAACCATGCCTTACAGGATATCTCTGCTTTGAAAACCGACCTGGAGAAATGGGGTAGAAAGCTTGTATTACTCTTCCCGAATCAGGAACAGGCCGGCAAATATCGTGCTGCTGACTTCCCCGGTTTACCCAATACTGTGATTTATGGAATCGACACAGAAGACATAGCTCAGCAGATTGTGAAGAATATGAAGCTGAAACGTAAAGATACATTGCCCATATTTATCATTGCCGATACCTTTAATCGCGTGGTATTTGTTTCACAGGGTTATACCATCGGCTTGGGTGAGCAGTTGATGAAAACGGTGAAAGGACTATAAGAAAAGCAACAATAGAGTGGGAGAGGCTTATTTGCAAGCCTCTTCCATTTTTTGTATCACTTCCGGTGAGGGCAACCCCTCTGTCATTCCTGTCAGCAATAAACTGAAGTTATCGGCTAACACTTCTTCCGGGTCAATGATGTACTGAGTATTACGTCCCATTTTGTCATAAAAATCAGAGGCTTCGTTAATAGAGTAAACCACTGTCTTACCTTCTTTCTCAATCGCTTTGCAGGTATTCTTGTCGATGGGAACGAGGCCAATGTTGAGGTATTGGAAGAAGCTACCTCCCTCATAAGGCCTGGTTGAATAAATAACCATGCAGCAATCTTTCTCTTCGCCGTTGATGGTAAAAGTAGCATAACTGTCGTGGCGGATAACATCCGGATTGGAGATAAACCGTTCTTTCAACTCTTCGGGAAATTCTATTTCCTTCGGAAGAATATTAAAACCGATGATGCTGTACATCTTCTTACGGAAATCCGGATTGTTCCGGGTAAGGACGTGAAATGCTTCATGTGCCAACAATTTGGTTACATATTCAGGATGTTCGAGTAACCTGTCGATAAGTACGATGTAAGTATCTCGGGTATATCCTCCCGCACCACCTTCTTCTTTTATCGTTGACTTTATTAATCTGACTTCTTCTGGGAAAGGGAGTCTCAGGCTTTTTTCACGGATAATCTGATTGATGGATTGAGACGATTTCCGAAGCAAAGCCGTTTCCTCGTCATTCCAATTACGGGTCTGTGCACCGGCAAACTGCAAATATCCCTGTTTTCCGCCTTCGATACCAACAGTGTGTGAAGCCAAGTCAAATGAGCTCCATCTGCGGATATGCTCATCTTCTTTCTGAAGTAGGAGTGCGGCTTCTTCCTGTTTCAGGAAAGCAGGCGTAATGGTTTCGGAAGTAGAGTTTGGGGAACTTTGGTTTTTAGCTTCATGCGCACATGAAATGCTGAGGAGAGTTAATAAAGTGATTACACTCAATACCTTCATATTGATTGTTTTAAATTAATTCTTAATTGGACCGGTCAACGCCTTTATTGTTTTTTTTACGCGTTCTGCGGTAGTGATGGGGCGACGATACTCTTCTATGTTCACAGTACCCCCCATCGAAACTGTTCCGTTCCTGTGCAGCATTTTGCTTTCGATGGTCTCTCTTGCTGAGAAGTGGAACTCCCGGATACCGGTTTCCATGGCGATGTGAGCGATATTATTTTCATTTACTCCGCAACCTGCCAACAGGATAATGCGCCCGTCTGCCTGCTGCTGCAATTTCTTTAATAAAGGGATGCCCTGTTCGGCCGTGGCCTGTGCACCGGAAGTAAGAATACGGTTACAACCTAACTCTATGATTTGCTCCAGCGCTTCCTGCGGATTGCGGCATACGTCGAAAGCACGATGGAACGTAACGGACATACCTTGTGAAACTTCGATCAGCTGCCTCATTAAGGACAGGTCTACATCTCCTTTAGCGGTAAGACAACCGAATACAACTCCGTCTGCTCCCAATCGGCGGGCGTTGTCGATATCCTTCAGCATAATGCGTTGCTCAATGGGGGAGTACAGAAAATCTCCGCCACGGGGACGGATGATGACGTGCAAAAGAGTCTTTGTTAAGGCTTCCCGGGCAATGACGATATCTCCGTAGGATGGGGTAGTACCCCCTTCTGGTATTCCGGCGCATAATTCCACCCGATTTGCTCCTCCTGCCTGTGCGGCAAGGCAACTCTCCACAGAGTTGGCACAAACTTCAAATTGATATTGCTCCATAATTGATAATCAGGATTACTTGGTTTGTAGATGCAAAAATAAGAAACAGTTTCGTGAATGGCAAAGAAAACAAAAAGAGGCAGGGATTTTTTGTTTCCCCACCTCTTTATCACTAGTTTCAATCTTTACAATTTATTTCGCATAACTTACTGCGCGTGTCTCACGGATTACTGTGATCTTCACCTGTCCCGGATAAGTCATCTCATCCTGTATCTTCTTCGCAATTTCACCGGAAAGGTTTTCAGTCTGCTTATCGTCAATCTTATCAGCACCAACGATTACACGCAACTCGCGACCTGCTTGGATAGCATACGTCTTTGTCACACCCGGATAGGCCATTGCCAATTGTTCCAGATCGTTCAGACGCTTGATGTAAGCCTCAACAATTTCGCGACGTGCTCCCGGACGGGCACCTGAGATAGCATCACATACCTGTACAATGGGTGCCAGAAGGCTCGTCATCTCCACTTCATCGTGGTGGGCACCGATAGCGTTGCAGATATCCGGTTTTTCCTTGAATTTCTCAGCCAGCTTCATACCATAGAGTGCATGCGGCAATTCCGGTTCTTCATCGGGCACTTTACCGATATCATGCAGCAATCCGGCACGTTTTGCTTTCTTGGGGTTCAGACCCAGTTCCGATGCCATCACAGCGCAGAGGTTGGCTGTTTCGCGGGCATGCTGCAACAGGTTCTGACCATAAGAAGAACGATATTTCATCTTACCGATAATACGGATCAGTTCAGGATGCAAACCATGGATACCGAGGTCAATCGTAGTACGTTTACCGGTTTCGATGATTTCTTCTTCCACTTGCTTGCGTACCTTAGATACAACTTCTTCGATACGTGCCGGGTGGATACGTCCGTCAGTCACCAACTGATGCAGTGCCAGGCGGGCTATTTCACGACGTACAGGGTCGAAAGCTGATAATACGATAGCTTCGGGCGTATCATCTACCACAATTTCCACACCTGTTGCGGCTTCAAGCGCACGGATATTGCGGCCTTCGCGACCGATAATGCGTCCCTTGATTTCGTCTGATTCAATGTGGAATACAGTCACTGAATTTTCGATGGCAGTTTCCGTAGCTACACGCTGTATGGATTGTATTACAATACGCTTTGCTTCTTTGCTGGCAGTCAGCTTGGCATCGTCCATGATGTCGTTGATGAAGGACTGGGCCTGCGTCTTGGCTTCTTCTTTCAAAGACTCGATCATACGTTCTTTGGCTTCGTCGGCCGAAAGACCGGAAATGGTTTCCAGTTTTTCAATTTCCTGCTGTTGCAGTTTATCCAGTTCGTCTTTCTTCTTGTCGATAATAACCAGTTGGGCTTCCAGGTTTTCTTTCACCGCTTCAGCTTCTGATTTCTTACGCTGTATCTCTTCTTGGCGTTGGTTCAGCACCAACTCACGTTGTTTCAACTTGTTCTCCGCTTGCTGAATTTTCTGGTTACGGATCGCTACTTCTTTCTCCAAGTCTGCTTTTTTGTTCAGGAACTTCTCCTTTACTTCGAGCAACTTATTCTTTTTAATCACTTCCGCTTCAGTCTCGGCTTCTTTAAGGATGCTGTCGTATTTGGACTTCAATCCATGCTTGAAGAACATGTACGAAGCAAATCCGCCAACGATGAAACAGGCAATGGATACTAGTATTGTTACTGTCATTTCAATTTGTTTTAAGTATATAAATAAAAAACGCACTGCAGGAAAGCCACCCTCATGCTTTTTAAGAGGGACACTTTCACACAGTGCGTGGATTTTCTAATTCTTTTGCTGGCTTTGGTGTTCTGAGGAAAAGCTTCCGGACGTTTACAGTCCTTTGAAGTATGTTTCCAACACCTCTGTCAGTTCTTCTATCTTGTCGGCATACGGACGAGTATCGTTTCGGTTTTTCATTTTCAGGTTCTCCAAAGCAAATTGATAGGCCACCATGGCTATAATCTTTTCGGGAGTCACATTCTGGTAATGTTCTCGATACGCATTGAGCCGTATATCCACCTGTTTGGCGGCTTCTCTTACCATTTCTTCCTCCTCGCGCAGTATGGTGAGGGGGTAGGTTGAGCCTGCCATTTGCAGGTTTATCTTTATTTTATCGTTCATACATCTCGTTATTCATTCAACAAAGCGATGCATTTATCGACTTCACGCACTAATTTGGACAAT
>ERZ791837.2270-NODE-2270-length-10939-cov-3.911981_pt1 | contig 10939 bp, 6 predicted proteins | sample MGYA00510292_ERZ791837 | MGnify/ENA primary metagenome ERZ791837 (study PRJEB30046, sample SAMN00715259) | human gut metagenome | study: EMG produced TPA metagenomics assembly of the A metagenome-wide association study of gut microbiota in type 2...
GGGCATCCACAAGTTCTTTACCGAGCGCGGCTTTGTGTACGCGCACACCCCGCTCATCACCGGCAGCGACTGCGAGGGTGCCGGCGAGATGTTCCGCGTCACCACCATCGATCCCGCCGATCCCCCTCTGACCGAGGACGGCAAGATCGATTACAGCCAGGATTTCTTCGGCAAAGCCACCAATCTCACCGTCAGCGGTCAGCTGGAGGGTGAGTGTATGGCTATGGCCTTTGGCAAGATCTACACCTTCGGCCCCACCTTCCGCGCGGAAAAATCCTACACCGGCCGCCATGCCGCCGAGTTCTGGATGATCGAACCGGAGATCGCCTTTGCCGACCTGGAGGACAATATGGTGCTGGCGGAGGACATGATAAAATATGTGCTGCGCTATGTGATGGAGCAGTGCCCCCGCGAGCTGGAATTCTTCAATAACTTTGTGGATAAGGGCCTGCTGGAGCGCCTGAACCATGTGGTAAACAGCGACTTTGCCGTCTGCACCTATACCGAGGCCATCGAGCGGCTGCAAAAGGCCGATGTGGAGTTTGAGTACCCCGTAAGCTGGGGTGTGGACCTGCAGACTGAGCATGAGCGCTACCTCACCGAAAAGATTTTCGGCAAGCCGGTCTTTGTTACCAATTATCCCAAGGAGATCAAGGCCTTCTATATGCGCCTGAACGATGATGGTAAGACGGTGGCGGCCGTGGACCTGCTGGTGCCCGGCATCGGCGAGATCATCGGCGGCAGCCAGCGTGAGGAGCGTCTGGACATCCTGCTGGACCGCATCCACGAGCTGGGGCTGAATGAGGAGGACTACTGGTGGTACCTCGACCTGCGGCGCTTCGGCGGCGCGCGCCACGCCGGTTTCGGCCTGGGCTTCGAGCGGCTCATCATGTATGTCACCGGCATCCCGAATATCCGTGATGTACTGCCCTTCCCCCGTACCACCGGCTTTGCGGAATTCTAAACCGAATATATATGCTGAAGTCCTCCGCGTGGGATCCCATGCGGAGGACTTCAGTTTGTTTATTTACGGAGGGCGATTTAATCCGCAGAGAAGGTTTGCCGGAAGAACCGCCGGACTATTTCAGTGGTGTCATCAGTGTGGTCCTCGGCGGTAATCAGATAGTATTCAGAGCCATACAGGGGATCCTTCAGTGGGACAGCCCGAATCTGGGAAGAGGGAAGCATCCAGTTCGGCTGGAAGGTGGGGTAGACCCAGTTGAAGTTTTCTACGCATACATTGCGCAGCTCGGAGATGTTCTTGGAGATGATCTCCAGCTTGGGCACAAATCCGGCTTGCTGGCAGTGACGGAGAAAACCGTCTGTTTGAATATCTCCGGTACGGATCCCTTCCCGGATGGGATCATAGTACAGGATAAAGCTCTGCTCCCGCAGGTCGCCCACATCTACTTCCGCTTGTCCAGCCAAGGGGTGGTCCGCCCGCATGACAATACATAGCGGCTGATTGTGCAGCAGGGTACAGCGGGTACCCGGTATGGTGCAGAAGGCAGGCGTTTTATTACGGTCCTCCTGCCAAAAGACACGAGTGACCAGCAGCGCGTCAAATTCCCGACTGCGCAGGCAGGCTTCGACCTCCGAGGATTGGTAAAATAGAAACTGAATATTGTGCCCGGGGGCATACAGATAGAATTTTTCCATCAGCAGGCACTCGGTTTTTATGCTGATGCGCCCCAGAGGAAGACCGATGGTATAGGGCTTCTCATCCTGGCCCTTCAGCCGGCTGATGTGAAACTCCAGCGATTCATATTGTCCCACCACCTGTGCGATATAGGGAAGAACGCTGGTGCCCGGCCCTGTCAGCTTCAGGCGCTCGCCCCGGACGGGACGGTCAAATAAGGTGATGCCCAGGGCCTCCTCCACACACTTCACCTGCCGGGAGACCGAGGAGGGCGCACAGGGGATCTCCTCAGCGACCTTGCTGAAATTCAGGTGGGTGGCCACCAGCAGTACAGTCTTCAGGTATTGGATCTCCATAGTGCGCCCTCCTTTTGGTTATGGCAGCGGGTAGGCAATGCAGCGGGGCTTCCTCAGTGTCTCAGTGACGGTAGGAAAGGGAATCCGCCCGAACAACGGATGTGGCATCCGTCTTTTTGGGGTCCTTCTTTTCTCCGGGCTGGGGGCGGCGGTTCCGGCGCAGGGCTTCATCCATGTGGATCTTGACGCCGCGGCTGGCCAAAGTGTGCTGCAGGGCGGGCACATCCAGCGCCTGCAGGCTGATATTCTCCTTGGCAGCCATGGAAACAGCCAAGCCGGCAGCTTCACCGGTGAGAACACAGGCGGGAATAAACCGTGCGACTTCCCAGCCGCGGCCGGTGGCGGAAACGATCCTTCCGGCTGCGGCAATGTTGGTGATCTCGGTATCGATGAGGCCGCCGTATGGGAACTCGTATACTTCGGCAGGAATTTCCAGAGAGTGGATCATGCAGCCGATTGAGCTTTCCACATACCGGTCAGGCACTACCTCCAGCTGCTCCTTGCCAACCAGCCGGCGGGTCATACGGAACTGCGGCATAAGCGGCAGGGTCATCTGCGCGTAGGAGGGGCTCTGGTGCTGCTTTAAGTAGTCCAGCGCCAGCTTGCGGCTGGTACGGATATATCCGTTGACGCCCTCACTGGTGGTGCCATAGTACATGGGGATCTCCGCCTCGCTGTTATCGGCATCGGGGCGAAGCCCCAGCCAGCGCAGCGGCAGTGCCTGCAGGGCCTGCCCGGTCTCCAGGCCTTTTTTCATGGTATCCAGGTCTATTTCATGTGCCCAGTGGGAAACAATGCTCCGCTGTGTTTCGGTGGGAGCGCCGGCCCGGAACATCAGGTCCAGGTCGCCGCTGGCATCCACAAAGGCCTTGGCCAGGTAGGCGGTGCGTCCGGATTTGTTTTCGACAATGACGCCCTTGCAGGTTTTACCCTCCATGATGGGCGCGCAGAAGTTGGTATCAAAAACGACCTGAATACCTTCCTGTTCCATCAGCTCATCCAGTGCGCACACGGCAGCCGGGATATTAAAATTGGTGCGGTAGCGGCCGGTGGGGGTGTCCACGGTATCGGGCCCGTTCCGCCAGCAATCTGGCAGGTTATCGTAGCCGTAGCGGATGCAGACATGCAGCAGCTCCTCCGCCAGGCCGCCATATACCTTGTGCCCCAAACCGTCATCCAGAGGCAGATAGATGCAGACATGGCCCAGGGTAGCCAGACCGCCCAGGATGATGCTTTTCTCCAGCAGAATGACCCGGGAGCCATTGCGTGCGGCCGAAACCGCGGCGGCTACACCGGCTACGCCGCCGCCTACTACGATTACATCCGCTTCCCCCGCAACGGGGATGGAATGGGATTGCTCAGTGATTTGCTTTGGTTTTTCCATTGATGGTATGCCTCGTTTCTTAGTGTATTATAGCAGATGCGCGGGAAGAAGGGAACAGGCCATATCGTCCCGGAAAAGCCGGTTAGGGCAGAATGTAGCTGCAGCCAAGGGCAATCACATAAACCACAATGATATAAACAGGAATCACCTTGATGGCATCGTGCCAAATAAAGCGGTTGTCTATCTCCTCACGGTCCAGCAGCAGCGCGGCGTAGATGGTACCTGCATAGGTCAAGAAGGCCATGTTGGCGCACAGGCTCAGCGTCGCGGCGGTAACAGATGCGCTGATCCCGGTGTCCAGCTGCATCTGGCATACAAAAGGCATGATGGCCGCGTTGCCCAACAGGGTAAGGGGGGTGCCGTTGCAGATGTTGGTGATGATGGTGATAACAATAGTAAGGAGAAGCAGCAGCAGCGGCAGCGGCATATTGCCGAATACGGGTTTAAGCAGGGAGATGATCCAGTCGCGAATGCCCAAATCAGCGGAAGCCATGGCATTGCCCAGGAAGGTGAAGCAGCCAACGATGCACACCACATTCCACAGGGTGCCTTCACTCAGCAGCTTCATGGGGTTGGCCAGCGGCTTGCCGTCTACTTTGATAAGCCCCAGAATGCCCAGCGCCAGCAGGAAAATGAGGGTAGTGCCGATAGGAGCCAGAACAGCGCTTCCGGGGAAGTCCTTCGGCAGCAGCGGGATCACGATGATATACAGGAAGGACAGGCAGAAGATGGTGAGAATGAGCTTCTGGCGCTTATTAAATTTCTTGGGAATGTTGCGCAGCGCCTCTACATTTTCAATATCCAGCTCCTTCAGCGGGGCAACATTGCACTTAAATACACCGGGGATCATAAAGGCCAGGATGCACAGCCATACCAGATTAACCAGGATGCACACGAACATATAGGTGAACATATTGATGCTCAGTCCAAAGCCCTGCATGCTGGTATTGATAAGGGTGTAAATGGTAAGGGCAATGCCCTTGAAGGGGAAGCAGAAATTACCCATGCAGCCCAGGTAGATGCCCAGCAGCATGAATTTGCAGAATCTGTCCTGCTTATCATAGCCGCACACATCCCGGATGGACTCATAAATGCCGAAGTACAGCAGCGCGGTGGGGATAAACCCGATGAACATGGAAACGATAAAGCTGGAGAAGAACAGCGAGAACAGCAGCGCGACCGGGCGTCCTCGAAGCGCCTTGATGCTAAGCAGCTTGCGCACCAGCACATCGATCACGCCGGCTTCCTTGAGCGCCACGCACAGCGCAGATACAAAGATCAGCTGGGGGACGGTAGAACCGCCCATCCAACTGGAAACAGCGGCGGAGGATGTCAAAAAGCCGCTGTATACCATGGCGATAATACCCAGGATAGCAGCTAGGGTGGACTGGGAAGTGAATACTGTAAGCAGAATAACGCCGATAAATACGCCCAGGGCATTGGAGCCGACCTGTGTAACCACGGAGAACGGGCCCAGAATCCGGCCGAAAAAGAACATAAAGAGGAACGCGATCAAAATGATCGGCCATTCACGCTTTTGGACAGCTGACTTTGTCATAGTAGTTCACATGCAAGGCTAAGCACGGAGCTTTGCATGCGATCCTCCCTTCTGTAATTTTTATTCTCAGGTGAACGGTGATCTGCCGCCTTCGGTCGCGATCCGAAAACGGATTCCACAATAAATTGTGCACAATCTACACTTTTTATTTTAGAAAGCCTTGTGTATAAAGTCAATTGCACAATCCGCACGCACTGTTGCAACTTTGGCATGGAATTCGCTTCCGTCCCTATATGGAAGGTCCTCCCGCCGCCCCGCTGACCTGATTGGCGGCATGGCTCTCCCCTGTGGGAGTGTCTCATCCCCCGCAAAAAATGTATTTTCTCATACTTTAGGATGATTTACACCGGCGGCAATGGCTGATAAAATATCACTAAGGCAGGAAATTCCGCCGATGCATCATATTTATTATTTCCAAAAGGGGCGTGCCCCTTTTCGGCTCCCGCGGGGCCCCGCGGGAGCAGGCCGCTGCACAGGGAGGGACGGCATGGCAAAAAATGTGCTCATCCGGCCTTTGGCCCGGGAACAGTACGATAAATTCATGGCACGGGGCAGGGTGCTGTTTTTCAGTGCGCCCTGCGGCTGCGGAAAAAGCACCCTGGCCCGCGCGCTGCTTTCCGGCTGTCAGGTCCTTTCTCTCCATGCCGGAGAGCCCGGCTTTGCTCTGCCCGCCGATGACGAGGGCTGGGAGGTACTGCTGATAGACGACCTGCAGCAGATGACCGAAGAAGCGGACCGGCAGGCCTTGTGCCAGCTCATCCGGGAGTACAGCGACCGCCGGTTCGTCCTGCTTTCCCGCGGGGCGGTGCCGGGCTGGCTCATGGCCTTCCAGTATGCCGGCCTCATGGCGGTGCTGGATACCAATGCCCTGCTCTGGGATCGGGAGGATATCCGGACACTGTTTCATCGGCAGGGCACCCCGGTCGGGGAATCGGTGATCACCGAGATCCTGCGGGAGACCAGCGGCTACCCGCTGGGGGTGGCGGTAACAGCCCACTGCATGGCCGATGGCCGCCCCTACAGCCCGGAGCTGGTGGCCCAGTGCTACCACGAGGTCTTTTTCTACTTCGAAACCGCCGTTTATCGCCGGTTCGATCTGCCCATTCGCCGTTTTCTGCTGGAGCTTGCCCCATTTGAGAGCTTCGATGTCGAGCTGGCCCGCATGGTAAGCGGAGACCCCCGTGCCGGGGAGCGGCTGGGCTGGCTGCAGCAGAATACCACCATGCTGCGCCCCGATGGCGTGCAGCGGTTCCGGTTCTGGCCGCAGTTCCGCACCTTTTTGCTGTGGGAGATGGACCGGGAATACAGCGAGGAAAAGCGCCGCACCGTTCTGGGCCGCGGCGGCCTCTACTACGAGCTGAAAGAGGATTACAGCCATGCGCTGGAGTGCTACACCATGGCAGGGGATCATTCCAAAGTCTCCGAGCTGCTGGTGCGCAATGCCGAGCTGCACCCCGGCATGGGCCACTATAGCGAGATGGAGAAATACTACCGCAGCCTGCCGGAGCAGGAGATCGCCGCTTCCCCGGCGCTGATGCAGGGCATGAGTATGCTGTGCGCCCTGGCGGCCGATTATGAGGGCAGCGAGCGCTGGTACCAGGCGCTTTCTCAGTTTGCCCGCAGCCGCACCAAAAGCGATGCCGCCGGGCGGCAGGCCCGGGGCCGGCTGGCCTGGTTGGATATCTCCCTGCCGCAGCGCGGCGTCACCGATCTCACCGCCATCATTCCCTCGGCCTACCGGCTGCTAGTCAATAAGGAAGTGACCCTGCCGGCCTTTTCGGTCACCAGCGCCCTGCCCAGCATTATGAACGGCGGCAAGGACTTCAGCGAATGGAGCCGCCGGGATGATCTCCTTTACCAGACCATCCGCACCCCGGTGGAGGCCATTCTGGGCCGGGATGGCGTGGGTCTGCCGGATTGCGCCATTGCCGAAAGCAAGTTTGAAAAAGGCGAGGACATCACCGCCCGTATGCTGGCCCTGATGCCCCGATTGGGGGAAATCCAGCGGGACGGCACCCCGGATATTGAATTCGCCGCGGTGGGTCTGCTGGCCCGCAGCCAGTTGGCGGCCGGCCATGCCGGCGATGCCCGCAGGACGCTGGAAAGCCTGCGGCAGCGCTTCGCGGAAGGCGGCCAAAGCCGATTTTTGCCCAATATCGATGCCATGCTGTGCCGCGTTGACCTGCGGACTGGCGATACCGATGCCGTCGATATCTGGTACCGGGAAAAAGCCCCGCGCGACCCCCTCAGCATCAATATCATGAAGCGCTACCAGTACTTTACTCAGGCCATGGCGGAGCTTGCTCAGGGCCGGCCGCAGGCCGCCCTGCTTACCCTGGCTCCGCTGGAACCCTACTGCATCGCCTGCCAGCGGAAGATGGATCACACCACCCTGCAGCTTTTGCGGGCCGTGGCCCAGTACCGGCTAAAGGACGAAGCCTGGCGGCAAAGCCTTACCGATGCCCTGCATATTGCCGCCGGGTTGGGGTTCATCCGCCCGGTAAGCTGCTGCGGCGCCGCCCTGCTGCCCCTGCTGCAGGCCCTGCCCGTCCCGGAGGAAGAAAGCTGGTACCGGCAGGTGGTGGCCTTTGCCCGGGTGCAGGCCGCCCGGTATCCCTACTTTTTGGAGCCGCCGCTGCCCCCCGGCGAGGAAATGACCGCCGCCGAGCTGCAGGTGCTGCGCCTGCTGTGCGCCGATAAAAGCAATGCCGAGATCGGCCGTATCCTGGATATCAAGCTGCCCACGGTAAAAACCCATGTCAGCCATATCCTCACCAAGTTGAATGTCAGCCGCCGCAGCGAGGCCAAAACCGCCGCCCGCCGCCTGTGGCTGGTAGAATAAAAACTGTAATTCTGGAGGAGCGTATGAAGAAACGAGTAAGTAGTATTTTGCTGGCCGCCGTGCTGTGTGTTACCATGCTGTCTGTTGTAGCATTGGCAGATGAATGTCAACATGACTGGGAGTATAAAGATACAGGTGCAGGCTTAAACTGCATTGGAACATGTAAAATTTGCAAAGCAGAAAGCTATCCTGTTCAGCACTGTGATATCGTCAAAGATGGAAAATGTGACTATTGTAATACTGCGCTGGCAGTTTCTTTTAACGACATTTATAGAAGCTGCGCCACTACATGGGAGGCGGCGTTTAAGGAAATTGGATCGACCAGTGGAACCCTTTATCCAATCGCAGATACAACCGAGACGATCACCTATAACGGAAACGGCAATGTTACCATCAATGTAACAGGAAAAACGCTGAATAACCTGACACTTAATAGCGGAAAAGTTACCCTAAAGCACAATGAGGTATATGATGGTGCTTCCACCGTCAAAAATGTTACTGTTACCGGTGGTACCTTAAAAATTGAAGGTAATAGCCATTTGACCGTCACCACTCTGAATATATCCGCCAACGCCAAAGTAGAACTCTCCGGCGGCACCTACGGCGAAATTACCGGAGTCACTGATAAGAATACCCTGTTGGCCACCGGCTATGTATTTGATACCGATGGTAAGACCGTTGTAGAAGCCCCCATCAAGAGTGTCACGGCATCCGTAACGGACCATAACAACGCCAAATACGGCTACACCGCCGAACAGGCCCCGGTTCTTACCGCAACCGTTGCCCCGGATAATGCGACCGGCGTTACCTACCAGTGGTACAAGGTAAACGGCAGCGAGAAAACCGCGATTGATAATGCTACTGCCCAAACCTATACAGTGGAAACCGGCCTGAATGCGGGGAACTACGATTACTGCTGCACAGCCACCGTCGGCACCTACTCCCTCACCAGCGATGATGTCACCGTGACCATCAAAAAGGCGGATGGCCCCCAGCTGGGTACCATCAATGTGAACCAGGTCTACAATGACACCGCCAGTAAGACCATTGAGATTTACGATCAGGTAATAGGTAAGCTCAATGAAGCTTTCCCGAATGGCGGTACGATGGAGTTCCAAGGTGATAGTTATGAGTCCGCGGATGGGCTAACATTAAATGGTTGGCAAATAGATGTTAACAGTGGCTCTATAACTTATACAATGGGCGAAAATACAGCTCCCGAAAAGAAAATCACTATAAAGTACAAGGCTTTTGCACACGGAGGTAACTATAAGAATAACTACGAGTATGCCGAGGGCACAGTTGTCATCACCCTCACCAAAATTACCCCCACTGGCACTCCCAATTACACCCCCATCACCTCCAGCGGCAAGACCCTGGCCGATGCCCACCTCAATGCCGATAATAATGCATTCTCTGTGCCTGGTAATGTAATGTGGGCAGTTGATGGTGACCCAGAAAGCGTGAAAGTCGAAAAAGGGACAGCCTACGAGTGGATCTTCCGTCCGAATGACGATGAGCACTTTGAAGTAATCCGCGGCTCCATCATCCTGTGGACCGAAAGCGGCAGCGGTGTGGTGATCATCGTTCCTTCCCAGTCCGGTGAAAGCACTCCCGCCAGCAACCCCAATACCGGCGCGGCCCATGTGGGCCAGCCGCTGCCCGGCTTGGCTCTGCTGGCGCTTGCGGCTCTGTGCCTGTATGCAGGCACCCGCCGCTTCTAAACAGCCATCCTCACTTACCTCTCCGGGGGCAGCAGTAGGTTCAAAACCTGCCGCTGCCCCCATTCTATCCCATGTGTGAGTTGAAGCCCGGCCGAAGATGTGATATAATTTTCCCCAGCGCGGCATGGCCGCCAAAAACCGTGACCGGAGGGCCTTATGAATACCTTCTTGAAGCTGGCTTTTTTGTTCTATATCGGTTCTTCGCTGGGCTGGGTGCTGGAGCTTTTCTTCCGGCGCTTTATTTCCGGCAATAATCCCGAGCGCAAGTGGATCAACCCCGGCTTTATGGTGGGGCCGTATGTGCCGCTGTACGGCACCGGGCTCTGCATCCTGTACCTGGTTTCCCGCCTTTCGGAAAGCCGTCAGATCGCCAACCCTGTGTGGAACCACATTGCCATGCTGGTGCTGATGGCTGCCGCCATGACCGCCATCGAGTACATTGCCGGCATCCTGCTGCTGAAGGTGATGAATGCCCGTCTGTGGGATTACAGCCGCCGCTGGGGTAATGTGAATGGTCTTATTTGCCCCCTGTTTTCCGCCATTTGGGCAGTGATGGGCGCGGCCTATTATTTCTTTGTGGATCCTTACATTTTGCGGGCACTGGATTGGCTTTCCCGCAATTTGGCGTTTTCCTTTGTCATCGGCGTGTTTTTCGGCGTTTTCGCCATCGATTTCGTCTATTCCACCCACCTCATGGTCAAGATAAGGACCTTTGCCCGCGAGAAGAATGTGGTGGTCCGCTATGAGGAGCTGAAGGCCTACTTTAAGGCCGGCCGGGAAAACGGCCGCCAGCACTTTTTCCTGGCCCTGCATACCGAGATCCCGCTGCGGGAAAAGCTGCAGCAGTACTACGATTACCGCCGGGCCCGCCGGGAGGAGCTGGACCGCATCCTGCACGGAGAGGACGGCACCAGCAGCACCGCCAAAGCAGAATAAGCCTTTTTACCGGAGGGAAGTCGCGAGCTTCTCTCCGGGCCTTTTTATGTGGGTAGGCCCCATCTCATCTTGCCTGCCCGGCGGAGGCCAGTTTGCAGTCGCCTGTCGGCGTCGCGGGGCCTTTTGCAAAGGCATAGTTAGCACCGCTCGCCGCGGGGGCCTTCCTTTTGCTCCTGCAAAAGGAAGCAAAACAGGGCAAAGGGGAACCAAGCTTTCCCCTTTGCAAACCCCTTTGACGCTTAGCTGTGCTGGATACGAATATTGTTTTTCCCTCAATAATCGGGAAAAACAAATCCGTACTGCGCACAGATGCGCTCCAAAGGTAGCCACGGCGTATTTGCCCCCTCCCCCGCAGCGGGGGAGGGGCCGTCTGGGCAAATAGCTGCTTGTTCAATTCATAGGCTCGGCAGCATGACTTTCTGCTATCGATTTGCAGTAACCAAATTAAAATGCGCCGCAGGCACCTTGAGAGCGTATCTGCGGCGCTGTACGGACGATGC
>ERZ791837.2279-NODE-2279-length-10898-cov-2.232685_pt1 | contig 10898 bp, 8 predicted proteins | sample MGYA00510292_ERZ791837 | MGnify/ENA primary metagenome ERZ791837 (study PRJEB30046, sample SAMN00715259) | human gut metagenome | study: EMG produced TPA metagenomics assembly of the A metagenome-wide association study of gut microbiota in type 2...
TGCGCAGGAAGAATCTAAATGAGTTGATTCATCAAAAGTTTTATCATCCGGGTAAAGGTATCTATTCTACAGGTTCACAGTTGGATATGTGTTATCCAATGCTTGTAGGAGCTGTACCAGATTCTTTGTACGATGATGTGAAAAGAAAGATGATGACTGATACTGAAAAGCAGCACAAAGGTCATATTGCTGTAGGGTTGGTAGGTGTCCCAATTTTGACAGAGTGGGCTATTCGTAACAGGGAAGTTGACTTTTTATATCAAATGTTGAAGAAACGTGATTATCCAGGTTATCTGTATATGATAGATAATGGTGCTACAGCGACTTGGGAGTATTGGAGTGGTGAACGGAGTAGGGTGCATAACTGCTATAATGGAATCGGAACCTGGTTTTATCAAGCAATAGGGGGACTTAGAATAGATGAATCGGTACCCGGTTATCAACATGTATTTATTGATCCTCAAATACCGAAAGGTTTGACTTGGGCTAAGATGGCAAAAGATACTCCATATGGTGTGATTGTTGTTGACTGGGAATTGACAGATAATATTATGAATCTTCAAGTGGATATTCCAGTTGGGGTTACTGCTACACTCTGTATTCCCGATGAGGCTGTGTCCTGTATGATGGATGGGAAGAATATTCGCATAGAAAAGAAAATGATTCAATTAAAAGCAGGTAATTTTAAATATTATATTTACATGAAATAATAGATACGTATGAAAAAACATTTATTATCAGCGCTTTTAGCGATGTGTCTGGTTACTACGGCTTTTGCCCAGCAAGGGAAAGTGTATGAGACACGTACCGTAAAAAGTAAGATTCTGGGAATGGAACGTAGTTATTCCATTTATTTGCCAGCAGGCTATGACGAAGGAGATGGTAGTTATCCGGTATTGTATTTGCTTCATGGATTAGGAGATAATCATACGGGATGGGTGCAATTTGGGCAGGTTCAGTATATTGCAGATAAAGCGATTGCTGAGGGGAAATCAGCTCCGATGATTATTGTTATGCCAGATGCTGACACGGTTCATAAAGGTTATTTTAACTTGTTGGATGGAACATATAATTATGAGGACTTCTTTTTTCAAGAATTGATTCCGCATATCGAGAAAACGTATAGAGTGCGTGCTGAAAGTCGTTATCGTGCTATCTCCGGTTTGTCTATGGGAGGTGGCGGAGCGTTGTTTTATGCCCTTCATTATCCGGAGATGTTTGTTGCTGCTGCTCCGTTAAGTGCTGTTGGAGGGGCATGGACATTCGATCAGATGAAGAATCAATCAGATTTATCGAAGGTGTCAGAAGAAAAAAAAGCGGAAGTTCTCGGGCAAATGGATATACAAACTATCTTGGAGAAATCTCCGAAAGAAAAGCTAGACCGTATCAAATGGATTCGTTGGTATATCAGTTGTGGTGATGATGATTTCTTATCGGTAACGAACTGTCTTTTACATAACACGTTGTTACAGCATCAGGTTGGTCATGAATTTCGTATGAAAGACGGCAGTCATTCGTGGACTTATTGGCGGATGGAATTACCTGAGGTTATGCGATTTGTTTCTAGAATATTTACTCAATATTGAGCGTAAGTAAAGTGATTCTTAACAAAATAGGCTTTGAAGATCAAGTCCTTTTATCGTATGAATTAAAATTTATAGATATTTTTTTATTTCTTTTTAGTGGTATTTGCTTGCTTACTCGTTCTTAATATAAACATTGTTTTTTATGGGTTTATTTTAGGTAAAAGGTTAGGATTGGTGTTTGATTGGTTTTCAAGTTTATCCTCCGGTTAAAATTTGCTCCTCATTGCTCTTACTACAGCCGGAGGGAGCTTGTAAAATACCGTAGGTCAAGATAGGTAGACTGTTTTTTAAAGGTAAAAAGGTTTTGTTTTCAGTTAAAAACAGAAAAATAATGACTAGAATACAAAATCATATGACGAAAATAGTTCGAATATTAGTTTTCGCATTTCTGATGCTTATACCTGTTTGCGGTGTAGCGCAGGATAAAATTAAAATAGCATGCATTGGCAATAGTATAACTGAAGGGGTTGACAATTATCCGACTCCTTTGGCTCGTATGCTCGGAGATCAATATGAAGTTGGCAATTTTGGAAAGTGGGGCCATACTTTATTGCGAAAAGGGGATCATCCTTATATGAGTACCGATGCATTTATCAATGCACAGAAATTTCAACCGAACGTTGTAATTATTAAACTTGGTACAAATGATTCCAAGCCGGAGAACTGGAAATATAAGGATGAATTTGAAACTGATTTAGAGTATATGATCAGCACTTTTCAGAAGTGTGGATCTAAACCAAAAATTATTATATGTCGTTGTATTCCGGCAAGTAATAATTTATATGGGATCCGTAATGAAATAATAAAAGATGAAATTTATCCGATACAAAAGAAAGTAGCTAGGAGGTTTCATCTGAAATTGGTAGATCTGTATAGCCCATTAGAACATAAAGTTGATTCAACTTGCTATGTATGGGATAATGTACATTTGAATAAGAGCGGTTCGCTTATATTGGCGGAGCATATATATAAAGCTATTACAGGTAAAAAAGCTCCTAAATTGGAAAATGCATTTGCTAACTAGAAGAAAAATCATACTATAAAACGACACATGAGGCGATATATTTATTTTGTTTTTTTATTATGTTGTGCTGTTAATCTATTGTTAACTAGTTGTGTACGACAGAAATATGTTGTAATGGATATGGTACACCATAATCCGGGTGAGGCTATGACGGAATCGAAGTTTCTCGATCCTTCTTTTTTGAAAAAAAATGAATATGGAGCAAAAGTTTTTTTCTTGTTTGAGGCTGCACAGTTTGGAATTGATTGGAAGAGTTTTGATCCTTCTTTATTCCCGGCTACGACTGAAGCCGGACGTTGGGTGGCAGAAAAAGCAGAAATAATACATAAAAAATATGATGCAGCAAAAAAGGAAGACCTTCAAGTATACTGTATGCTTGATATGTTAGTACTTCCTTCTTTGCTGGTAGAAAAACATAGAACAGAACTTACTAACGAACAAGGAAAACTTGATATATCGAAACCTTACACTCAGCTTTGTATTCGTGAATTGATGAAGGAAATGTTTGAAACGTTTCCACAATTGGATGGATTAGTGATTCGTACTGGAGAAACTTACCTGCACGATGCTCCTTATTATGTAGGCAATCATCCAGTACAAAATGGTATGTATGATCATATTACGTTAATTAATTTGTTACGGGAAGAGGTTTGTGAAAGACGTAATAAGAAGTTGTTTTATCGTACATGGGATATGGGGCAATTGCATTCGATCCCTAAATATTATTTGTCCGTTACAGACAGTATAGAGCCACATCCAAATCTTTATTTCTCTATCAAGCATACCATGACGGATTTTTGGAGATCAGCAATTACTGATCCTGATATGAATTATAATACAATGGATAAATATTGGTTGGAAGAATCAGGACAATATGGTGTTCCTTTTAATCCTTGTATAGGTATTGGTAAACATCAACAAGTAGTTGAAGTGCAATGTCAACGTGAGTATGAAGGAAAGGGAGCACATCCCAATTATATCGCTAAAGGAGTAATTGATGGTTTTGAAGAATTTAAGAAATCTAATATAAAGAAGCCGTATTGTTTAAACCAAGTGAAAGATAATCCCTTATTTAAGGGTGTTTGGACTTGGTCACGTGGCGGTGGCTGGGGAGGTCCTTATATCAAGAATGAGTTTTGGATCGAATTAAATGCTTATGTCATCTCACATTGGGCTAGTAATCCTTTGAAAACAGAAAAAGAAATACTATATGATTTTGTAAAAGCAAAAGGGCTTCCCGAGTCAGAATGGGAGATGTTCCGTCGACTTTGCCTATTATCAGAAGATGGAGTGATAAAAGGGCAATATAGTACTATGGGAGATACTTATGTTAATTGGACACGTGATGACACCATAACGGGAGATGTATATCAAAAGAGTTATTTTGATCGTATGATTGAAAGAAATCAAGTAAATGCTTATCTGAAAGAAAAGGAAGAAGCTGTTCGTATTTGGAAGGAAATAGAACTGATATCTCAAAAACTACATTTTCCCTCAGAAGAATTGAATCATTTTATTCGTATTTCCTGTTCGTATGGACGCATTAAATATGAGCTTTTTGCTGTTTCGTGGCAGATTATGCTATGCGGTTATGTGGCAGATACAACAAAAAAGTCTTTTAACCGGATAGAGATGGATAAATATATTACTGCATTTGATGATTTGTGGAAAGAATGGAACGACTTATCTCTAGAAAACGATAATTGCCCTTCAATGTATAAGATTTCTTCTAACTTTTTTGGTTTTCCTGTAGGTATACAAGAGACCATTGATAAATACAGGAAATAGTTTTCGTTTTTTCTTCTTATATGTTATAGAATATAATAAGGCAGCGTATTCTTTAGTACCGCCATCTTTATACTCAAATTTTAATGGAAACAGCAATACTAATGCCAGAAGCACGGTTGATGCTATACAGACTTTTTTACGCTTGAACTTCATCTTGAAGCTCCTCTTCTGCATCATCTGCAAAAGCATCAGGCATTTCCTGTAATTTCACGTTCATGCCATTAACCTTGATTTGCGGCTCATCAATATCTATAAGCAGATAACGTCTGCCATTTATACACTGAGTGCGAACTTTGTTTGTTGCATCTTTAGCAATCTGTACTGTTATTCCTTCTGTTGTAAGTATTGTTTTGTTTTCAGTAAGATTGCATACAGAAAGCGGCTTTTCTCTTGTTATTTCACGATAAAGATTTTGAACTTTTTCGGCTTTTTCTTCGCTGACTCCTGAATCAAGCAGAATATCTCTTATCTGAATATCATCAACAGACGGAAGTTCTGCGTCATTTTTATATTCTTCAGCTATACTTTTCAGCTTATCGTTTACATCAGTAATTACAGTATAACTAAGCTCATCTGCTACGACATTTTCTAAAAGCGTATGGAAACTTTCCTTTTCTTGATTTGCAGTGCAAACAAACTTACATCCAAGAACATTTTCTACAATAGATGTATTTACTTCTTTAGGTTTGCGTACAGAGTAAAGCACATGGTTTACATCTGGTCCTCTTCCTGTAAATGTGGGGTATAAGAAACCGTCTGTAGGAACTTCTGAAACTATTCTGTCATATGCAACTTTTTTCTCGATAGCGTTATCATCTTCATTGTATATTAGCCCATCAATCCGTACTTCAACAGGACATATTGCAGTTACAAGAAATGAATATTCAACACTGTCATATGGATTGATCTCATCATTCCTTGTTTTTTTAAAAACAGTGTATGTACAATGACCTATGAGAATTGCATAAGTAGAAATGTAGTCCATATTTTTAACGATCTGATCAAGCATTATATTTACCATGCTTTCATCATTAAGCTTGCAAGTAAGAGCTTCATAGAGAATATGTTGTGCGCCGTTTTCATCATAAGCTTCATTTGGAAACTCATACTCTAAAAGCCCTTTGCCCAGTGTTCCTGCAAATACTCGCCGAAATGTTTCCATGTAGCAGTCACTCTCTTCTGATGGAATGTTATGAAAAGCATTTGACTTCACACATCGGATATTCTTTTCAGCATCAACAAATGCAGATACAACATGGTTTATAGTGAATAGATCACTTGCTCCTGAGAAATTCTTTCTGAGTTCGTTAAGGTCCTTTTTGTTCATTTCATTATTCTCCTTTATTTATTTCTGTTATTTCATTAAGTTTTCTCGAAAGAGCAGCAATAGGTAAACCTACAACGTTATAATAATCGCCCTCTATTCCTTTTATAAACAGTGCGCCTTTTCCTTGGATACCATAGCTTCCTGCTTTATCCAAAGGCTCGCCTGTATTGATATAGCTGTCTATTTCTTTATCTGACAGCTTATAGAAATGTACACTTGTTTTTTCGGAAAAAGCATGGATTTTTCCTTTGTAAATAATTGCACATCCGGTTACAACGTCATGTACACGGTCGGAGAGAAAATGAAGCATACTACGTGCATCATCGTTATCCTTAGGTTTGCCCATTATTTTTTTATTCTGAATGACTACTGTGTCACATCCTATAACTATGTCTCCTGAATGATCTGCTGCCACAGCTGATGCCTTTTGTACAGAGAGATACTCAGCTGCTTTATAAGGATCTATCGTTTTTGGAATCGTTTCATCTGCATTTGAAGTGCATACTTCAAAATCATCAGTAATATAATGCATAAGTTCTCTTCTCCTCGGTGAGCCTGATGCTAAAATAATTTTCATTATTTATATAACTCCTTTCACGCACTATATTTTTAATATCATACCACATTTTTAAAATAAATGCAAGTAACTTGACATTAACATTACTGAAACCAATCGCAAAAATTCCGCTGATTTAATTTTCTTGAAAATAAAACAAGGATTTCTATAATGCCTTTTATGCTTACAGAAATCCTTGTTTTGATGTTGCCTATTCAAATGGATCTATATTATTATTTTTTACATCAGCAGCATATAGCAAGGCTGTATTATCCACTGTGTTTACAAGCCCCAGAAAGATCTCCTTTTCATTATGAAATCCCTGACTGCTGATCTGCTTCTGAAGCCATATTTTGTCATTTCCTGTGTGTTTGAGATTTTTCTCATTTATATTTCCGTCCATTATGACGTTGACAAGTATTTCTTGCTGAACAGGATTCATATTTATATCAGATGGTTCAAGAGGTCTGTTTTCATCTGTGGGAAGAATACTTATAGAACCATTATATTCAAAAATTGCAGTTTGTATTTGTGACAAATCAAAGTATCCCTGACTGCGGCAATGAGTAAGAAAGTCGCTTATATCTATACGAGCCTTTTTAAAGTTTTTGCGAAAAAGCTTACCATTATCAAGAAGAATTAGAGGCCTGCCTATTATTATTTTACGCATATGAGTAGACTTTCCTGTTACGAGTGAAACAACATAAGCAATTATAGCATATATTATCATGGCTGCCAGCGTATTTTCGGGATTGTCAAGTTCTGTGGCAAATTCAGCCGCAATAGAACCTATTGATATTCCTATAATGTAATCGAACATACTAAGCTGAGAAACTTGCTTGTTTCCCATAAGTTTTGTCAATAGGAAAAGAGAAAATATACTTGCAGATGATGTCATAATTATTTTTAAAATACCCATTATGATACACACTCCTTTGATGTAGAGTGTGTAAAATATAAAAGATTATGCAGGACAAATTTTCATCTATAATATTCAATGACATTTTTAGTTTTTATTCCCAATCATTCCAAATGTCAGGTTTATATCCTATTGTAACAAGCTTGCCGTTTCGTACAATAGGCGTTTTTATTATGTGCTGATTTTCAAAAATCTTTTCAATACAATCGTTTTCTGATAAATATTTAATAAGAACAAGAAGCTCTTTGTCCTTACATTTTTCATCTATCATATTTTGTATTCCGCCAACTGCTTTTCTGATATTGTCCCATTCACCACGGCTCATTCCCTTTTCTTTCATATCAATAAGCTGATATTTTATTCTGCGTTCTTTGAAATAACGCTCTGCTTTTTTGGTATCAAAGCATTTTTTAGTTCCAAAAATCTGTATATTCATAATATTCTCCATTCTTATATAATCATTAGGACTTGTTTGAAAAATTAGAAACCTTGTACTATTTCAACAAAATCATAATAGCAGTAAGGTAAACAAATTTGAGAAAAGTACTATCATGTTTATCATAACGAGTGGCAATTCGTCGAAACTATTTGATTTTTTGAAAAAAATCATTCTACAAAAAGCAACCGGATTTCCAAGTTAATCTACAACAGTTAGTTTTTCCATATCCGCATCACTGCAAAGCATATGGAATATTTTCTCCCATATGCCCATTTCCTGACATTTATCGTTTCATATTCTTAAGTATATCACCTTTTTGCCTTTTGTGCAACTTTTATTTTTCAAACAAATCCTATTTATAACAATAAGCAAATGCTTTTTCTCTAATAATATTTGCACTACCGGAATTGTGATGCTTTTTACCAGAGGTTTTCTAAATACAAAAAGGCGCTGATTCTTTTATGAATCAGCGCCTTTTATCGGATTATAAGACCTTTTTTCTGCAAAGAATGTTGTAGGGGAAATTCTGAGTGCTGAAAAAGCCTTTTGCACTAAATAAATTAATTACACTTAGTGTAAACTTGTCCTCCGTTCAGGGTCTTTCCCTTTACGGCGAACATCTCTGAAATGGTAACAATCTGCCATCCCTGTGATTTAAGGTACGGGCAGAGAATTTCCATAGCCTCTGCTGTGGAGCCATATGTTTCATGGGCAAGGACGATTGAGTTGTTAAGTGAACCGTCATTCATGGCATTCTTGATTTTTGTAACGATCTGGTCAGCTGTTGCATTGTTCCAGTCGGCTGTATCAATTGCGCATGTAATAAGTGGGGCGTTTGAAAGTGTAGACTTTACAGAATCGTTTACTGAAAGATAAGGAAGTCTTAAAAGAGGTGACGGGTCTGTGCCGATAATACTTTTCAACTTATTTGCACAGGTGTCATATTCATTCTTTATCTCAGCTGCTGATTTCGTAGTTAGATCAGGATGAGATGCTGTATGATTGGCAATTTCCATGCCCATATCAAAGGCCTTCTTTACCTCGGCTTCCTTGTCTGCGTTGTTAACCCAGTTTGATACATAGAAGAATGTAGCGTGGAAATCTGACTGGTTAAGTGCATTGAGGATTCTCATGGAAGATGAATCATATGCTGTACCTACTGCGCCGTCATCGAATGAAATGGCAACCATAGGCTTAGAGGGGTCAATCCATGAAATGTCAACACCGCCTGTAGGAGTTGTTGTTGTGCCTGAACCTGATGACTTGCCTGTTTTGAAAATGTTTCTGATGAAGTTGTACATCATAGGAACAACGCATGAATTGTCATGACCGCCACCCTGAATTTCCTGCCAGATATGGTCCTGACCATTCTTTGTAAGAATATCGTGGTAGCTCTGTGGGAATGTGCCGACTACACTGTCGTTTGTACCGCCTGTTATCATAAGGATATATGGTTCATATGCCTTGTTGGAAATTTTCAGCTGATCCTCGGTGAGTGAGCCGGAGTGATAGCCTGCGTAATCTGTACCCGGAGTAACGCCAGGCGCAGGACATGCAGCACCGATATAACCAAAAATGTCAGGACGTGAGATTCCGATATAGAGAGTTTCTCTGCCGCCCATTGAGAAACCTGCAATTGCAGTATTTTCTCTGCCTGTCTTTACTGAGTAATTCTTCTCAATATAGGGCATAAGGTCTTTTGTCAAGTCATCAAGAAATTTATCATAATTAGCCTCGGCTTCCTGAGTTATGCCTGATGGTATCTCACAATCTGAGCCTGAATACATCTGAGGGAATACGATTATCATTTTCTCAGCCTCGCCTGTTCTTGAAAGATTGCCTGCAATTTCAGGAACACCCATACCCAGCATTGAATTTTGGTCACCGAAAATACCGTGATTTACATAAAGTACAGGGTACTTTTCATTTGTAGAATATCCCTCAGGCAGAAGAACATTTGCTTTCTTTGTTTTGGAGGCAGTGCTTGAATAATACTCAATCTGCTGAAGTTTTCCGAACTGACCGCTTGCTGTTGCGGAGGATGGAACATTAGCTGTAATGCTTTTTCTCACATTTGCCATGTATTCTGTAGCAGTAGTACTTGATGAACTGCTTGATGAGGCTGCATTTTTCAGAATACACAGGTCATTGATGTTGACTTTTCCATCATCGTTCATATCAGCGGCTTCAAAGTCAATGCTCACTTTCAGTCCTACAATATGCTTCTGGAGAAGTGCTGCGTCCTTTTTGTCTACTTTGCCGTCTGAATTTACATCACCCTTTGATGATGGCGCATCAGCATTTATAACAGTACCGTCTACAGCACCAATTGCATTGTCGATATAGAAATCAGTTGTGCTGTCTGGGGTTTCCACGTAGACAAGAAGTTCTGTTGCATTTTCAGGAATGGTGTAGCTTGTATTTGCAAGCTGAGTCCACTCCCCCTTTTTGCCTGTTGCCTCTGCAATTGTTGAATAATTAGCCTCGCCATTCAGAGTATACTGGAGAGTCAACTTGAATTCCTCAGATGCAATAACATCCTGTCTTGCCATGGTGCTGAAACTGTAAGATTTTCCAGGAACAAATGCCGCAGTATCAAGATATCTTGCAGTACCGTTCCATGAATCAGTGCGTCCTACAACGCTCAGGCACTTGCTGCCCTCGTATGCATTACTGGACATAACACTTACAGTCGCATCACCTCTGGATTCCCAGTCATCCTTTCCATCTTCAAATGTGGAATGGAAGTAGTAACCGTTTGCATCGGGTTCAATGGGCTGAATAGGTTCTATTGGAGTAATTTCTCCTCCCACAGTAACAATATTCTTTTTAACGTCAGCCTTGCCGCTGCTCATGTAACCCTCAACATTAAGAGCCGCTTCATAGAGTTTACCTGTTTCCATGCCTAATTTTTCCCACTCAGCGAAGTGCTGACTTACGCTGATTGTGCCACTTGTACGCTTACTTCTTCTTACGCTCCAGTACTGTTTAAATGTGGTATTGCCATCAATGGAAGGCTGATTGATTCTGTCTGTGACATAAACGTCATATGTGCCGCCGTCAACAGTGATGGTACCCATTGTGGAATCAGCTCCCGGTGGTCTCCAACTACCCCATGAGTCTACAATGTAATACTCAATAAGAGGATCTCTTGTCCAGCCATAAACACAAAGATACGTGTTCTGGGTGGGATTGTCATAATCAGCATCATATTCAATGCTGATATTGCCCAGCTCCTTGTAGGTCTTGGTGCAGTCAA
>ERZ791837.2281-NODE-2281-length-10892-cov-2.935776_pt1 | contig 10892 bp, 7 predicted proteins | sample MGYA00510292_ERZ791837 | MGnify/ENA primary metagenome ERZ791837 (study PRJEB30046, sample SAMN00715259) | human gut metagenome | study: EMG produced TPA metagenomics assembly of the A metagenome-wide association study of gut microbiota in type 2...
TCCGGAACGTAAATAAGGTGCGGAGCTGCCTGATTATTTGCATGAAGAATAGCACTGGAAGCAGTCAGCCAGCCGGCGTGTCTGCCCATTATCTCTACAATAGTTACAGACGGAATACTGTAGACTGCACTATCACGTATAATCTCCTGCATAGTAACAGCCACATACTTTGCTGCTGAACCAAAACCAGGCGTATGATCTGTGATACAAAGATCATTATCTATAGTTTTTGGAATACCGATTATTTTTATATCCAAACCTTCTTTTGACACATAAGCGGAAAGCTTATTTACCGTATCCATAGAGTCATTACCGCCGATGTAGAAAAAGGCCCCTATCTGTCTGCGAGTAAAACACTGTGTGATTTTTTTATAAGCTGTATCATCCTTATCAGCATCTGCAAGCTTGTATCTGCATGAGCCGAGAACTGTAGAAGGAGTCTGACGGAGCAGCTCCATATCATTATCCGTGCGAAACATAGTTTTAAGGTCAATAAGTCTATCGTCAATAACACCCTCTATTCCATTAATTGATCCGAAGATAGCATCTATCTCCTCAACTTTCATGGCCTCACGCAAAACGCCTAATAAAGACGCATTTATAGCGCAAGTCGGGCCGCCTGACTGTGCAACAACAATATTCATGAAAATATCCTCCTGATACGCATAATATCCCTTTTATTTTATACAATTTCTCAACGATTGTCAATCAAACAAAGACCTTTTTCGGGCGCAAAAGCACATACTTAGCAATATTTTCCCTAAACTAAGCAATATTGCACTATTATCAGAGCACAAAATAAAAAAGTGCAGCGCCCGTTTTTTACACGGACGCTGCTGCAGGTGAAAATATAAATATTTTTGCGGCTCATCACCGCTATTTCAGTATATCACAATACACCTGTCATGTCAACAAGTTTTCATCGACAAAATTCGACACATTGGTGTATGGTGTATTTAAATTTAGAACCTGTCCACATAGAAATTGTGTGCGGATTTTCCTATATGGACAGATTCTTAATAAAAACGAACTCCGCTGCCTGATATATTGCAGACAGCGGAGTTTATCATATATTAAAAGAAAAGGTTACTGATTCTTGTAGGCGTCAATCATTTTCTGAACCATACGACCGCCTACTGCACCTGCTTCTCTTGCTGTGATGTCGCCGTTATAACCCTGCTTCAGGTTTACGCCAACTTCACTTGCAGACTCCATCTTAAATCTTTCCATGGCTTCCTTGCCCTTCTGAGTAAATGTGCCCTTCATGATACATTCTCCTTTTCATGTTACATTTTTTCGACATTCATAGATGTTTTCTGCGAAAGATTCTTTTCTCTTCCGCAATGATATTATAACACGAGGCAGTACTTATATTAGTGGAAATTATATACAATTCAGCGCAGATATTGCATATGCATATAAATTAAATAAAAGCTTTATCAGGAATAAGAAATCCTTTTTCATTTGCGGTAAGCTTTATGACATCTCCGGGATTTATTTCCTGCTGCAAAAGTTTTTCTGCAATTTTATTTTCGACCTGTTCTGTAAGATAATGCTTCATCGGGCGTGCACCGTAAATTTTTGTTTCCGGTGCTCTTGCAAGTCTGCTTACCGCTTCCGGTGTGAATTCCATACATATTTCAAGTTTTTCCATTCGCATTTTTAGTTCTTCTAAAAGTTGTTTAGCTATTGTTTCAAGATTTTCTGTACTGAGTCTTGAAAAAGGAATAACAGCATCCAGTCTACCGAGAAATTCCGGAGAGAAATATCTTCTCAGCGTATCAGACTGCTTTGGTGAAAGTACATCTGTAGCATTATTTTCCGCCGCAAATCCAAGACTGCTGCACCCAACCGATTCAGATGCTCCTGCATTTGATGTCAGAATAAGAAGTGTATTTGTAAAATCTATCTTTCGACCGCTGGAATCGGTAAGTGTACCATCGTCCATTATCTGTAGAAGAATATGCGTTATATCTGGATGAGCTTTTTCTATTTCATCAAATAAAATAACGCTGTAGGGATGATTTCTCACAAGCTCACACATTCTTCCTCCCTCTTCAAATCCTACATATCCCGGAGGAGCACCTATAAGCTTGGATACAGCGTGCTTTTCCATATATTCAGACATATCAAAACGAATAAAGCTGTTCTTATCATCAAACAAATGCTGTGCAATTGATTTGGCAAGTGCAGTTTTTCCTACACCGGACGGACCCGTAAACAAAAAGCACCCTATCGGTCTATGGGAATCGCCCAGACCTGTTCTTGCACGTATAAGCGACGCACTCAAACGGTCAATCGCACTATCGTGACCTATAACCTGTTTTTTCAGTTCATGAGAAAGTGTTATGAGCCTCTTTTTCTGCTCTTCACTTATTTTATCCGCAGGAATACCTGTTCTGACAGCAACGACTGCTGCAACATCTGATTTAAGTACACGTTTATCATCATCGTTATTTCTTATTCTTGTACGTGAACAGGCTTCATCAAGCAGATCTATTGCTTTATCCGGGAGACTCCTGTCATGTATATATCTTACTGAATACTCTATTGCAGCACTAAGCACATCATCGTCAATTTTAACATTATGAAAGCATTCATAGGTTTTTCGCAGTCCACGCAAAATAGTCATACATATTTTCTCGTCCGGCTCTGAAATCCTTACAGGTTGAAAACGTCTTTCAAGTGCACTGTCCTTTTCTATGAATCTATGGAATTCATCTGTAGTAGTCGCTCCTATAATTTTTATTTCGCCTCTTGCAAGCTGAGGCTTTAAAATATTTGCAGCATCAATCGCACCCTCAGCAGCGCCTGCACCTACAATAGTATGAAGTTCATCTATAAATAAAATAATATTCCTGCTGCTGGCCGCTTCCTGTAGACAGTGTTTCAGACGTTCTTCAAAGTCGCCTCTATATTTTGCTCCCGATAAAAGCGCAGTAAGATCCAAAGAAAATATATGCTGCTCTGCAATGGCATCCGGAACATCTCCCTGCATTATTTTCATTGCAACGCCTTCTACCAAAGCAGTTTTTCCAACACCTGCATCACCGATAAGACACGGATTATTTTTAGTGCGTCTGCAAAGTATTTGTATAACTCTTTCAAGTTCTTCTTCACGTCCTATAAGAGGGTCATAACTGCACTCTCTTGATGGATCTGTCATTAACTTTCCGAACTGAAACAGATTCGGAAGATTCTTTCTGCTGATATTTCCTGCTCTATGCCGCTCAAGTCTTATCCCAAAACTATTCTCATCACCACAGGAAGCACAAAGTTGATTAAGATTAGTTCCAAGTCTTTTTAAAATAGCAACAGCAGTACAGCATGGTGAATGAAGTATTGCACTCAAAAGATGTTCAGTTCCTGCAAGTGTTCGGTGAGCATCATTTGCTCTTGATTTTGCGTCTTCTATTATATCTCTTAGTGCAGGAGTAAGACAATCATCTAAAACCTGTGATGGTATTCCACAGCCTACAAGTTCTACCACTAAGCTTCGAACACGCTGAGCTGTAATGTGCTGTGAACTGAGTATCGCAGCTGCGGCATTGCCCCCTTCTTCAAGAAGTCCCATAAGAAGATGTTCACTTCCAATGTAAGTATGCCCCATTTCCTCAGCAACACATATAGCCTCTTTCAAAGCAAGAATAGCCTTCCCGGTAAAGTTGTCACTATAATTCATAAGCAGCCTTCCTTTCATGAGAAAATTCTTCTATAGAAGTATACCGCAAACATTCTGATTTATTTGTCAAAAGCAGTAACACATTTTGTAAACTGACATATGATGTACTATGAAACAGACAAAAAACGGTTTGTTTCAAAAAAATTTGACAAAGGAGCTTATGTATTATGTGTGGTTGCGAAGGAAATAACGGTTGCTGGTGGATTATCATTCTCATTCTCCTGTTCTCTTGCTGTGGAAACAACTGCTTCGGCAATTCAAACTGCGGCGGTAATAACTGCGGCTGCGGATGCTGAAATAGCGAACCTTTAAATGAGCCGAATGAAGCTTAAATAAGCTTTAAAAGCTGAAAATGGGCTGCTGCAAATAAAATTGCAGCAGCCCTGATTCTTTTATATTAAAATTACTTGTTATTAGAATTTATATTTATGCAGTGTCACATTTAACTCTGTTTACAAACCGTATAAATGCAGCCCTGCCATTGTCATCCCTCTTAAAAACACCTGCATCTCTAAGGATCTCTTCAAATACAGCGCCTATCTCCTGCTTTATAATATAATCTGCATTTTCCTTTGACAGATCTGGATATTTATCAATAAGACTTTCTATCCATTCAAAATGCTCTGAAAGCTCAGAATGCTTTCTCAATTCATCTTTACCTAAGAAAATACTATCTCTAATAATCTCAAGCTCTTCTGCAAGACGTGCAGGCAAAATTGCAAGGCCCATAACTTCTATAAGACCAATGTTTTCCTTTTTTATATGATGAAGAGAGGGCTTTGGATGAAACACTCCAAGAGGTCGTTCCTCAGTTGTGATATTATTTCTAAGAACGAGATCGCATTCATAGAAACTGTTCCTTTTTCGTGCAATAGGTGTGATAGTATTATGAGGAATACCGTTTGTTTCAGCATAAATTCCTGCTGATTCATCACTATAACTGCGCCATGTATCCAAAATTTTTGATGCAACTCTGACAAGCTGATCTCTGCTTACAGAACTCAGACGTATTACCGACATAGGCCATTTTACAATACCTGCCGATACAGAAGAAAACTCAAGAATTTCAAATTCTGTTTCTACAGGAGATTTTGCCATTGCAAATTCATAATTTCCTCCCTGAAAATGTTCATGGCTGAGTATTGAGCCTCCAACTATGGGCAAATCAGCATTTGAACCTACAAAATAATGGGGCAGAAAGTCTATTACATCAAAAAGCTTATCAAAAACAATATTATTTATCACCATTGGAATGTGCTTCTCATTGAATATTATACAATGTTCATTATAATAGCCATATGGAGAATACTGCATAAACCATTTTTCTCCGCACACATTTATAGGAACAGGTCGAAGATTTTGTCTTGCCGGATGATTTACATGACCTGCAAAACCTGCATTTTCGGGACAAAGCTGGCACTGAGGATATGAAGATGATCTCATAGATCCTGCCTGTGCTATATCACGTGGATCCTTCTCAGGCTTTGAACAGTTTATAGTTATATCAAGTGTTCCATACTCACAATCATATGTCCACTTTAAATCATTAGCTATTCTACCTGCACGTACATAATTAAGCTTCTTACTGAAATTATAATACATTTCAGTTGCATATTCCGGAGATATTGCGTAGTTTTTATTAAATTCAGAAATTACCTCTCTTGGCATAGGAGTAAGGAGTCCCATAAGCTTTGTATCAAACAGGTCACGTGAACCAACTGTATCTGATATGATTCCGTTTTCACAGGCATAATCAATTATCGGTTTAAGAATACTGTCAATATCTTCATCAGAAAAACTACACTTGCTCTCCTGCCATTCAGTAAGACTTAAAGCTTCCATAAGCTTATTGCGTACAACATAAACATCATAATCGGTTATGATATTATTTTTTATTCCATAATCAATAAGCTTCTGCAAGGCTTTGTAAATCATAATGCTATTGTCCTCCGTTACTCTGCTATTTTCAATCCGCCAAATGGTCTTATATGAAGCTTTAAACATGAACCCTCTCCAAAAATACGAGTCATCTCTTTTTTATATTCCTCTGTTTTTTCAACTGGAACAAACGCCTGAACCGTTCCTGCAAAACCACCTCCATGAACTCTAACTGCACCATAACTTCCAAGAATTTTCTTACTTATCATTATAGCAAGAGGTATTTCCTGATTTTTGAAGTTAGTTATAGAATAAAGATTTTGTAATAGATCAGCAGATGAATTGCCTGATTTACGCACAAGATCTAAAAAGAATTCAAACTCTTCATTTAACAGAGCTTCTGTCTCTTGTTTTACTCGACGATTTTCAGAAAAAAAATGAGCTGAACGAAGTATCGCTCTGTCCGAACAGCTTTTACGCAGTAATGGAATACTATTGTAAAACTCCTTTTCATCTACATCACGAAGATATTTTTTACCGAATTTCTCTGCAACACTCTCCATCTCAGAACGAACTGCCGTATAATCATCTGTAAGGTCAGCGTGACTTCCCTTTGTATCAGTGATACATATGCAATATCCAAATCTCTCAAAATCACACTTAAAACTGCTTATTTCAGGATTCTCAATATTATTAAAATCAATTGCAACAAGTCCTCCTACTGAAGAAACCATCTGATCCATAAGTCCGCTATTTTTACCGAAATATACATTTTCAGCATACTGTCCGATCTTTGCAATACGTACAGCACCTGCTTTTCCATCATTATAATGACAATCAATAATAGTTCCTATTAAAGTTTCGAATGCTGCTGAAGAAGAAATCCCACTACCACTTAAAACATCAGATGTACTGTAAAGATCAAATCCACATATCTGAACGCCCATTTCTGTAAATCCAGCAGCTATTCCACGGACTATCTCAGACGAGTTTTTTCTTCCGGCACGAGCAGATAAATCATCCAATGATACTTCAAAAGCCTCATAACCCTCTGATTTTACACGAATAACACCTTCATTATGAAAACATACAATTGCAATCACATCAAGACTTACCGCAGCAGCCAACACGCAGCCACGCTGATGATCTGTATGATTGCCGCCTATCTCTGTTCTGCCTGGTGCAGAAAATACAGATATATCGTCATTTTTATGAGCAGGATAGTATTTTAAAAATTCAATTGCTGCGTTTTCATATCTTACAGCTTGTCTTTCTGCATCATCATTACCATAAAGAGTTTGGAATTTTACATCATAAAAGCCACAGTGCAGCTTGTCTATCAAATCATTTATATTCATATCAATTCTCTTTTCTTATAAAATGAAGTTCTACAGGTCTGTAATCTCCGAAGGGCTTAGGAAGAAGAATACCACCTTCCATAAGTGCTGCTCCTGAGTAAATTTCAGTTGTTCCGTCAAGATTATAATATTCACAGGAATAAAGACCTTTTAACCTTATCCTCATTCGTTTCATATTGGGTTCTGCGCTAAATATCATTCCCTGTACAAGCACTTCGGATCTATCATCTGAAACAAAGCTCCAAATTGCCGCATTATCCTTCATAGGGTTCGAAAGACGATAATATTCTCCGCCATGTATAAGCCCTCTGTATTTTTTAAATCTCTTTACCTGATTTGTAACAGCTTCTTTTTCTTCATCAGAAAGCTTCCCAAGGTCAAGTTCATATCCAAAACTGCCTGACATTGCTGTTATAGCTCTTGTTTCAATGGGAGTTATACGTCCTGTCTGGTGATTTGGTACTGTAGACACATGAGAGCCTATTGTAGAAATAGGATAAATAAAAGATGTACCATACTGTATTTTTGTTCTCTCATATGCATCCGTATCATCACTGCACCATATCTGAGGACAGTAATAAAGCATACCTGCATCAAAGCGTCCGCCGCCTCCGCTGCATCCCTCAAAAAGAACATCAGGGAACCTTGACGTGAGCCTTTCGAGAAGAACATAAAGTCCAAGAATGTATCTGTGCGGAAGTTCCCCCTGCCTATCAGCAGGCAGACAAACTGAATACCAGTCACTTATACTTCTATTCATGTCCCATTTGATGTAAGATATATCTGCACTCTGCAAAATATTGCAAATTATATCATAAAGATACTCCTGCACATCATCTCTTGACATATCAAGTACAAGCTGATAACGTCCACGAACAGGTTCTCTGTCCGGAATTTTAATTGCCCAGTCCGGATGTGCTCTATAAAGGTCACTGTCCTCGGAAATCATTTCTGGTTCAAACCAAAGACCAAATTTCATTCCAAGAGCCTTGATTTTCTCAGCTAAATCATGAAGATCTCCTTTAAGCTTCTCCTCATTTACAAACCAATCTCCAAGTCCTGAACAGTCATTATTACGATTGCCGAACCAACCATCGTCAAGAACCAGCATATCCACGCCAAGCTTTGCAGACTGTTCTGCGATCTTAAGAATTTTATCTGAATTAAAGTCAAAATAGGTAGCTTCCCAGTTGTTTATCAGAACAGGTCTTTCCGACAACTTGTATTTGCTGCGGCAGATATTCTCTCTTATGACTTTGTGAAAATTATGAGAAAGTTTTGCAAAGCCACTATGACTATAGGTCATTACCGTTTCAGGTGTTTCAAACTCTTCTTCTGGAAGCAAATGCCATCTAAACAGATCAGGATTTAATCCCATTACAAGTCGTGTCTGTCTGAGTTGGTCATACTCTATCTGAGTAATAAAACTTCCGCTGTATACAAAAAAAGCTCCGATACATTCACCATTATCCTCAGTGCATTCAGGAGAACAAAGTATAACAGACGGATTCTGCTGATGACTCGATGTTCCCCTTTTACTTGAACTCTCCTGAACACCGTAAAAGAGCGGTGTTCGTTCAGGCAGACGTTCCATAGTATGCCTGCCGTGAAAATGTATCCATTCCCATTGACCATAAGGAATATCAAGACAGAGACTTGCTGCTTTATTTATGGTAACTGCATCTTTTCCACAGTTTCGTATTACTACATTTCTTGTAATAATATCTAAATTTTCAATCACACCGTATCTAAGAACCACTTCAACTTTAGATACCGTATCTGCAAGCACGATCTCAAGCGTTTCAGCATCATTCTCATCTGCATATACAGAAGGAAGTCCTGTTATCGAATACTTACCTTTTTTTATACTGAAACTTTTATATCTAAGGTCAATGGCGCAGCTTCCGTTATCATGTCTTACAGAAAGTGAACTTATACGATAATCCCCTGTTCCCTCACAGGAATATTCAATAGGAAGCGTATCAAGTGAATACGTTCTGTCATTATCCGCACAATACGGATTACCTGAAAAACCTACATCAGGATATTCAAGCAGATATGACATATCCGTTTCAACTTTTTTACCATACCAAATGTGTTTCAATACTCCGTATTTGTCTGCCTGCATCTGATATTCCGTATTTCGTGTTTTTAGACTAAAGAAATTATTTTTTGCAATAATCATAGCTTATCACCTCAATTTATAGTAAAGCTGTAATCAGTAAGGTTTGCGTCAAGGGTAATTTTTTCTTTGCCGCAGCTTCTTGTAATAGTAAATTTTTCCTTATCTGCTTCTACTGAAATACTTCCGTCAAGACAAAATGCAGGATGGGAGTTTCTAAGCTCCATGAGCTTTCTTAGCCTGATCACAACATTACGCTCCTGCTCTCTGTCTATCTCTTCCAAAGTGTAATAATGACGGTTTATATCTCTGCCGTTCTTTGTTCTCTCCATAAGTTCAGTATCATTTGAACCTGCAAGCATTCCCACATAGTAAACCTGTGGAATACCCGGTGCAAAAAACTGTATCGCTCTTGCAAGAAGATACGCTTTATCATCGTTGCCCAGTGCTGAATAATAAGTCGTATTAACTTGATAAATGTCAAGATTATTATAAGCCTCGCTGCTATATATCTTCTTTACATTTGCACCACGGCTATACATCTGTTCTTTGACCTTTTCAATTTCCTCATCAGGAAGAAGATCCTTTACATCGACAATTCCGATACCATCATGAGTATCAAGGGTAGTAAACTGCTTCATGGGACACATTTCAATCCATTTTTTGAGATATTCACCTGTGTGATTATAAAGTGCGTGAAGAACCATTACAGGAAGTGCAAAATCATATATCCAGAAACCCTTTTCAGCTATCTGCATAGGAATAGCATAATGCTCGTGAATTTCAGGAAGTATATCACTGCCATTACATCTTACAATATCTTCTATATAATATAGCAGTTTCCAGATGTCGGGCTGTATAAAAAAACAGCTTGTACCAGCCTTTTTTATCGCATAAGCAAATGCGTCCAGACGAATTATTGCAGCCCCATGACTACACATATCTGTAAGAGTTTTCTTGATAAATTTCTTTGTCTTTTCCTTTGTCACATCAAGATCTATCTGTTCCTCACAGAAAGTACACCAGACTTTTTCCTTAGACCCGTCTGCAAATTCAGCAATAACATACGGTTCTCTCGGTTTTCTCTTATATATAATATCCACCTGTTCCTGAGTGGGCTCTCCGCTGTCCCAAAAATCCTTGTATGAAATAAAGAAATCCTTGTATTCAGAGTTATCTTTATTTTTTAGATAATCCTTAAAATACTCAGACTGAGCTGAAATATGATTCACCATGAAATCAAACATCAGATAATAATTCTCGCCCAAACGTTCTATATCACTAAAATCACCAAAGGCTTCATCTACTTTATCATATCTTAAAGGTGCAAATCCCCTGTCCGCAGATGACGGAAAAAACGGCAGGATGTGCACTCCGCCTACAGCCTTGCTGTAATACTTATCAAGCACTTCATTAAGTTCACGGATATTCTTACCCATGCTGTCGGCATATGTTATAAGCATTATTTTGTTTTCCAATTTCATTTATAAAACCTCACTTTTTAGAAGATGCTCTACTGTAAATACAAATCCTTATCCCTTGACAGCACCATTTGAAATACCGCCTATGATCTGCTTCTGACAAATGATATAGAAAATTAAAATCGGAATAAGTGCAAGCAGGTAAGATGCAAATGCAAGGTTATAGTTTGTACCGAATTGCGTCTGGAAGTTGAGCTGTGCCAAAGGAAGTGTCGTCTGCTCCGAACCTGAGATAATGACCAGCGGAGTCATAACATCATTCCATGTTCCAAGAGCGGTCAGTACAGCAACTGTTGCGTGCATGGGCTTCATCATCGGAAAAATAATAGTCCAGTAGGTTTTCCATGCTGAAGCACCATCAATATCAGCGG
>ERZ791837.2284-NODE-2284-length-10889-cov-4.991047_pt1 | contig 10889 bp, 10 predicted proteins | sample MGYA00510292_ERZ791837 | MGnify/ENA primary metagenome ERZ791837 (study PRJEB30046, sample SAMN00715259) | human gut metagenome | study: EMG produced TPA metagenomics assembly of the A metagenome-wide association study of gut microbiota in type 2...
TTTTTTGACCACGTTGCCACATAGCCGAAGCTGTTTGCGCCGGTTTCGATGCCAAAGTAGGCGCAGACCATAAAGGAGATGCTTTCGGCCTCCACCTCCTCGGTATTGCGGCTCTTATGCCTGCGCTCCTCTGGCTGCTGCAAGGCGTAATTGTGGAGCTTGGCGTGGGCGATCTCATGGACGGCGGCGGATACCGTCTGCACCTCGCTCATGCCCTCCCGCAGCGTGATGCTCTGGGATTTGGGGCTGAAATAGCCGTCCATATCCGCAGACAGCGGCTTTACCTCCACCGGCACGGGCGAGGACCGGCGCAGCGCCTCCATGAACGCCTCATAATTCTCCACGCTGCCGGTCAGGTTGGCGACGGGGCTGGCAACACGCTCAGGCAGGGGCTTTCCGTCCGTCTGGGCGTAGTCGAACACCTTGACCGGGCGGAACATGGGGATTTCGATTTCCTTTTCCTCGGTGACGATTTTGCCGTCCGCATCCAGAATGGGCAGCTTGGTGTCCGGGTCGAGCTTTTCCTGCTCGATTTTCTTCTTATACGGCGTAGGCGCGATGATGGTGATGCCTTTCTCGCCCCGCAGCACATGGCGGGAGAACTTGTCCCGCCAGCGGTTGTAGCCCGCCACAAGTGTGGCGTCCGGGCGCTGCAAGTGGATGAGCGCCTGATTGTTGAGGGAATAGTTGTGAAACCGGCTCATGGTGCGCAGGTAATTGCGGTACTTTTCCATATCGCCGGATTCAAAGATGTCGCGGATGCCCGCCTCGATGCGGTCGGTGATCTCCTTGAGCTGTTCTCTGTTTTTACCGGGTTTCTCTGGCATAGGGTCCTCCTTCCGTCAGGTCGATACGCAGGAGCTGAAGCCCCCGCGTGAGGTATTCCTGTAAATCCGTTTTTCCGCAGAGATAGCGGATGTCGCCTGCCTTGTCCTGCTCACGCAGCGTCCACAGGTCCGCCGACCACCGGACAAAAACCGCGTCCGGCGCGTTGAAGGGCTTTTTGCGGCGAAGATAGAGGCTGTGCCGCCCCAGCACCATGATCGTGCAGACGGTGTTGACCACATCGAGAGAACATTCGTTGAGAACGGCGATCCTCCGTTCATACGAGGCCGCTTCCAGCAGCTCACGCAGCGCAGGCTTGGCATTTTCAATCAATGCCGGATAATCTGCTCTTATCGGATACGGAGATTTTCGTGTCATAGGCACTTCCTTTCATTTCATGGGCTGTTTACCCCTAAAATGGCAGCGCCCGCGCAAGGGTATGCTTTCCTGTGCGGGCGCTCGGTTCTCATTCGTTTTCGGAGTATATACTCCTTGCGGGCGGCGTATATCCGGCGTTTTTGGCGCGTTCGCTGGCGGCCCTGCGCCGCTCGTCGCTGAACGGCTCCCTGATGCTGACGCAGCTTTTCGGCACGGCGTAGCTGACCGCTCCGGCATGGACGGCCTTATCCGGGTACACCTTGTCCGGGTATTTCTCCGCAAGGCGCTTGAGCTTGCGCTTCAGCTTCGGGTCGTGGGTGTAGATGCTGGCGGTGGATTCTTCCTCGTTGTAGAGGATGATACTTTCCTGCTCCAGCTTGGAGAGCTTCATGTCCTCGCCCCCTTGTCAAATTCCAAACGGAAGCGGACGCTCTCGCCGGTATCCTCCAGCACGGCGGTGGCGTCATAGGTGCCGCCGGTCTTTTCGGAGTAGAGGCCGGTGAGCTTCACACGCCCCTCTGCCAGCAGCGCGGCGGCTACCTTTTTTGTCAGAGCGGCGCGCTTGGCGGCAAAGAACTTGTTGTCCCGCCACAGCCCGAAGCGGCAGTCGTTTTTCTCGCAGAAGAAGCCCTTTTTGCTCTCGGTCACGTCGCCGCCGCAGCGGGGGCATTTGCCGATGACCTCACGGCCGGAGGGGAACAGCACCTCCGCGCCGGAGATGACCTTGTAGGTTTTCACCAGCTCCATGAGCATATCCGCAATGCCGGTCATGAACTCGTCCGGGGAAAGCTCGCCGCGCTCCACCTGCTGCAAGCGGTATTCCCATTCGGCGGTGAGAAGCGGGGACTGGAGCTGCTCCGGCAGCACGGTGATGAGAGAAACGCCGGTATGGGCAGGCACAAGGCTGACGGCCTTCTTCGCTCGCTTGCGCTCCACAAAGCCCGTGGCTACCAGCTTTTCGATGATGGCGGCGCGGGTGGCGGGTGTTCCCAGCCCCTTTCGTTCCGCTTCTTCCGGCATATCTTCCTTTCCGGCAGTCTCCATGGCGGAGAGCAGCGTATCCTCCGTATAATGCTTGGGCGGCGTGGTCTTGCCCTCCTTTACGGCGGCTTCGGCGCACTCCAATACCTGCCCCTCCGACAGCTTCGGCAAGGCGGCGTCCTGCTTTTCCTGCGCGAGATACTGCTTCCAGCCGGGTGTGAGGGTGGTTCTGCCCTTGACGGTGAACACAGCGCCGCCGCACTCCAGCGTAACGGCGGTTTCTGCATAGCGGTGAGCGTCGCTGACCGCCCGGAGAAGCTGACCTGCCACAAGGCGCAAAATCTCTCGCTCCCCCAGCGGCAGGACGGAGGTATCCGCCTTGCCCGCGCTGGCGGTGGGAAGGATAGCGTGGTGGTCGCTGACCTTGCGGCTGTCGCAGACCTGCCTTGCGTTCACGCCCTCCGGTGCGGTGGTTTCGCAGATGGCGGCGGCTACGGCCACAAGCTCCGGCACGGAGGCTTCCAGATCATCAGTGAGGAAGCGGCTGTCTGTGCGGGGGTAGGTGCAGAGCTTTTTCTCATAGAGCGCCTGCAAGTAGTCGAGGGTCTGCTGTGCGGTATAGCCGAGGCTGCGGTTGGCCTCCCGCTGGAGGGCGGTCAGGTCGTAGAGCCGGGGCGCGTTCTCCGTTTTCTCTGTGCGCTGCACCGCCTTGACCGTGACCGGCTGACCGGCGCAGGCGGCGGCAAGGGCGTCCGCCTCCGCTTTTTCTTTGAACTTCTCGGACACGGCGGCAAAATCGCCGCAGCGAAGGTTCACTGCGTAAAAGGCTTCCGGGCGGAACGCCCCGATCTCCGCCTCCCGCTGGACGATGAGCGCCAGCGTGGGCGTCATGACGCGCCCAACATTCAAGGTGCGGTGGTAGAGGACGGAAAACAGGCGCGTGGCGTTGATGCCCACCAGCCAGTCCGCGCGGGCGCGGCAGAGGGCGGACTGATGCAGCCCGTCATATTCCCGTCCCGGACGAAGGTCCGCAAAGCCCTTTCGGATGGCCTCGTCCTCCATGGAGGAGATCCAAAGCCGCTTCATGGTTTTCGTGCAGCCCGCCATGTAGTAGACGGCGCGGAAGATAAGCTCGCCCTCGCGCCCCGCGTCGCAGGCGTTGATGACCTCGGTCACGTCCTCCCGGCGCATGAGGTCCCGCAGCAGCTCGAACTGTTTGGCTTTGTCCGCTTTCAGCGTGAAGCGCCAGCTTGCGGGCAGGATGGGCAGATCGTCATAGCGCCATTTTGCGTACTTTTCATCGTACACGTCCGCGCCCGCCAGCTCCGCCAGATGCCCGAAGCACCAGCTCACAAGGTAGCCGTTTCCCGAAAGATAGCCGTCGTTGCGTTTGGTCGCGCCCAGCACAGCGGCGATGGACTGGGCGACGGAGGGCTTTTCCGCGATCACTAATTTATGGTGTGTCATATTCATTCTTCTCCTTTTCTGCATAGCAAAAAGCAGCCCCGAAGGACTGCTTTTCGTGTCTGTTTTTCTAATCGTATGTGAGTCAGGGTCGTTCAAAGCACCGCTTCCGGTATCGCTCGGCAGCCTCGGCAAAGGCTTTGCGCTCGGCGTCGGTTGGGTCCCGTGTTCCATCCAAAAGGCGGCACTGTTCATAGCTTTCCACCGCGCCGGTCAGCCTGTCCAGCAGCGCCTCCGGCGTGAGGCAAATCTCAGCGGTGTCCCAATTTTCACGCCTGTCATCCCATGTGAGGTAGGTATAGCCGTGCCGGGTCGGCACCACCTCCACGCCGGTATCTTCTGTAAGGTGCTCCCTGAATGCCTCCAGCACCCGTTCAAAGCTCAGAATCCGTATCACATCCTTTTCCGCTGCATTTGGTCTTTCATGGGTACATTGTAGCATCGGTGGGAGAAGGCGGCAAGGGTCGGGGTCCTAACGCTCCGGCGCTTTTGCCCGCAGCTTTTCACGCAGGTCGGTATCACGGTAGCAGGGACGGAGGCAGACGGTGCCGTAGCGGGAACAGCCGCAGCAGAAATGCCCCTCCGGGGCGGGGGTGCGCGGCGTTTCCTCCTTTCCCGGATAGGGGCGCTGCATCATCAGCCGCTCCAGCGGGTTTTTGGTGAAAAGGGTCATGCATCCGCGTCCTCCATTTCCTCCGGCTCGTCCGCATCGTCCTCGTTTTCGTATTCCTCGTCCTCATCATCGCCGTAGTCGTAATCGTCCAAGTCCACAGGTCCCTTTGTGTCGGGCTTCTTCTTACGGAGCTTGAACCAGTACAGCGCGCCGCCGCCCGCCATCAGGAGCAGCAGCACAATCACAACAAGACCGCTGCCGGACTTCTTTTCGCCGCCGTCCTTGTCGGGGCTGTCGCTCGCATCCGGCGTCGGGTCAGGTTCCGGCGTCTTTTCCGTAGCCTTTTCCTTGCCCATGCACTCCGTCATGTTGTTCTTGCAGACTGCGCAGGCGGTGTTGACCGCACCTGCCTCGCACTTGTCCTTGCAGGAGCAGACGGGGGCGGAATCCTCGTCGATGAGTGCAAGCAGGTCGCTTTCGTCCACAAGGTTCAAAAAGTAGGTTTCATACTGATCTCCGTCCTCGTCCAGCGGCTTATCATAGTCAATCACCAGATAGAGGGTATGGCCGTTGCGGGTTTCCACCGCGATGAACTGCTTGTTGGTGTGCTTGTCATAGAGCAGGTCGCGGGTGACGGCGCTGCCGTTTTGGGAAAAGCCCGTCCCTTTCTCAATGGTGACAGGCGCGGCGGTACCGGCGGGCTCCTGTGCTTTCTCCGGCTCGGCGGCGGCGGGCATCTGTGCCGCAGCGGGCTTTCCCGTGCTGCCGGAGGCGTTGGAGGGCTTTCCTGCACCGGTATTGCTGCCGTTGCTGCCGGTATTGCTGGAGGGCTGCTTCCTGCAATCGCAGTCTGCGGGACAATGGGTGCTGTGCTGCTCCGGTGTGGGGCTGGGCGCAGGCGTTTCCTTTTCATAGAAGGGGTTGGCGATCACCACATAGCCCGTGCGGTTGCCTGCATTGTCCGCGCCCATGATGTAGAAGTGGGAATCCCGCGTGTTTTTGTCAATGCGGACGCTGAACTCCCCGTTTTGCAGGGTGGTATAAAGCACATCGTTCACATAGACGCCCGCCATGCCGGAGAGTGCGTCGGCGGCCTCCACACGCAGCAGCGCGCCGCTGACGCCTGCGCGAAGGACCGGCGCTTCAAGGTCTATGCAGCGCAGCTCCAGCGTCAGCGTATGCTCCGTGCCGTAGGGGTCGGTGACAAAGAAAAACACGGTACCGTTGTCCGGCACCGTGTAGCGGGCGAGGCCGTCGTGGGTAAGCTGCTCCGTCAGGTCTGTTCTCTGCGCGTTTTCCCGCAGCGCCGCCTCTACCTTCTGCCAGCCCGCGTTGTTTTTGTCCCTGATACGGACCGTGACCGTCACCGGCGCGTTGTGCCAGCCTGCCGGAATATCTGCCTCCAGCTCATATTCCGCCTCCGGCTGCGGCGTTTCCGTCGTTTCAGGCGGCGCGGGAGCCGGTTCCTGTGTGTCCGGCCCTTGCTCAGCCGGAGGGGACTCCGGTGTTTCTTCGGGCGTGACGGGAAGCTCGGCCTCCACAATCTCCGGCGTGCTTTCCGGCGCGCCGCCTGCCGGGGCGTCCTCCATATCCGTCGCCATGGCCATGCCGGACATGGTGAGGAACATCAGGGCAAGGCAAAGGACGGCGGCAACTCCGCGCAGCAGCCGGTTGTTATTCTTCTTCATGCACATAGTCCGTATCCTCCTTGGTATTGGGTGTGATAAAGGGCGCGCCGCCCCTTTTGAGCTGTGTGAGGAACTGCGCCAGCTCCTCCATGCTCATGCCGGTGGCACGGGCAAGGCCGATGATGTCGGTATTCTCCAGCTCGACGATGCTCTCGTCAAGCTCCCGGTTGCGGGAGCGGAGGGCGGCGATCTTTTCATCGTTTTTCGCCCGTTCAGCCTTGAGCTTTATAATCTTAGGGTTCATTTTTTGCTCCTTTCTGAGAGATCAGGGCGCAGGTACGCGCCCGTAGGCAAGGAAGTGGGATTGCCAGTAGCTTGAATTGAGGCTTGTGTACTGGATGGGGTCGCCGCAGTGAAGCATCATGTTGTTGCCGACGTAAATGCCCACATGGGACGCGCCGGTGGTGTCGTAGGTGCCTTGGAAGAACACCAGATCGCCCGGTCGGACATTGGCGGCGGACACCTGCGTACAGAGCTGGCGCAGTCCCTCCGCGCCCAGCCTGCCGAAGCTCCAGCCCACGCCGCAGTTGTTGTAGACATAGCTGACAAAGCCGGAGCAGTCAAAGGAGGTGGCAGGACTGCTGCCGCCCCAGACGTAGGGGTAGCCGAGATACTTCTCCGCTTCCTTGATGATGGCGGCGAACTGTTCGTCCTCCAGCGCCTCCGGGGGTATCTCGTATTTTTCATAGTCGGCGGTGTAGTATTTCCCGATGTACTCCGAGCCGCCAAAGAGGTCCGGGCGGTTGCCCAGAGTAGCCATATACATGGCGTAAAGGGAGAGCTGATCCTGCGACATGATGTAGACCGGCACATGGGAGAGGTTGAAGTTTTCCAGCTTCACGGTACAGATGTAGTAGGTGTACGGCACCTGCACGGTATATTCATAGCTGTGCAGATTGCCCTCCGCATCGGTATAGTAGCCGGTGCGCGTTTCAGAGCGGTATCTGGTTTCCGTGGTGACGGTTTCCGTTAGGATGTACTGCTTTTCAAACAACATATCGAGTATGCCGCCGACCTCGGCTATCGTCCACTCTTTTCCTTTCAGGGCGGTAACGGCGGAAATCAGCACATAGGGGTCATGCTCGATGTCGTCCAGATCAAAATGGTACTCATCGTAGTCGTGGGTGCTTTCGTAGGTGTCGAGATACTGCTGCAATTCCGCTTCCATGGCGCAATATTGCGCCTCTGCCGCCAGCATATCCGCGTCCTCACTGGGGTAGGTGGACACGTTGACGCCGGTTGCCCCGCCCTGAATCAGCAGGGAGCAGGAGGACACGGTGCAGAGGATAAGGACGATTATTGCCGCGATGCCGCCCACGATAAGAAAGCCCTTTTTGTGACGGGCGATGAACTCGCCGGCTTTCTTTGTGTTCTCCGCGGCTTTCCGCGCCGCCTTTGCCGTGGCTTCGGAGGCTCTGACCGTATTCCCGGCGCTTTTTCCGGCTTTGGCGGCGGCGTACTCCCGCTTGATGGCCTGCTTCTGCTGCCAGCGGGAGTAGGGATTGCTGGAAAACTGCGGGTCATGGTGCTGTGCCGTTTTGTCCAGCGCACGGAGGTTGGCGCGGTCTGCCTTGGCCTCGGCCCGGTCCGCGCGGCGGTAGGGCTTCTCCTTGTGGGAGCGGTGGGCGTGCTGGGCAAGTCGCACGGCGCGCTCCGCCGTCTGCTCCACGCCGTGGGCGCTCTCCACACCCACATTGTCCTGCTCATGCTCCCGAATCTCCCTGTGGACGGCGGACAGTGCCGCCGCACCGGGCGCGTCCCGCAGGGCGTGGGTGAGCTTGGAGGGCGGTCGCTTCTTGTCCACCTCCTCAAAGGAAAGGCGCGTTGTGACCGTGCCGGTTTTCGGGTCAACGACGCGCTGCTTTTTCTTTACGGTTTTCTTGGGTATCTTCGCCTCGGCCTTTTCCAGCTTCTTCATGCGCTTGTCCGCTTTTCGGATGGCCTTTTTCAGTTCCGGCGCTGCCAGCTCCTCGTCGGTAAACAGCAGCCGGGGCGAGCGTTTGCTCATGGGGTTTCACCTCCGTTCGGGGCATACGGTACGCCGAGAAAGTCCAGCACCTTACCGCAGCCCAATTTATGGATACAGAAATCGTATTGCTTCGGATGTGTCAGCGCCATGCGCTGAAAGCGGTTCGGCTCCTTTTCCAGATGAACACCGAACATACAGAACATACAGCCGGTGCGCTTCGCGCCGGTGGTGGTCAGCCTGCCGTTTTCCTCTACGATCTCGCCGTAGACGGACGCATACGGAATACCGGTCATTCTGAGATATTCCAAAACGTCCTGCTCGGTCCAGAAGGACATGGGCTGCGAGGTGGGGTCCCGCTTATGATAGGCGTTGCATCCGATTTTGAGATAGACGCTCTGGCGGCGTGCGCTCTCGCAGGCCATGGTCGCAATGATCTGCTTTCTACCGGTTTCCCGGTTATATCTGTGCAGGGGCCGCTCCTTCATCACGGCGCAGCAGGCGTCGGAAACGAAAAACGGCGCATCCAGCAGGATACGCCATTTCATGTATCGTTCATTGTATTTTGAGGGCGTACCGTCACGGTTTAATCCGTTCAGATGGCGCAGCGCCCACGGGCTGCCCCGCTTTGCATAGCGAACGCGCCGTGCCACGTCCTTGGAAACGACGGGATAGCCGTATTCCGATATGACCTTGGAAAAGGGCATCTCCGGGCGCAGCCACGTTACATTGGGTACGGTTTTCACAAACTCCCGTATCTCCGGGTATTCCAGCCCCGTGTCCACAAATACGGCGGGAATGTCGGGGAACGCCCGCCGCGCAAGATCCAGCAGCACGGTGCTGTCCTTGCCGCCCGAAAAGGAAACGGCGACCTTGCCGCCGTAGTGGTGATACCATTCAATGATCTTCGCCTGCGTCACGCGAATTTTCCGCTCCAGCGGCCACGCCTGCATGACGCTCAAATCCTGCCGGGTGTAGGCGTTCATACCGCAACACCTCCGATCCGTTTCTCTGCCAGCGTACAGTATTCCGGGTTCAGCTCAATGCCGATGTAGTGCCGTCCGAGCTGCCTTGCCACCGCCGCCGTGGTGCCGGAGCCGAGGAAGGGGTCGAGCACGACGCCCTCCGGCGGGCAGCCTGCCAGCAGGCAGGTTTCCGCCAGCTTTGGCGGGAAAGCGGCGAAATGCCTGCCCCGGTACGGCACGGTGTTGATTTGCCACACGTCCCGCTTGTTGCGAAGCTGCGGGATGTCCTCATCGGCGTACCCGTTCGGGCGGTGGTCGTTGAGGTGTTGGTGCTTCTGACCGGGAATATCCGCGGAATATTTGTTGCCTGCACCAAATCCGCGCTTCATCCGCGCAGGAGTGGAGGCCGCAACCGGCTCCGCGATGGCGGCGGCATCATAGTAATAGCGGCGGGACTTGGACAGTAGGAAAATATGCTCATAGCAGCGGCTTGGCCTGTCCTTGGTGCTTTCCGGCATGGGATTCGCTTTCATCCAGATGATGTCCGAGCGCAGATACCAGCCGTCTGCGCGCAGCGCGAACGCCAGCAGCCACGGGATGCCGATCATGTCCTTTGCCTTGCAGCCCTCCACCTTGCCGTTGAGGGCGACCGCCTGACCGGTCCTGCCGTTGGGGTACTTGGGGTCGAGGCTATCCCCCTGATTGCCCTTTCCGGCATAGGTGTCCGCGATGTTGAGCCAGAGTGTTCCATCCGGCGTGAGAACGCGCCTGACCTCCCGGAAAATGGAAGTCAGGCGCTCCACATACAGCGCCGGGGTTTCCTCCCGCCCGATCTGCCCATCTACGCCGTAATCCCGCAGGGCGTAGTATGGCGGCGAGGTGATGCAGCAGTTTACGGAGCTGTCCGGCAGGGTTTTCAGCACGGCCAGGGCGTCGCCGCAGTAGATGCGGTCAGCCTGCATAGTCGAACTCATCCCTTAGAAGCGAGGTAAGCCCCTCGACAGCCGTGAGGATGTCCCTGCACACGCCGGTCAGCTCGGATATGGCCGGTTCTCCGTCATACTCAAATACGTCGGCGTCCTCATTGTCCTCGTCCGCCTCACGCTCTGCGGCGTATTCGCGCTCGATGCGCTCGGCATACTCGCAGCAGCGTTCGCCGGGGCAGCAGGGATTGTCCGCAGGAACGTAACCGGCGTATTCCGGCTCAATCAGGTCGTTTTCGATGAGGTCGGACAGGTCCGCAAGGTCACGGGACTTGAGGTAATTGAGCGCCCTGCCCCAAGAACTGAACATCTCCTCGCAGCGCTCGTCAAAGTCGAGGGTGGATCTGCGTACAAGGTCCAGATAGCTGTCCTTCTCGGCTCCGTTTTTGATGTAGTGCATGAGGATGGTCGCCATCCACAGCAGCTCCAGCTTTTCCTCGATGTGGCGCAGATAGTCCTCGCCGTGGATCAGGTACAGATTTTCTTTTTCCATTGTGATGCTCTCCTTTACATTATTTATAGTAGAATCAGGTCAGGCGATCTCGTCCAGCATGGAGAGGAACAGGGTCTTGCCCTTGGGCGTGACAAGGGTATATACCCCCTGATGCCCGTTGACGGCGATATAGTCCTTTACGAAGAACAGGCCGTCGCTGGCGGGCTTGGCATAGGGCAGCAGCGTACCGGAGGGCGCGCGGTAGAGATAGCGCTTGCGGATGAGGAACGCGGTGAACATTTTCTCCGGCACCTTCAGCTCCTTTGCGGTGGCGCGGAGATTGGTGCAGCACTCCGGGTGGATGAACGCATCGTAGAAGTCCGCCTTGGGCTTTGCCAGCCGCAGCTCCTGCTGAAGCAGCTCGTTCTTCCGCTGTTCCTCCAGCATCCGCTGCGCCATGAGCAGCACCAGCTCCGGGTTTTCCAGCACCTGCTCCAACACGGATTTCGTCATGTACGCGCCGTGCTTGCGGATGGCAGGAATGACCTCATGGGTGATCCAGCGCTTGAACGCCTTTGCCTCCGGCTTGCGGG
>ERZ791837.2285-NODE-2285-length-10884-cov-6.540585_pt1 | contig 10884 bp, 5 predicted proteins | sample MGYA00510292_ERZ791837 | MGnify/ENA primary metagenome ERZ791837 (study PRJEB30046, sample SAMN00715259) | human gut metagenome | study: EMG produced TPA metagenomics assembly of the A metagenome-wide association study of gut microbiota in type 2...
CAAAGCCGGTGAGGGCACGCTGGATGCCGTCGCTCAGGGACTTTTTCAAAAAGAATACACAGCCTGCCCCAAGACTTGTGCCCAGAAAGGGGATCAGGATCCCCCAGAATGCGTCTTGTATCATGTCGAACCTCCTTGTGGTTAAACATAGCTAACTACATAAAAAGTATACTGCGCTCCGACAAAAAGGTCAAGGGCAATCCCGCATAATTCTAAGTGCCGCAGCCGCCGGAACGGTGCTTAAGCCGTCAGGCGGGAATTGTGCGGTGTTGCCCAAGGGCTTTGCGGCACCTTCTGCCAAAAAATTAACCTCCATAAACATTCCCACTTTTTCTTGACAAGGCTCTGCAGGTGTGCTATTTTAGGTTTCGTCAATTAGCTCAGTCTAACCATCTGAGGGGCCTCGCCCCGCAGGTTTTTCTTTGCACGAAATGTTAGACCGAGCTAACCATGTATTTTCAAACCAGAGCTAGAGGTGTGTTACAATGAGATTGAAAAAAGTATTTGTAGGTGCCCTTGCGGCCGCTATGCTGGTGTGCGCTGTGGCAGTCCCGGCCTTCGCTGCAGAAGATGTGGAGCAGGAGAACGGCCTGACCTCCAGCTATGTCCAGATGAACATCCCCTACGCCGACTTCTACAAGGCTGCCGGTGTGGACAACGCATCTGAGATCGACGCTGTGACCAGTGCCACCAAGAACAAGACCCGTGCAGGCAACCTTGCCGCCGGTTCTTACCACGTCAATGCGGACGGCACCGACATCACCGGCGTTTCCTTCCCGGTCAAGGTGCTGACCCCGTGGGCGCTGAAGAATGCAAAGCAGGTCACCGATGCCGACAGCTACGACATTACCGTTACCCTGAAGGGCAAGGAATCCACCACCACCTACACTGGCGCAGATGCTTTGTTTGAGAACGAGAGCTACGCTTACTACAAGCTCAGCGAGACCCCTGCCTACTACATCACCGCATGGTATAACCTGCTGAACGGCAAGTGGGAGTTTGGCAAGGTCCACGCCACCGAGACCACCGTAGAGGGCACCACTGTGGAGTTGAATACCAACGGTCACCACACCACCTACGAGATGAAGATCTCCGGTTTTGATCTGGACTACAAGGCCAACAAGGTCTACGGCGTAGTGCTGACCACCGCCGATGGCAGTGAGTACGGCCTGCATCATGTGACCAACATCTGGCATGGTACCAAGCTGGGCTTCAATGCCGATGATCCTTACTTTGCATCCATCATCGGTAAGACTGTTACTCAGATCACCTTCTACACCGCCGACGGCGTGTATGTCCTGCCGGTCAGCGTGGCGCTGTGAGGCTGCGGAAAACTACCTGATCCGGCAAAATACAGTAACAAAACGGCAAGGTCGCTTGAAGCAGGCGGCCTTGCTTTTCCGTGTCAGGAGAAGATGGAATGAACAAAAAACGATGCAAAGCGCTGCTGCCGTGCTTTTTGCCCTGCCCCGCACTGTGCCGGTGCTGGCTGCTGTGCCGGAAAGACTGACAACGGTGGTGGAGCAGCCGGTGGAAGCCCAGAGCTGGGAAGTGGATGCCGTTTCCGGCGCTCCCCTCACGGCAGAAGGTCAAATATCTGTCGGTGGGATAGGACATTGTGCAAGAGCCTGTGGCTGCCGGTACTGGCGAAGGCGCTGCTCTTCTTCCTGCTGGGCTGCTGGCTGGGTTTCTGCCGGTTTATCTGAACCAAAAAGGAGGCCGCCGCACGGTATTTGTGCAGCAGCCTCCTTTTTGGCTGGGATGATTTGTCATTTTTACAGGGAATGCTTCTGCTCCAACAGGTCTGTCATGCTGTGCAGACTGATGCCAAGGGTGGAAAGGTTATGCAGCATGGCGCTGGTAGCCGGGGGCAGAATGCCCAGTGCGCCCAGAAGGATGAGCGCTGAGTTGAAGCTGAGCACAAAGCGGTAATTGCTGCCCACCCGCTTTTGCAGGGCGTTGGCAATGGCTTTTAAGGTCACCAGCTCTTCCAGACTGTCCGCGCGAATGGTCACATCGGCGATCTCCCGGGCGATGGCAGCACCGGAATGGATGGCGATCCCGATATCTGCCGCCGACAAGGCAGGCGAATCATTGATGCCGTCGCCGATCATCACCACCGTATGTCCCTCGGCCTTAGCATTGCGCACAAAGGCGGCTTTATCCTCCGGCAGCACCTCCGCAAAGCAGCGGTCTACCCCCACCTGCGCCGCAATGGCACGGGCGGTGCGGTCGCTGTCGCCGGTCATCATGACGGTCTGGGTGATGCCCAGTTTCCGGAGCTTATGCAGCACCTGTGCCGCCTCCGGGCGCAGGGGGTCTGCGATGCAGATGACCCCCGCCAGTACCCCGGACGCTGCCAGATACAGGTGGGAATACTGCGGGTCCAGCGCATCGAACTTTGCCTGTTCCTCTGCCGGGATGGTGCAGCCCTCATCTTCAAAAATGAAGTGGGCGCTGCCAATGACCACCCGCGTGCCGCCTACCCGGCTGGCAATGCCGTGCGCCACGATGTATTCCACCTCGGAGTGCATCTCTTCGTGAGAGATCCCCTGCTCCTTGGCGGCACGGACCACGGCGTTTGCCATGGAATGGGGGAAATGTTCTTCCAGACAGGCGGCAAGCTGCAATACTTCCTGCTCCCCGCAGCCGGAGAAGGGCACTACCTGCACCACCTGCGGGGTGGCGCGGGTGAGGGTACCGGTCTTATCAAACACGATGGTGTCCGCCTGCGCCAGCGCTTCCAGATACTTGCCGCCCTTTACGGTGATGTGGTATTCCCCGCACTCCCGCATGGCAGAGAGCACCGCAAGCGGCATGGAGAGTTTCAATGCACAGGAAAAGTCCACCATCAGGATGGAGATGGCGCGGGTGACGTTGCGGGTAAAGGCATAGGTGGCCACCGTACCGGCAAGGCACCACGGCACCAAGCGGTCAGCCAGCTGCAAGGCCCGGTTCTCGGTGCCGGACTTGAGCTTTTCCGATTCCTCGATCATGGCCACGATCTTATCGTAGCGGTTGGCACCGCCTTCGGCCTTGGCCACAAGGACGCATTCGCCCTCTTCCACCACCGTTCCGGCGTAGACGGTGGCCCCGGCGGCTTTCCGCACCGGCATGGATTCTCCGGTGAGGGCAGCTTGGTTCACCATAGCTTCGCCTTCCAGCACCATGCCGTCCAGCGGGATCATGTTGCCGGAGCGCACCACCACTTCGTCCCCGGCGTGAACGCGGGTCAACGGCACCAGCACCTCGCCCTGCGGGGTGCGCACCCAGACCTTATCCACGTTCAGCGCCATGCTGCGGGCAAGGTCGTCCAAGCTCTTTTTCCGCGTCCACTCCTCCAGCAGGCTGCCCACCGTCAGCAGGAACATCACCGAGCCTGCCGTGCTGTAATCGCCCCGCAGGAGGGAGGCGGTGATGCTGAGCGCATCCAGCACCTCTACTTCCAGCTTGCGGTGCAGCAGACAGCGGACGCCCTTCCAGATAAAGGCGATGGAGCGCCACACCGTGTATGCTGCCGCGATGGGCGCAGGCAGGAACACTTTGCGGAACGCCCTGCCTGCCACAAGGCTGACCATCTTTTCCTGATATTCCTGATTGATCTTCCGGCTGTCGTGGGAGGTGACCAGCACCTCTAACTCTTCGTTGTCAAAGCGGTAGGCGGCCAGCAGGGCGGCGGCATCCTTCCGGCTGCCCCGGTAGGTCAGCACCACATCTCCGGTGCGCTCGTAGACGGTTGCTTTTTGAATGTTGTCCTGCCCGTTCAGGTAGGCTTCCAGCACATCTGCCCGGTGCAGGGTCATGCGCACGGCGCAGACGTGCACCCGCATCCGTCCCTTTCCTTCATATAAGATCGTACATTTCATTGCTTTTCTTACCCCTCTGCGTAAAAAAGAGCCGCCTAAAGCGGCGGCTCTGCTGCGCTATATCACTGTGCGGTCTGCTCTGCGGGCTGCTCTTCAGCCGTATCCTCAATGACCTCCTGTGCAGCCTCGGCGGCGCGGCTCTCGTTGATGGCCTTTGCATCGGCAAGGATGTCTCCTGCCTCTTCCTGCACCTTGTTCACGGTCTGCATGGTGCAGTCCTTCATCCGCAGCACCGCAGCAGTGGTCTGGGTGTAGATCTTTTTGGCGTCCTTGCTGGACAGCACCTTGAAGCCGGCAGAGCCGAACACTACACCGCCCAAAAACAGCGCAAGCTTTTTTGTATCAAACATATTTATTCCTCGTTTCTGTGTTTCCTGTTTAAGCGCCCATGCCCTTGAGCGAGGGCAGGCTCTTTATCTTTGTATTATAGCACGCTTTCAGGGTTTTTCAATATTTTCCAACGATGTTAGGACGCATTAACATTGTTAGCAGCAGTTTGATATGGAGGATCATTTTGGTCATGCTCCCTTGCAGAAATTAGCAGACCGCGGTCTGTAAAGGCAGCAGAATGATTGTGAACTGCAGTCTACTGGTCGTTTTTATGTGCGACAGCTTTCTGTCCGCATCAAAGGTATTTCCGCAGAGTCGGCACAAGAACATTCATATTGATCGGCTTTGCGATATGATCGTTCATTCCGGCATCCAGTGCCACCTGTCTATCTTCGGTAAAGGCATTTGCCGTCATGGCGATGATGGGGATATTCGCTTTTTGGGGGTCGTCCAGCCTACGTATTTTTCTTGCCGCATCATAGCCGTTCATCACCGGCATCTGGATGTCCATAAGGATCAACTGATACGTTCCGTTCGCAGCTTTTTCCAGCATATCCACACATTCCACACCATCTTTTGCGCGGTCTACCGTACAGCCTTCTTCCTGCAGCAGCTCGGTGGCGATCTCCGCATTGAGGTCGTTGTCCTCGGTCAGCAGGATCCTTGTACCGCGCAGGCACTTTTGGTCCGAAGGGTTTGTTTCTCGTTTCGCCTGTGTTTCATCCTCGGACGCAATGCGGCAGGGAATGGTCACAGTAAACGTGGAGCCAACACCGATCTTGCTCTCCACTGCCACGGTGCCGCCCATCAGCCCGACCAGCTTTTTCACAATGCCCATCCCGATGCCGCTGCCCTCCACCTTACTGACGGTGGATGTACGTTCCCGTTCAAACGGTTCAAAAATGTGCTTCTGGAACTCCTGCGACATCCCGATGCCGTTATCGGCAACCGTGATCACCGTATCGCACCAGCCCTCTTTTTCGCCGGACTTCTGCGTAACATCGCAGCGGATCGTGCCGCCGGCTCCCGTGTATTTGACTGCATTGCTGACAAGGTTCGTACAGACCTCGGTCAGGTGCGGAATATCCACATAGACATACGGATACTGCAGATGTGCTGTCACCATAAGCGTCTGCCCCTTGCTGTCTGCCTGATTCCGGAACATGGCAACGCAATTACGGAAATCCTTATCGACATCCGAAACAGAATACTCCATTTCCGTCTTATCGTTCTCGATTCGGGCAAGATCCAGAACATTGTTCAGCAGCATCAGCAGGTTCTGTCCGCACACCTGAATGTTCTCCATGTAATTCTTCAGCTTTGCAGGGTCGTCCGAATGCCGGGAGGCAAGGTCTGCGTAACCGATAATGGCGTTCATGGGCGTGCGGATATCATGCGACATATTGAACAGGAAGGTGGATTTGGCGCGGTTCGCGCTCTCGGCGTTTTCCACGGCAATCTGCAATTTTGCATTCAGCTCCTGCGTATCGTTTGCAGCTTTCCTTGCAGCAGCTTCGGCTTTATACGCCTTCCGCAGCAGCTTCAGGATCGTGAGCAGAATGGCTGCAACCGCAATGCTGCTGACCAGCAGAACCATAAAGAAGTTATCCTTTATAAAATCGCTCAGGGTAACCTTCCGCGCGGAGCTCTTATGCATCGCCAGAGAGCTGGTAAGCATATTGGCTGGCATTGCCTTGATCGTTTTGTTCAGGATGGACAGCAGGCTGCGGTTTCCGCTCTTGACCGCAAAGCAGGAATTGGCAGGGTTGGGCAGCGGAACGCTGTAAAACCCATGATTTTTGCTGTATTTCTCCTCGCTGCTGACCCCTGTGACAAAACAGTCTGCCTGTCCGTCCTTGACCAGTTTTATCGCATCCTCCTGTGTATCGCAGTCCACGATTTCCCACTGCGGATAATAAAACGCAATGTACCTTGTTAGGGAAATCTTGTTTTGGGGAACGGCAACGCGGTTCACTTGGTTTTCGATAAAGAGCTGTTTGTTCGTGACCACCATCATATTGGCGGTCCAAGTTGTGTTGGTTCTGGCAAGGCGATATTCTTCAGCCAGATTGGGACTCTGGTCGAAATGGAAGATCATGTCGATCTCGCCTGATTTCAGCGCATTGAGTTCCGCCTCTTTGTCGTCATAACCGACCAACTGGAATTCCAGCTCCTGATTTCCCAGACAATCTGCGGCAAACTGAATATAGTCCGTTATTGTCCCGGTAATCTCCCCGGTGGCAGGGTCATAGGTGCTGACGCCGCGATCACTCGTCAGAAAGCCCATCCGGATCGCACCGTGCTCTTTGAGCCACGCCTTTTCCTCTCCCGTAAGGATGGGCTTATAATCCAGCGAGAAATACTTTTTACACAGATCCGCCGTATAAAAAGGAGCCTCTTCGTCCAACGCGTGCATCGCATTGTCCAGTTCTTCCTTGAGATCCGGACGGTCTTTGTTGAGCACATAGTAGATGCTGGATTTTCCCACGCGGGTTATGGTCGAGATGCCAAGCTCTGCCCAGTAGGATTCTTCCAGCGAAACAAAGCAGTCGATCTCGTGATTTGCCAGCTTTTGCTTCACATCCTCGTTGTTGGAGATGTTGACGTGCTGCGTTTTTATGCCGTGTTTTTCCTCCCATTCGGTCAGCATCACTTCCGGCTCCGTTCCCATCACAACGCCGATCTTTTTGCCGTCCAGTATTTTGAAGTCAGAGGCGGAGATATCTGCGCGCGAAAGGTCGGCGTAGAGGTAATATTTTTCCTCCCCCATCGGTTCGTCCGAAAACAGCATCTCCTCAGCGCGATCCTCCGTATAAGAAATACCGCCCATGATGTCGATTTCGCCGTTTTCAAGTTTTTCAAAGCAGTCTGACCAGTCGCAGGTCACATATTCGAACTGCCAGCCCGTATAGCCGGATAGTGTTTCCAGCAACTCGTAGCCGTAGCCCTTTCTTGCGCCCTTCTCGTTGCAATAGTTGAAGGTGTCCTCAAACGAACCAACGCGGACGACCTTTACAGGGGCGGTTTCTGCGGCAGCCTTCACAGGGAGCACGACTGACAGCAACAGCAGCAGGCACAGCAGCGCACAGACGCTTTTCCGCATCAGCGTCTGCATGGTTTCGCTCGTTCCAAAGTTTTTCATTTTTCCCAATCTTTCTCCGCCCCAGACGGCTGCAGTTTGAGTTCATTTCCGTACCGCCGATTTTAGATTTAATGCCGTTGATCCGCACATCGGTCCGGTCGATGGTATACACGATTTTGGGAATGATGTCTTTTCGTCATTTTAACAAATTCGCTCTTTTATCGTACATACTTTAAAATCGTTTTTATAACTTCATCCATCACAATCGGCTTTGACAAATGTGCGTTCATTCCTGCATCCAGTGATGCCTGAACATCTTCTGCAAATGAATTCGCTGTCATTGCTATAATGGGAATGTTTTTTCCATCCGGTCTGTCATTCATTGCCCTGATGGCTTTTGTCGCTTCATAACCATTCATTTCAGGCATCATGACATCCATCAGGATCACATCAAATGTGCCTTTCGGATGATTTCTGAAAACCTCAACAGCATTCTTTCCATCCACAGCTCTTTCTACATTCATCCCGAACTCTTCCAACTGCACGGCAGCAATCTCTGCATTTAGTTCATTATCCTCTGCAAGAAGGACATTCACACCTGTAAGATCTACCTTTTCAGAAAAACCTGTGTCTGACTTATTACATTCCTTATCTGTAATTTCCAAAGGAATATCCACAGTAAATGTGGTTCCCTCATGCTTTTTACTCTGCACGGAAATGGTTCCACCCATCATATCTACATACTTCTTTACGATAGCCATCCCCAGTCCAACTCCGTGGTACTGCGTTCTCACATCGGAATCTTCCTGTGCAAATTCCTCAAAAACCTCTTTTGTAAATTCCTCACTCATGCCAATACCAGTATCCGAAATGCGGTAACGCATATTTATGGATCCATCCCCGCCCTTTTCCTGACACCGGGCTTCAAATGTAATCGTCCCTCCATCCGGAGTGAATTTTACGGCATTGCTCAGAATATTGACCAGCACATCGCGCAGGCGTGCAGGATCCGCAAGTACATTTGGAATCTTTGCATCTTCACACTGAATCTTAAAGTTGATATCCCTGTTCGTAAGAAAGCCTTTTATAATATCCAATGCAGAATCGGTAATGTTTTTCACATCCGCCGGTACCGGATTGTATTTCACTTTTCCACTTTCGATGTGGGTCAGATCCAATACATCATTGATCAGCGACAGTAAATACTCTGAGCTTTCGTCAATCTTTTCCAGACAATTTTTCACTTCGTCTGACGGATTGTTTTTCATTGCAATACCGGTAAATCCTATGATTGCATTCATCGGTGTCCTCATATCATGGGACATATGTGACAAAAATGCTGTTTTTGCCTTGTTTGCAGCCTGTGCATGCTCTGCCAGTTCCGCCATTTCCACAGCTTTCTCCTGGGCCGCCCTCTGAGCTTTTTTTCTTGCACTGAGACGCACCATTGTCACGGCTATCGTAGTCAGCAGCCATCCAAAAATAAGAAGAACCCAAACAGTAACAACAGGATGCAGACGGATCCAGTCAACAAATGTCAGCTCTGTTGCTTTGTATGTGGTATACTGTGCTGCAAGATCTTCAACAAGATTTTGGGGCATGGCATACATTGCTTTCGTCAGAATACCAGCCAGCGCATGGTTCTCAGTTGATGAAATTACCATGCGGTAGGTGAATGTAGGCTGTTCCAGCAGAGTATATGTCATGGTGCCCGTAGTGTCACTGTTCACAAACGCCTGTGCCATGTAATAGTAGACGAAGGCAGCATCTGCTTTACCCTTACGGACAGCTTCCATCATTTCCTGTCGGGTACTGCACATCAGTTTTTCTGCACCGGGTGCCATTGCATCTTCAATTGAATTTGATGCTGTCTGGTCAACAGTAGTAACAACATTAATTTTTCCATCAAAGTCACGCCGTGTCACCCTTGCCAGCTGCATCGTAATGAAAGGTGCAGTAATCCCCCATTTTTTCGTCTCAGCATAGTTATCTGTTTCCAGGCGCGCATCGATGCTCATATCTGTGGTTTCCTTATTTTTCTGATAAGCAATATACTCATCTCTGGTGGCAGGTGTAAGAAACTCATAGGAAATCCCGGCATAGTCTGCAATTTTCCGGAAGTAATCCGGGATAATCCCCTTCATCTCACCATTTTCAGCATAAGAATATGGATAACGCGTCGGATCGCACAGAATATGAAGCGGGTTGTCCTTGGAATACTGTGAAATTATACTTTTTTCTTTCTCCGTATATTCCAGATTCTTAGTATCTATGCTTTCATAATTTTTATTATAAAGTGTCGTTTTCCAGTCACCCTCAACTGCATTCATCTGGTCGATTGCATAATTGATCTCATTCAGCAATTCTGTATTACCTTTTTTAACAATGACATAGAAATCGCTGCTGTCAAATTTATCCACGATACGCTCATTGTTTGTTTTTCTCATAGAAGTGGCAGCAATCGCATCAACATTTCCGCTCTGAAGAGCTTCTTCCATCTCTGCTGTCGTATCGAAATAAAATGGATCATATGTAAATCCTTTATAGCCCGCAAAATCCGCAAACTCTTTATCTCGTGAGCTTCCGTTCAAAAGTGCCACACGCATACCGTTGTAAGTACTGTAATTGCCATCCACAATCGTGCTGTTGTCACTGCGGACGGTCAGAATCCCATTATTGGTTCCGATCGGACGTGAAAAATCAAACTTTTCTTCTCTTTCCGGTGTTTTGCGGGGAGATGTTACCAGATCAATCTCGCCATCTTCAAGCATCTGCTGCATATCATCCCAGCTCTGATCATATCCGACATATTCGTAATCCACATCCCAATAACGGGCCATCAGCCGAAGAAAATCATAGCCATACCCACTGCGGTTGCCTTCTTCATCCATCACATGATAACCATCCATGGCAAAGAAACCGACTTTGACAGTTTCATGCTGCGAACTGTCCTCGGCTGCATATGCAGTCAGGGGAGAAAATATCATACACACGCATATAAAAACCAGTAACGCTGCCACATATTTCTTTGCGCTCAAAATCATATGAAATCTCCTGTCTGTCAAATAGATTTCTCCAGTATAAGTATATCCTTTTCGTCTCAAAATGCAATGTTTTCTTAATATCCACATTTTTGTCCTACATAGGAGGTTTTATGAACGAGAACGACCGTACCACCTTACCCAAGCGCAGAAAAGAGGTAGACGCCCTGCTGGACCCGTATCTGGTCTGATGGCAGAGCGGGCTGCTGTATTTTGAACTGAGCCGTAAAAGCAGATAACAGACAAACGCCTCCCCGTGTAGAGCAGAAGAACTACACCGGGAGGCGTTGCTATATCCAGAAAATCGGGTACATATCATTTTCAAAATCGAGCGGCTGTATGTCAGGTATTCAATTCCATGGATTTACCCCTGCGATTGACCGGATAAAATCGTTGGCATTGTGGTCAAAATTGTGGTCAAAACCAAATGAGGTCAGCCCACAAACAAAAAAATCCAACGATTTCTAACGTGAAATCGTTGGATTTATGGTCCGAGTGGCGAGAATCGAACTCACGGCCTCTTGAACCCCATTCAAGCGCGCTACCAAAACTGCGCTACACCCGG
>ERZ791837.2288-NODE-2288-length-10877-cov-3.141656_pt1 | contig 10877 bp, 6 predicted proteins | sample MGYA00510292_ERZ791837 | MGnify/ENA primary metagenome ERZ791837 (study PRJEB30046, sample SAMN00715259) | human gut metagenome | study: EMG produced TPA metagenomics assembly of the A metagenome-wide association study of gut microbiota in type 2...
GCCCTTATCATCTGTAACACCGGCAATTACAGCTATAACAGGCTCCTCCATACACTTAACATTATCACCCATCTTACGAAGCATCTGAGATGTTACGCCTGTCATCATTGCGGAAACAAGCTTTACATTACCAACAATTTTTGCATTGTCAAAAATCGCACTCATCTTCATATCAGATATCTTCTGATTAAGTTTCTCGATCTGCTTATCTTTATCACGAAGTTCATTTGACATAGCTGCACACTTTTCAGCCAGATCAGCTATATTACTAAGTTTAAGTGCTTTTGCAGCTACGTTCATACTGTTCTTATAAGAGGAAAGAAGTTTCAGAACACCTGTACCTGTTACAGCTTCAATACGGCGAACTCCTGATGCAACAGAACTTTCTGATACAATTCTGAACAGTCCGATATTAGATGTATTTGCAACATGGGTACCGCCGCAGAATTCAACAGAAAAATCCCCTGCTGAAACTACACGTACAACATCACCATATTTCTCTCCGAAGAGTGCCATAGCACCAAGTTTTTTTGCTTCTTCAATCGGCATCTCTTTCATTGTTACAGGAATAGCTGAAAGAATTTTTTCATTTACGATATTCTCAACAGCTTCCAGCTCCTCAGGCGTAAGTGCTGCAAAATGTGAGAAGTCAAAACGGCACTCAGATGCATTTACAAGCTGACCTGCCTGATGAACATGGTCACCCAGTACCTCACGAAGAGCAGCCTGTAAGATATGAGCTACTGTATGATTACGCATTATAGACATTCTCTTTTCAGAATCAATGTCAGCAGAAACAGTATCCCCTACTCTCAGCTCGCCTTCTTCCATAGTACCGATATGAAGATAATGACCATCCTCATTCTTATTTGTAGTCTGTACGCCAAAGCTGCTGCTCGGTGTGGAAATCACACCTGTATCTCCTACCTGACCGCCGCTTTCAGCATAAAAAGGAGTCTTTTCAAGCACAATAACACCCTGTTCACCCTCACTGAGAACATCCACAGATTCCTGTCCCTTGAAAATAGCAATGATCTTTGTTTCAGCAGTGAAATCTGTGTAACCTGTGAATACTGTTGCAGGAGCCTCAAGCTTTACGCTGTTGTCAGCCCATGAAGAGCCTGCCTTTGCAAGATGATCTTCTCTTGCCTTCTGACGCTGCTCTTTTACAAGTTCATCATACCTTGTTCTATCAATTTCAAAACCACGCTCAGCTGCAATTTCAAGAGTAAGATCTATCGGGAAGCCATAGGTATCAGAAAGCTTAAATGCGTCCTCACCTGTTACTATCTTTTCTACCTTTGATTCAAGATTGTCCAGAACAGCTGTAAGCAGTGCAAAACCATTATCAATAGTTTTAGCAAATGACTCTTCTTCGTTCTTTATAACCTTACAGATATAATTCTTCTTTTCTTCAAGCTCAGGATAAGCATTCTTATTCTCAGCGATAACAGTTTCGCATACCTTATAGAGGAATGCATCTCTTACGCCAAGCATTCTGCCAAAACGTGCTGCACGGCGGAGTAGTCTTCTCAAAACATAGCCTCTTCCTTCATTTGAAGGCATAACGCCGTCTCCTACCATGAATGTTGTACTTCTGATGTGATCAGTGATAACTCTCAGAGCTACGTCTGTCTTTTCATCAGTGTGATATTTTACATTTGCAATATTGCAAACGTGTTTCATAATGTTTTGAACAGTGTCAACCTCAAACAAATTATCAACACCCTGCATTACGCAGGCAAGACGTTCAAGACCCATACCTGTATCTATATTCTTATGCTCCATTTCAGTATAATGACCGTTTCCATCGCTGTCAAACTGACTGAATACAAGATTCCATACTTCTACATAACGATCACAGTCACAGCCTACTGCACAATCCGGCTTACCACAACCCTTTTCAGGACCTCTGTCAAAGTAAATCTCAGAACAAGGACCACATGGACCTGAACCGTGCTCCCAGAAATTATCCTCTCTGCCGAGACGAACCATATGGGACGGATCTACACCAATAGTCTTTGTCCACATATCGTATGCTTCTTCATCTGCATCATCGCCGTCCTGGAATACGGAAATATAAAGAAGATCAGCTGGTATTTCAAGTTCGCCTGTAAGAAATTCCCATGCCCATGTGATAGCTTCTTTCTTGAAATAATCACCGAATGAAAAGTTACCGAGCATTTCAAAATATGTGCCGTGACGTGATGTCTGACCTACACGCTCAATATCAGGTGTACGAATGCACTTCTGACAAGTAGTCACTCTTACATTAGGAGGAACAGCCTGTCCAAGAAAATACTTCTTAAGCGGTGCCATACCGGAGTTTATGAGCAAAAGGCTCTTATCTCCCTGAGGTACAAGTGACGCACTTGCCATACGTATATGATTCTTGCTTTCAAAAAATGAAAGGTACTTTTCTCTTAAATCATTTAATCCTTGCCACTGCATTATTATATTACTCCTTTTAATATTATACTTTTCTAAAAAAGCACAAAAAAGCCTACGCCGCCATAATGGGACGAAGGCTTTCGTGTTACCACCCAAATTTGAAAACGAAGCTTTCGTTTTCCTCATTGCCTTTAACGCAGAGCTTACGTCCAGATTTCTCTGAATGACTCCCGGGGAGCACCTGCACTTTCGACGAATGCTTTCACCAGCCGCATTCTCTCTAAAGACGTTTTATGCAGTCATTCCGTTCAGCGTCTATATAAATATGCTTAAAGTATACCAAATTTCCTGATAAATGTCAACCTTTTCTTATTTATTTCTGCTTTCAAGCAGCGCCTTTATCTTCTGGTTAGGGTCAATTACATTACCAATAGAAGCATCGTGGTTAAGTGCGGAAATAAAGTAGGAAATGTACTTTGAGCAGTCAACCTCATGGAACCACTCCCTTTTCAGCAGCTCATCAGAGCGATATGTCAGATTAGTGCCAAATACAGCATCAACACAACCATCAGCATAAGCCTTATCAAATACTTCCAAACCGTTTACAAACAGACCATATGTTGCATAGCAGAATACTCTCTTTGCATTGCGCTTTTTCAGTGCAACTGCAATATCAAGCATGGAATCACCTGAGGAAATAATGTCATCGGCAATAAATACATCCATGCCTTCTACAGAATTACCAAGATATTCATGAGCTACAATAGGATTGCGTCCATTGATTATAACAGAGTAGTCACGTCTCTTATAGAACATACCCATCGGTACGCCCAGCATTGAAGCATAGTACATATTACGATTCAAGGCACCTTCATCAGGACTGATCACCATAAACTGATCTGGTGTTGTATGAAGATCCGGGATCTCTTTGAACATTGCTTTAAGTACCTGATATGACGGAATAACGTTATCAAAGCCCATAAGCGGAACCGCATTGTGAACTCTTGGATCATGAGCATCAAATGTAATGATATTGGAAACGCCCATCTTTTCAAGTTCCTGAAGTGCACAAGCACAGTCCAGTGACTCACGATAATTTCTTCTGTGCTGTCTGCCTCCGTAAAGAATAGGCATAATAACATTGATTCTATGTGCCTTACCGCTTGCCGCCTGAATGATTCTCTTAAGATCCTGATAATGATCATCAGGAGACATAGAGTTCACCCCACCAAACATTTCATATTTACAATTATAGTTTCCTACATCTATCAGAATAAACAAGTCCTTGCCACGAACTGTAGACTTGATAAGTCCTTTACCGTCGCCGGAAGCAAATCTGGGGCATTCACATTCAATCAAAAATGTATCAACGTCATATCCGCCTCTTTTTGCCCATTCGATCAGATACTGATCTATTTTCTTTCCAAGCTCCTCTGTTCCCTCCATTGCAATAAGTCCAAGAGGGGCAACACTTGTACCCGGGTTAAAAAGAATGTCTGTTGCTGTTGATGATGTAACCATGAATTTTCTCCTTCCATCCGTGAGATACGGACTATTCAAACTTGAAATATTCTATATTACTTGCAGAACTTCTCAATATATAAATTGATATCGTTTGCAATAATCTCCTTTGCCATAGCAGCGTCCTGAATCTCATCAACAGCCGTTGCCTTGTGCTCAAGCTCCTTATAAACTTTAAAGAAGTGAACCATTTCTTCAAAGATATGATGCGGCAGCTCATCAATATTTACATAAGAATTATAGGTAGGATCGTTGCATGGAATAGCAATGATCTTATCGTCATGTCTTCCATTATCGATCATACGAATGACGCCGATAGGATAGCAGCGTACAAGTGTCATCGGAATTAATGTCTGAGAGCAGAGTACCAGAACATCCAGCGGGTCTCCGTCATCTGCATAAGTTCTTGGAATAAATCCATAATTTGCCGGATAGTGAGTAGATGTATACAGAATACGATCCATCTCAAGAATTCCTGTTTCCTTGTTCAGCTCATACTTTATCTTACTGTTTTTAGGAATTTCAATTACAGCCATGAATTCTTCTACAGTTATACGCTTCGGATTGATATCATGCCAAATGTTACTCATAGAACATCATCTCCCGTTTAAATATCATTCTGCCGTCTGCTTTTACGACATTAGATTTTACATACACTACATATTAAGTATAACATCTTTTTCTATTTTGTCAAGTGCTATTATTCTTTTTTCACAGGCGATACAAATTCCGTCTAAATTCAGTGATGGGGATTGACGTAATTATAAATATGTGGTAAAATGGTAATCATAATTATTTTACACACTGATTCAAGAAAGGATTTTTGTCTATGGAATTTTTTGAGATCATTAAAGCCCTTATCCTCGGCATTGTAGAGGGTATCACGGAATGGCTTCCTGTCAGCAGTACAGGTCATCTGATACTTGTGGACGAATTTCTACATCTTGACATGAGTGATGACTTTAAAGAAATGTTCGATGTTGTAATACAGTTAGGTGCAATACTTGCAGTTGTTGTCATATACTGGAAGCAGCTTTTCCCTATAAACATGAAAAATAATCCAAAACCGCTTTCAAAAAATGGAGTCGGTGCATATGTTCGCCGTGATATTCTCAGTATGTGGGGTAAAATTATTGTTGCCTGTGTCCCAGCGGCAGTGGTAGGTCTGCTCTTTGATGATGTATTCAATGAGCTTTTCTATAATGCTACTACTGTTGCAATTGCACTTATTGTCGTCGGTATCGCCTTTATTTTCATTGAAAAGTGGAATAAAAACCGAACAGCAAATATAAACAGTATAGATGATATGAACTATAGAATTGTACTGCTTATCGGTGTTTTCCAGCTTATTGCAGCAATATTCCCGGGTACATCCCGTTCAGGTGCTACTATCATCGGTGCACTGCTTCTTGGCGTATCAAGAACTGCTGCTGCTGAGTTTACATTCTTCTTAGCAGTTCCAGTTATGGCAGGTGCAAGTCTTTTAAAGCTTGTAAAGTACGGATTTGCATTTACCGGAACAGAAATAGCTGTACTTTCCGTTGGTATGCTTACTGCATTTATCGTTTCCATGTTCATTATACGTTTTCTCATGCAATATATACGCAAGCATGATTTTACTGTTTTTGGTTGGTACAGAATTATTTTGGGCGCAATTGTGCTTATATGCGGATTTACGGGCATTATCGGGTAAAACTAATTATAAAAAAGCCTGCCCATTAACGGCAGGCTTGAAATTTATATTAAATAAATGGAGAGTATGTATATGAAACGCTGTTTAATCGTTGTAGACTTTCAAAATGACTTTATAAATGGTTCTCTCGGTTTTGAAAAAGCCTGTACGATAATTCCTCTTATTGCAGAAAAAATAAACCATTATCACGGTAAAGGTGACGATGTAATATTTACCTATGACACACATAATGAAAACTATCTGAGCACTCAGGAAGGAAAAAATCTTCCTGTTGTACACTGCCTGAAGGGAACAGATGGTCACAAGCTTTGTACTGAAATTGACAATATAAGGCTTGAAACTGACAAATGCTTTGAAAAATGTACATTCGGTTCTGATAAGCTCTTTGACTATCTCAGAGAAACCACTTATAGCAGCATAGAGCTTTGTGGTCTTGTATCAAATATATGTGTTCTCTCAAATGCTGTTATTTGCAAAACAGCACAACCTGAAACTCCAATTTCAGTTGATATTCGCTGTACCGCAAGCTTTGATGAAGAACTTAACAAGGCTGCCTTAATGGTAATGAACGGAATCCAGATAAAACTTATTGGCAAGGAGGAATAATAAAAATGAAACGTGAAAATTTTGCAATGCTCTGTGATTTCTATGAGCTTACAATGGCAAATGGTTATTTCAAAAATGGCTGTTCCAACAGAATTGTTTACTTTGATCTGTTTTTCAGAAGTGTTCCGGACGGCGGCGGATTTGCAATTGCAGCAGGTCTAAATCAAGCTATAGAATATATAAAAGATCTGCATTTTGATGATGAGGATATTGAATTTCTACGAAACAAGAATACATTTGATGAGGAATTCTTACAGTATCTGCGCACTTTCCGATTTACTGGAGATATCTGGGCTGTACCGGAAGGTACCCCTGTTTTCCCTAATGAACCCATAATGACTATCCGTGCGCCTGCAATAGAAGCTCAGTTGATGGAAACTTATCTTCTAATTGCAATAAACCATCAATCCCTTATCGCCACTAAGGCAAATCGTATTGTACGTGCAGCTGAAGGAAGAACTGTTTTGGAGCTTGGTTCAAGACGTGCTCAGGGAGCAGACGGTGCTGTACTGGGCGCACGTGCTGCATATATAGGCGGCTGCCATGGTACGGCGTGTGTGCTCACCGATCAGCTTTACGGAGTACCGTCCGCAGGTACTATGGCACATTCATGGATTCAGTCTTTTGACAGCGAATACGAAGCATTCCGCACATTTTGTGAGCTTTATCCTGATAATGTGGTTCTTCTTGTTGACACATATAACACTCTTGAAAGTGGTATTCCCAATGCCATTCGTGCATTCAAGGAAGTTCTTCTTCCAAAAGGTATAACTAAATGTGCTGTACGTCTTGACTCAGGAGATATTGCCTATCTTTCTAAAATGGCACGAAAAATGTTTGATGAAGCAGGTCTTACAGAATGCAAAATAGTTGCATCAAACTCTCTGGATGAATACTTGATAACGGATCTTTTAAGGCAAGGTGCTAAGATAGATATTTTCGGGGTTGGTGAAAGACTCATAACTTCAAAAAGTAATCCTGTTTTCGGTGGTGTATATAAGCTTGTTGCCATACAGCACGAAGACGGCAGCATTGAACCGAAAATCAAAATAAGCGAAAACATTATAAAAATAACAAATCCGCATTTTAAAAAGATCTATAGGTTTTATGATAAAAATACAGGCAAGGCTTTGGCTGACGAACTCTGTCTGTATAATGAAGAGATTTGCGCAGAAGAATCTCATACAATTTTTGATCCTTATGCAACATGGAAAAAGAAAACTCTTACAAATTTCACTGTAAGACCTCTTCATGAAGAAATTTTCAAGAACGGTGAGCTTGTATATAATGAACCGTCACTTAATGAGATAAGACGCTACTGTTCAAAACAGGTCGAACTGCTTTGGGACGAAGTAAAACGTTTTGAAAATCCACATAATTACTATGTAGACCTTTCTCAGAAGCTCTGGGATATAAAGCAACAGCTTCTTGATAAAAAAAGAAATAATAAATAAGAAAGATGTGATAATATGCCTGAATTTGAAAAGTATATTCGTCGTGTTGAACCGTATGTTCCAGGCGATCAGCCGAACTTCTCTGATATGATAAAGCTCAACACAAACGAGAATCCATATCCGCCATCACCCAAAGTTCAGAAAGCTCTGGAAAACTGTACTCTTGAATCTTTAAGACTTTATCCTGATCCGGCTTCGCACAAGCTTAACAAGGCTATTGCCGACCGATATGGTTTGAATGAAAATCAGGTCTTTACAGGCGTTGGATCTGATGACGTTCTCGCAATGTGTTTTCTTACGTTCTTTAATTCAGACAAGCCCATGCTTTTCCCTGATATAACATATGCTTTTTATCCTGTATGGGCGCAGATGCTGAGAATTCCATATGAGCTTGTTCCGCTGAATGATAACTTTGAGATAGTTCCCGAAGATTACTATCGTGAAAACGGTGGTATTATATTCCCCAATCCAAATGCTCCTACAGGTGCTCTTCTTCCTTTGGAGACAATTGAAAATATAATAAAGCATAATTCTAATTCCATCGTTATGGTAGATGAAGCATATATCGATTTCGGCGGAAAGTCTGCTGTGCCGCTTATAGAAAAGTATGATAATCTCATTGTAGTACAGACTTTCTCAAAGTCCCGTGCACTTGCAGGTATGCGTATTGGATATGCAATGAGTAATGAAAAACTCATCAAGGCTCTCAACGATGTGAAATATTCATTCAATTCATACACAATGAACCGTCAGGTAATTGAAGCAGGAGCTGCTGCTGTCATAGACGAGGAATACTTTCAGAGTATTGTAAAGAAAATCATTACTACAAGAGAACGTGCTAAGAAAGAATTTGCTGCTCTCGGATTTAAATTCAAGGACTCAATGAGCAATTTTCTTTTTGTTACACATCCCGAATGGAGTGCAAAAGAGCTTTTTGAGGCTCTCAAAGAAAAACACATCTTCGTCAGATACCTCAGAGGTGAACGCACAGATAATTACCTGCGTATAACAATCGGTACAGACGAAGAAATGGATACATTATTTGAATTTCTTAGGAATTATAAAAACTAACAAAATATAAGCGAAAAAAGCAAATCGCTTTATGCGATTTGCCTTTTTTTATAAATATGTCGCAAATAAGACTTAATTCTATTGACTATAGTTTAATTATATGATACCATTAAATAAAAGCAGCTATTACAACAAAAAAAGCTGATATCATACGTATATTTTCATCATATTTAACAGGGAGGAATATCAAATGAAGAAATTCGCACCAGTATTGGCAGCTATTACAGTTTTGACATCTGTACTTTCTGCGCCTCTTGGCAGTGTAAGTGCAGAAGGAAGCTACAACATGAATGTCAAAGTTGATGTTGGCGGCAGTACAAAATCCATAAGTCCGTATATATACGGCGTCAATCAGTATACTACGCAGGATACAATTAAGAATGTTACCACTCACTCTATACGTCAGGGCGGTAACAGAATGACTGCTTATAACTGGGAGACAAATGCATCTAATGCAGGTTCAGACTGGCAGCACAGCTCTGACACCAATCTTTCTACCTCAAATGACCCTGCTGACTGTGTTCAGGGACTTTCCAAATCCGCTGAAAAAAATAATATTGACTATAAGCTTACAACACTACAGCTTGCAGGATATGTTGCTGCTGATAAAAATGGTTCTGTTTCCGAAGCAGAAACCGCACCATCTGACCGATGGAATAAAGTTGTATTGACAAAGGGCAGTGCTTTTGCAGATACGCCTGATCTTACAGACGGAGTTGTTTACATGGATGAGTATGTAAACTATATTATAAACAAGCTTGGTGATTCCACATCTCCAACAGGTATTCAAGGTTACAGTCTGGACAATGAACCGGTACTATGGTCTCATACTCATAGTCGTATGCATCCAGAACCTGTTACAATTGAAGAACTTCGTGATAAGTCCGTAGAAATGGCAACTGCTGTAAAAAAGCTTGATCCGAATGCAGAGATATTCGGCCCTGCGCTCTATGGATATACTGCATATGATCATCTTGCTGATGACGACAACAGCAATGAATGGGAAACAATAAAAGCTCAGAACGGATATAACTGGTATATTGACTGTTATCTTGATCAGATGAAACAGGCTTCTGACGAAGCCGGAACAAGACTTCTTGACGTTCTGGATATACACTACTATTCAGAATCCGCAAGAGTGGGCGTGGAGGATAGACTCCAGTCTGTTCGTACACTCTATGAGGATGGTTTTGCAGAAAACAGCTGGATAGGTCAGTGGTGTCAGTCAAATCTGCCGATTCTTCCCACTATCCAGAAGTCCATTGATAAATATTATCCCGGTACAAAGATAGGCATTACAGAGTATAACTTTGAGGGTGAAGATTTAAGTGGAGCACTGGCTCAGGCTGAAGCTCTGGGCTGCTTTGCAGATGCAGAGGTTTATTATGCAACTATCTGGGGGGGTAATCCTTATCAGCTTTCCGCTATAAACCTTTACACCAACTACGATGGAAAAGGCGGAAACTTTGGTAACAATCTTGTTCCTACTAACACAGATGATGTATCTCTGGCAAGTTCCTACGCTGCAATAAATGACAATGACAAGAGCGAAGTTACCGTTATGCTTACAAATAAAGATATGGAAAAAAGCGAAAACGCTGTGATTTCACTTGATAATTCTGACAAGACATATGAGGCAGCCGCTGTTTATGCTATTTATGGAGATTCATCAGAAATCAGACTGCTTGATATAGTAAAAAACGTAAATGATAATAAGGTAGAGGTAACTCTTCCTGCACTTGCAACTGCAATGATAGTTGTATCTGATGATGCCTCTGATTTCAAGGATCTTAAACCATATGATCCTGATAGCATAGAGAAAAAAGTAGTAACTATAGATAACCCATCAGCAAACATAAATAATAACGGTTTTGTTGAAATACCAATAGAAGATCCGGAACATCTTAAAGAAATAAAGCTGACAGCAAATGTAACATCAAGTGCCGGTTCGAGCTGGGGAACAGCTGGCTGTGCAGTTTCAATAAATGCTAAAGACAAAAACGGAACCGACTTCTGGACTTCAAAGAGTTATACTCTTGGACTTGGTTCAGGTCAGACGGCAACTATTGAATTTGATGGAACATTTAAAAATGACGAAGAAGATGTAGAAGCTGTTATTGCTGACGGCAAGGTTGAACTGC
>ERZ791837.2289-NODE-2289-length-10877-cov-2.558954_pt1 | contig 10877 bp, 10 predicted proteins | sample MGYA00510292_ERZ791837 | MGnify/ENA primary metagenome ERZ791837 (study PRJEB30046, sample SAMN00715259) | human gut metagenome | study: EMG produced TPA metagenomics assembly of the A metagenome-wide association study of gut microbiota in type 2...
AGCATGTTTACCCTTGCACACGAAATGGGCCATGCTCTGCATAGCTTTTTCACATGGGAAAAGCAGCCCTATCTTTATGCCGACCATAAGATTTTCGTTGCAGAGGTAGCTTCTACCTGCAATGAAGCACTTCTTATGCGCTATATGTTGTCTAAGAGTACCGATAAGCGTGAGCGTGCATATCTTATTAATCATTTTATAGATCAGTTCAAAGGAACACTTTATAGACAGACCATGTTTGCCGAATTTGAAAAGGCAGCTCATGAACTCTATGCATCAGGAGAAGCACTCACTCCAGACGGCCTTTGCGAAATTTACAGAAAGCTAAATGAAGATTACTTTGGCAGTGATATGGTAATTGATGATGAAATAGCACTGGAATGGCTAAGAATTCCTCACTTTTACAATGAATTCTACGTTTATCAGTATGCAACAGGTTTTTCTGCTGCTATTGCTCTATCAAACCGTATTCTTAAAGAAGGCACTCCTGCTGTTGAAGATTATATAAAATTTCTAAAAGGCGGATGTTCTGAGGATCCAATTTCACTCCTAAAAATCGCAGGTGTTGATATGACATCTCCGGAACCTATAGAAGACGCACTTAAACTTTTTGCTGAACTTGTTGATGAACTTGAAGAACTTATATAAGTTTTTTGAAAAAAAACTTGACAAAACTTTTTTTACATGATATAATCATGTGTAAGTTATTATAAATGCCTTGACGAAGAGAAGTAGCATTGGAATTCGCTTACAGTGAGTATGGGATAGTGTGAACCATACAGCAGAGCCTTTGTGAATAACACTTCTGAGCAGCAAGCTGAACACTGCTTTATGCAGTCAGTAGGTGCGACGTTGCCGTGCGTTAAACGGAGCGTTCATGTATGTGAACGGCAGAGTGACCGCAACAATGTTGTTTTAGCGGTAATTCAGGTGGCACCACGGATTTTATATCCCGTCCTGATATTTTATCAGGACGGGATTATTTTATTTATGAAAGGAATTTAATTATGAAGCATATTGATATTAAAAACATCTTCACTGATAAGTCTTACGTTGGCGAAAGCGTAACTGTATGCGGCTGGGTAAGAACAGCGAGAAATTCAAAGACTATGGCTTTTATAGCACTAAATGACGGTACTACTCTGAATCATTTGCAGATAGTTATTGATAAGTCATCTGATATTGATTATGAGGATGCACTTCATCTGGGTACATCTTTAAAGGTTGTAGGTAAGGTAGTCGAAGATCAGCACGGTTCTGTAGAAATAAATGCGGAGAAGATCACTGTACTCGGCACTTGTCCGGGAGAATATCCTCTTCAGAAAAAGCGTCACACTCTTGAATTCTTACGTACCATGCCCCATCTTCGTGGCAGAACAAATACTTTCAATGCAGTACTTCGTGTACGTTCTGTAATGGCTGAGGCTATCCATCAATATTTTCAGGACAGAAATTATATATATGTAAATACACCTCTTATCACAGGCAGTGACTGTGAGGGTGCAGGTGAAATGTTCCAGGTAACAACTATCGGTTATTCCACAGATTACAAAAACGAAGAAGAATATTATGCAGATGATTTCTTCGGCAGACGTGCTGGTCTGAGTGTTTCAGGTCAGCTTGAGGGTGAAGTTGCTGCTATGGCTATGGGTAAGATCTATACCTTTGGTCCCAGCTTCCGTGCTGAAAACAGCAACACACCTAAGCACCTTGCAGAATTCTGGCACGTTGAACCTGAGATAGCATTTGCAGAACTTCCGGATGTAATTGAAGAAGCTGAAAGTATGGTCAAGTATGTTATTCGTACTGTACTTGATACCTGTCAGGAAGAGATGAAGTTCTTTGATGCACATTTTGAAAAAGGACTTATTGCTCGCCTTGAAGAGCTTATTTCTCATGAATTCGGCGTTTGTGATTACACAGAAGCTATTCGTCTTTTGAAAGAATCAGGTGAAAACTTCCAATATCCTGTTGAATGGGGATGTGACCTCCAGACAGAACATGAAAGATATATCTCTGAAAAGGTATTCAAGAAGGCCGTATTTGTAACAAATTATCCTAAGGATATAAAGTCATTCTATATGAAACAAAATCCTGACGGAAAGACTGTTGCTGCTGTTGATCTGCTCGTTCCCGGAGTGGGTGAGATCATAGGCGGAAGTGAACGTGAAGCTGATTATGATAAGCTTGTTGCTGCAATGGAAGAAAGAGGTATGAACCTTGATCTTTACGGTGACTATCTCGACCTCAGAAAGTACGGTTCTGTACCTCATGGCGGTTTCGGTCTGGGATTTGAGCGACTTATAATGTATGTAACAGGCGTATCAAATATACGTGATGTTATTCTTTATCCAAGAACAGTGGGCAGCATTCGATAAGATGCATTGACAATACGAAAGGAATGATTATTATGTCAAAATCTCTGTATATTCCGGAAGGATATTCCTCTGCGCTGACTCTTCGTGAAACTCAGCACGCTATTAAGTATATCAAAGATGTATTCCAACAGGCATTATCTTTTGCTCTTATACTTGACCGTGTAACTGCACCGCTTATTGTTCAGAAAGGCAATGGCATAAATGATGATCTCAACGGCATTGAAAGAAAAGTGGATTTCTCAATAAAGGAAATCGAAAGTGATGGTGAGGTTGTACAGTCCCTTGCTAAGTGGAAGCGTATGGCTCTCTATCGTTACAGCTACCAGCCAGGAGAAGGTATTTATGCTGATATGAATGCTATCAGACGTGATGATGACACAGATAATGTTCATTCAATTTTCGTTGACCAGTGGGACTGGGAGAAAGTTATAACAAGAGAACAGCGAAATGTTGAAACATTAAAAGATACCGTAAAAGCTATTGTAAAGGCTATAGCTAATACAAAGCGTAAGGTGAGCCTGCGTTATCCGCAGCTGAAAGCACATATCTGTGACACACCATTCTTCATCACATCACAGGAGCTTGAAGATATGTACCCAGACAAGACACCTAAGGAACGTGAATCTATTATTGCAAAAGAACACGGCACTGTATTTGTAATGCAGATCGGAGGAAAACTCAAAAGCGGCGAAAAGCATGACGGTCGTGCTCCTGACTATGATGACTGGTCACTTAATGGAGACCTGCTCTTCTGGGACGAAATTCTCGGCAGTGCCCTTGAGATCTCATCTATGGGCATCCGTGTTGATGAAACTTCACTACAACAGCAGCTTGCAGAATGCAATGCACTTGACAGAAACAAGTATGCATATCATAAAATGATCACTGACGGCACGCTTCCACTTACTATAGGAGGCGGTATTGGTCAATCAAGACTCTGTATGCTTCTTCTTGAAAAGGCACATATTGGAGAGGTTCAAGCATCTATCTGGCCTGCTGAAATGACTGAAAAGTGTAAAGAGAATGGTATAATTCTGCTTTAAAAGTTAAAAAGGTAACTATATGTATTGGTTTATTGCTGGAATTATTGCGCTATTGCTTGGAATGTTCTATAAAATTACAAATGGCTCCTTCGGAAAGCAAAAAGTAACTACTGGTACAATAACCAAAATCAACTCTGAATCTAAGACTATATGCGTTACGTATAACCTTTCTGCAAGCGCATCACCCATAACAACGGAATTCACTGATCAATATGATGAATTTTCAAAGCTGACAGTAGGTCAACGTGTTCTGATTGCCGTTAATAATTCAAATCCTACAAATCCTGTAATTGCATTATTGTATAATAAAAAGAGTAAAGACAGGTCTATTAAAAGATCAACTAACGCAGCATTTATCATAGCTGTAATATGCTTTATTATGGGCATAATCGATGTTATTGGCTTGTAAATAAAAAACCTAAGAAAATACAAGTGGTTCTGATATAGAGGTTTTACGTCATAATATTTCTGATAGTAATATCAGAAATATTATGATATTTCTATTGACAAAATAAAAACACTATGGTATAATAATTACTAAAGTAAATGGGAATTCATAGGAGTGTATAATTATGGCAATTTCAAATATCAAAGCGATTTTTCATAATGATATAAGATATGTATGGAATGTGGTAACCTCACTTGAAAATTTTCAATGGCGAAGTGATTTAAAAAAGATAGAAATTATTAGTGATAATCAGTTTGTGGAGTACACAAAAAATGGGTACGCAACCACTTTCACAATTACAGTGACTATACCATTTGAACGATGGGAATTTGATATGGAAAATGATAATATGAAGGGTCATTGGACAGGTATTTTTTCTACACATAATGGTGATACTGAAATTGAATTTATAGAAGATGTAACACCAAAGAAATTAATTATGAAGCCTTTTATAAAGTCATTTCTAAAAAAGCAGCAAACACTTTATGTGTCAGATTTAAGAAAAGTATTACAATCATAAATTCTGATTTTGCAAGTAAATATAGTAGCAGCAAGCCCCGATGCAGTGTAATGCATCGGGGCTAAAACTTTTATATGAGTATCACCGTTAACTTCCAAGTTTTTTTATTTTTATAAAAACTATCTGAATGAAAAGCTGTTATTTAAAATCATTGTGCTATACAAAAATAATATGTCCTGCTTTTTAAAATCTATAAATTCACCTATTACACCACTATGCATATATCGCAAATCCACAAGTGTGATCTTACTGTAACCACTGAGCATAAGAGGTGCTATACTGCTTCCAAATGAATCACGAAATATTACAAGCTCTTTATTCGTTTCAGCATTAGGATTTTCTATAGTAATAAAAGGCTCTGAACCTGAAAGAAACATCTCATAAGGATCTTTTCCATATGCCTTTTCCATGTTATAAAGCACTGATTTTTCCGCTTTTCCTGTACTATAGCTTATAACCATGCACTGTCTGAGCATATCATTTTCAAGATATTTTATTGTGTCAGGTTCATGATATAAACCGAGCTGACCGTAGTACACTCCGTAAAATGGCTTTGAAAGCTCATTTATTTCAAACTCATCGCAAAATCCCACACCCATTTTATCAGCAAACATTTCGGCAATCGGTACTATGCATTCCTGCTTCCAATGTGTATCCGTTTTATAGTAATCATCTTTATCAAGCAGACCATATATATCTATATATTCTGCAAAAGGCACTTCTGAACAGAACTTTCCTTGTAACTCTTCAAAGTCTATGGAAATGATACCACTATCTTCTGCAAGAAAACAGTTCTTATCGGGAATAATGGAAAGATAAATATTTACATCAGTACTTTCAAGATAATTTTCATATATACTCATGAATTTATTTGCTGCATTTTCAAGGCTCTTTTCATTTAACGGATAATCTATTTTTGAAATATGTCCATCTGCTAAAAATAAACTGTTTGAATCCAGCTTTTTAAAAAGATATAGTTCTGAAAACGCCTTTGTTACTCTAAAAGTCTCACGACATGGAAATTGATCAGCAGCATAAACTTCATAATCTGACATAAAGCTTCCTCTTAAAATAGTGTCTGCGTCTGCTTTCGGAAAATGTGCAAGATATCTTCTTTCACTTTGGGAATAATCTCCCGGTTCCTTTAATATACACCATAAACTGATTCCAAAAATAATCACTGCCATAGCTGCTACTATAAGCACATCTTTGACTTTTTCACCCATAATAGCACCTCCTCAGAATCTAAAATATAAAAAAGGATTAAACGAGCCGTCAACAAGATACGAAGTACAGAGAAGCGTAAGAAAAACAAGCATTATCGGTTCAGATATAACTAAAGCTTTGCTGCCGTAATTTGTTTGACTAAGCCTTTCATATATATTCGGCAAAATTGGAATTGCACCTATAACAGCTATAATCAAAACAAAACCAAAACTGCGAATATAGTAGCTATGCTCTGAAGTAATGATAGGATTACCGCTGAATCCTATCATTCCAAAAATACATTCACCTGCATCCTTTATATCCGTAAAACTGAATATTACAAAGCTTATGAGTACTGTCAGAATAACATACAAATGACCTATAACACTATGATTTTTAAGAAAACCTGCAAAGAAAAATTTCTCTATGACAAGAAATACTGCAAAATAAAGTCCCCATATTATGAAATTCCATGCTGCTCCATGCCATAATCCTGTTAATATCCATACTATGAGAATATTTCTAAACTGCTTGATTTTTGAAGTACGATTTCCTCCTAAAGGGATATATACATAATCTTTAAACCATGAGCCGAGAGATATATGCCATCTCCGCCAGAATTCAGATATGCTTTTTGAAATATAAGGATAATGAAAATTTGCACAGAAATCAAAACCAAATATTCTTCCAAGACCTATTGCCATATCGCTGTATCCTGAAAAGTCAAAGTAAACTTGCAGCGAATATGCAATTGCATAAATCCAGCAGAATAAAACAGATTTCTCCTGTGAAGTCTGATAAACTCCGCATAATTCACCTAAAGAATTTGCAATTAGTATCTTTTTAGAAAGTCCTATTACAAAAAGTCTGATTCCCGACGAAATTTTTCCTATAGTATGTGTGCGATCTCTGAGCTGCTTTTCTATATCTGTATAGCGAACAATAGGCCCTGCTATAAGCTGAGGAAAAAGCGAAACATATGCAGCAAGGTCAATGATATTTCTCTGTGCCTTAGCATTTTTACGGTAAACATCCACTGTATAGCTTATTATCTGAAATGTATAGAAACTTATTCCAACAGGCAGAGTTATTCCCAGAAGCGGCAGTGAGATACCTATTACTGCACTAAAATTCTCTATAAAAAAATCACAGTATTTAAAAAACAGAAGAAAGGACAGGCTTATCACTATTGAAATTATCATAAATGCTTTTGAAAGATTTTTATTCTGAAAACGCTCTATAAGTAATCCGAATATATATCCGCAAATTATACTTAGCACCATAATCAGAACATACTTTGGTTCTCCCCATGTGTAAAATACAAGACTTGAAAGCAATAGCGCAGTGTTTTTTAGTTTTTTTGGAACTGCAAAATATATTGCAAGCGCACAGGGAAGAAAATAATACAGGAAAGTTATACTGGAAAAAATCATTTATTCAGATTCAAAACTATTTGGACACATCAGAAAGAATACAGTCTTGTCTGAGTAGTCTGCGATCATTTCATCTGCCTCAGTGCAAATATTCCATCTGAGGTCTGCGTTATCTTTAAGATTTTGTGTAAATTCCGCTGCATCAATGTCATCAGCTAAAATAAAAATATAACCAACAAACGGAATGGTACTTATCATAGGAGAAAACATAACGCCTTCCTTAAAACCTGTTATTTCAGCGTTGCCAAAACCAGTCAGAAATCCATTCTCTACGTGCGTCTGTGCTCCATCAAACTCTATAATGCTATTGGAAAGAATAATTTCAGCAAGCTTTTCTGCACTTATCGTCGGATCAGCTTCAATTTCTGTATGGAAAGAATCTAAAAGTTTTTCTCCTACAGTTGCGTCATCTTTGACAATATCACTTTGTACTGTAGTTTCTGCTTCTGTAATAGAATTCACTTCATCTTTATTAGACATACAAGCTGTAAGCAATATGATCATTGTCAATGACAATGTAAATGGTGCAATCTTTTTCATGTTATTTACTCCTTAACTTATATAAAAACCTGTCCATAATGGAGAGGTTTTCATAATATTTTGTGCATTGCGAGGCTTTATATACTGAATTGCGGTACAGCTTCAAAAACTGTACCGCTCATCTTTTTTATTTATTAAGCAAGTATTCCTTTATTCCAACAAGATCAAAAATATTTATCTTCTTATCAGAATTATAATCTGCATTGTCGGACGCCTGCACATTAAGCTTAGTAATGCCAAGTATAAATTTATTAAGAGAAACAGCATCCAGAACACTTACTTTGCCATCAATATTTACATCGCCTTTTAATTTCGTAGACGGTTCAGTATTATCAGGCTTTGTTCCATCAGGCTCAACACCGAAAACAAGCTTACCATTGTTATAAACTGTTATCTTATCAGTTATAACTGGATCTTCTGAATCCAGAATATCTTGATTGGAATAGTCATTTTCAGCATTCCAACCCGACTTATAATCCGGAAAAACCAGTGCAAGCATAGTTTCACAGTGCTGTCTGTCCTCTGAGATCGGTAAAACTGCTTCACCATTTGGGTATGATACTTCAATATAGTAAATATTATCCTTATACTGTGTTACAGGAGAATATACTGCTCTGTATTCATCGCCATACATTGCTGCCTGATCACGATCAATACGAACAACTACATCTGTAGCCTTATATCCTGCATCAATAATTTCTGACGCATCAAAATAATAACGATAAGACATATTATCTACGACTCTTGCCGGCCATGCTGTATGGTTAACAAATTTAAGACTAAGTGAAATTCCGCTGTCACTAAGCTGCTTTACCTGTGCTTCAACAAAGAATTCATCATCACGTTTTTCAGGTTCCGGGAATAAAGGATCTGTCTTACCACCGAATTTGTCTGTCATTTTTGCCATAAGCCCTGTAAATCCTGCATTGTAATCGCACGCAACTTCGTTGTTTATATAATTCTGTCTATCATCGACATAATTTCCACTTCCGTCAGGACCGCCAACAAGAGCACCGTAAAGTATATGTCTGTTTTCTGTAGGATTAGAAAGTTCATTATTCCATGAAGCATGGGCAGTTCTATGATGTGCATTTTTCGGAGCATTATTTCCGTAACCAACAACAAAGCTCTGATCCAGAGGATTGTCACCAAGGCAATAGTCGGCCTGCGTTTTATAGAAATCCTCATATGCAGATGTATTGCCCATATCAAGAGTATCACAAATCCAGAAGCTGCGGCATATCTAAGACATCCCCATGTATGGAAATGTGCCAGACCACCATCAAGTTTATTCACACCTGAAACAAGATAGTCAAGATGCTTTTTAACTCTTGCAACATACTGAACATCACCTGTGTTCTGAGCATACAGCAGCATGCCACCCTGCATACTATCATCCCAGCACATTGACCATGTATATTTCAGTTCATCAGAACCAAGCTCCTTATCAAGATACGGAATATAGCTTGTCGCCTTATCAAGATAAGACTTCTCACCTGTTGCTTTATAAAGCCAGTTTGCCGCCCAGAAAAGCTCATCATAGAAATGACTGGATCTGTAAAAGCCTGATGCATCGCTGTCTTGATATTCAGCATCACTTTTAGCGGCATCTGCAATTTTAAAGATATTCTCAGCGTGTTCAAGATAGTAATCTGTTTTATCAGAACGTCCTTGCAATGCACAATAACCTGCTGCAAGAGCAGCTGCCATTTCACCGAATGCAGCAGAGCATTTTGTACCTGAATAGTAAGGTCTGCCATCATAACCGCCATTTTCATTCATGCCATAATCATAGAGTTCAACAGGTCCCCACCATGTATGATCTTTCTGACCGTTTCCTACCTGAAATACAACCTCGTCTCCTAAATCACAGGCTGCTAAGTAATCAAGTACAAATGTGAGATTATTTACATAATTATTCATTTCACCACACTCTTCAATACCATCAGGATACTGATAAAGTCCCCATGCAATCATAGATGCAGAATAAGCCATCGGCAAATTAAATTTTACATGGTCACCGGCATCATACCAACCACCTTTTATAAAATCGTCCATTGTAGAATCAGCACGCCATTCTACACGATTCCACTCCGGAAGAGGTCCTGCCTGCTGACATTCATAGAAATACAGTGACTTCTGAAGTGCTTCGGCATAATTGATATACGGCTCAGCTGATGAAACAGGAGCTGTCGCTGCCATAGATGAAATTGCTATAGCTGCTGCCGACAAAAATGCTGCTATTTTTTTCAATTGTAATTCCTCCCAAACAAATAAATATTACTCTTATTATCTCACTGTTTTTCTATTTTGTCAATATATTTTATCGTTTTTAATTGCTATTTTTTATGTTAATGTGTATCTCTTCCTGTGACAAATATGGATTTTTACAATAAGTATCCCCGGAAAAGCCAGTTTTCTAAATACAAAAAAATAACCCGGCGCAATACCGAGCCATAATCATTATTAAGAAAAAAACCGCCTTGCCGTCATACGGCACATAAAACCAAGCTAAACAGCATGGTGGGTACATCCGCCCGAATATTTCACGCTCCCTTCGTCCGCAGTGCGGGAGGTCTGCAATCCATAAACGGAACAAAATTCCCTTTAAATAAGTGTTGGATTATAAAAACCGTAGGACACGTAAAAGCTATCGCTACAAGGCAGTCTCTTTTCTACTTATAGTATATCACATTTCATCACAAAAATCAATACTTTTCTTCAAAAAATCAGATTTTTTTATGATTTTTCTTCAAACTTAAATTATTCCTCAGACTCTTCGTCATCATCATAAATCTCATTGAGCCTTTCAAGGAAGAGCCCGCCGATTTTCTCATATTCATCGTCCTCTTCAATTGAAACAAGCATAGGCTCATCTTCAACCATTTCTTCCTTCAGAATTACCACTTCGCCATCATCTTCAAGAAGTGCATCGTGATCATCACCATAATATGGAGTTAACGCATAATAACGCTCTCCCTCATATTCCATAACATCAAGAAGTTCAAACTCCTGTTCGTTACCGTCCTCGTCCTCTAACGTATAAAGATCTGGTGTATATTCATTCATTTCCATGTTTGCATTCTCCAATCTGTTAAGAAGTATACTATAATAATATACTTACATTATACAATTTTATAACTATAATTGCAAGCATTTTTTACATTGCTTTATTTAATTAAGTATTATACAACATTGATTTAATAATATAATGTTTTTCAAAAGTTTTTTGTATACGTATTATGAAATACTTTAAATTTAATTTTAAAGAACTTTCTTTTTTTGAAAAAAGCCGTAATTAACCTATTG
>ERZ791837.2295-NODE-2295-length-10866-cov-3.927944_pt1 | contig 10866 bp, 7 predicted proteins | sample MGYA00510292_ERZ791837 | MGnify/ENA primary metagenome ERZ791837 (study PRJEB30046, sample SAMN00715259) | human gut metagenome | study: EMG produced TPA metagenomics assembly of the A metagenome-wide association study of gut microbiota in type 2...
GCGCGCCGTAAACGACAGCGCCGTCGGCCTGCGTGACCGTGATCGGATATTGCCTGCCGCCGCTTTCGAGGTAGATGGTCGCGGTGCGCTCGGCGGAGCGGTTGTGCGTGGCCGAAACGGCGATCCACTCGAACGCGCCGCTGCCGACGCCTTCGGAGGGAGAGGTCGAAAGCCATCCGGCGTCTTCGGGAATCACGGTTCGCCAGCTGCCGTTGCAGCGGAGCGTGATCTGCTTGGACGAGGCCAGACAGCTGGCGAAGCGGATCGAATCCGTCTCGCGGACCAGATAGCTGTCATCGTCGTCGCTGCACGCCGTCGTCAGCGCCGCGCACCCGGCGGCCAGCAGCAAAAACTGATATATTCGTTTCATGATTTTCATTTTTCAGGTTCGCAATCGTTTATTTCTTCCAGCCCGGATTCTGGCCCAGCGCGGGATTGTCGTTGAGGGCCGTGGTCGGGATCGGCCGCACGTACTTCTTGTCGTCCCACTTGCGGTTCATGCGGATGTAGCACTCGATATAGCCGCTGTCGCCGTCGGTAAGCGCATAATCGCCGCCCAGCACCCGGTAGGTCACGCCCGGCTCCGTCACCGGGGGATTTTCGCGCACGAAGCAGACGTCGCCCGAACCGTCGCCGTCCATGTCGTAGACCTTGCCCAGTTCGCCCACATAGACCCCGTACCACGGGCGTTCCAGTAGCCGCCCCATGCCCCAGCGCATGTCGTCGTCCCAGCGGCAGTTTTCGAGCAGCAGTTCGATGCCGCGTTCGCGGCGGATCTCCAAGATGGCCATGTCGGTCGTGGTGTTGAGGAAGTATTCGGCCATGTAGGGATCGTAGGCCGAAGGCATCGTGCCGTCCACCCCGGCGCGTTCGCGCAGGAGTTTGATCGTGGCGTTCCAGACCGTCTCGCTGAATTCGCCCAGTTCGGCCTTGGCCTCGGCGTAGTTGAGCAGCACCTCGGCATAGCGCAGGATCGGGATGCTGGTGGCGCAGGGAGCCGTATTGCTGTCCATCGAGGTGTCGTCGATGACCCACTTGATGGGCTGGTAGCCCGTCACGCAGTAGCCGAAATCGGGGGCGTAGGGCGTATTGACGTTGTTGTTCCTGCGCGTATAGCCCGGATAGCGGATGCTCTGCATCAGGCGGTAGTCGCGGTTTTCGAACTCGTCGGCAAAGAGGGTTTTCTCATACCCGGCCTTGTCGGTGAAACGGCTACCGTCCCGGTTGAGGTAGGTATGACGAACTGGCGCGTGAGCGAGTAGCTGCCGTACTGCATATTCACGAAATAGGTATTGAGGATATGCGTGGCGTTGAGCGAAGCGTCGTAGGCGCGCGCCCAGATGACCTCGCCGGAGGCGACGCTCTCGCTGGTGAACAGACTCCGGTATTGCGTGACGACCTTGGCCGGATCGGAAACCAGCGCATATTTGCCCTCGCCCATCAGCGTTTCGCAGGCGTCGGCGCAGGCCCGGAGGTACATCTCCGACTCGTCGGCCGTCCACGGCTTGCCGGTCGAGGGATCGTTCGCATGGTATTTGCGGAAAGTGCCCTCGTAGAGACAGCAGCGGGCCTTGAAGGCCAGCGCCACGTTGCGGGTGATGCGCACCGAATTGACTTCGAGCTTGGCGTTGGTGATGCAGTGCGTCGAGGCGAAATCGAGGTCTTCGAGCACCTTGCGCATGACGTATTCCCGCGAATCGCGCGGCTTGTAGAGCGCCTCGCGGTCGTTGGCGTCGATCTCCCTGTCATACCACGGCACGGCCCCAAAGGTCTTGACCTTGTTCATGTAGAAATAGGCGCGCCAAAAGCGTGCGACGCCTTCGTAATGGTCGAGAATCGCCTCGCCGGCCGCAGCCCGGCGGAAGTTGCCGAGGAAGTAGTTGATGTTACGCAGGTCCTCCCAGCTGCCCGTGGACCAGCCCGACTGGTCGTCGGCGTCGAAGTTGTCGGTGAGGTACTGCCACTCGCCGCGCCATGCCAGGCAGTCGGTACGGGCGTCGCCCGTGGCCACGGAAATGGCGGTCGGGATCATGGTTTGCAGAAATCCGTTGGCATAGGCCTCCAGATCGCTCTCGTTGCGGAAATAGGAGGGAGCGTCGATCTTATTGGGGTCTCCGGCGGTCAGGAAATCCTCGCAGGAGACAAGCCCCGCGGCGACCGACAGAATCAGAAACAGCTTTTTCATCGTTTGCATGGTTTGAGAATTAGAACGTGAGGTTGAGACCCAGCGTCACGGTGCGCAGCATCGGATAGCTGTAACCGTCGCCCTCGGCCGTACGGAAGTCGGAGTCGCCCGCGTTGATGACTTCGGGGTCGTAGTTGTCGCAGTATTTGAACATCGGCGAGGAGGTCCAGAGGTTCTCGCCCGAAACATAGACCTTCAGCCCCTTGATCCGCATCTTGCGGCAGATATGGGCCGGGAAGGTGTAATCGACGGTCAGGTTCTTCAGGCGGATGTACGACACGTCCTGCATGTAGCGGTCGTTGGGCGTGGTCAGCACGCGGTTCACCGAGCTTTCGTTGGTCTGGTAAGCCGAATAGCGGGGCCAGTAGGCCGTGTCCCAGTTGTCCAGCTCCTCGCTGTAGACGTTGCTGCCCGTATGGGCCTTGAGCATGTAGCCGAACGGACGGTTGTACTGCCCCCAGAAGTAACCCGAATCGTAGCGCGGATACCAGTTCTTCTTGGCGACGCCCTGCCAGAAGGTCGAAATGCCGATGCCGTTCCAGTTCAGATTGACGTTGATGCCGTAATGGTAGCGGGCCGAGGTGTTGCCGATGACGGTCAGGTCGCCGTGGTCGGAGAGCGTCTTGGCGCCCTGATCGATCTTGCCGTCCTCGTTCAGGTCGGCGAACTTGACCTGACCGGGGCGCGTCACCTTGTCGGAGGATTGCAGGAAGGACTGCGTGGCGTGGGAGTCGATGTCGTCCTGATCGCGGAAAAGACCCTCGACACGGTAACCCCAGATTTCGCCCAGCTCCATGCCTTCGTAATAGTCGTCGAGGTTGCCCGTGGGGTTGATGTATTTGGTCACCCACGTACGCGAATCCCAGACCATCGCCTTGACGCCGTAGCGGAACTCCTTGCCGCCCAGTTTGAAGCTGTCGCGCCAGCCTACGGAAAGCTCCCAGCCGTTGGTCTTCAGCGAAGCGTTGTTGCCCTTGGGGGCCGCCGTGCCGTACACGGCGGGCAGGCTCACGCCGACGGTATACATATCGGTCGTATAGCGGCGGTACCAGTCGAAGCCCATCGTCAGGCGGTTCTTGAATAGGTCCAGATCGGCGCCGACGTCGTACGTGGTCGAGGTCTCCCACGTCAGCGAGAGCGGAATGGCGCCCGGAGCGACGGTGTAGGTCCCCAGCGCATTGCCGATGACCACGGTCGAGGACTTGAGGGTCATGTAGTCGATATACTTGTAGGGGTCGATGTTGCCGTTGCCCATCGAACCGGCGGAAAGGCGGATCTTGAAGTTGTCGAGCCAGCCCTCGGACCACCCCATGAACTTCTCTTCGGAGAGCCGCCAGCCCACCGAAGCCGAGGGGAAGAAGCCCCACTTCGAATTCTGGGGGAATTTCGACGAGCCGTCGTAGCGGCAGCTGAACTCGGCGAGGTAGCGTCCCTTGTAGCCGTAATTGGCGCGGAAGAAGGCTCCGACGTAGCTCCAGTCGTAACCGCCGACCGTGGGGTCGCTCGTCACGCCGTCCATCAGCCCGAAGCTGGGCTTCGAAGGAACGGTCAGCCCCTCGCGCTTGACGGTCAGGGTGCGGTATTTCTTCTTTTCGAGATTCCAGCCGCCCAAAAGTTTGAGCGAATGGTCGTCGCCCAGTCTGGGGGTGTATTCCGCATAGATGTTGCTCGAAACATAGTTCATGTCGTAACGGACGTTCTGGAGCGTGCTGCCCTGACTTTCATTGACCGTGATGGTCGATTCGGGTCCGGTATAGCCGGTGTACATGTTGGTCACGCGTTCGCGCGTGTTGCGCGAAAAGAGGTAAGACAGGTCGCCGGAGACCTTGAGCACGTCTTTCACGAGGTCGATCTCGACGCCGAGCTTGTCCTTGAGCGTGAATTTATCCTCCTGCTGGTAGCTCGTCCCTTCGGCGAACCCGGCGTAACCGTTCAGCACGGCGGCATAGGTCCACGTGCCGTCGGGATTGGTAATCAGGCTGACGGGCTGGCCGGAGTGTTCGACCATGCGCGGCACGAGCTGGTTGCTGTAGTAGAGCATCGGCTGGGGGTAGTCCACGACCGTGAAGTCCATGTTGTTGTTCAGACGCAGCCACGGGCGGATGCGCACGCTGCCTTTGGCCCGCACGTTATACTGCTTGTAGCGTTCGTCGCCGACGCGGTAGATGCCGTCCTGATCGTAAAAGCGGCCCGAAACGTAATAATCGGCGTTTTTGCCGCCGCCCGAAATGCTCAGGTTGTGCTCGTGCGAATAGTTCACGTCCTTGTAGAAGGCTTTGGTCCAGTCGGTATTGCCGAAATATTCGTATTTGCCGTTGTCGTTGACGCGCACGCGTTCGAGCGAGGGGTCCGTACTGCGGCGGGCGAGTTCCCGGTACCACGAATCGGAATAGGGCACGATGTTGTTGATCGTCGAATTAAGCTCCTTCGAACCGTTGTAGTAGCCGTTCCATGCGTTGATATAACCCGTCGTCCACTCGTAACCGTCGGTCACGAGGTTGGGCTTGACGGTGCGCGAGTGGATCGAGAAGCTGCCGCTGTAGGTGACGTTCACCTCGCCTTCGGAAGCCGACTTGGTAGTCACGAGAATCACGCCGAAAGCGCCGCGGGCACCGTAAATGGCGGCCGACGATGCGTCCTTGAGCACCGATACGCTGGCGATGTCCTGCGGATTGACCGTTTCGAGGTCGCCCTCGACGCCGTCGATCAGCACCAGCGCTCCGCCGCCCGAACCGATCGAGCCGGTACCGCGGATGTCGATGGTCGCCGCGCGCGAAGGCTTGCCGTCGCGCATCGAGATATTGAGGTTGGGGATCGCGCCCTGCAGCGAACGCGAGACGCTCGGATTGGAGCGTTCGGCGAACTGCCTGCTGTCCACCTGATCCACGGCACCGATCAGGTCGCGGCGCTTGACCGATCCGTAACCCACGACGACGACCTCTTCGAGGATCTGCTTGTTCTCGCGCAGCGTCACGTCGAGCGCACTCCGGGCGCCGACCTGCTCTTCGAGGGTCTGGAATCCCAAGTACATGAAGACCAGCACGGCGCTGCTTCCGGAAACGGAAAGCGAGTAGCGGCCGTCGGCATCGGTGGAGGTGCCCGTAAGGGTATTTTTCACCAGCACGCTCACGCCGGCCAGCGGTTCGCCCTGCTCGTCGGTCACACGGCCGGCGACGGTCTGCTTCCGCTGCTGCGCGGCGCTGCGCGCGGCCGGCGCATCGGACTGCGGAGGCGCGGACAGAGCAACCACCTTGTCCTTGATCTTATAGGAAATGCCGGTGCCGGCGAATACCGAAGCCAGCATCTCGTCGAGCGTCGAGCCGTTCAGCGCGACGTCCACATGGGGAAGGGTACGTTCGCCGAGCGAAGTTTCATAGGAAAAGACCACGCCCGTCTGTTGGGTGAAAGCCGTCACCACCTCGCGCAGGGGAGCGTTGCGCAGCGACAGTTTCAGATCGTGGCGCTGCGCGGCGAAAGCCGCGTCGGCATCGGCCGCCGCGAACGACGGGAGCGTCAGGCCGGCGCATAACAGAGCCGCACACCACCCTTTCAGGAGTGAAGTAATCGATTTTTTCATTATGTTTCAGATTAGAATAAAGGAAGAAGTTTGTTTTAAGGCCGGTCCGAACGGCGGGTTCGGACTAAAGGATAGCAAAAGACTCTTGTTCCATAGGCTGAGCGGATTTGGGGTTGGGTTACTATTTATCGATTCAGCTGAATTATTTCGAAACGACAGCCCGACACGAACTGCAGCAGCTCCACGACGTCCTCGACCGAAGCGTCCTTCTGGAAACTGAAATTGTAGCGTTCGCCGGGTATATGCTGCGCCCCGATGCGCAGGCTTACGCCGTAGGTCCGTTCGATGCGCGCGACGATTTCGGGCAGCGTGACGTCATCGAGGGTGACGACCCCGTAACGGATCAGCAGCAGGTCGCCCACAGGCACTTCGTTGACTTCGAGCAACTCGGCGTCGGCGTCATAGACGGCCTGCTGGCCGGGATGCAGGTCACCTGCGTCTGCCCGGAGGCCTACCGCCCCGCCGCCGACGTACTGATGCTTGCCCACAAGTACGGCAGCGCTTTCCACTTCACCTCCGACCCCGTAGAGGGCGTGCGGGACGCGGATGTGGTGGCCACTGCCGTGTGGAACACCGCCGCCCCCGGCACCGCCGAGAGCGAGCAGCGCCTGCGGGATTTTGTGGGCTTCCAGCTCACCGGCAAGCTGCTGAAAGCCGCCAAGCCCGACGCCATGGTGCTGCACTGCCTGCCCGCCCACCGGGGCGAGGAAATCTCCACCGCCGTGTTCGAGCAGCACGCCGACGAGATCTTTGACGAAGCCGAGAACCGCCTGCACGTGCAGAAAGCCGTGCTGGCCATTCTGCTGGCGGGAAAGTAAGATCTGCAAGGGTGCATCTGCTGCAGAGCAGATGCGCCTTTTTGTTTTTCAAAGATTGCGCAACCTGTCTGAAAAGAGAAGAAAATTCTTGTGCGCTTTGCTGCTTGACGGAAACCGGTAAAATTTGCTATACTGTCCACGGTCAATTATGTAAGGTTTGTTACTCTCCGGAGGCTTTCCCTTATCCGTTGCAGATAGGGGTGAACTTTCGGTTTTTTTATTGTTGCGGAAATGGAGGACTCAGGCAGATGAAGGTCATCAAGAACATCAACAACAACATCTCCCTGTGTCTGGACAGCCGCAACAATGAGGTGGTGGCGTTCGGCAAGGGCATCGGTTTCACAAAGCCGCCCTACGATGTGCCGCTCTCCAAGATCGACCGCACCTTTTATGATGTGGACGAAGAACAGCTGGCAGTGCTCAACCGCATCCCGGAAGATGTGCTGGAAGCGGCGGCCGAGATCGTGGATCTGGCCAATGAAAAAATGGACAACCAGTTCCGTGAGAATGTGATGTTCACCCTGGCAGACCACATTGATTTTGCCATCCAGCGATACCAGAAAAACATCAACATCCAGCTGCCGCTGTTCTATGAGGTGCGGCAGCTTTACCCCAACGAATCCGAGATCGGAAAACAGGCGCTGGATATCCTGAAAAACCGTCTGGGGGTCACCCTCCCACGGGAAGAAGCTGCAGCCATCGCTCTGCATTTTGTCAATTACAGGGCGCAAGCAGAGACGGTACCAAATATCGACTATGGTGCCATCATCGAGCAGGCCACGGACATCGTGGAGCAGGAACTGCACATCACGGTGGACCGGGACAGCTTCAACTATTATCGCTTCGTGACCCACATGCACTACATGATGAAGCGCACGCTGGATGACACGATGATCGACAGCCAGAACCGGGAGCTCTTTGAATCTATGAAAAAAGAGTACCCTGACATCTATTCCTGCGCAGTAAAGGTGGCGGCCCTGATCGACCAGAAGCTGCAAAAGCACCTTTCCGAAGAGGAAATTTTATATCTGATCCTACACATCAATCGTTTGTGTGCTCGTGAGGATTGTGACCGATAAAGGCAGAACGCCTTTGGAGGGCTTTACCCCAGAGTGCCGCAGAAAATGCACCGATATGCCCTGCAGGGGCTGTGTGCGTGTTTTGTGGTGCGCTGGGGTTTTTTATTGAAACAGAACCGCCCGGGAGCGCGCCCCGGACGGGTTTGTGATAGAAGAAAACCCATAGGAACTGTTTGCAAAAACAGGGAGGAGAACAACCATGGCAAAAAATTATGATGTGCTGGCCGACAGCGTTGTTGAGCTGATCGGCGGCAAGGACAACGTGCGGTTCTTTACCCACTGCGTCACACGGCTGCGCTTCAATGTGAAGGACCGCAGCATCGTTAAGATGGACGAGATCAAGGATCTGCCGGGTGTTGCCGGAGCACAGTGGTCCGGCGAACAGCTGCAGATCATCATTGGGCAGGACGTCGGCTCGGTGTACGAGCTGATCTGCAAGAAGCACGGTTTTGCTTCGGAAAAAGCAGTGGAAGCAGACGATGCCGACGCAGCCCCGCAGCAGAAGGGCGTAAAGGCTGTCGTGAATAAGATCTTTGACGGCATTTCCGGCTCCCTTACGCCGCTGATCCCGGCCCTGATCGGCTGCGGCATGATCAAGGTCATCCTGATCCTGCTGGATATGGCAGGTGTCCCGGCCGACAATGGCACCTATCAGCTGCTGACCTTTGCCGGTGATGCAGGCTTCTATTTCCTGCCCATCATGATCGGTGCCTTTGCAGCCAAGAAGTTTGGGGCCAATATGGCACTGGGCATGGTCATCGGCGGTCTGCTGATCTACCCCACCTTTGCCAGCGGCGTGTCCGCCGGCACGGCATTCAATTTCCTGGGCATCCCGGTGTACGGTGTGAGCTATTCCAGCACCATTTTCCCCATTATCCTGTGCTGCGCCGTGATGGCACCCATTGAGAAGTTTGTTGCCAAGCACTCCCCTGCCATTCTGCGCTCGGTGCTGGAGCCGCTGGTCACCATTGTGATCATGATCCCGCTGGCTTACTGCGTACTGGGCCCCATTGGCTCGTTCCTTGGCACCTACCTCAGCACCTTTGTGCTGTGGCTGTACAACACCCTTGGCTTTGTGGGCGTGGCGCTGTTTGCTGCCGTGATGCCCTTTGTCATCATGACCGGCATGCACGGTGCATTTGTGCCGTACCTGATGCAGATGCTCACCGTCAGCCCGCTGTATGAGCCCATCTTCTTCCCGGCACTGATCATCTCCAACATCGACCAGGGCATCGCCGCCCTGGCAGTGGCCTGCAAGACGAAGGACACCACGATCAAATCCACCGGCTTCTCCACAGCGGTCACGGCTGTCGTAGCCGGTGTGACCGAGCCTGCCATGTATGCCATTAACCTCAAGTACAAGACCCCCATGTACGGTGCAATGATCGGTTCTGCCATCGGCGGCTGCGTGGCCGGCCTGCTGAAGACCGCTATCTATGCTTTTGCGGGCGCTTCCTCGGTCATCGCTCTGCCGCTGTTTGTGAGCGCAGACAAGCCGAACAATCTGCTGTATATGATCATCTCGGTGCTGGTGGGCGTCGTGGCTACTTTCGTGGCCACCTGGATCCTCTACAAGCCCGAGACGGCTGAGAAATAAGAAAGGAAAGGGCTTCGGTATGGCTTTTTGCAAGAACTTTTTGTGGGGCGGCGCAACGGCTGCCAATCAGGTCGAAGGCGGCTGGCAAGAAGGCGGCAAAGGGGCCAGCGCAGCGGACATGCTTTCGTCCGGGTCGCATACGACGCCGCGTCAGATCACGGCGGAGACAGACCCCGCTCTGTATTACCCGAACCGTACAGCCAGCGATTTTTACCATCATCACGCAGAAGATATTGCCCTGATGGGTGAGATGGGCTTTAAAGCCTACCGGATGTCGATCGCGTGGAGCCGCATCTTCCCCACCGGAGAAGAAGAGCGCCCGAACGAGGAGGGCCTGCGCTTTTACGACAATGTGTTTGATGAGTTGCATGCGCAGGGCATCGAGCCGATCGTTACTCTTTCGCACTACGAAATGCCGCTGCATCTGGTCAACAAATACAATGGCTGGGCATCGCGGGAAGTCATCGCACTGTTTGAGCGGTATGCCCGCGCGGTGATCCGGCATTATCGCGGCAAGGTGAAATACTGGCTGACCTTCAATGAGATCAACTGCGGTACGCTGCCGCTGGGCAATTACATGTCTCTGGGCATCCGCAACCCCGGTACGCGGGATTTTCTCCGGCAGGTGGACAATGTTCCGCTGCGGTATCAGGCGTTGCATCACCAGCTGGTCGCCAGTGCCTACGCGGTGCTGGCCGGACACGAAGAGGACCCGGATGCAAAGATCGGCAACATGATCGCGATGATGCCGGTCTATCCGCTGACCTGTAACCCGAAGGACCAGCTCAAAGCGCAGCAGAACTGGCGTCAGTTCAACTGGTACTGTGCCGATGTGCAGTGCCGGGGCGAGTATCCGTACTATGCCCCTGCATTCTGGCGGCAGAATGGGATCGAGCTTGAGATCACGGAAGAAGACCGCAGAACCCTGAAAGCAGGTACGGTGGACTTCTATTCCCTCTCGTACTATCAGACCAATTGCGTTACGGTGGATCCTGATGCCGCACAGGCATCCGGCAATCTGCTGGGCGGCGCAAAAAATCCGTATCTCCAGACAAGTGACTGGGGCTGGCAGATCGACCCGGATGGGCTGCGCTTTACCCTGAACCAGATTGCAAGCCGGTACGACCTGCCCATCATCGTGGTGGAAAACGGTCTGGGGGCCTACGATAAGCTGGAAGAAGACGGCACTGTAAAGGACCCCTACCGCATTGACTACTTGCGTGAGCATATCAAGGCAATGAAGCAGGCTGTGGAGGAAGACGGCGTCCCCCTGTTTGGCTATACCATGTGGGGCTGCATCGACCTTGTCAGTGCGTCTACCGGTGAAATGGCAAAGCGCTATGGCTTTATCTATGTGGATGCCGACGACCAGGGCGGCGGCACCTTCAAGCGCTATAAGAAGGACAGCTTTGACTGGTACAAAAAGGTCATCGCCTCCAATGGCGAAAATCTGGCATAAAGCTGCCGGAGCAACAAAAAACGAGGGTCTCTGCCGTTGGCAGAGACCCTCGTTTTGCCTGTGGTTTACACCCTTGCCGCACCCTGATTCAGAATTTTATCGAACCGGGCAAAGAAGGTGATGGTGGTAATGGTGGCCGCCAGAATGTCGC
>ERZ791837.2296-NODE-2296-length-10862-cov-4.285556_pt1 | contig 10862 bp, 9 predicted proteins | sample MGYA00510292_ERZ791837 | MGnify/ENA primary metagenome ERZ791837 (study PRJEB30046, sample SAMN00715259) | human gut metagenome | study: EMG produced TPA metagenomics assembly of the A metagenome-wide association study of gut microbiota in type 2...
CCACTTCCACCGCTGCTTCGGAGTCCACGGCTCCCGCAGAGTCCACCTCTGCTGCAGAGTCTGCTGCTGAGTCCGCAGCCGAGAGCGTTACCGAGGCCACTCAGGGCGGTAAGGTCGGCGTCTGCATCTACAAGTTCGACGATGCCTTCATGACCACCTACCGTAATGCTCTGCAGGAGATCCTCGAGGGCAAGGGCTACGAGGTCACCATCGTCGACGGCAACAACGACCAGGCTAAGCAGAACGAGCAGATCAACACCTTCATCACCCAGGGCGTTGACGCACTGATCATCACCCCCGTTATGACCTCCGCTGCCGATCAGATCATCTCCACCGTCAAGGGTGCCGATGTTCCCACCGTCCGGATCAACCGTGAGCCCACCGCCGATCAGATGTCCGCTTATGACAAGCTGGTCTACGTCGGCTGCGACGCTGCGCAGTCCGGCACCTTCCAGGGCGAGCTGATCCTCGACACCGAGAACAAGGGCGACATCAACGGCGACGGCAAGGTTTCTTACATTATGATTCAGGGTGACCCGGAGAACGTAGATGCTCAGTATCGTACCGAGTTCTCTGTAAAGGCTCTGACTGACGCAGGTATGGAAGTTGAGCAGCTTGACCTGCAGCGTGGTGACTGGGATCGTAACAAGGGCCAGGAAATCTGCCAGAACGACCTTGCCAAGTACGGCGATCAGATCGAAGTTGTTTTCTGCAACAACGATGATATGGCTATCGGTGCTCTGCAGGCCATTCAGGCTGCAGGCCGTACCGTCAACAAGGACATCTACCTCGTCGGTGTCGATGCTCTGGACGCTGCCCATCGCGCTGCCCGGAACCCAGTCGCCGTTCATGCTGTTGAAATATTCGGCCTTGGCGTTGAATTTGGTCTCGGCGCTCATGCCGCTGACGGAGAAGATGTCGCGGCAGGCCGGAATCGAGATCGGAATCTCGTAGCTCACTTCGGAGTTGTTCTTGTCGGTGAATACCAGCGTCTCCTCGGCTCCGTCGAGCGGGTAGCGCGAAGCGTCGCCCTGCAGGCGCAGTTCGAGCTGCGCGCCCGGTTCGCCGATGGTCTTGGCCGGAATTTCAAGCCACTCCGGCAGTTTGCCGAGCACCCATTCGAAGTTGGCCTCCACGAGTACCGGCATCGAAAATCCGGTGCGGCCTTCGGGCCACGTCAGGGCGATGTTTTCGGCCGGGTCGGTGCCGTAGAGGTCGCCGGAAAAGCCCGGGATAAAGGTCTCGCAGGTCACCTTGGTGGCATCATCGTTGACGGTAGGGCGGCTGCCAAGGCCGGTGGCCGAAGGATACCACACCCCGCCAATGCGGGTGCGGGTGATATAAATGCCGCTGCGGGGCAGCTGAAAGCCCTCGGGATACAGCTGGTTGATGGTGGGCACCCCCAGCGTGTGGCCCAGACCTGCACCGTGCTGCACCTCGAACCGGATGGCGTAGGGCATCCCCAGCATGGCGTTTGCTGCCGGGATGTCGCCGCCTTCCAGCGCGGTGCGGATGCGGGTGGAAGACACCGGCTTTTCCTCAAACTGCGCCATGGGCACCACGATCACCTCCACGCCCAACGGAGCGCAGAGGGTGCGCAGCAGCTCCGGGTTGCCGGCCGCTTTGGCACCAAAGGTAAAGTTTTCGCCGCAGACCAGCGCACGGGCATTGCAGTCCCGCACGATGCCCAGCACAAACTGCTCCGGGGTCAGGCCCTTGATCTCTTCAAAATCCGGCGTGAGGTAATACTCCACGCCAAGGCTTGCGATCAGAGCATGCTTATCCGCTGTGGAAAGCAGGCGCTTGCCCTTCATCTTATTCACCATCGGCAGCTTGAAGGTAAACACCGCCGGGGCGGCATCGTGTTCTTTGGCCCACTGCACGGCGCTTTCGATCACCGCACGGTGGCCGATGTGGATGCCGTCGAAGTAGCCCATGGCCACGGCGGTGCCCTGTGCGGGGTCTGCCAGCGGCAGCGGGACGAACTGTGAAATGATCTGCATGGGTATTGGTTTCCTTTTTTTCTTGTCAATTCCGTTCCACGAACAGTTTTTCCACCCGGAGCACGCCCCCGGTGATGTTGGCCAGCCCCAGGAACTGCCCGGCGGCATTGCGCACCCGGTAGCGGCCATCCGCTGCGGGGTAGCGGCTGGTGGGGCAGCCGTTGTACAGGTGCTGTTCCACCCAGGGCTCCACCACCAGCAGCGGCAGCGGGATGAACACGCTTTCCACCGGCAGCATCAGCGCTTCCAGGGCCGCAGGCCCCTGCTCTTTCGCCGCAAGGATCTCTTCCAGCGTGTGGGCGTCGGCCTCGGTGTACAGCCCGGCGCAGGTGCGCCGCAGGGCGCTCATGGTGCCCTTCTGGCCCAGTGCGTCGGCAATGTCCTCCAGCAGGGTGCGGATGTAGGTGCCCTTGGAGCAGGTCACCTCCAGCACATATTCGTTTTCGGCGGGGCTGCCGCCGTAGGTAATGCTGTAGATCTCGATGGGGCGGGCCTTGCGCTCCACGGTCTTGCCCTCGCGGGCCAGCTTGTAAAGTGGCTGGCCGCCCACCTTGACCGCCGAGTACATGGGCGGCACCTGCATCTGTTTGCCCACGAACTGCGGCAGCACGGCCTGCAGTTCCCGCTCCCCTGCCGTGACGGGGGCCGTTTCCAGCACCGTGCCGGTGATGTCGCCGGTGTCGGTGCGCTGGCCCAGCCGCAGCACGGCGCGGTAAGCCTTGTCATGATTCAGCTGCAGGTCCACGGCCTTGCTGGCACCGCCGCAGAACACCGGCAGCACGCCGGTGGCCATGGGGTCCAGCGTGCCGCTGTGGCCCAGCTTGCGGGTGCCCAGCACGCCGCGCAGCTTTGCCACCACATCAAAACTGGTCCAGTCCATGGGCTTGTCCACGATCAGGATGCCCTGCATTTATGCGTCCTCCTGCGGTGCGTCCAGCTCGGCTTCCACCTCGGCCAGGATCGCATTCTTGGCGTTTTCCAGGTTGCCCAGCAGCTCGCATCCGGCAGCGCGGTTGTGGCCGCCGCCGCCCAGACGCCGCGCAATGGCGCAGGCGTCCACACCCTTGGCGGTGCGCACGCTGATGCGGTAGCTGCCGCCGGGCTGCTGACGCAGGGTCAGGCCCACCTTCACGCCCTCGATGCTGATTGGCAGGCTGGTCAGCTCTTCCAGGTCTGCCGGGTCCACGCTGGTCTGCTCGATCTCGTCCCGGGTGAGGTAGATCAGGGCGCAGCGGCCGTCCAGATAGTATTCCAGATGGTTGCGGGCGATGCGCTCGGCCTCCATGCGGGCCCGGGGCTTGGTGTCGAACAGCAGGGTGTTCAGCTCTTCCACATGGCAGCCCGCCTCGATGAGCTTTGCCGCCACAAGGTGGGTGTTGGCCGTGGTGGCCGAGAACCGGAAGCATCCGGTGTCGGTGGCCACGCCGGTGTACAGGCAGTCGGCAATGTGCGGGGTGATGTCCACCCCCATTTCCAGAATGACCCGGTACATCAGCTCTGCGGCCGCAGCGGCAGACCCGTCCAGCAGGGTAAAGTCGGCATAGCCGCTGTTGCCCGCGTGGTGGTCGATGCACAGATCGACATGGCGGCTGTAGCGGGGCACGCCGTTGCCCTCGCCGAACAGCTGCAGCCCGGCCACATCCACGGCAACCACCGTTTCCGGCTCGAACTCGCCCTTGAACAGGTGCGCATTGGTAAAGGCATAGCGGGCCGGGATCGTGTCGGAGCAGAGCACCGCTGCATTCTTGTCCAGAGCTTTCAGGGCATAATACAGGGCGCTGCCGCAGCCGACGGTATCACCGTCCGGGTTTTTGTGGCACAGGATCAAAATGTTGTCGGCAGACTTCAGGCGCTGGGCCATCTGCTGCACACTCAACGGTTCCGTCATCCGATGTTCCATCCTTTCCGCAAGGCTGTAAAGTGTGTTTTACTCCTCGGTCTCCCCGGCTTCGGGCTGTGCCTCGGCCTCACCGCTGACGTTCAGGCTGCGCAGCAGCTCATTGATGTGGGCTGCATAGGCGGCACCGTCGTCCTCCACAAAGATGAACCGGGGTGCTTTGCGGATGTGCATCTTCTTGCTCACTTCGGTGCGCACATGACCGGCGGCGCGGTTCAGCGCCTCAATGGCGGGCTTGGGGCCGTCCGCGCGGCCCATCACGCTCACATACACCTTGGCCACATCCAGGTCGGGGGTCACGTCCAGACGGGTGACGGTCAGCAGGCCGCCCTCCAGCCGCGGGTCCTTCAGACGCCCGATGATGGCAATGATCTCGCGCTTCATATCCTGCGCCAGACGGCCCATATTTTTCTGAGACATTCGGTTTCTCCTTTAAACAAACTTCTCTGGCATCGTTGCCGGTGCCAGAGAAATCCTCAAAAAATCTTAGTCGCGGTACTCTTCCATCTTGAAGGCCTCGTACACGTCGCCTTCCTTGACGTCGGCAAACTTCTCCAGGGTCACGCCGCACTCGTAGCCCTCGGCCACTTCCTTGGCGTCATCCTTGAAACGCTTCAGGGATGCGATCTCGTCCTCGGCAATGACGATGCCGTCACGGACCACACGGACCTGGCTGTCACGGGTGATCTTGCCGCTGGTCACACGGCAGCCTGCAACGGTGCCCACGTTGGAGATCTTATACACCTGACGGACCTGCAGCTCGCCCAGAGAGACCTCACGGAACTTGGGAGCCAGCATGCCCTTCATAGCGTCGGTCACGTCGTTGATGGCGTCGTAGATGACGCGGTACATGCGCATTTCCACCTTGGTGGCAGCGGCTTCTTCCTTGGCCACGTTGTCGGGGCGGACGTTGAAGCCGATGATGATGGCGTTGGAGGCATCGGCCAGATCCACGTCGGACTTGCTGATGGCACCGACACCGGCATGGATGACCCGCACCCGTACTTCGTCGTTGGAGATCTTCTCCAGGCTCTGCTTGACGGCCTCGGCAGAACCCTGCACGTCGGCCTTGACCACGATGGCCAGCTCCTTCATGTCGTTCTGTGCCATCTGGCTGAACAGGTTATCCAGGGTGACCTTCTGGAAGGCGGAGAACTGCTTCTCCTTGGCAGCAGCGATGCGCTGCTCGGCCAGCTCACGGGCCAGGCGCTCGTCCTCAACGGCCTCGAACAGGTCGCCTGCTTCGGGCACGGCGGTCAGGCCGGTGATCTCCACAGGGGTGGAGGGGCCGGCATCGCTCAGCAGCTTGCCCTTGTCGCTGCGCATGGTACGCACGCGGCCCACGGCAGTACCGGCAATGATCACATCGCCGGAGTGCAGGGTGCCGTTCTGCACCAGGATGGTGGCAATGGGGCCCTGGCCCTTGTCCAGACGGGCCTCGACCACCGCACCCTTGGCGCGGCGGTTGGGGTTGGCCTTGAGCTCCATGACCTCAGCTTCCAGCGCGATGCGCTCCAGCAGGTCGTTGATGCCCATGCCGGTCAGGGCAGACACCGGGATGCAGGCCACATCGCCGCCCCAGTCCTCGGTGATGATGCCGTACTTGGTCAGGCCTTCCATCACGCGCTCGGGGTTTGCGGTGGGCTTATCCATCTTGTTCATTGCCACGATGAGCTTGACGTTGGCAGCCTTGGCGTGGTTGATGGACTCGATGGTCTGGGGCATGATGCCGTCGTCGGCAGCCACCACCAGAACGGCGATATCGGTCATGTTGGCACCACGGGCACGCATGGAGGTGAAGGCCTCGTGGCCCGGGGTATCCAGGAAGGTGATCAGGCTGTCGTTGACCTTGACCTGATAGGCACCGATGGCCTGGGTGATGCCGCCGGCCTCGCCTGCGGTAACGTTGGTCTTGCGGATGGCATCCAGAATACTGGTCTTGCCGTGGTCAACGTGACCCATGACGCAGACCACCGGGGGACGCTCCACCAGATCCTCCTGCGAATCCTCTTCCTGGGTGAACAGGCGCTCCTCGATGGTCACATGCACCTCGTGCTCGACCTTTGCGTGGAACTCCTCGGCCAGCAGGGATGCGGTATCAAAGTCGATGACATCGTTGATGGCGTGCATCTCACCCATCTGCATGAACTTGGCAATGACCTTGCCGGCCTGCTGCTTCAGGCGGGCAGCCAGCTCGCCGACGGTGATCTCGTCGGGGATCATCACCTTCAGCTGTGCGTTGCGGGCCTTTTCCAGCTGGATGCGCTGCAGGCGCTCGAACTCGGTCTCGCGCTTGCCCTTCTGGAACTGCTGGCGCTGGCGCTGGCCGCGCTGGGTGAACTTCTGCTTGTTGCCCTGCGGGGTGGGCTTGCGGCGGTTCTCGGTGTTCTTGGTGGAAGCCAGATCGTCGTAACGGGCGTCGAAGCGATCCACGTTCATGTCCACGGTGCGGGTGTCCACAGTCACCTGATTGTCCTCGCGGCGCACGGACACGGCCTGTGCCGGGGCAGTGGATGCCTTGGCACCGGTCTCACGAGCCAGCTCGCTGAGGGAAACGGTCTTTTCCTCACGCTTCTTGTGCTGCTCGTTCTTCTTGTCGCCGTGCTTGCTGCCGGCCTTTGCTTGCTGGTTCTGCTGGGCAGCGGGCTGTGCCTTCTGCTCCGGCTTCTTTTCAGCAGGCTTCTGGGCGGGCTTTTCCTCGGCCTTGGGAGCTTCCGGCTTCTTTTCCGTCTTCTTCTCCGCCTTCTTCTCCGCCTTCTTTTCGGCAGGCTTCGGCTCCTCCTTGGGGGCCTTGGCGCTGTTCAGGAACTCGTTCAGGTCGGTCACGCTGCTGTCCTTGCTGAACTTCTCCAGCAGGTAGTTCAGCTCGTTCTCTTCCAGATTGGAGCTGTTCTTCTTGCCGGTGCTGCCCATGGCAGCCAGCTCGTCCAGAACCTTCTTGGCAGAGAGGTTCAGGTCCTTTGCAAAATCACTCACTTTATATTTTACGATCATTCGCTCATATCCTCCTCATTTTTGATTGCTCCGCAGTCCGACAGGCGGTCGAAGCAGAGCTTTGCGAGGTTGCGGTCGGTCACCGCGTAAACAGCCACCGCCTTGCGGCTGATGTCGGCCAGCCGGTCCTGGGTCAGCGGCATGGTGATCACATCCACCAGATCGCCCACGGCGTAGTTCAGGCGCTGCACGGTCTTGGCGCTGGCGTCGGATGCGGTCATCACCAGCCAGGCCTTGCCCTTGACGCAGGCTTCCTCCACGGCGTCAAAGCCCATGGTCAGCGCACCGGCCTTGCGGCACAGGCTCACGGCCTGGAACAGGGCTTCTTCCGGGGCCAGTGCAGGTTTTGCGGGGGTGTTATTCTTTTTCGGCATTCCGGGCAGCCTCCTTTGCGGCTTCGGTCAGCTGGGCTTCCAGCGCCTCGTATACTTCGGCGGGAACCGGCTGCTCAAAGCAGCGCTCCAGCGCCTTCTTCTTTTTTGCCTTGGTCAGGCAGTCGGGGTTCGGGCAGAGATACGCGCCGCGGCCCGGCTTTTTGCCGACCAGATCAATGCTGATCTCTCCGCTGGGTGCACGCACCACACGCACCAGCTCCTTTTTGGGGCGGCTGGTCATGCAGCCGATGCACTGGCGGGAAGGGATCTTTTTCTGTGCCATCCGGTTTCCCTCCTTTGGCATGCGGTGCCGGGCTTATTCGGCGTCGGCAGCTTCTTCCTTCTTCTTCGGCTCTTCGTCCTCGCCGTAGTAGCCGCTCTCCGGGCGGATATCAATGTTGTAGCCGGTCAGGCGTGCGCACAGGCGGGCGTTCTGGCCCTTGTTGCCGATGGCCAGGCTCAGCTGCTGGTCAGGCACGGTCACGCGGCAGGAGCGGGTCTCGCCGGGCAGCAGCTCCACCTTGACCACCTTGGCGGGGCTCAGGGCTGCGGAGATGAACTCGGAGACGTCCTCGCTCCACTTGACGATGTCGATCTTCTCGCCGCCCAGCTTCTCGACCACAGCAGCCACGCGGCTGCCGTGCTCGCCGATGCAGGCAGAGACGGGGTTGACGTTGGGGTCCTTGCTCCACACGGCCATCTTGGTGCGGGCACCGGCCTCGCGGCTGATGGCCTTGACCTCCACGGTGCCGTCAAAGATCTCGGGCACTTCCAGCTCAAACAGGCGCTTGACAAGGCCGGGGTGGGTGCGGCTGATCATGACGCGGGGGCCGCGCTCGGTGCTCACCACGTCCACCACATAGACCTGCAGGCTCTGGCCCTCGGTGTACACCTCGCCGGGCACCTGCTCGTTGCGGGGCAGGATGGCCTCGCCGCCCTTGCCCAGGTCCAGGGCCACGATGCCCTTCTCCGGGTCCACACGGGTGACGGTGGCCTGCACGATGTCGTGTGCGCGGGACTGGATCTCGCTCAGCTGCTGGCTGCGCTCGGCCTCCCGGATGCCCTGACGGATGACGTGCTTTGCGGTCTGGGCGGCAATGCGGCCAAAGTCCTTGGTCTTGAGCGGGGTGATGATGCGGTCGCCCACTTCGTAGGTCTTGCGGATCTTCTGGGCCTCGGTGATGCCGATCTCGGAGTGCTCGTCGTACCAGTCCTCGTCGGCCACGACGTCCTGGATCAGGGCCACATCAAAGCGGCCGGTATCGGGGTCGATGTCCACCTTGACGTGGTCCTCCTCGACCTCGTAGTTCTTCTTGACGGCAATGATGATGGCGGCCTTGATCTTCTCGATCAGGTACTCTGCGGTGATGCCGCGCTCGTGCTCCAGCATGGAGAGAGCTTCAAAAAATTCGTTGTTCGCTGCTGCCATTTTTCGGGTTCCTCCTGTAATTTACTCTCTATTATAAATCCGATCAGTCAAACAGATCTTCGTCGTCGCACAGCTGCACGCTGGATGCGGCGTTCACCTCAAAGGCCACGGGGCCGTTGTCGGTGTCCAGGGTCACGGTGGTGCCCTCGCGGCCGGTCAGGATGCCGGCCAGCTCGCGCACGCCGTCGGCGTTGGGGCGGATGAGCTTTGCCCGGATCTTCTGGCCCTTGAGCTGCTCGTAGTGCTCCGGACGGGTCAGCTTGCGGCCCAGGCCGGGGCTGCCCACTTCCAGATAGTAGCTCTGGTCGATGGGGTCGGCCTCGTCCAGGATGGGATCCAGTGCGTGGGAAACATCTGCGCAGGTATCGGTGTCCATGGTGCCGTCCTTGTCGATGAGGACGCGAAGATACCAGTCCGGCCCTTCCTTTTCAAAAACGACATCCCACAGGCGCAGGCCCATGCCCTCCACGGTGGGGCGGACAAGCGCTTCGACTCTCTGGGCGGTGTTGCCGCCAGACTGCTTCGCCATAAAAAACCTCCTGACAAACAAGAAACGCGGACCTTGCGGCCCACGTTTCAGGTTAAACTATATCGTACTACTAGAATATAGCATACTCTTGCGCTTTATGCAAGCATTTTCTTGAATTTTTCGCATTTCCGGCCTTTTTACAGCACCCAGACGCCGTTCTGGAACAGCTGCACCACCCGGCCGTCGCGGCATTTGCCGGTGATCTCGCTGTCCTCGGCACCGATCATCACGTCCTCGTGCAGGGAGGAGTGGTTCATGCCGCGTGCGTCCAGCTGCTCCCGGGTCAGGCCGGTGCCGCCCACGGTGGTGCCGGGGTAGCTGTCGCCAAAGGCGATGTGGCAGGCGGCGTTCTCGTCAAACAGGGTGTTGTAGAACAGCTTGCCGCAGCGGTTGATGGGGCTGGAAGCGGGCACCAGTGCCACCTCGCCGATGTGGCGGGCACCCTCGTCGGTGTCCAGCAGCTGGCCCAGCAGGTCGGCACCTTCCTCGGCACCGTGCTCCACCACCTTGCCATCCTTGAAGGTAACGTGGAAGCCCTTGATGAGCTGGCCGTTGAACACATAGGGCTTTGTGCCGTAGACGATGCCCTCTACCCTGTCCTTGTGGGGCGCAGTGAACACTTCCTCCGTGGGGATGTTGGGCAGGAAGGTGACCCCCTTCTCGTTCTTGCTCGCGGCGCTCTCCCACACGGCCTGGTCAGCGATGCCCACGGTCAGGTCGGTGCCGTTGCCGCTGGCAAAGTGCACGCTCTCCAGATCCAGGGCGTTCATCTTGTCCCGCAGGGCAGACAGCCGGGCCAGATGCTCCTGCCACTCGCCCACCGGGTCACCGCCGGTCACGCGGCAGGTGTCAAAGATCAGCTGCCACAGCGCCTCGATGGCGGCATCGGTGTCCAGCTCCGGGAACATCTTCTTGGCCCACGGCGCGGACGGGATGGCCGCAATGGACCACTGCACCCGGTCGTTCATGGTGTACTCGCGCCAGGGCTGCATGAAGGCGCGGTTGGCGCTGTTCACCCGGCTGATCTTGGCCCCGTCCAGCCCGGCAAACACCTCCGGGTCGTCGGCGATGAGGTGCAGCACGCACACGCCGCCCTCGGTCTCGGCGTAGTCCAGGTACCGGCGCAGCTGCCAGCCCTTGTGGTCGGTCAGGGCCTCTTCGCTGCCCAGCTCCATGCGGGTGCGGGTGACGGCGTCGTCGGTCCAGTTCACCTGCACATCCCGCGCACCCGCCTCAAAGGCACTGCGCACGCACAGCCGTGCCAGCGGGGCACCTTCCAGCGCACAGTTGATGATCAGCACCTGGCCCGGCTGGGGGTTGACCCCCACCCGGACGATGAAATCGGCATATTTCTTGAGAAGTTCGTCAAAGTTTTTCACAGCTAAACCCTCCTGTGGTGTAAAACATCTGCCCCCAGTATACCGCCCGGCGTGGGTTCTGTCCACCTCCCGGCGCAAAAAAAGCAGGCCGCCGGGGGCAGGTTTCCCCTTTGATTTTTTGTCTTGATTTTTGGCAGGGAATCCGGTATAATAAATAATGTTCTGAACATCAGCCGGTGTGTCGGAATGGCAGACGAGGGGGACTCAAAATCCCTTGTGCTAATAACACGTGTGGGTTCGACCCCCACCACCGGCAT
>ERZ791837.2300-NODE-2300-length-10845-cov-2.972475_pt1 | contig 10845 bp, 15 predicted proteins | sample MGYA00510292_ERZ791837 | MGnify/ENA primary metagenome ERZ791837 (study PRJEB30046, sample SAMN00715259) | human gut metagenome | study: EMG produced TPA metagenomics assembly of the A metagenome-wide association study of gut microbiota in type 2...
CGTGGAAGAGGCGGTAGAGGCAGCAAGGGAAAATGCGAAGAGGAATGGTCTGACCAACTGCGAATTTATTGCAGGTGATGTGCTGAAGGTACTGGATCAGATTGAAGAGAAGCCGGATATGATCGTGCTGGATCCCCCACGTGACGGTATTCACCCGAAGGCACTTACGAAGATCATCAGCTATGGGATTGACAGGATCGTTTATATTTCCTGCAAACCCACCAGCCTTGTGAGAGATCTGGAGGTTTTCCTTGAAGAAGGATATTACGTGGAAAAGGCAGTGGCTGTGGATCAGTTCCCATTTACCACAGGAATTGAGACTGTGTGCCTCTTGAGCAACATCCAAAGACCCTAAGAAAGAATCCTATATTACGCTTGATGTGGAGATGGAAGATTACTATCGCATCAAGAATAAGGGAAGGGGCTTCACCACCTAAGTTCAGCCTCACAATCGAATAGGAATTTGAATAGATAAGCTGCAGATGAGGAGGTGATCCGGAATCTGCAGCTTGTTTTGTTTCAAGCCAAAATAGTCGATTGAAAAGTATCGTATTTGCCGCATTGAATGAGCTGATGTTTGACAGCTTAGAAGTGACGAAGGTTCTGATCATAGCGCCGTTACGTGTGGCAAAGCATACATGGGCTGCGGAAATACAGAAGTGGGATCATCGAAAGGCTGCCTTTTATCTACGGAAGGAAACGTGATCCGCTACGATTTTATTGAGCATTTCATCAATGAACTGGCTGAAAAGTATCACATTCTGGAGATCGCTGTGGACAGATGAACGCAACACAGATGATTCAGAACCTTGAAGGTGATCGATTCACGATGGTTCCCTTCGGACAGGACTTCGGGAAATATGGTAAACAGGTTTACAGAAAGTGCTTCTGTTTCCGGTATTCCGTTGGGGTTAATTTGTAGCGTTTTTTGAATAATCTGCAAAAATAGTCAACGTTATGAAATCCTGTCTCAGAAGAAATGAGACTGACTTTTTTCTCAGTTTTTGAAAGCAACTGACCGGCCTGTTTTAAACGGTAGTTAATGAGATAGTTAACCGGCGTTATATGTAAATATTTCCGAAACAGATTCAAAGTGGTACTCTTACTGACCATTGCCTGTTCTGCAATGTCATCTAATGAGATATTCCGTGAGTAATTTAGGTGGATAAATTGCATCATGAGCTGTAACCGGGCTTGAGAAGCGGTTGAATGCTCCTTGTGTTCTTCCTGGTATGAAATGTCTGTGTTTTCAAATATTTCCAGCCAGAGATTCTGAAGGAGAGAACTGGTAAGGAGTTCTTTGGATAAAACGGAATCCTGTGCAGAAATAATTTGCCGCATGATAGATAAAACCTTTGCCTGCCAGCATACTTCTTTATGAAATATGAGAAATGGCAATGGGTAAGAAATGATCGGCAGAATATATTTCTGATAGATCAGGCTGTCGCAGGGGGCAATAAAAGAAGGCATAAATACAAAATTGGGAATGAGGGCTTTTGAGGGAGAATAAAGGCGATGGAGTACCTTTGTATTAATGAATATACCATTTCCTTCGGTTAAATTAAATTGGTCTTCTCCAATCCACAAAGTAACGGTTCCGGATTCAATATAAATAAACTCCAATTCTGTATGCCAGTGCCATTCGATACAGTTGAAATCAAAAACTGACAGATCTTCATAATAAAACTGGAAAGGATAGAGATTGCTTCCGTGCTGAACTGTCTCCATCAAATCTTCATCTGTAATGATTTTAGTATAGGTTGTATTTATATTCATAGAAACTTCCTTCTTTGAAAAATATTTTACGATATTATACAATGAATTTCGTAAATAAATCAATGAAAACAATAATATTATGTTATATAATTCAATAAAAGCGAGGTGAAAGAACATGATATTTAAATGGTTAAATGAAAGTGAAATGATGATGGAGGGGGATAAAATTGAAATATTCGCTCCGGCTAAAACAGATTTTTTCTGCGGAAGCACAGACGAGTGTGAAGAAGGATTTTTACCGGAATCACTTTGTAACGCACCTTACTATTATACGGAGATAGAAGGGGATTTTGTTCTTAAAGTAAAAGTATCGCATGGTTTTAAGGATACATATGATTCTGCTTCAGTAATGATTATGAAGGATCTGAACTGCTGGGCGAAGTGTTGTTTTGAATTGACGGATTTCGGAACTCATGCTGCTGTAAGTGTTGTTACAAAAGGGGATTCAGATGATGCAAATGGGTGTAATCTTGAAGGAAATACAGCATGGCTCCAGGTTTGCAGGGTTGGAAATAATTTCGCCTTCCATTATTCCTTAGATGGTGTCAATTTCTATATGATGAGATATTTCCATATGCCCGTTATGCCTGTTATAAAGGTCGGTCTGCTGGCTCAGGCTCCTACAGGGACGGGGGGAAAACGTGTATATGAAAATTTGTCTATTGAGAGAAGGACAGTAAAAAATATCAGAGCTGGAAAATAAGGATTGGTGATTCCTAATATCTTATGAAAATAATGGTGAAAATAGAAAATTCCATATCAGGAAAGAGTCTTTCTCTGTATGTTGACAGTAAGAGTAAGGTAAATAAATTAATGATCAATCTGATAGAAGCGGGATTTACCGTTAATTATGAGCCTCGTTATATATCGGGAAATTATGAAGGATGCTTTCTGTGTGAGGATGGAAATGTGATTAAAATATGTTGTAGAAAACAAAAGGAGTGATGACCATGCCAAATTACCGAAAAACAAAAAGAGCCTGTTATATGGGATTTATTACACAGGCAATTGCAGCTAATTTTGCCCCATTGTTATTTTTAAAATTTCATAATGATTATCAGATTACACTTGGAAAAATCGCATTGATTTCAACCTGCTTTTTCCTTACACAGTTGTTGGTAGACCTGTTTTGTGCAAAGTTTGTGGACAAAATAGGGTATCGTATCTGTATTGTTGCTTCTGAGATATGTTCCACAGCAGGATTGGTTGGTCTGGCTTTTTTGCCGGATCTTTTGCCGGAACCGTTTGTTGGAATTATCTTGAGTGTGATTGTATATGCAGTCGGAAGTGGTCTGATTGAAGTGCTTTGCAGCCCGATAGTGGAGGCGTGTCCATTTGATAACAAAGAGGCAACGATGAGTCTGCTTCACTCTTTTTATTGTTGGGGAGCAGTGGGAACGATTGCAATCTCCACACTGTTTTTTGCGGTGTTTGGCATGGACAGCTGGAAATGGCTGGCTGTTTTATGGGCACTTGTTCCGGCCATAAATATCTATAATTTTGCAACCTGTCCGATCGAGCATTTGGTAGATGAGGGTGAAGGAATGGGAATAAAGGAACTGTTTCGAAAACCTCTTTTCTGGCTTTCCGTATGTTTAATGATCTGCTCTGGCGCATCAGAACTGGCTATGGCACAATGGGCATCTGCTTATGCGGAGGCTGCTCTGGGACTGTCAAAGACAGTTGGTGACCTGGCCGGTCCCTGCATGTTTGCTGTTACAATGGGGATCAGTCGTGTAATTTTCGGAAAATATGGTGATAAAATGGATCTGGTGAAATTTATGATCGGATCTGGAATTTTATGTGTGATATGCTACCTGCTTGCCTCTGTATCGTCGAATCCGATATCAGGTTTGATTGGATGTATTATCTGTGGCTTTTCTGTTGGGATTATGTGGCCCGGCACAATCAGTATTTCATCAGAAAGATTTCCGGCAGGTGGAACGGCTATGTTTGCTTTGCTTGCTATGGCGGGGGACCTGGGTGGAAGCATAGGTCCGGGGATTGTCGGACGTGTTACACAAAGTGCAGGAGACAATATTCGTGCAGGTATGGGAGTCGGACTTTTGTTCCCGGTTACTTTATTAATCATGCTTTTTATTTTTGCAAGGCAAAAAAATAATAAATGACATTTGATAAAATAGGTTTCAAAAAAGCAGATATTATCAGCCTGTGCGGTACGATGGCTGAATCAGATAATTTCATTCTGAAGGGGTAATTTCTTTTTTCTGGGTCAGCAGGAACAGAACTGCCAGTATGGACAGGACGATCTGTACGCAGGGCATGGTAAACCATACGCCATCAAGCTTAAGGACGATTGGCAGTGTCAGGATGGTACCGACTGTCAGCAGAACCTCTCCATAAACAAGAGTACTGGACTGCTTCAGATGCTCTGTTGCATAGAAGTAAGAAACAGAGGGCTTGGTCAGTCCGTAAAGAGCCATAACAAGAGAAAAGGCAGGTGCAGCATGGACGATCAGCTCTGCTGCTGCATCAGAAGTACCGTAGAAAACGGGGATCTGATGACGCAGAAGTAACATAAGGGAGCCACTCAGGATACCAACGCCGATCCCGAGAGCAAAGGTAAGCAGTGTATAGCTACGCAGTGTTTTTTTATCATTCTGGCCCTTGCTCAGGCTTAAGAGTGGCTGTGCACCATCACTGATACCCTGAACGAGAAGCTCCATGAAGGAAACCAGATAGGCAAGGACAGCATAGGCGCTGACAGCTTCATCACCACCATATTTGGTGCACTGCAGATTCATCAGTATAATGGTGACGGAAGGCAGATAAGTCAGTCCGAAAGGGGAGGCTGCTACCTTAAGGATGGATTTGACTGCGGATCCGGAGGGCTTTATATTGGTAAGGGAGATCCGGTTTTCTTTCTTTAAATAGAAGAAAAAGGCAAAGATCAGAGTGACAAGCTGTCCAAGCACTGTTGCAATAGCGGCACCCATCAGACCTAATGGAAATACAAGTATCAGAACATAATCAAGGATGATGTTCAGGATACAGCCGCAGGCCATGGCACACATGGAGTAAATGGCAGCACCACGGTTACGCATCAGGGGTGTCAGACCACTGGCAACTGTCTGGATCACCGCACCATACAGAATATAGTGAAGATAGGTCATGGCATGGGTATGTACTTCTCCTGCAGCACCTAGAAGCGTCATCAGGGGAGAACCAAAGAAATAGAGGATCCCGGTCAGGATGAGAGAGGAAACGACAAGAAGAAACAGTGCATTTCCCTCCATCTGGTCTGCCGCATTATCACGGCCGGCACCCCGGTTTAAAGACACCATAACAGAAGCCCCCATACCGATACCGGTACCAAGGGCGATGATGAGTGCTACAAGCGGCCAGGCAATATTAATAGCAGCCAGTCCCATGTCACCCATGGCTCTGCCTACGAAAATGCCGTCAATAATGGAATAAATTCCTGTTAATAAAAAAGATAACGTAGAGGGGAGAATAAATCCCCAGTATTTTTTCTGCATAAAAACCTCCATTTCCCCATAAAAAGGGGAACATTATCTATGGTAACCCATCCATACAGGAAAAGTCAACTATTGCAATTCCTAGTAAACTAGTAGTATAATGGGGGAAAAGGAGGTTTTGTATGAAGATTTCAACCAAGGGAAGATATGCCCTGCGTCTGATGCTGGATCTGGCACTGCATGACAGCGATGCCCCGGTAAGGATCAAGGATATTGCTGCGAGACAGGACATTTCTGATAAATATCTGGAACAGATCATTTCCAGCTTGAATAAAGCGGGTTATGTGAAAAGCATCCGCGGTCCGCAGGGAGGCTATAAGCTTGCCAGAGATCCGGAAAGCTATACAGTTGGGATGATACTCCGCCTTACGGAAGGCTCTCTTGCACCGGTAGCCTGTCTGGATGATGAGGTCAATACCTGTGACAGGCAGGAAACCTGTGCTACGCTGAAGCTCTGGCAGATGCTGGATGAGGCGATCAAGGGAGTCGTAGACAGAGTAACGCTGGCAGATCTGGTCGAGTGGCAGACGGAGATGATTGATAATTATGTGATCTGAATTTCCCTGCGGAGAAGAAAAAGGGCAAGAACGTTTGGGATGACCATACAGGCATTGATCAGATCTGTACATTCCCAGACAGTCTGCAGTGGAAGGATCGCACCTATGTAGATCATAACGATATAAGCTACCTTATAAAGAAAGAGACCTCTGCCGCCAGTCAGATAGGTGACAGCGCTTTCACCAAGATAGGACCAGCCGATGAGGGTGGTCAGTGCAAAGGCAATCAGACAGACAGAGAGGAAGCCATTCCCCAAAAATGGAAGAGAAGAAAAGGCCGCATCCGTAAGGGTACCCTGAGAGGCATGGAGTACGGATTGTGGTCTTTTTAATATATTAGTGACAATGACAAGTCCACTCAGCAGGCACATGACGACGGTATCCCAGAATACCGCAGTCATGGACACATAGGCCTGTCTGGAGGGACTTTCCTCGCTGGAAGCGGCAGCCATAATGGAAGAGGTTCCGATGCCGGCTTCGTTGGTAAATAATCCACGGGCAATCCCATAGCGGAGGACATTCATCAGGCTGCCGGCGGACAGACCACTTCCAACCGCTTTTCCGGTAAAGGCATCCTTCAGGATCAATGAGACTGCCGGAAACAGGCAGGGGCGGTTCAGAAAGAGCAGAAGAAGGCAGCTGCCGGTAAACAGGATGGCCAGAACGGGAACCAGCCGGACACAGACCTTTCCGATAGATCTGATGCCGCCAACAATGACAAGGCCTGCCAGGATGGCGGCCAGGAATCCGGTCAGGGAGGGTGCAAGGTGAAAGCTGCTTTTCCCTGTCTCAGCCATGGAATTTGACTGTGTTGTGCAGCCGACAAAGAGAGCAGCAAGCAGTGTCAGAACAGCGTAAAAGCTGCCAAGAAGTGGCATATGGAGTCCGTTCCGGAACACGTACATGGGCCCTCCGGCATGTGTACCGGCTTTATCCCTGCTGCGGTAGCGTACGCTGAGATAGCATTCAGCATAGGAGGTAGCCATGCCAAGTACACCGGTGATCCAGCACCAGAAGACAGCACCGGGACCACCAAGGGCAACTGCAGTAGAAACACCTACGATATTGCCGGTACCGAGCGTTGCGGCAAGTGTGGTGGACAATGTGGCAAAAACGGAAAGGTTATTTTGGTCAGCATCTTTGCCTTTAAAGGACATCCGGACGGCTTTCCAGGTTTTTCCCTGAGGAAAATGGAGGTAAAAGGAAAAGAACAGATGCGTTCCCATAAGCAGCAGAAGGAGGGGGCCACCCCATAGAAATGAATTACATTTTTGGATAATAGCAAGCACAGCAGACATGGGCAATAAGTCCTGCTTTTTTATGATTATATGTATATTTTGAGAAAATTATGAGAAATGTTACTTTCATTTTTTGATAGAAAAAGGTATACTGACATATAGAATGACAGTGGAAGGGTATGATTTCATACAGAAGAGGGAAGCATGTGAAGTACAATAATGAGGGGTTAGATAATATATTTTTTGAATCAGTCTGCAAGCTCAGGGAAGACTACTATTTTATGCAGAATATATCGGGAAGGGTCAGATGGTCGCCCAAGGCAGTAAATGATTTTGAACTGCCCGGGGAATATGTGGATGGATTTGCCGGGATGTGGAGGAGCTTTATCCATCCGGAGGATCTGGCTCATTTCGATGAAGAAATGGAGCGTATACGGACTGGCAAAACAGATTATATGCTGCTGGAATACAGGGTCAGAAAACGGAATGGAGAATATGTCAGGGTACGCAGCCATGGTGTTATGAACAGGGACACAGAAATCAGCCCTGTCTGTTGTATGGGGATTCTGGAAAGGGTCGATGATACAACTGATGAGCTGACCCATGTGCCTAACATTTATGTGGCAGTAAAGGACATCGCAGATACCTTTGAAAATGAAAATGCTTCGGGCTGTCTGATGATCGTAGGCATTGATGACTTTAAAAGAATCAATGACCTGTATACCTATAGCGGTGGTGACGAGATCATCAAGAATTTTGCCTTGCGGATAAGCAAATGCATTCCACAGTCAGCGACATTGTACCGGCTTGAAGGTGATCAGTTTGCAGTTCATTATCCATATGGTACGCTGCAGGATATGAAGGATATTTATGCGAGGATGGCGGATGAGGCAATGGATATCTCGCTGTCCAATGATATTAAGGTATCGCTTCAGCTGTCAGCCGGTGTATGTAAGTATCCGGATCAGGCGGAAAAGCCGGATATACTGAGAAAAAATGCACGGTATGCTTTTGAGCGTGCCAAGAGACAGGGGAAGGGGCAGTTAGCTGTCTTTACCAGGGAGATCCGGGAGCAGTATTTGGAGCATCTGCGTCTGATCGAAGAGCTGAAACGCTGTGTCAGAAATGATTTTGAAGGGTTTGAGCTGTATTATCAGCCGATCGTAGAGCCGAAATCCATGCAGATCGTGGAATGTGAGGCACTGCTCCGGTGGAAAAATGGCAGATTTCCAGGAATTGGACCAGCCAAATTTATTCCGATCCTGGAAGAAACAGGTATGATGAAGGAAGTAGGAGCATATGCTGTAAGAACGGCGATCAGCCAGGTTATGGATTTTTCTGACAGCCTGATCGTTAATGTAAATGTATCCTACAAACAGCTGAAGGATGATGATTTTGCTGAATATGTACTGGGAATCCTGAAGGAGTATCAGTTCCCGCCGGAAAGACTGATGATGGAGCTGACGGAAAGCTGCAAGGCACATGATCTTCCGGTATTGATGCGTACCATGAATAAGCTGCGCGAACATAGGGTACTGGTAGCACTGGACGATTTCGGAACAGGTTATGCCTCTCTTGATATTTTACAGGATATTTCAGTAGACTGCCTGAAGATAGAGCAGTGCTTTGTGGCAGAGTGTGAAAAAAATAATGTAGACAGGAATATCATCAAGCATATTATCCTGCTGGCACATTCCCTCGGACTGAAGGTCTGCATGGAAGGCGTGGAGACAGAAGGCATTTATGATGTGGCAGTGGAAGAACAGGCAGATATATTGCAGGGTTATTATTTCAGCAGGCCCGTCCCGGCAGGGGATTTTCAGAAGATGTTAAGAAGATCTGCCGGGCATGAAGCATGAGCATGGGGCTTTAGGATGGGAAGCATAACAGAATACAGGAAAGGAAACAGGAATGGGAAACATCATCGATTATGTTCGGGAGCATGGAGATATCAGCTTTTTACAGGAACCATTAAATGAAGTGGATTCTCTTGTGCTGTGCCAGATGGTGTATATGAATTTCGGACGTTTTGTACCGGGACTGGAGGAGAGGAATCAGCTGATAAGTATCCAGGATATTTATCACCATCCAGACAGGGATCATCTCCTGGATGATTACTGGTATAAGCAGTATAATAAAGAGCTTTTTGAGGCGGCAGCGGATTCCAGACGATTCGGGACGCTGAAAATGAATTATTATGTCAACGTGATCAATGTGGATGATGAAACGCAGTTCTCGGCGATCACCTATATACTCGAGAATAAAGAAACCTATATCGCCTACAGAGGAACGGATGCTACAATCATTGGCTGGAAGGAAGATCTGAATCTTGCTTTTTCAAAGCCGCTGTCCAGCCAGCATTTAAGTGTTGCCTATATGGATAAGGTATCCTCATGGATTGCCGGTTCCTTTTATGCCGGAGGTCATTCCAAGGGAGGAAATCTGGCAGTTTATGCGGCTATGAACTGCTCGGAAAGGGCAAGAGGAAAGCTTCTTCATGTTTATAATAATGATGGCCCGGGATTCCGGCCGGAAATCCGTGCAGAGGGACACTACGAGCAGATTGCAGACAGGGTTTCCAAATTTATACCGAGATCTTCGATTGTAGGTATGATCCTGGAGGATCACAGCAGCTATGAGGTGGTGGAGAGCCGTGGGATCGGTATGCTGCAGCACAATGCATACAGCTGGAAGGTTGAGGACAGATCCTTTGTGCGTGCCAGAAATATGAGCAGCGGCAAGCTCATCAGGGATGCGGCCATGAATGAATGGATCCTGTCACTGACAGATGAAGAAAAGCATGTGTTCATTGATACGCTCTATGAGGTAGTGTCTGCGTCGGAGGCTTCCAATGTATTTGAGTTCGGTGCTGATATACGGAAGTCTGTGCAGAATGTACTGGAAGCAGCAAGGGAGGTAGATGAACCTACCCGGAAGGCGATTCAGCGGATCATGAAGTCACTGGTGGAGATCACACTGGAGAATTTCATGACACAAAGGAACAGCGATAAATAGTGGAAATTATCGCAAATATTTAAAATTTTAAAAAAATTTAAAAAACCTGTTGACGAATGAAAGGAAAGCAGATATAATAACATTTGTTCGCAGGAATGGCGGAATTGGCAGACGCGCACGGTTCAGGTCCGTGTGGTAGCAATACCTTGAGGGTTCGACTCCCTTCTTCTGCATTGGTCAAAGAAAAGCCGTATGGCTTTCTTTTTTTGAAAAAGAGATTGGCCATCACCTGTGATACCAGACAGGGCAGAACATTCTTAAAAAGAATGAATTTTCAAAACAGTTAAGAAAATTCGAATTAATCGAAAAACTTCTTGACAAACATCTGTTCGCGTTGTATTCTAATACCAGAACAAAGGTTCGTTCTGATACATTTTGAGAAAGAGGATGAGAGATATGACAAAGAGAATCCAGCAAAAGCAGTGTATTTTATTTTATTTGTTGATGGCAATCGCTATTATGGTTACCGTTATCTGTGCCTTTGCTATGACATCCAATGCCAAGCAAGACCACAATATGTACAAGTATTATACCAGCGTCCAGGTAGAGGATGGGGATTCCCTTTGGTCTATCGCCAAGGAGTACTCTGACGTAGACTCTTACGCATCTTATACCGATTATATTGATGAGGTGAAGCAGATCAACCATATCTCCGGGGATGACATTCATGCAGGAGAGTATCTGACGATACCTTATTATTCCGCACAAGTACAGTAGTTTGCTTGTCTTTTCCCACTATTACCAGTATAATATAGATTG
>ERZ791837.2310-NODE-2310-length-10816-cov-3.892203_pt1 | contig 10816 bp, 9 predicted proteins | sample MGYA00510292_ERZ791837 | MGnify/ENA primary metagenome ERZ791837 (study PRJEB30046, sample SAMN00715259) | human gut metagenome | study: EMG produced TPA metagenomics assembly of the A metagenome-wide association study of gut microbiota in type 2...
GTCAAGTCCGAAAATAATGTTCATATTCTGAATAGCCTGACCGGCTGCGCCTTTAACCATATTGTCAATAGCTGCGCAGGCAACAAGTTTGTTTGCTCTTTTATCGTGATGAATGGAAACATCACAGAAGTTTGAATAGCGCACATTGTGAATGTCGGCGCATTTGCCGTCGTCAAGAAGTCTTACAAAAAACTCGTCTTTGTAGAAATCCTCATACGCTTTTCTGATTTGCTCAAAAGTAACGCCCTCGTTAATATCCGCATAAACAGTGGCAAGAATACCTCTGTTTACAGGTAAAAGGTGCGGCACAAATGTGATTGTTACATCTTCGCCCGAAAGTTTTGAAAGCGTCTGCTCAATTTCGGGTGTGTGGCGGTGGCAGGCTACCTTATAAGCGTGGAATCCCTCGTTAAGTTCAGGGAAGTGATTGCCTTGTGTAGGTTTTCTGCCTGCACCTGTTACGCCGCTCTTGCAGTCACAAATAATACCCTTTGTGCTTACAAGTCCGTTTGCGATTGCCGGAGCAATGGCAAGTGGGGAACAGGTAGTGTAGCAGCCGGGGTTTGCAATTAACTTTTTGCCCTTGATTTTATCTCTGAAAAATTCAGGAAGTCCGTAAACAGCCTGCTCGTGGAGCTTTTTGTCAAGGAAAGTGCCGCCGTACCACTCTGTATATTCTTCTTCGCTCTCAAGACGGAAGTCTGCGCCGAGGTCAATGAAAGCCTTGCCTGCGCTTATGCACTTTTCGGCAAGTTCCTGTGAAAGACCGTGGGGAAGTGCGGCGAAGATAACATCGCTTTTCTCAACAACAGCGTCTTGGTCTTCACAGACCATATCGTTTAAAAATGTATATGACGGATAAACATCGCTTAACTTCTGACCTTCAAAAGAAACCGAGCTGATAGCTGAAATTTCAGCCTCGGGGTGACTTGTCAGAAGTCTTACAAGCTCGGCACCGGCATAGCCTGTTGCGCCTACAATACCTGCTTTTATCATTTTAATCAATCCTTTATGAATATATATCTAACAATTCTTATACTGATACTAATAGTCTATATCTAAATCAATCTGCCAAACATTAACTAAAACAAACAAATAAAAGTTTGAAGTTTCCAAAGGTCACTGACCTTTGGTCGTCTAAGGAAAAAGGATTCTTAAGGGAAAAGGGACTCGAAATCCCTTTTCTCTTGAGCGTGCTTTCTTTTGGAGCTTTTCTTTTCACGCAAAAGAAAAGCGGAATTGGCAGGAGGTTTAATTTAAGACAAAAATTGTTTTCAACAACTGCATTTATAAAATCAATTATAAATTCTTAGCAATCTCAGCCACACGCTTTGCCTGTGCCTTTACATTTTCAGAGGCAGGGCCGCCGAATGCTTTTCTTTCGTTTGTACAAGTTTCAAGTGAAATTGCTCTGTAAACATCATCGTTAAATACATCACAAACTTTTTTGTACTCCTCAATCGGGAGGTTTTCAAGGTCTGTACCAAGCTCAATGCATCTTGCAACGAGTTCGCCTGTTGCCTTGTATGCATCTCTGAACGGTACCCCATTCTTTGTGAGCCAGTCTGCGCAGTCGGTTGCGTTAATAAATCCGCCTGCTGCCGCTTTACGCATATTCTGCGGAATAACTTTCATTGTGTCGAGCATTGGAGTAAAGGCTGTAAGGCACATTTTAACTGTATCAACAGCATCAAAAATTGCCTCTTTGTCCTCCTGCATATCTTTATTGTATGCAAGGGCAATGCCTTTCATAATTGTAAGTAAAGTCATATTGTCGCCGAAAACTCTGCCGCTCTTGCCACGGACGAGTTCTGCGATGTCAGGATTTTTTTTCTGCGGCATAATTGAAGAACCTGTTGAAAAAGCGTCGTCAAGCTCAATAAATTTAAATTCCCAGCTGCACCACATAATGATTTCTTCTGAAAATCTTGAGAGGTGCACCATAATAATAGAAAGAACAGACGCAAACTCAATGCAGTAATCTCTGTCGGATACACCGTCAAGCGAGTTGTTTGTAATTCTTTCAAAACCGAGCAGCTCGGCTGTAATTGTTCTGTCGATAGGGTATGTTGTGCCTGCTAAAGCACAAGAGCCGAGCGGCATTTCGTCCATTCTCTTAAGGCAGTCCTCAAGTCTTGACACATCTCTTAAAAGCATTTCGCCGTAAGCTAAAAGGTGGTGACCGAAAGTAATCGGCTGTGCTCTCTGTAAATGAGTGTAGCCGGGCATAACGGTTTCGCTGTACTTTTCCGCCTTGTCGGCAATAACCTTGATAAGGTCAACAACGAGCTTTTTAACATTTACAACTTCCTTTTTAAGGTAAAGTTTAATGTCAACGGCTACCTGGTCGTTACGGCTTCTTGATGTGTGAAGTCGCTTGCCGTTGTCGCCGATTCTCTTTGTAAGCTCGCCCTCAATAAAGGTGTGAATATCCTCTGCTTCCATATCAATATGGAGAGTGCCGTTTTCTATGTCTGCAAGGATTCCCTTAAGACCCTGAACTATGTCGTCAGCCTCTTCCTGTTTGATAATGCCGCATCTGCCGAGCATTGTTGCGTGGGCAATACTGCCCTCGATATCCTCTTTATACATACGGCTGTCAAATGAGATTGAGCTGTTAAAATCGTTAGTGGTTTTTGAAAGTTCCTTTTTAAATCTGCCTTTCCAAAGCTGCATATAATCACCTCGGGTTAATGAATGATTGTTAATTTGTGTATTATTTATAATTGATATTGCTGTTTAAAAATATCCGTATAAACAACTGTCAGGGACAGAGAATTTCCCTGTCCCCGAACCGGAATAATTATTTTAATTCATACAAAAGTCTTTGAGTAAAAATTACTTAATAAGACCCTTTTTAGCACGAACCTTGATTGGAAGACCGAAGAGGTTGATGAAACCTGCACTGTCGTTCTGATCGTAAACCTGATCCTCGTCAAAGGTTGCGATTTCTTCATCATAGAGTGAATATGGGCTTGTAACACCTGCGTCAATGATGTTGCCCTTGTAAAGCTTTAACTTAACATCACCTGTTACATACTCCTGTGTGCTGTCAACGAATGCCGAGAGAGCCTCACGGAGAGGTGTGTACCATTTGCCGTCATAAACGAGTTCTGCAAATGTGTTTGAAAGGTTCTTCTTGTAGTGAAGTGTATCCTTGTCAAGGCAGATTTCCTCAAGCTTGTTGTGTGCAGCGTAGAGAATTGTGCCGCCCGGTGTTTCGTAAACTCCACGAGCCTTCATACCTACAAGACGGTTTTCAACGATATCTGTGATACCTACGCCGTTTCTGCCGCCAATTTTGTTAAGCTCTTTAATAAGCTCTACAGAGTCGATTTCCTCGCCGTTAAGTTTTGTAGGAACGCCCTTTTCAAATGAAATTGTAACATATTCTGCCTTGTCGGGAGCCTGTTCAGGAGAAACACCGAGTTCAAGGAAGCCCTCCTTGTTGTACATAGGCTCATTTGCAGGATCTTCAAGGTCAAGACCTTCGTGGCTTAAGTGCCAGAGGTTTTTATCCTTAGAATAGTTTGTTTCACGGTTAATCTTGAGCGGGATGTTGTGCTTTTCAGCGTACTCGATTTCGTCCTCACGGCTCTTGAATTCCCAAGTTCTCCAAGGAGCGATAATCTTCATATCCGGAGCATAAGCTTTGATAGCAAGTTCAAAACGAACCTGGTCGTTACCCTTACCTGTGCAACCGTGGCAAATAGCGTCAGCGTTCTCTTCGATAGCGATCTCAGCCAGTCTCTTACCGATGATAGGACGAGCAAATGATGTACCCAGCAGATAACGATTCTCATAAACAGCACCAGCCTGAACTGTCGGGAATACATAATCCTCGATAAACTCTTTCTTGAGATCAAGAACAATAAGCTTGGAAGCACCTGTCTTGATAGCCTTTTCTTCCAGACCGTCAAGTTCTGTACCCTGACCTACGTCAGCAGATACAGCAATTACCTCACAATTATTATAATTTTCCTTGAGCCATGGAATTATGATAGAAGTATCCAGACCGCCGGAATATGCCAGAACAACCTTTTTGATTTCCTTTGCCATGATAATCTCTCCTTATGTATATTCGTTATAATATTTCTGCTTTCAGCAGTTATTTTTTATTCTGATTCTATTATACACCCTTTTTCCGAAATGTCAAGAGGTTTGCATAAATATACGTAAAATATTTTTATTTAAAGGCAAAATATGCAATTTATGCATTGAAGCTGAATATTTGCCCCTGCTTTTCTGCATAATATTTGCATTTATACAAAAACCGGCTCGCACTGCGCAAGCCGATTTTATTTATATTATGATTCATTCAGTCAAAGGCAGTGTGTCTATATCATCTACAAGATACCTTAGCATAGTATAAAGGTCATCACCATTTACAGTCCCGTCACTATTCAGATCTGCTGCCTTAGTCTGCTCTTCATTTAAAATAATAGAACCATTAACAAACTTGTTTATTGCTATTGCATCTCCGATTCCTATTCTGCCATCAAAGTTAAGATCTCCGTAAACTGTGCCATCATCAGCAATGTCTCCAATTTCGGATAAGATATTGATAGTTTCACCTTCAACTTTTGACTCAGTTGCCAAAAATACGGGACCATTAGAATACAACTTTGCGTCAGGATAGATTTCGTTAATCTTAGATGCAATCTCAAAAAAGCATTCAGATTTTACATCAAGCTGATAATAAGAGCCATCATCAGATAAAGTAATTTCAGCATCATCAAAAGCACCTACAATCTCTTGAATATTATCATACTCAATCTTTTTTTCTTGCTCACTAAGATCTCCCGTATTAAGATGTATTGCGCTCAGCTGTTTTTCACCATTAGCCACATATGCTATCACCGGATTATATACAGCTTCAGTAATACAACCAGCTTCATACATTTCTGCCGTCATTTCTTTAATAATATCAAATTTATCCTCCATCTTAGATGGGTCATTTGTTACGTTTCCATTCTCATCATAAGCATCATGCATGACAGCCTCTACATCAAGATCCGGCTGTTGAACAGGTGGATTCGCTCTGTAGTAATACTGCATATTCAGCTTATCGCTGTATTTTGCATATATTGCATCATATACATCTATCTTATCGTTTACAACATTGAAAACAGTGTGATTATATCTATAGTCGTGATATATTTGTATATATTCATGTCCATTGTTCAACTGCCTGTAAACTACATAGTCATCGTTATCTCCTGATTCTGCAAACATCTGAAAATATCTTTCATTGTCCTCAACCACTTCATAACCTTCAGGTGTTTCAAAGGCATTATCTGTTTTGAATATACGTGCTTCCGCATGAATAGAGCTAAATGATGCAACTGCCATTACTACACCTGATATCAGTGCTAAAACCTTACTTATTTTTTTCATAATAAATTCTCCTTTCATCAATTAACCGAACTGCCAATATTATTATTGTTATAATAGAATTCAAGCAACGAAGGTGTTTCTCTCACACCAAAAGTTGTTCTGACAGGATCATTATTACGTGTCATATATCCAACCGATGTAGCAATTCCAACCACGGTATTGAATTCATCATTGCCGGAATTTATAGTCATATAAATTGGTCCACCACTATTTCCTCCACTTACATAGGAGCTAGTTGCTATTTGATGGTCAAAAAGATTTTCATTATATCTGTTAATATTCAATACAACTCCATCTGATTTATACAATAATTTATTGTATGCATATGGGTTTGAAGCTGTATCACCAGGGTAACCAATTGTTGTAACTGTAGTTTGTGAATCCATAAATTCATCTGATGGAATCCCTAAGTCAAATATTCCATATTCAGACAAATTTTCTTCTACATATAACAGCGCATAATCATATCTACTATCATTTTTATCTGTCACTGAAATATCTGATCCTGTATAATAACGGCGAGGAACATGAGCTTCAACTATTTTACATGTACGCAATTCTTGAGACTCACCAGCATTAGGTCGACCACGAACTACAATTTTCAAATCATCAACAAATGTTCCTGTTTTACTATTAAACACACAATGCGCAGCCGTAGCTATGACATGCCCCCCAACAATAAATCCTGTTCCACCAGAAGTAACCTGCACTACCGAGGTATCCGTAGCTATTACACGATCATCAACATTATCTGCATATGTTGATATTCCATCATCTGATAAAACATCTACATTTCCATTCAAATAATAATATGAATCGCTGTTTGTTTTATAATCATGCATAACATAACTTCTGCTTTCCATGTTAGACGCCGTTATATTATTTGAAGCTGTAGGAAGGCGCATTGCACCGGTTAAATACTTTGTCAATTTTGAAAGATCTGCCATAGTTATAGCGCCATCATAATCAAGGTCAGCAGCACCATGACATGTAATATCACATCTTCCAAATAAATAGCTCTGCAATATAGATGCGTCAATAGAAGTAACATCTCCATCCCCATTAAGATCTCCGGGCAGATTGGCACTTGCTCCCGCAGTAATAGAAACATTCCCAAACGATACAGCCATTGCAGCTGCTATGCAAAAAGCAGTTACCGCAGCAGACATTCTTCTGAGTTTTTTACTCATAATACATTCCTCCTTAAACATTATACTTCTGTGGCAAGCTGAAAATGATCTGCATTTTCCATATATTACCATCTACTTATATTATACGTCATATCTGTTCAAAAATCAATGCACAATTCATACAAAGCCAAAGCGATTTCTTGTAATAATTATACAAAAGTCAACTCTCATTTTTGTAAGTACTTTCTTTCACCAAATTTCCTCAGTAAAACCGGATATAATAAAAACAGCTGCCGAAGCAGCTGTTTTCATCATTCATTTTCATAAACAGCGATTATCTCGCCTATGTACTGTTTATGCATCGGATCGGTACTATACCATCTGTCATAGGTTTCCTTTGATGTGAATGCTTCCTGATTCATCATTTCAGAGTATCTCTTCCTGCACACAAAAACACGCTTTGCCTCTGCAAATGCCACAGCTCCATCAAGCTCCACAGGCGTAAGACCTGTTTCCTTTGCCTTATCATAATCTCTGCCTGACTTTGTCCCGCAGAAATTAAGTGCACTTCTGTAGCTTTCATCAAAAAAACTTATGGTATAAACGTCACTGTTCTCAATAAATCCAAAGGTATGACGATTGGTACGCACTGCGCATATAAACGATGGTGCTCCCCACATTACTCCCATAAATCCCCACGATGCAGTCATGGTATTATAGTTTTCAGATTTTCCTGCTGTTATGAGAAACCATTCCTTACCTATTTCATTAAACGGATTGCCATTAAGCTCGTGAACATCTTTTTTTACAAAGCTCATTATACCCGCTCCTTTCAAATGCGTAATTATTATACTGCCTATATAAAACAGACTTTTTTATAATTATACCACATTATCAGCTGTTATGCAAGTCTTATGCAAAACGTTTTGCACTGTTTTTATACTGCAAACGAAGCTTATCCGTAATAAGGGCTATGAATTCAGAATTTGTAGGTTTTCCCTTACAAGTATTTACAGTGTAACCAAAAAAGGAATTCAGTGTTTCTATGTTTCCACGATCCCATGCAATTTCTATTGCATGGCGTATCGCTCGTTCTACTCGTGAAGAGGTGGTCTCGTACTTCTTAGCAACGCTTGGGTACAAAAGTTTTGTTATACTTTCAAGAAGCTCTTTATCATCTATTGCCATAAGTATGGCTGTCCGCAAGTAATGATAGCCCTTTATATGTGCCGGAACCCCAAGTTGGTGAATAATATCGGTTACTATTACTTCCAGGTCATTCTGTTCACTTACCCTTTGAACAGGTTCGCCGCTGAGAAGTTTCTGCGCACGTTCGTACATCATATCATTGTCAAAGGGTCTCTGTACAAAGTATGTAGCTCCTGCTTCTACTACCTGCCTTTCAAGAAAGGCGTTATCATACGCTGAGGTAATGATAAAATATGGGAGCTTTCCTCCCGACGCCCGAAGTTTTGTCATTACCTCCACCGCATCATAGTGAATCATCACCGCATCCATGATCACGACCTCCGGACAATCTGCTTTTATGGACTCCAAAAGAGCCTTGCCGTCCTTTTTGCGTGTGACTGTATAAATCCCCTTTGAGCGGAAGCAATTAGCACAAGAAATGCCAAATTCTACACTGTCATCACCGATAAGCACCCTAACCTTGTGATTCATATGTCCTCCCTCTCACCTGCATTATTATTGTACCACAGCCTAAGAGCATCTCACAAGGAGCAGCTTTGTCGAAGTAAGTAAAAGAATAGGATCTTATACCTGCCGAAAACAAACGGCTTTTACATATTTTTGGAAACATCTGAAATTTCATTTGTTTTATGGGATTACAGCCTAATATAAAATTTCTGTAGGAACATTTGATCATTTTTTTCATAATAAAATCTATTTCTTTAAGGAAGCACAATTGCCTGTTTTTTTCGCTAATAAAAAAATTTGTACTGCTCATATTATGGGTACATCCGACGAAAATATATTCAACAAAAGAAAAACATACAGAAAGAAGGTCATCTATGTTTAAACATCTTCGCATTGCAGCGATATTACTTTTCGCAGCAGCATTTAATACTGTTGCAGCAGCCGGATACTACTCATGGAAGCTTCCTGACAGCTATTATATATCATCCGGCAGTGAACTGGAGTTGTCATCATTTCTTCCGATCACAGCTGATCTGACTGAAGAAGAGGATTCTCTTGCCGCTTTTTATCAAAATTCCTCCACTGTAAATACCGCATCGCTAAAACTTTTCGGTATAATTCCCATTAAAAATGCGGACGTTGAAGAAATTGATACTCCCATGCTCGTTCCCGGCGGTGAGCCCTTTGGAATACGTCTTAAAATGGACGGAGTTATGGTAATACGTCTCGGAGCTGCTGATACAAAAAACGGCACTGTGTGTCCCGCAAAAGAAGCTGGACTGCGTGCAGGTGATATTATAGAATCAGTAAATGATCAGCCGGTAACATCAAACGATTCTTTACGGGAAGCAATTAGTGCAGCAGGGGGAGAATCCGTACAGATAGAATTTACACGTGACGGCAAAGCATACTCCTGTTCACTTACACCTGCATACTCCCTGTCAGATAACTGCTTTACAGCAGGAATATGGGTACGGGACAGCCTTGCAGGTATAGGCACCATGACTTTTTACGATCCGGCATCATCTTCTTTCGGAGGTCTCGGTCATCCCATATGTGACAGCGACACAGGTGTATGCATTCCAATAGGTGAGGGCAGTGCTTGCCCGGTTACCGTGAAAGATGTTGTAAAAGGTACAGAAGGCGATCCGGGAATGCTTGAAGGAGAATTCTACGGCAATAACTCTCTGGGAGCTATTCTCTGCAACAATCGCTGCGGAGTTTTTGGAAAGCTTTCCTGTCCACTACCCGAAAAGGAAGCAATTCCAATGGCATTTAAGCAGGAAATAGAAAAAGGACCCGCTGAAATAATATGCACCGTAAACAGCTCAGAACCGGAACGTTATTCTATAGAAATAACGGACATCGATCACAATGGCAAGGACAACACTAAAAATATGATAATCCGTATAACTGATGAAAGGCTTATTGACTCCACAGGGGGAATAGTTCAGGGAATGAGCGGTTCTCCCATTATACAAAACGGAAAGATTGCAGGGGCGGTAACCCATGTTTTTGTGGATGACCCAACAAGAGGGTACGGCATATTCTGCGAAAATATGTACCGATACGGCGCACCATATGCAGGTTAGTAAGGAAGGGTGAATTTTCCTATTTTCCACTCTCCATCCTCAGGAACAAGTGTAAATTCAGCTGTCGTTTCACCATCCTCATATTCCACCAGTACACTGAATATTATCTCAGTATCTGTGACCTCAACAAGCTTATCAACCTCTGAAGAAAGGTATGTCATATCCATACCTCTTGCAGCTCTTGCGGCATAAAGTCTTCCGTCGCTTTCAAGCAGCAGACCTTCAAAGTCACTGCTATGATACTGACGGCTGAAAATTTTATAATACGGCTCTGTTGCCTCATCAAAGGAAGAACAGGTGGTAAGGAAATATGTTTTATCTATTATTTCAAGATTCTGTCTGTCAAAGGGGAACTGACTTCCTGTGCAGAGAAAACGGAACGCAGTGTCACAACCTTCTTTATAAAGCTCTTGACCAAAAGCCAGCCACTCGGAATCGGTCTTACCCTGTGCTCCGAATATATTCTCTGCCAATTCCTCATTATTTGAAATAACAGTCGAACTATTAATACCAGTCATACCAGTGTTGATATTAGACTGTACCGAGCCATTCCCTGAATTTATTTTATTCTGCGGTACACTTGTCTGCACTGTACTGCTGATTTCAGACATTCCAGTTGCTATGCTTTCAGTAGTAACATCGTTGCTGCGGTCATCAGAATCTACGTTTGCAGACTCTGTACTGTCTATGCTATCTATGCTTTCAGTATTACTTTCATCTGATGTTGTGTTCATAACGAGCGTCTGCTTTTCCGTCTGAGTGTCACCATCCTTGGAACAGCTGCACAGGGAAATAATACAGATCATCGCTGTTATAATCCTTAAACTTTTCTTCATACGTTAAGCCCTCTTTCTGTAGGAAATAAAAAACGCCCTGCTGATATATATGCAAGGCGTTCATGTAAATGAAAAAAACTTATCTGTTCTCGTCGCTGAAACCGCTCTCTACAAGATCAACCAGAGAATCTACAGCCATCTGTTCATCCTGACCGTCTGCAATAATACGGATCTTTGTGCCGCCAACGATACCCAGAGAAAGGAT
>ERZ791837.2321-NODE-2321-length-10789-cov-3.071642_pt1 | contig 10789 bp, 5 predicted proteins | sample MGYA00510292_ERZ791837 | MGnify/ENA primary metagenome ERZ791837 (study PRJEB30046, sample SAMN00715259) | human gut metagenome | study: EMG produced TPA metagenomics assembly of the A metagenome-wide association study of gut microbiota in type 2...
AAAAAAAAAACTATTAGATTAACGCTTATGGTAAGAAAAATTCTACTATCGTTAATTGCTTTATTGGGGGGGGGAATATTACTCTCGCTGGCCCAGAGTAAGCAAATTTCCGGAACAGTCACCGGTCCCGACGGGAAACCGGTCGCCGGAGCAACGGTTATGGTCGACGGCTCGCATGTCGGCACGACCTCAAACGGAGACGGTAGCTTCACCATCACGGCTCCCGGAAACGGATCGCTGGTCGTATCCTTCATCGGCTATGAAACCCAGAAGGTGGCCATCGGAGGCAAGACCCGAATCAACATCTCGCTCAAAGAAGACACACAGGCCATCGACGACGTGATCGTAGTGGCCTTCGGTACAGCCAAGAAAGACGCCTTCACCGGAGCGGCGAAGGTGATCAAATCCGACGATCTGATAAAAACGCAGTCTTCGAACGTCGGGGATGCCCTCGTCGGCAAAATCGCCGGCGTGCAGTTCTCCTCCGCCTCGGGCCGTCCGGGTTCCGGTCAGAAGATTTACGTGCGCGGCTACGGTTCGATGAATGCCAAAAACGACCCGCTCTGGGTTGTAGACGGCGTGCCCTACGAAGGCGACATCAACAACATCAACGCTGCCGACATCGAGTCGATCAGCGTCCTCAAGGACGCCGCGTCGAACGCCCTGTACGGCTCCCGCGGCGCGAACGGCGTAATCATGGTCACGACCAAGCGTGCGAAGGCCGGCGAGGCCACCGTGACTTTCGACGGCAAGTGGGGCATCAACACCCGTGCGTTGCAGACCTACGACATCGTGGAGGATGCGGGCGAATACTACGAGATGCACTACAAGTCGCTGTACAACTATTACACGCTCGACCAGAAGTACACTCCCCTGGCCGCCAACATCGCCGCCAACAAGCTGCTGACGTCGAACGATCCCGGCGGTCTGGGTTACAACGTCTTCACCGTGCCCGACGGCCAGAACCTCATCGGCGAAAACGGCCGTCTCAATCCGCGTGCGAAGCAGGGCCGCCTGGTAACCGACGCCAAGGGCCAGCAGTTCTACCTGCAACCCGACAACTGGCTCGACGAAATCTACAAATCGTCGTCGTTCCGTCAGGAGTACAACGTCAGCGTTTCCGGCGCGACGGACCGCGCCAATTTCTTCGCATCGCTCGGCTATCTGGACAACACGGGTATCGTCGACGGTTCGAGCAACGAGCGCTACACCGCCCGTCTGCGCGCGGACTACCAGGCCAAAAAGTGGCTGAAAGTCGGCGGTAACATGTCCTACACCCATTTCGTCTGGAACAACGGCAACAAAACCAACGACGACGGCGACGGTCAGGGCGAAGGCAACGCCGACGGCGGAAACGCATTCGCCACGGCGATCCGCATGGCGCCGATCTATCCGGTCTACATGCGCGACGGCAACGGCAACATTATGATCGACGAGTACGGATTCAAGATGTACGATACCGGCGACGGCCGCAACGGCGGCGCACTGCGCACCAACGGCGGCAAGAGCAACGACCTGCAGGACATTCAGCTCAACAAATACATCAACGAGGGCAATGCCTTCATGGCCAACGGTTTTGCCGATTTCTCCCTGTACAAGGGCCTGAAACTGACCCTCAACGGAAGCGTATCGCTCGACGAAACCCGCGGTACGGAGGTGTCGAACCCCTACTACGGACAGTTCGCCGAATCGGGCGGCGCCGTTTTCAAGAGCCACAGTCGGGAGATCGCCTACAACATGCAGCAGTTCCTGACCTACACCAACACCTTCGCCGACGTCCACAACCTCGACCTGCTCTTCGGCCATGAAATGTACAACCGCAAATCCTACGGTCTGTACGGCTCGAAGACCATGATGTTCTCGCCGGACAACACCGAACTCAGCGGCGCCGTCGTCGACTCGTCGCGGTCGGGTTCGTCGGTTCTGGAGTACAACAACGAAGGCTACTTCTTCCGCGGACAGTACGACTACGACAACCGCATCTATTTCTCGGGATCGTACCGCCGCGACGCATCGTCGCGCTTCCACCCCGACCACCGCTGGGGCAACTTCTGGTCGCTCGGCGCAGCCTGGATCATCAACCGCGAGAGCTGGTTCAACGCTTCGTGGGTCAACATGCTGAAGGTCAAAGCATCGTACGGTTCGCAGGGTAACGACAACCTCGGATCGAGAGCGGAATCCTACTACCGCTATACCGACTACCGCGAGATCCTGAGCAGCGGCGACGGCGTTACGAGCGTACTCTACCAGAAAGGCAACCCCGACATCACTTGGGAGACCAACGCCAACCTCAATGTCGGCGTAGAGTTCGGCCTCTGGGACAACCGTCTGTCGGGTAGCATCGATGTCTTCAACCGCAAGACCACCGACATGCTGTTCGAGCTGGCCACTCCGATCGAGTCGGGTTACACGACCATTTTCACCAACATCGGCGACATGGTCAACCGCGGTCTCGAAATCGAACTGAACGCAGACCTGATCCGGACCAAAAACCTCGTGTGGGACTTCTCGCTCAACATGACCCACTACAAGAACAAGGTGACCCACCTGCCGGAGCAGTTCAAAAACAACACGACGGCCGACGGCAAACACGTGGGCCGCTGGCAGAGCACCAAATTCCTCACCGAAGGGGAATCCGTCTTCTCGTTCTACGTTCCGACCTACGCGGGAGTAGACCCCGAGACCGGAAAATCGCTGTGGTACACCTACAAGACCGATGATGCCGGCAACAAGGAGCGCATCAAGACCTCCGATTACTCGGTGGCCTCGCAGGAGGGCCGCGAAATGCACGGAGACGCCCTGCCGGACGTTTACGGCGGTTTCGGCACGTCGCTGCGCTTCTACGGCGTCGATTTCTCGATCGGCTTCACCTACCAGCTCGGCGGACAGGTTCTCGACCAGGGCTACATGTTCTACATGAACTCCCCGGCAGGAACGTCGACCGGAAACAACTACCACCACGACCTGCTCAATTCGTGGACTCCCGAAAACTCCGGTTCGAACATTCCGCGTTTTGCTTACAACGACTCGAATCAGGCAGCCGTCTCGGACCGTTTCCTCACCAGCGCATCGTACCTGAACATCCAGAACATCACGCTCGGATATACGCTGCCCAAGCGTATCACGCGCAAGTTCCTCGTCGAGAATCTGCGTATCTACTTCGCCTGCGACAATGTATGGTACTGGTCCAAGCGTCAGGGTCTCGACCCGCGTCAGGCCATCAACGGAATCACGAACCCGTACTACTACGCCCCGATTCGCACCTTCTCGGGCGGTGTAACCGTAACGTTCTAATTTGTTAAACGACGAATATTATGAAAATGAACAACATACTGAAAACAACGGCGCTGCTTCTCGGTTCATCCGTGCTTCTTTCGGGCTGTATCAAGGAGACCTTCCCCGAAAGCGGATACGCCACCAGCGATCAGACTGCCGAATCTCCGTTCGCAAAGGAGGGTCTTATCACTGCGATGCCGACGGTGCTCATCACAAACTATACAGACCTCGGCGAGCACATCGACTTCGGCTACCCGGGCATCTTCGGCGCCACCGACCGCATGGTCGGCGAGGTGTTCCCCGTCAGCGGCAACCTGCCGGGCGGCAACCAGTACTACGACCGCTGGCAGGCATGGCTCTATCCGGGCAACTCGACCGGATTGGCAGCGAACGGCTGGGCGTCCCCGTTCTTCTACACCAACTATTACAAGTTCATCTTCACGGCCAATGAGGCCATCGACATCGCAAACCAGAGCGAAGGCGCAGAGGAGATGATGGGCATCGCCAAGACTTTCCGCGCGCTCTGCTACCTCGACCTGGCCCGTCTCTACGACGCGCTGCCGGCCAAGGCTCCCGAACGTCCCGCCTACGAGACCGAGCTGGAAGCCGTCAAGGGGCTGACCGTTCCCATCGTCCGGGAAGATACGAGCATGGAGGAACTGGAGAACAACCCGCGCGTATCGCGTGAGGAGATGTTCAAGTTCATCTTCGAGGACCTCAACACCGCCGAGACCCTGCTGGCCAACTATACGCCGGCGACGAAAAACCTGCCCTCGCTGGCCGTGATCTACGGACTCAAGGCCCGCGCCTACCTCTGGCTGGGCGGATTCACCGAATCGTATGCGGAAGTTCCGACCGGCGACGCCGCTTACCGTCTGGCCGCCGAATACGCCCGCAAGGCCATCGACGCTTCGGGCTGCACGATTATGACCGAAAGCCAGTGGCTCGACCCGAAGACCGGGTTCAACACGGTCAATTCGTCGTGGATGTGGGCCATGATCCAGACCACCGACACCGTGCTCAACAACCTGCTGTCGTGGTCGGCCCACATGGCGACCGAGGCTATCTGGGGTTACGGCTACGGAGCGCAGCCGGGTATCTCGGTATTCAGCTACAACCGCATTTCGTCGGGCGACTTCCGCAAAAAGAGCTTTGTCGGAGCCGACCGCTCGTTCGACGCCATCGCACCCTATACGACCCTGACCGAGGAGGAGTTCGCAACGATCGCCCCCTACGCATCGTTTAAGTTCCACGCGGCCAACGGCGAAAAACGAAACTATTCCACGGGTAACGTGACGAGCATCCCGATGATGCGTGTCGAGGAGATGTACCTGATCGAGGCCGAGGCTACGGCGCACTACGACGCCGCCACCGGCAAGTCGCTGTTGCAGTCGTTCATGGCCAACCGCGATCCGGCCTATACGGTTCCGGCGGCCAACGACCTGATCGACGAGATCATTTTCCAGAAGCGGATCGAGTTCTGGGGCGAGGGCGTCATCATCTACGACCTGAAGCGTCTGAACATCGGCATGCACAACGGCGACACCGGCACGAACGCTCCCCCGATGGCCCAGCTTTCCACGGACGGACGCGCCCCCTGGTGGAACTGCGTGTTCCCGCTGAACGCCGTACAGCAGAATAAGGCGCTTTCGGGCAAGAACAACCCCAACCCGACCCAAACGGTCAAGTCTGTTAAATAAAAAACATCGCTATTTATGAAAAGTATAAAAATATTCTTTCTGGCGACTGTCGCCATCGTCGCGGGGCTGTTCACGGCCTGCAGCGACGATGACTTCAAAGCAGGTCCCGAGGTCGACGGCGCACAGGTCTACTTCCCCGAGAATGTGACCACCCAGCATAGCATCAGCGACGACGTCTCCTCCATCGCCATCCCGGTAAAACGCATCGCCAAGGACGAGGCGCTGACCGTAGCGGTTCTCGCCAGCGACGAGTCGGGTCTGTTCACCATTCCGTCGTCGGTATCGTTCGCAGCCGGCAAGGAGACTTCCGAACTGCTGATCACCTTCGACCGCACCAAACTCGAAGACGGCAAGGAATACCCCCTTTCGTTCCTGATCAACGACGAGGACAACACGACGCCCTACGGCAACCGCAGCCTCGATATTACGGTTATGCCCTGGCCGTGGGTGAAAATGGGAACCGGCAAATTCCGCGAAGGCTGGTTGAGCGATGTATTCACCGGCAATATGTTCGAAATCGATGTCACGGTACACAGCCATAAGTCGAAAGAAGGTATCTACATGGTTGAAGAGATGCTCGGCTGGCCTTATATGACCGAATTCTTCGGAGCTACGCAAGAGGAGCTTTCGGAGCAGTTCAGCTACACTCCGTCCAATATCGTCATCGATTGCAGCAATGCGACTCAAGTGACGATTGAAGAACAATGGTCGGGTATTACCGAAAACAGTAACGGTTACGGAAACTTTATGATCGCCTCGGCGGAACCCGGCACATTGGTCAACGGCGTCATCACCTTCCCGAAGGACGGATTGACCGCAAAACTCGTCGGATTGGATCGCGAATTTCCCGCTAACAGTCAAGGTACGTTCCGCATCATGCTGCCGGGCGCCGAAATAGTCGACTATACGCTCTCCGCCGTATACGACGGCATGAAGGTCAGCGCCGACGGAGAGACGGCGAGCGCCGTCATCGACTTCACCTACGGCGCCGACGTTACGAACATCCGCTATGTTCTCGTCGAAAATGAATTGACCGAGGCCGAAACCGCTACGCTTGTCGCAGCGATCGCCGACGGATCAGCCGAGAACATCAACGAGTTGCAGGACTTCACCGTAGGCGGCGAGAAAGTCTCCGCCGAAGCCGTACTGCCTGGAGCCGGAACCTATACCGTAGTCGCCTTGCCCCTTGACAAAGCGCAAAAACCGGTTTCCGGCGAAGCTTCCGCAGCATCGTTCTACTTCCCGGGCATAGGAGGGACCTCGGTTCCCAACGACATCGCCGGCTCGCTCTATAAAGTCAGCGCCTATCCCGATGCCGCAGCATATGTATCGAAGTATCCCGATTACTCATCGGCCGTGTACGAGATCACCGGCACGGAGATGAAGAAGATCAAAACCTACTTCAACAAAACTTCCATAATCGACAATATCGAGATTCAAACCGGAGGCCTGACCCTGCAGGATGTAGTCGATAAATACGGTAAAGAACTCAATGCCGATGCGATGGAAGAACTTGCAACGACCGGAAAGCATTGGGACATAATGATCAATCTGACACCGGGCGCATCCTATACGCTGGTTGTCGAAGCAACGAACAACTACGGCAAGAAAAAACTGATCGTGTGCGAACCGTTCGTGACGGACATACCGCCCTATACCGGAGAGTTGATCATCGGGAAATACGGCATGTCCTACGCGGCCAGCGCGGAAGACACGTTCGAAAATGTATTCGAGGTAATACCTACCGTCGGAAGCAACACCGAATTTTTCGTGAAGGATTTCGCCGTAGAGGACGGCACCCAATGGTACGCAACCTATGACTCGGCCAAGTCGACGCTCACGATGAGCGGCGTGCAGCTCGGCCGGGAGGACAACGGCAACCTGCTCGGCAAATTCACGGAGGCGCTCACCCCGGACCAGACCCGCGGTTACGGTATCTTCTCGTTCGCAACCGAAGAGAGCGAAGGCAGCGATCCGATCGTATTGACGATCGATCCGGCGTCGAAACAAGTTTCAGCGCTGACGACCGACGTCGAGGTTCCCGTTGCTGATTTCACCGTCAACAAGATCGTCGGAGCCTTGGCAGCATACTATACCGACGGAACGACCATCACGAAGCAGAGCGGAACGACATCCGCAGCATCCGCAGCCAAAGTTCAGGGCGTCCGCACGAAGATCCCGTTCAGCAGCGTCCGTGTTCCGGCCCATATCGGGAAGTCGCTCGACAGCCGCGGTCTCCAGATGAACGCCACATTCGTCAGGAACAGCGACAACACGAACCACGGCGTCCGCACGTTGAGCGTGAAGACGGCGAAATGCGAGCCGCTGCCGAAACAGATCGGCCGCCGCGCCGATTTCAAAATCCGCGAAAACCTTCCGGTTTTGAAATAACCGACGCATATTGTTCCACACGACCCGACACAGTCCGAGCGACCGTGTCGGGTTCTGTGGTCCAATGAAACGAAACACCGGTCACGACATGCACTAATATTAGGATTATAAGATTATGACAAGGACAACAACTTTATGGAGCCTGCTGCTCCTGTCTGCGGCGCTCGCCCTGGGGTCGTGCACCAAGGATGCGACGGAGCAGGCGACGGGTCCCGAACCGGAAGCGAAAGCGGCCTCCAAACTCGTATTCTCGTCGGAGAACGCCGTCAGGGGCGAACTGCTGGTCTGCTTCGGCGAAGAGGCCGTAGCGGGCATCGAATCGTCGGTCATGCAGGTTACGCGTTCGGGCGGCGTCGCCACCCGTTCGGGCATCGCTGATTTCGACGCCGTGCTCGGCAGCATCGGGGTAAAGGCGTTACAGCGTCTGTTCCCGGTAGACGAACGGAACGAGGAGCGCACGCGCGCCGCCGGCCTGCACCGCTGGTACGTCGTGGAGTTCGATGACGCCGCCGATCTCGACAAGGCGGCCCTCGACATGGCCCGGATCGCCGAAGTGAGCAAGGTGGAATTCAACCAGCAGCTGATGCACGTGCACGAAGGCCGGGTCATCCCGCTGGCCGAAACCGGCGCTGCGCCGCAGACCCGTGCGGCCGTCGGGTTCAACGATCCCCACCTGGGCAGACAATGGCACTACATCAACACCGGCGACAAGTCGATCTATTCGAAGATCAAGGCGGGAGCCGATGTCAACTGCGACGAGGCTTGGCAGCTCTGCACGGGCGACCCGCGCGTTATCGTCGCGGTCGTGGACAACTGCGTGCAGTGGGACCATCCCGACCTGGCCGCCAACATGTGGACCAACACCGCCGAGCTGAACGGCTCGGAAGGCCGTGACGACGACTCGAACGGCTATGCCGACGACATACACGGGTTCAACTTCGTCGACAATACGACGCTGACCATCAGCACCAAAGGCGATGCACCGGACCACGGCACGCACGTGGCAGGAACGGTCGCAGCCGTGAACAACAACGGCACGGGCGTCGCAGGCATCGCAGGCGGCTCGGGCAAAAACGACGGCGTGAAGATCATGTCCTGTCAGATTTTCCACGACAAAGACGGCGGCGACGTGGCCACGGCGGCCAAGGCCATCAAATACGCCGCCGACAACGGCGCCTCGATCATCCAGTGTTCGTGGGGCTACCCCACTCAGTCGCCGTTCACGTCGGATAGCTATTATGAAAGGAATTACGCCGCGGAAAAAGAGGCGATCGACTACTTCGTCTCGAAAAAGAACAACGACGTACTCGACGGAGGTCTTGCGATCTTCGCCGCAGGCAACGACGCCACCAACTTCGCGAGTTATCCGGGCGGCTACCGCAGCTACGTTTCGGTCACCTCGTTCGGCCCGGACTACCTGCCGGCCTACTACACGAATTACGGTCCCGGCTGCAACGTCGCGGCTCCGGGCGGCGACGCCAGCATCTCGCCCGCAGGAACCAGCGCCGCGCAGGTGCTTTCGACACTGCCTTCCGAGCTGCCCGCAGAACTCGGCACCGACGGAGCCGACTACGGCTACATGCAGGGCACCTCGATGGCCTGCCCCCACGTATCGGGCGTCGCCGCGCTGGGACTCTCCTACGCGCTGGCCAAAGGCAGGCATTACACGGTGGACGAGTTCAAATCGATGCTCCTGACCGCCGTAAACGACATCGACTCCTATATCATCGGCGGAACCAAAAACGGCATGGTACTCCGCAACTACCGCAAGAATATGGGCACCGGATCGATCGATGCCTACCAGCTGCTGATGCAGATCGAAGGCACGCCCTGCCTGCCGGCTAAAGTCGGCGTACAGCAGGTGCTCTCGCTCGACAAGTTCTTCGGGCAGGCTTCGGCGAACCTGACCTACAAGAGCGCCGAAATGTCGCAGGCCGACATGGACAAGCTGGGGATCACCGCCGCGCCTGCGTTCTCGTACGGAAAACTGCAGATCAAATGCACCAAACCGGGCGTCGCCAAGATCAAGATCAAGGCCATGGCCGGAAGTTCCTCGGCAAACGGAGAGATGAGCGGCATGGAGATCACCAAGGAGTTCGCGATCATCGCCCGCTCGGTACAAGCCGGCAACGGAGGTTGGTTATAATATAAACGTATGAAAACTATGAGAAAGACTATCTATATCGTACTGGCCGCATTGGGCCTGTGTCTGTTCGCCGGCTGCGGATCGTCGGACAAGGAGAAGGTTTCGCCCACGGCAAAGCTGCTCGTCGGCGAGTGGCAGCTCAAGACATGGACGGGCGAGACTCCGCAGGATTTCGACATTTACCTCTCGTTCGATGCGGACAATACCTTCGAGATATACCAAAGGCTCGCCGAGGTAAAATACCAGAAATTCACCGGCAGTTATCAGGTGCAGAACGACGTGCTCAGCGGAAAATACAGCGGCGGCAAGAACTTCGGAAGCACCTACGACATTTCGTTCAACGAATCGGGCAGCACGCTGACGCTGACCAGCGCCACGAACGTTACGGAAGTGAGCGTATACGAGCGCAGCACGATTCCGAATTCGGTCAAGGAGGGCGCCGCCGTAATGAAATCCACCCGTTCGGCGGTACGGCTGGCGCTGTAGGCCGTCCACCGCAAAGGTCAAAACAGAGAATCTCCGGTCTTATGACCGGAGATTTTTTCATGCCGGAGTCATTCGCACCCCACCAGCGGCCGATTTCCGGACGCAAACGCCGTTCATGTCCGAAAAACTGTTATATTTGCCCTCCGGAAGAGAAATTATATTTACAGAAACATCAGACGGACAGCCGGATAGCTCCCGATTTCCGTTTTGGCACATTTTTCACTATCTTTGGACAAAATACGTCACATATTATGAACATCACCGAAATTCTGCCCGGCATTCATTACGTCGGGGTCAATGATCGCACGACAACCCGTTTCGAAGGACTCTGGTCGCTTCCCCACGGAGTTTCATACAACGCATATCTGGTCGCAGACGAGAAGGTCGCCCTGATCGACACCGTCGAAGAGGCTTTCGGAAGCCGTTTGTTCGAAAATATCCGCGAGACGATCGGCGACCGCCCGATCGACTACCTCGTGGTCAATCACATGGAGCCGGACCACTCGTCGTCCATCCGCGCCCTGCGCCTGCTCTACCCCGACATCCGGATCGTCGGCAACGCCAAGACGCTGCAAATGATCCAAGGCTTCTACGGCATCGACGCCGGGACGCTCGAAGTCAAGGAGGGCGACACGATTTCGCTCGGCGCGAAGACGCTCTCGTTCTACATGGCGCCGATGGTACACTGGCCCGAAACGATGGTCACGTGGTGCGCCGAAGCCGGGACGCTCTTCTCTGGCGACGCTTTCGGCACGTTCGGGGCTATCGACGGCGGCATCACCGATTCGCA
>ERZ791837.2324-NODE-2324-length-10778-cov-2.887905_pt1 | contig 10778 bp, 8 predicted proteins | sample MGYA00510292_ERZ791837 | MGnify/ENA primary metagenome ERZ791837 (study PRJEB30046, sample SAMN00715259) | human gut metagenome | study: EMG produced TPA metagenomics assembly of the A metagenome-wide association study of gut microbiota in type 2...
GATTTTAATACCATTATTTTATCTCCAATTCATCAACATCAAGATTATTGTTGATAACAATTTTTATGTTATATCCTCTTTCAATAAGAAGATAAATATTCGACTTTTTATTGCCTTTCAGCTTTGAAAGTGACTTTGAATTAAGCATAACAACTGAATCAGAACTCAGATGGGACAGCATTACTATTGCAGGCAGCAATGCAAATGATATAACAGCAGAACATACTGGAGACGGCGTAATTCTTACAGGAAATTATCTTAATGATATTAAGATAAAAGCAGATTCAATATCACGTAAAATGGATGCTCTCAGTAATGGCAGAACATATACCAAAGCTTTTATATATGAAGAATATGACGGCAGTATAGGTGTTCGTGTTGATGCAGATGGTGACGGAGAATGTGAAACTGTGCTTGAAGATACTGAATTTCTGAAGTGCGGTGACTTAAATATAGACGGTATCGTTTCAGTGGTGGATATGGTATATATGACGAAATATCTTTTAGGTTCGATAAAGATGAACAGAATACAGATGAAAAATGCAGACTGTTTCCTTGATGGAGATGTTAGTAGTGCAGATGCAAGTGTACTGCTTCTTTTTATGGGAGAAAAGCAAGAGAAGATTCCTGTTATACCGGATACATAAGAAATGATCACGTGACTCACACAGATGTTTTTATTCACATTCTGTTTTTAAATATAAATCTAGAAACTACGGCTTTAAAAAAATATTGTTTTTTAAGGAAATGTTATTGACGAAAAGGCAGAATTATTATATAATAAGATGTGTAACTCTAAAGGCGTGTGTTATCTGTCTTTGGAGTTACCGGTTATGATATAAGTGGAGGAGATAAATGTGAGGAAGTTTTATACCTGCGCCTCAGTTCTGAGTGCTGATATGAGAAATCTTGAAAAGGTATCAAAGGAGCTTGAAACAAGTGGAATTGATATGCTTCATTTTGATGTAATGGATGGAGTTTTCGTGCCGAATCTGTCATTTGGATTTCCTATTCTTGAAGCAGTCAATATGAGTACAGATTTGTTCCTTGATGTTCATCTTATGATAACAGATCCTTTGCGCTACATTTCACAAACTATCAATGCAGGTGCAGATCTTATTACATTTCATATTGAAAGCAGCAGCGATCCTTATGAAACTATAGCAGCTATAAAAAACGGAGGTGTCAAGGCTGGTATCGTAATAAAGCCTGATACTCCATATGAAGCTGTTCTTCCTTTTATTGAGCTTGTTGATGTTGTGCTTGTTATGACTGTTGAACCCGGATTTGGAGGACAGTCATTTATGAAAGATATGCTTGATAAGGTCAGAGCACTGCGTAAATATATTGATGACAGAAATCTTTCTGTACATATTCAGGTGGACGGAGGTATAAATGATAAGACCATAACCGCCGCAGTTTCAGCCGGTGCGGATATGCTTGTTGTAGGCAGCTATTTGTTTAAACAGTCAAGTATATCCGATGGGGTAGAAGCATTGAGAAATGCTGTTTCTGAGTGAATTTACAGGGCGGAGTTTGAATAGAATGGAGTATAAAGATGAATAATAGAAAAAAACCTATATCTTATAAGTCTAAGAGGTCCAGAAAAGCAGGATTTTCTTCCACTAAGAATATCGTGCCTACTATTGTTACAATTGCAGCAGCAGGAGTTATCTGCTGTTTTGGATATTCTATAGCCAAACCAATTTTAAACAGCAATGATTCGATTTCTACAAACGCTAATATTACTGATGAAAGCAGTCCGGCAGAAGGTACTACTGTAACTAATAACAGCAGCGTTACAACAACCAAGGGAACTACAGGTCTTGTTGTTCTTAACGGAGATAAAACCGTAACTACTACCACTGTTACAACAACAGTGACTACAAGTAAAAATAATGACGGCAGCAAGCCTGCTGTCCATACGGGAGAGGGCATTGACGGAGCAGGAGTCCCTTCCGGAGGCGGTTCATCAAACGGTGGCGGAAACAGCTCTAATAATGACACATCGGGTAATGGAGGTTCTGGAAACAGCGGCAGCAATGGCAGCAGTAATGGAGGAAGTTCAGGCGGCAATGTTGGCAGCACGCCTGCACCCGAGGCAAATGTTTATAGGAACGTTCAGTGTTCTGTTCGTCTTCCAGAAAGCTCTGTAAACGATGCTGATTCACTGCGTTCTATGCTTAAAGATGTAAAATCCAAGTATCCAAGTGCAGGGGCTGTTGTAATTCCAATGAAGCTTCAGGGCGGTGAACTGAACTATTCATCAAATGCAGCCGGAGACGCAGCATATATGGTATGCAAGGGAAGCATGACAGCTGCTGAGATTGCTAAAATTGTACGTGAAGAGGGCTTTTATGCATATGCTTCATGCAGTATGCTTGAAGATCATCTATATTCTTCCGTTTACACATATTGGCACGCAGGCTACAGAGTTGAAAAGGAAGGTGTACTTACGGGCGATCAGTGGTATGACTATTTTCCTGATCAGGGTGGTCAGCCGTGGCTTGATCCAAATAGCGATATGACAATATCCTATCTTGAGGGAATTGTAAAAGAACTTTCAAACAGTGGATTTTCTGCTATTTTGTGCAGTGATATTAAATATCCAGATTTTGCACAGGCTGATGAAAAGTACTTGAATCCCGATATTTATGCCAAGAATCCCGATGCGCTTATCAAACTTGCAAATGCTTTGAATGCAGCATCTTCTGATACTACAGATATTGTTCTGGATCTCAGTGCATATAATGCAATGAACGGATATGAGCTTGTGTATGACCCATCTAAACTTAATGTAACATATGCTCTTCTTGAAACAAGTTCAGGAGATGCTTCATACGCTTCAAGCTGGGCAAGCTCCAACAGCGGTGATATGTCGATTTCTCTCAGTTATACTGACGGTTCAGGCAGTGGACATTGTGTAATAAACTATTAAGGAAAATAAAATATCAGACGTAAAAAGAAAAGGGGTATAACATGGCAAGTAAATTTACAGTTGGTCTTGACAAGATTATTAATGAATTCAAACTTGAGGAAATTCATCTTCCAAAAGATGCGTCGGAAATTCAAATTGACGAAACAGACGTAACTCGTCCGGGTTTGCAGCTTATGGGGTTTTATGAGTATTTTAATCCGGAGCGTATTCAGATTATAGGTAAAATGGAGTTTGCATATCTTTCAACGATAGATGAGGCAACGAGACAGCAGCGTCTGGAAGCACTTTTTGCGCAGAGAATGCCTGCACTTGTAATATCAAGGGAACTTCCTTATTTTGAAGAAATGCTGGAGCTTGCACAGAAATATGAAGTGCCGCTTCTCCGAAGCAAGGAAAGTACATCTAACTTTATCTCGGGTCTTATTGCGTTTTTGAATGTTAATCTTGCACCTCGTATCACTCGTCACGGTGTACTTATTGAAATTTACGGCGAAGGTGTATTTATTACAGGTGAAAGCGGCGTAGGTAAGAGTGAAACTGCCATTGAACTTGTAAAGCGTGGACATCGTCTTGTGGCTGATGATGCTGTTGAGATAAGAAAGGTATCTAACGATACACTTGTAGGAAGTTCTCCTGATAATATCCGTCACTTTTTGGAACTTCGTGGCATAGGTATTATCAATGCACGCAGACTTTTCGGTATTGGTGCTGTAAAGAATCGTGAGAATATTGAACTTATTGTAGAGATGGAGCAGTGGAATCCGGAGAAGATCTACGACCGCATGGGTGTTGATACGCAGTATGTATCACTTCTTGGTGTAAAGATCCCTTCACTTACTATTCCTGTAAGGCCGGGCAGAAACCTTGCTGTTATTTTGGAAGTTGCAGCTATGAATAACCGTCAGAAGAAGATGGGATATAATGCTGCCAATGATCTTCTGGAACATCTTGGACTTGACATGGAGAGCAAGGAAGTGATAAAGGATTACGACACATTTTAAATAAAAACTGATATTTTAGGAGAACAGGCATGGAACAAATAGAACAGCTGGAGGCTATATGTAAGCGTTACGACTGTCAGCTTCTAAAAAATGAGCCGCTTTTTAAGCATACCACTTTTCGTATAGGCGGCTGTAAAGCTCTTATTGATATAAACAGCAGCGAATTGCTTTTAGAGCTTGTGAATTACTGTAATAAAAACAGTGTAAGATGGACAGTTCTTGGAAATGGCAGCAATGTGCTTGTATCAGATGATGGTTATGACGGTATAGTTTTTTTGATTGGAAAGCAGTTTGCCAGTATAAAATTTTTAGATGACTATAAGGTTTACTGTGATTCTGGTGTGATTCTTATGACTCTGGCAAAAACAGTGCTTGAAGAATCTTATTCCGGTATGGAATGTCTTGCCGGAATTCCCGGTACTGTCGGCGGTGCTCTTTATATGAATGCAGGAGCATATGGTGGCGAAATGGCCGATGTTGTTGTTTCTGCAGAATACATTGATGAGAACGGTTGTCTTAAAACAGTGCTTAAAGAGAATATGGATCTATCATATCGTCACAGTATGTTTAGTGGAACAAAGCGAATTGTAACAGGTGTTACTTTTCAGCTCTGTATGGGAAAGTATGACGCTATAAAAACAGAAATGGAAGGTTATCTTAATCAGAGAAGAGCAAAACAACCTCTTGAATTGCCAAGTGCAGGAAGTACATTCAAGCGTCCTGTTGGCAGCTACGCTTCATTTCTGATAGATCAATGCGGTCTTAAAGGTGCAAGTGTCGGCGACGCTCAGGTAAGTGTTAAACACGCAGGCTTTGTGGTGAATACTGGAAAAGCAACTTGTAAAGATGTACTGGAGCTTTGTGAATATGTAATCGAAACTGTAGAAGAAAAGACAGGATATAAGCTTGAAATGGAGCCAGAGCTGCTTCGGTAGAAAAGAGGTTTTTAAATGCAGGTTATTGTTGTGACAGGTATGTCCGGTTCAGGAAAATCCGGTGTAATGGACGTTCTTGAGGATATTGGATATTATTGTATAGACAATCTTCCGCCTCAGCTTACAAGCCGGTTTATAGATATATGTAAAGAATCAGAAAATCACCTTGAACGTGTGGCAATAGCAGCAGATTTGCGTTCAGGTGAAATGTTTACAGATGCTTATAAGTGCTTTTGCCATTTGGAACGACAACAAGACCTGGATGTTAAGATCCTCTATATTGATGCAGAAGATGAGGTGCTTGTAAAAAGATATAAGGAAACAAGAAGAAAGCATCCTTTGGACGAGAAATTCAGCGGTAATCTGCATCAGGCAATAGCTTTTGAGCGGGAAAGTCTTGTACAGATAAAGGGTATGGCTGACTACTATATTGAGACTTCTTATCTGTCTGCATCTCAGCTGAAGGAACAGGTGAGGGAGATTTTTCTTAATAGTCCGACAGATTCTATGTCTATAAAGGTAACTTCATTCGGGTTCAAATATGGTGTTTCTACAGAGTCGGATCTTGTATTTGATGTGAGATGCCTTCCCAATCCATATTACATTGCAGAACTTAGGTCACATACCGGCTGTGAGAAATGCGTTCAGGACTATGTAATGTCATTTGATCAGTCAAGAGAGCTTATGAAAAAGCTTGAGGATATGCTTGATTTCCTTATTCCACTTTATGTTCATGAGGGCAAGAGCCGACTTGTTATATCATTCGGTTGTACAGGCGGTAAGCATCGTTCTATAACCTTTGCTGAACGTATAGGCGATTATCTTTCTGCAAAAGGAATGAAAGTTGTAAAGCAGCATCGTGATATAGGTAAGGATCGCTGATGAAAAATTAAAGATAACAATGCCGTCCTGTTCTTATTTGGAGAGGACGGTTGTTTTGTAAAAGGAGGTGCTTATTTGTCATTTGCAAATGAAGTTAGAGTTGAGGTGCGAAAAACTATAAATGACAGGGACAAAAAATTTGCCTGCCTTTATGGAATACTTCTTTATTCCAGAGTGTTTACTGAGAAGCAGATCTGTTTTCAAACTGAAAGCAGTGAGGTTGCTGCGTTAGTGCCTGAGCTTTTTAAGTCTGTATTCGGAGAAAGGCTTGTGTCTACAGAAAGGACAGAAAGCGGCGGCGTAAGTTTTGTGATAACAGATAGTAAGTTTATTGGGAAAATTTGCAGTACATATAAGATAGATCCTGTGTGCCGTGAGATAAATATGAGAAATATGGTAAATAACAGTACAGGTGCGTTTCTTGCAGGAGCATTTTTTATATGCGGCAGTGTTATTGATCCTAATAAGGAATATCATCTTGAATTTGTTGTACCAACAGAACTTTTGTGCAGCGATCTTAATGCAGTACTTGGCTCCTTTGGGGTATCCGGTAGAATAATTCAGCGTAAAAAGTCATATATACTCTACTTAAAAGATAGTGAGTGCATAGAGGATACACTTACATTTATGGGAGCACAGCAGTGTACAATGGACATCATGAATGTAAAAATACGCAAGGATATGCGCAACAAGGCAAACAGACTGCGTAACTGTGACGAAGCAAATATAAATAAGGTTGTAAATGCTGCAATGCGTCAGACAGAGGACATTCTGCTTCTTATGAAGTATAATGAGCTTGAAAATCTTTCTCCGGAAATAAGAGAAGTTGCAGGACTTAGAATTGAAAATCCTGAACTCAGTCTGAAAGAGATAGGCGAACTATTAACTGTTCCTATTGGGCGTTCGGGAGTGAATCATCGTTTTAAAAAGATAGCCGCAGCGGCAAAGGAGCTGAGAGAAAATGGCTGTAAATAATATTCCTGACAGTGCTTTTGCTCATTTACATCTTCATAGTGTATATAGTCTTCTTGACGGTGCTTGTAAAATTGACAGTCTTATAGAATATGTGAAGTCTTTAGGGCAAAATTCCGTTGCCGTTACAGATCATGGCAATCTTTATGCTGCGGTTATTTTTGCACAGGCAGCTGAAAGGGCAGGCATTCATGCTATTATAGGCTGTGAGGTTTATGTTTCGGCACGTACACGCTTTGATAAAGATAATATTCTCGACAGAAAAAGTGACCATCTTATTCTTTTGTGTGAAAATGAAAAGGGTTATCGTAATCTTGTAAAGCTTGTTACCAAGGCTAACATGGAGGGATTTTATCATCGTCCACGAGTAGATGAAGAACTGCTTCGTGAATATAGTGACGGACTTATTTGTCTTTCAGGATGCGTTGCAGGAAAGCTTGCACGTCTTATTCTAGCAGGTGAATATGAAAAAGCAAAAGAAACATCTCTTTTGTATCGTGATATATTCGGTGATAATAATTATTTTATCGAGGTTCAGAATCACGGTATAAAGGAAGAATTGAGGGTGCTTCCGAATCTGTACAGATTGTCGAGAGAGACAGGCATACCTCTTGTGGCTACAAATGATGCTCATTATATCAGGAAAAGTGATGCTGAAATGCAGAGAGTGCTTCTTTGTATTCAGACAGGAAAGAATGTCGGGGACGAGACAGGAATGGGTTTTGAAACTAATGAGTTTTACATAAAAAGCACACAGGAAATGTCAGAACTTTTTTCATCTGTACCTGAAGCGATTACAAATACAGGAAAAATCGCAAATCGGTGTAATGTGCATTTTGAAACAGGAAAGGTATATCTGCCAAAGTTTGAAACCTCAGATGGAACTGATTCCAAAAAACTATTTGCAAGTTTATGCAGAGATGGACTTATCAAAAAATATGGAATCCATCCTCCAAAGGAAGCTTTTGACCGTATGAAATATGAAATGAGCGTTATCAGCCGTATGGGGTTTGTGGACTATTTCCTGATAGTCTGGGATTATGTAGCGTTTGCAAGAAAAAAGAACATACCTGTAGGTCCCGGACGAGGTTCAGGTGCAGGAAGCATATGTGCTTATTGTCTTGATATAACTCAGATCGATCCAATAGAGAATCACCTTCTTTTTGAAAGATTCTTGAATCCTGAAAGAGTAAGTATGCCTGATTTTGATATAGATTTTTGTATTGAAGGAAGACAAGCTGTAAAGGATTATGTGATAAAACGCTACGGCAAGGAACGTGTATCTGAAATAGTTACTTTTGACCTTATGAAAGCAAGAGGTGCAGTGCGTGATACAGGCAGGGCTATGAATATGCCTTATTCACTTTGTGATAAAATAGCTAAAATGATAGATCCAAGGCGTACCATTTCCGAAACTCTTGAATCTTCTGATGGAGAGGAGCTCAGACAGATTTGCAGGTCGGATTCAGGTGCCAAAAGACTTATTGATATGGCAATTCGTCTTGAAGGAGTACCAAGACACACGTCAACTCATGCGGCAGGTGTTATTATTTCGGCTTTTCCAATAGAGGATATGGTTCCGCTGCAAATGAATGATGACACCGTTGTAACTCAGTACACTATGACAACGCTTGAATCATTAGGCCTTTTGAAGTTTGATTTTTTGGGACTGAGAAATCTAACGGTAATAAGGGATTGTATTCGCAGTATAGAAAAGCATGATCATGATTTCAACATTCAAAATATCCCTGTTAATGACAGCGATGTATTCAAGATGATGGCAAAAGGTGAAACTACCGGCGTATTCCAGTTTGAAAGCTCAGGTATGCGCCGTGTGCTTATGCAGCTGAAGCCTGAGAGCCTGGAAGATCTTACTGCGGTTCTGTCACTTTACAGACCGGGACCACGTGATTCTATACCGAAATATATAGAAAATCGTCATCATCCCGAAAACATAATCTATGCACATCCGCTTCTTGAACCTATTTTGAATGTTACAAACGGCTGTATTGTATATCAGGAGCAGGTTATGGAAATATGCCGTGTTTTGGCAGGATATTCATATGGCAGAGCTGATCTTGTGCGCCGGGCTATGTCTAAAAAAAAGCATGATGTTATGGAAAAGGAACGTCAGATATTTCTATATGGTGATGGAGAAAGCATAGATGGGGCTGTTGCAAGGGGAGTATTGCCTAAAACAGCAAACAGTATATTTGATGAAATATCAGGCTTTGCATCATATGCATTTAATAAATCTCATGCGGCTGCATATTCATTTTTAGCTTATCAGACGGCGTATCTGAAATACCACTATTTTGCAGATTATATGTCTGCTCTTATGACAAGCGTTATAGGAGATAGTGTTAAGCTTTTGTCGTATATAAATTTATGTGAAAGTCAAGGTGTAAAAATAATTTCGCCTCATGTAAACAGCAGCGGACTTATATTTGAAAGACGTGGGCAGGACATATGCTTTGGTTTGCTTGCTGTGAAAAACCTTGGAAAATCATTTATAGAAAATCTTATAGCTGAACGTCAAAAAAATGGTTCATTTACAGGACTGCGTGATTTCTGCCGCAGAATGTCAGGAAAAGACCTAAATAAACGTGAACTTGAAAGCCTTGTATGCTGTGGGGCCTTGGATGGACTTGGACTTAATCGCAGGCAGATGAAAACTAATTATGAAAGTGTGCTTGCGGCGTATCGTGAATCCTCAAATGCACAGATAGAGGGACAGATGAATTTTTTCGGTCTGGCAGCAGATAACGGAGTATATGAATCACCATTTGCAAATGAGCCTGAGTTTTCACATGGGGAGCTTCTTCATATGGAAAAGGAGTATACAGGAATGTATCTTTCAGGGCATCCTCTTGCAGAATATTTCACCCTTTCAAAGCTCTTTCATACAGCTGATTTTTCAAAAATTGCAGAAGATAATACCCTTTTTCCAGATCAGTCAACAATATCGTCAATATGTATAGTCAGTGAAATAAAACGGCATATAACTAAAAAAGGCGATACCATGTGCTTTATGAAGTGCGAGGACATAGCAGCAGATATGGACTGTGTGGTATTTCCGGAGCTGTATGCTGCATCAAAGCAGAAGCTTGCTGTTGATAAAATAATTTATATAACTGGAAAACTAAGCTATAAAGATGAAAGCACATCGCTTATATGTAGCAGTATTCTTAATGAAGATGAGCTTAGACGCAAACTAAAAAGAAGCAAGTTATGCTGTAAATTTGCGTCTGCTGATAGAGAAAAAATGCGTATTGCAGCAGATATCGCAGTAAAATATAGGGGAGAAGTACCATTATGCTTTTATCTTACCGATATAAAGAAGATGATAATGCCTAAATTACGGATAGAAACAGATCCTTCAAAGGAGCTTGCAGAAGAACTTTTTAATGCCTTTGGAGAGGAAAATATAGGGCTTATATAGTTTTAAGTCAAAATATTTTTTGAAATTACAATAAAATGTTAAATTTTACAGTATTGCCTTGACAAATAAAATAAATGCTGTATAATTATATTTAGAATGTAAAGTTGTATTAGTATAAAGTTTTGATAGTACTTTAAATAATACAGATAATCGGAGGAGAATAAATATGATTAAAACTATTGGTATATTGACAAGCGGCGGCGACGCACCTGGTATGAATGCGGCAATTCGTGCCGTTGTACGTTCAGCGCTCAAAAAGGGTATCAAAGTTTTTGGTATTCGCCGTGGTTACTGCGGTCTTATTGATGGTGATATTTTTGAAATGAATGAAATGAGCGTTTCCAATATTACTCATAAGGGCGGCACAATGCTTTATACAGCAAGAAGTGCCGAGTTCCGTACCGAAGAGGGTATGCAGACAGCAATTGAAAACTGCAAGAAGTTTGGTCTTGAAGGCATTGTTGTAATCGGTGGCGACGGTTCATTTCGTGGTGCTGCTGATCTTTCTGCAAGGGGTATTCTTACTGTAGGTCTGCCAGGTACTATTGATAACGATATTGCTTGCTGTGATAACACAATCGGTTATGATACCTGCCTTAATACTATTA
>ERZ791837.2332-NODE-2332-length-10732-cov-2.591739_pt1 | contig 10732 bp, 6 predicted proteins | sample MGYA00510292_ERZ791837 | MGnify/ENA primary metagenome ERZ791837 (study PRJEB30046, sample SAMN00715259) | human gut metagenome | study: EMG produced TPA metagenomics assembly of the A metagenome-wide association study of gut microbiota in type 2...
GGTCATCGAGGGCGGCCAATACACCGGCGTCATGGCCGGGCAGATCGTCAGAAGGAGCTAAGTATGCTGGAGCAGATCATCGACATTGTGCGCCGGGCGGGGGACATTGTCCTCTCCGCCCACGACATTCAGAACGTCACCCGGGAGAAGCACGGCCCGGCGGACCTGGTGACCCAATATGACGAGGCCGTGCAGGTGTTTCTACGGCAGGAGCTGTTGAAGCTGCTGCCGGAGGCGGAGTTTTTCGGCGAGGAGGGGGAGCGGCCCGCTCTGACCCACCCCTGGATTTTTGTGGTGGACCCCATCGACGGCACCACCAATTTCACCCGCCGCATGAATTGCAGCAGCGTGTCCGTGGCCCTGGTCCACAACGGACAGACGGAATACGGCGTGGTGTATAACCCCTTTGTGGGCGAGCTGTTCGCCGCTCAAAGGGGCTGCGGGGCCACCCTCAACGGCGCGCCCATCCGCGCCAGCTCCCGGGATGCCGCCCACGCCATTGTGGCCTGCGGCTCCACCATCTATGACCGCAGCTATACCGACCGGCACTTTGCCATCCTGCGGCACCTGTATGACCGGTGCCTGGACTACCGGCGGTTTGCCTCGGCGGCCCTGGATTGCTGCATGGTGGCCTGCGGCCGGGCGGAGATCTTCTTCGAGTGCCGACTGTCTCCCTGGGACTATGCCGCCGGGTCTTTGATCGCCCAGGAGGCCGGAGGCGTCGCCGTCCGGCTGGACGGCTCCTTCCTGGACCCCCTGCGCCCGGGCTCGGTATTCATCACCAACGCCGCCTGTCGGGAAATGCGGCAGGGCCTGCCGGAATAAGAAAAAAATCTCAAAGGGCTTTGGCCCTTTGAGATTTTTTTATGGAATTCAGTTCTTCTCCTGGCCATACAGGGCCGCTTTGAAATAGGTGGCCCGGACGATCTCCTCCACGTTGTCCTGGCGGCGGCTGCGCAGGGTCTCGAACAGGTCGCTGTGGGCCTCCAGCAGCTCCTCGCCCCGGCCGGTGTTGATCATGGTGCTGACCGTTTCATACCGGACGGCGTGGGTCAGGGTGCGCACCACCCGGCTGATCTTGTCGGCCAGGGGGTTCTTTCCCATCTGGGACACCATGTCGTGGAACTGGTTGTCCACGGCGAAAAAGCGCTCCACCTTGTCCTGGCCATCGCCGCGGACGATGCCGCGCATCTGGTCCAGGAGCTGCTCCAGCACCCGGCCGTCCTCCTCATTATACTTGGCGCTGGCCAGGCGCATGATGCCGGCCTCTACCATCTCGCGCAGCTCCATCAGGTTGTCAAAGGAGTCCTGGTTCAGGATCATGCCATAGATCATGGGGTCGATCATGCTCTCCTGAAAGCCGCTGCAAACGAAGGTCCCCTCGGAGCGCTTGCTCTCCAGCACGCCCAGATAGGTGAGAATTTTGATGGCCTCCCGCACGGAGCTGCGGGCCACGCCCATGGAGGCGGCCAGATCCGGCTCCGGCGGAATGCGGTCTCCGGGCTTGAGCTGCTTATTGCGCATGGCATCGGTCAGGCAGTTGATAACGCTCTGCACCACCGACTCCTTCTTCAGATTTTTCACATAGCCGGGGGTATCACTCATATAAATCGCTCCTTTATGGGACTGTTAACTCTATAACATATGTATAACATAGTACAAAGTTTGAATACCGTCAAGTAAAAGTTTCACCAAGACATCAAAACGCGCAGCGGACGGCAGCTTTTGTCTGCCGTCCGCTGCTTTCGGAGGGGAAAAGGGTAAAAGAAGATGTGTTTGACTGTGTAATTTTTGTCAGCGGCCCAGATAGATGGACTGCTTGGCCAGCACCAGCTGCAGCATCAGGTCGTTGCAGGGAGTGGCGATGCCGTGCTCCCGGCCCAGGCGGCACACAGCGCCGGTGATGATGCGGATCTCGGTCTCCCGGTGATGGGTCACGTCCTGCACCATGGAGCTGATGGTCTCGTCGGTCATGCGGGACACCTCATAGGCGTGCTCCAGCTCGGCGTCGTGGTCCAGGGTGCAGCCGCAGGCGTTGGCCACGGTGATGGCCTCCTCCACCAGCATCCGGGCGGCCTCGTGGGCATACTGGTTGCCGTCCACAAAGCCGTTCTTGGTCTCCAGCAGGGCGCTCATGCCGTTGATGGCCACGTTGGCCAGCAGCTTGTGCCAGATGGCGTTCATGACGTTCTCGTGGACGCAGACCTCCAGGCCGGCCTCGCGCAGGGCCTCGGCCATGCGCTCCACGTTCTCCTTGGGGGCCTTCAGGGAGCCCATGTTGGTCACACCGGTGCCGGTGTGCTTCACATGGCCGGGCTCCATGGGGGTGGCGCCGAAGGCGGTGTTGCCGATGATGATCTGCTCCTCGGGAACCACCTTGGCGATCTCGTCATAGTTGCCCAGGCCGTTCTGCAGGCACAGGATCATGGTGTGCCGGTCGATCATGGGCAGAGCGTTGCGCACGGCGGCCTCCAGATACTGATAGTGCACGAACACGATCAGCAGGTCCACCACGCCGATCTCCTTGGGGTCGGTGGTGGCCATGGCCGGGCGGAAGGACACGGTCTCACCGGTGCCGCTGCCGGGGGCGCACTCGTCCAGGAGAATGCCGTTCTTCTTGATGGATTCAATCACCGGGGCATAGGTATCCAGCACGCAGACCTCATGCTTCCGGGACAGATAGCTTGCATAGCAGCTGCCGATGGCGCCGCAGCCAACAAAACCGATTCTCATAATGATAACCTCCTGATTTTTCCGATGTTAGGCGTTCATGCTCTCGGCGATGGCCACGATGTCCTCAACGGTCACGCCGTTCATGGCCAGCAGGCGCTCATAGGGGGCGGACTGACCGAACTGATCCCGGATACCAACGCGCTTGACAAGGCCCTTGCCCATCTCGGCGGCTACCTCGCACACGGCGGAGCCCAGGCCGTTGATGATGTTGTGGTCCTCCACGGTGATGACCTTGCCGATGTCGTTGATGGCGGCGGTGACGGCCTCCACGTCCAGGGGCTTGATGGTGTGCATATCCAGCACGCGGGCGGAGATGCCCTTACCGGCTAGGACCTTGGCGGCCTCGATGGCCAGGCACACGGTGTCGCCGTTGGCGATGATGGCCACGTCCTTGCCGTCCTGGATCTGGTGGGCCTTGCCGATGGTGAACTCCACGTCCTCGTCATAGATCTGGGGCACGGCGTCACGGGTGAAGCGCAGATACATGGGGCCGTAGGTCTCGGCGGCCTGGCGGACCAGCTTGCGGGCGGCGTTATAGTCCGCCGGCATGATCACGGTCATGTTGGGGATGGTGCGCAGCACACCCATGTCCTCGATGGACTGGTGGGAGGCGCCGTCGTTGGCGGGGGTCACGCCGCCGTGGGAGCAGGCGATCTTCACGTTCAGGTTGGGATAGCAGATCTCCTGGCGGATCATTTCGCACATACGCAGGGAGCCGAACACGGCGTAGGTGACCACGAAGGGGACCTTGCCGCAGGTGGCAAGACCCGCAGCCAGGCCTGCGCCGTTCTGCTCGGCGATGCCCACGTTCAGATACTGCTGGGGCAGCTCCTTGCGGAAGTCGCCGGTCTTGCAGCTCTTGCCGATATCAATATCCACCACCAGAATGTCAGGGTTTTCCTTGCCCAGGGCCACGATCTCCTTGCCGAAGCCTTCGCGGGTAGCGATCTTTTTCTTTTCGCTCATTGCTCTTTCCTCCTTGCTTAGTGGATCAGCTGGGCTTCCAGCTCAGCCATGGCCTGCTTATACTGCTCATCGTTGGGGGCAACGCCGTGCCAGCCGCACTGGTTTTCCATGAAGGAAACGCCCTTGCCCTTGACAGTGTGGGCATACAGGCACTTGGGCTTGCCGTTCTGGGAGGCATAGCACTTGTCGATGGAGGCGGTGATCTCCTCCATGCTGTGGCCGTCGAGCTCCAGGACCTCCCAGCCGAAGGCACGGAACTTCTCGCCCAGGTCGCCGTTGGGCATGATCTCGTCGCAGGTGCCGTCCAGCTGCAGGTTGTTGTTATCCACGAAAACGATCAGGTTGTCCAGACCGTACTTGTGAGCGGTGTTGGCAGCCTCCCAGATCTCGCCCTCCTGGGCCTCGCCGTCGCCCACCACGCAGAAGACCTTGTAGTCCTTGTGGTCCAGCTTACCGGCCAGGGCCATACCGGCGGCGCAGGCCAGACCCTGACCCAGGGAGCCGGTGGAGATGTCGATGCCGGGGCAGCGGTTCATGGAGGGGTGACCCTGAAGCATGGAGCCCTCCTTGCGCAGGGTGTCCAGCACGGACTCGGGGAAGAAGCCGACGCTTGCCAGGCAGGCATACTGGATGGGGCAGACATGGCCCTTGGAGAGCACCATGCGGTCCCGATCCTCCCAGCGGGGGTTCTTGGGGTCCAGGTTCATGTATTTGAAGTAGCAGGCGGTGACAAAATCTGCCGCAGACAGGGATCCGCCGGGATGACCGGACTGGGCCTTGTAGATCATGTCGATGACCTTCATACGCATCTGCGTGGCGGTGTTTTTCAGCTCTTTCATGGAGATATCTTTCACAAAAATCACCTCATTGAAAATTTTCGGAATGCTCTGATTTGTTTAATGTCGGACAAATGACAATTACAGTATAGCGCTTTGTCTGACAAAGTCAAGGGCTTTTTTGAATTTTTCTCTTTTGCCTAATTCTTTGCATGTTTTTTATGGAAATTGACCGAAATCTGGACAGATATGGGGCGGCGGAATAAGAAAATGCAGCACCGGGCGGATTTCATCCGCCCGGTGCTGCATGCGTGGGATAGAAAGCTGTGTGTGGAGAGAGAAAGGAAGCGTTAATGAATGAGGAATGTGGAAATTGCGGGGACGTAGGTGATCAGCAGCAGCACCGCCAGCTCGGCGATGAGGCACGGGACAATGCCCTTGGTGATCTCCTCGATCTTGATATCTCCGATGCCGCAGGCCACATACACCTTATCACCTTCAAAAAGCAGCCCCGGGTCATAATAACTCCGTTCCAATTTCTGCATTTGCCATGCTCCTTCCGGGTCGTCGGTAGAAAGCATGTAACCTCCTGCGTCATTGCCATTGATAAGCAAATAAAGCTTGCCTTCGTGGGCTGTCAGTGCTGCGGCCCACATCCCTTGGGCGTATGAGTCCTTTCCGCCGATAAGGCTGTACTTGTCTGCGGTGGAAAGCTGTTCCAACGGTTGTGCGCAATACTCCCAATTGACCAAATCATATGATTTCAGAATCGTGGCACCGGGGAAGAGATGCATGGTGGTCGATACCATATAATAGGTGTCGCCCAAGCGTGCCACGTCCGGATCCGGGAAATCCGAAGCCAATACGGGATTGATGAACTTCTTGCCGTCCGTAGTCTGGTTGGTAGACACGTTTGTAAAGTCCGGACGCGCGAAATCCACCTTGGCATAATCGGCGTACCAGTCGAAAGTGGCCTTTCCGCAAGCTTCGGGGTTACCTTCAAAGGCCGGGGCCACCGTACCATCTGCCAGATATTTATCGATGTCGATGTAGCACGCCGTTCCGGAAAGTGTCATGCTGACGTTCCCGTAATGGTCGAGTACGGCCTTATAAGCGTTGCCCCATTTGGAAGTAGACCCAGTGGCCCATGTTCCCCAGTTGGCTGGAACCCAGTTACCGTGCTCGTCATAGTGCCCTTCTCCTTCTTTCTCCGGACTCCAATCGACTTCGGTGATAATGACGGGGTTCGTATTTACTACCGGCACCGCCTTTCCGAACTCTTGGATGAACGTTTCCCCATTGGCATTCTCGTCGCTGTTATTATACCATCCCACGTAGGCATGCACAGCGTAGCCTATATTATAGCCTTCGATGGGATTGCTCTTATAACAAGTGTAATTGCTCTGCCATCCCGTCCCGGGCACCCAAATGATACCGTCGAAACCGTTGGCACGTATCTTGTCCACGATGGGTTGGAAGAAATCATACGGGGCGCGTGCGCTTTCCAAACTGTCGGCATCGTAAATGTTCACCGGTTCGTTGGCCAATTCAATGGACACCTGCCCGCTATGTTTCTTGATGTTGGTATTGCTCGAAACGATGTCCCACACCTTCAGCAGGTAGTCCTGATAGTACCCGTCTACTTTGATGCCACCGGGGCATACGCCGGGAGGACGCACGACTACATAAAGCCCATGGTCCAATGCCTTTTCTATGATTTTCCAATAGAGCGTGGACAGATACGTGCGAAGCCGTTTCTCACTGAATTGCGAGATATTGGCCTCGCCGGTTTCTTCTCCCGTAACGGGAAGGTTAGGATCATTCGTCCAACAAGGATCCAAATGAAGCCGGAACACATTGCAATAGGCTCCCTGCGTGGAATCCGTAATAGCCGTGAAGAGCTTGTCGAAATACTCGATGCAGTCTTTTTTGGTAGCATCGTTGGCAGCATTCCCCCAACGGTAATTATTAAAATAAGGGCTTGGCGTATCCATCACGCCGTGCAACACCACTTTGTTGCCATGGGTGTCTGTCAAATTCTTCCCGTCTACATGAATGGACGGAGGAACTTCCGCGCTCACCGAAACTGCCGCCAACAGCAGTCCGGAAAACATAAAGTTTTTCATTCTTCGCATAACTAATCTAATTTAAGGATTTTCATTTCTAAATCACATTCCTTTTTCAATTTACACATTTACAAAAAATCTATTGTGCTCTTTTGCAAAGATGAAAAATATCGGTGACACAACCATACGGCTGTGTTACCGATATTTTACGCCATGTATCAAAATATATAAAAAAAGGACTATTTCCTCATTTCTTAGCTAAATGTTCCTTCATGTAAACCATAGGAGACATCCCATACAAAGCTTTGAATTTGATGGAGAAAGATGCGGCGTTCTCAAACCCACAGGCATACATAACTTCAGTAATATTACGATGCCCCGAAGCCAATAGGCCTGCAGCTTTCTTAAGGCGTATGTTACGCACAAGGTCTCGTGGCCCTTGATTGGTCAATTCTTTCATTTTACGGTGCAAGTGCGCACGGCTGATGCCCACCTCCCGCGCAATAAGTTCCACACTCAGGTAAGGATTACTGATATTCCCATTGATAATCTGCAATACGCGCTCCAAGAGCTTGTCATCGGCTGATTTGGATACGACCACATCTATGTTTTCTTCCGGCATTTCTTTACCCTCTACTTTGTTACGAAGAATATCATACGAAGCTATCAAGTTACGTATGGTATATTCCAACACCTTGATATTAAAAGGCTTTTCAATATAAGAATCAGCACCGGTACTCAATCCCTCTATTTTGTCTTTTTCATGGGATTTAGCCGTAAGCAATACCACTGGTATAAAATTCACATTAATGTTGGTCTTTATTTTGGCACAAAGCGTATAACCATCCATTTCCGGCATCATCACATCGCTCAAGACCAAACTCGGAGGAGTCCGTAAAACTTCACTCAATGCTTCCTTCCCATTGTGACAAGGCACGACGTAATAATGTTTTCTCAGCTCCTCCACCAGATAACTTCGTATTTCATCATCATCTTCCGCGATAACAATACGTTTGCGATGCTTGTTTTTGTTCTCCTCCTTATTTCCTTCGGTTACGGCAGAAGCTTCTTCTATTTTCAGAATTGATTCTTCCGTCGTTTCTTCTATGGGCGTCTGCAAAAGCTCTTCGGGTTTGAGATGGGCACTGCCGACAGGCAATGCGACTTTAAACGTACATCCTTTCCCGTCCGCATTGTTGTACACCGAAATCTCACCATGATGCAGAGTGACAAGTTGCTTCGTGAGGTTCAACCCTATCCCGCTTCCTGGAATATTGTAATTGGCCGTATTGTCAGCCTGATAGAAGCGTTGGAAAACCTTATCCATCTTGTCGGGTTCTATCGTCAAGCCATCGTCCCAAACTTCCATCGACACCTCACGTCCACCTTGCTTCAACCGGATACCGATATTCCCTTTGGAAGGCGTGAATTTAAATGCGTTGGACAAAAGATTCATGATTACCTTATCAAAGTTCTTTTTATCCAACCATACTTCTATGTTATCTGCATCGTATTCAAAATGAAAGTGGATTTCTTTTTCGCGTGCTTTACTGTCGAAGAGTTCATAAACATCTCGTGTAAAATCTACCAGATTCACAGGTTGCATCTTCATCATCATCTGTCCTTTATCTATTTTACGCAAATCCAAAATTTGATTGACAAGAGCTAAGATACGTTCTGCATTGCGGTTCATCATACGGTAAGACCTTTGCCTTATTTCATCGAAGTCTGTATTAATAAGATGTTGCAAAGGCCCTACAATCAGAGTCATAGGAGTACGAATTTCATGATTGAGGTTCATAAAGAATTGCAACTTCATTTCGTTCAACTGCTCTGCATGTATATGTTCTTGCAAACGCAAGCGAGCCTGTTCCCGTAAACGACGACCGTGAATGAATCTCATGACAAGGAAAATCACTATTAAAAAGTAAAGGATAAACGCCGGCAAGCTAGCGTACCACGGAGAACGGACAATTACGGTAAAAGCCTTGACATCAGACTCCAGGCCATTAACGATTGCCTTTACTCGGATTTTATAAGTCCCGGATGGCAAATGGTTCAAAGTCAGTATACCTGACGAACCAACCATAGCCACGTAAGGTTCGTTGTCTATGGAATACAAATATTGCACTCCATCCGGCATGTTATACGACATCGTTGAAAAACGTATGGAAAAAGTATTGTCCTCATGGCACACTTCAAACAAGTTGGATTCCATTACGGGGCGACTCGTCACCTTGAAGAATCCCGATTTTGTATCTGTCTTCACTTCCTCATCTCCTATGCGCATTTCTACTATCTGCAGGCAAGGACGCTTACCGGCACGGCACACGGTTTCGGGCGAGAAGAATGTCAGTCCGCAGTTTCCACCGAAAACCATCAGGCTGTCCCATCCGCAGGATGCCCGTTCGCTAAACTCATTTCCTTGTAATCCGTGACTCGCATAATAATTGGTAAAACTACCCCGCTTCAAATCCAACATGGACAAACCGTGGAAGGTACTTATCCATATATCATTTTGGATATCGAACCGCATGGAAGCTATATAATTGTCCGGCAAGCCGTCATCGGTAGTGTAGTGCCGTTTCATGCGCCCATGGCTGTCCAATACAAAAATCCCGTCATGCGTGCCCACCCATAGTTGGCCTTTCGAATCCTCAACTACCGTATGCACAGGCTGCTCCGTCAGGATACAATTACGTCCGAACGTGGAAACAAAGTCATCATGCTTCAAGTCCAAGCAAGCCAATCCACTGCTCATGCAAATATAAAGCCGCCGTCCGTCTTCAGACAGGCACAAATCGTTGACCCACATGTTCGTCAAAGAATTGCCTTTCGGCTCAAACGCCTCCGGCTGTACTTTGTACTCTGTCAGTTCATGTGTCTTCAAATTATATTTCTTCAGCCCGTCACCTAAAGTGGCAATCCATAAATTATCTTCCGCATCAGCCAACAGGCGGAACACATGCACGGCCATTCCCCTACAAGTAAACGGAAGACGGTTGAATTGTCCCGTTTGTCTATCTAACCATCCGGCTCCCCCCAAATAAGAGCCTAACCACAACTTGCCATCCTTATCTTCCACGATACTGGTGATTGTGGCGGGCAGACCTCCGGTGTCAGAGGAATAATGGCTAACCGCATATGATTTCATGTCCAAAGCGTAAAGGCCATCGTTATCCGTACCGACCCATAACGTACAATCCTTTCCAGCATAAACGGACATCACACAGGCTGAGCCTATGATATCATATCGCCCGGACTTATAGCCCACATAGCTGAAGCCGCTATCCTGATGTGGTTGCATGAAAACCCCTTTCTGAAATAGCCCCAACCAAATGTTACCGTCGCGGTCTTCCAATATACTGCTTATCTTGGCGTGTTCCAAATCCACTTGTGCGTGAAAGTAATCACAGGGTTGCGGCGAACGTTCTCCAAACCGATAAACCATAGCCCCTTCTCCGTCCGTACCCAACATAACCCTCCCGTCCGACAACGGACAAAGGACAGAGACATTCAAATGGCCTGTTCCGGCTACGGGCGAGAAAGCGTCAGATGAATTGTCGAAAACAAATAATCCTTCGGAAGCCGATCCCATGAAAAGATGTCCTTCACTGTCGAAAGCCAAGCAACAACGCCCCAAGACAGATGCCTTCTCGCAAAGATAACGGCTGACTTTTCCATCTTTCCGGCAGTAGATCCCGTAATTCGTCACGGCCAACCAAACGGAGCCATCGGACGCTTCCACCATATCCTCCACATTATTGTCTCCTTCAAACATCAAAGTGTAATGCGCCTCATCCTTACCCGATGGAATCACATACATGCCGAATCCCGAAGTGCTTACCCATACATCCCCATTGCGTACTTGTAATATAGACATGACATGGCATGCCTTTAAGGTGTCTTCCTTATTTATTATAAAAGGTATAGTCCGAAACCGTCCGGTGTCCTCATCGTAAGCCTGTAACCCTTTGTCCATACCAACCAACAAATGTCCGGCTGCGTCTTCCAACATGCAGGTTACATGCTCGGAAAGCATCGAACCCGGCTTCCGCGTCTTATGAAAGGTTTGAAACTGGGAGCCGTCGTAACGGTCAAAGCCATTCCGGGTAGCTATCCAAATAAAACCATTCTTATCTTGGTATACTTGGTTCACCAAACTACTTGACAACTGTGTATCAGAAGTAA
>ERZ791837.2337-NODE-2337-length-10710-cov-14.314219_pt1 | contig 10710 bp, 8 predicted proteins | sample MGYA00510292_ERZ791837 | MGnify/ENA primary metagenome ERZ791837 (study PRJEB30046, sample SAMN00715259) | human gut metagenome | study: EMG produced TPA metagenomics assembly of the A metagenome-wide association study of gut microbiota in type 2...
GTTTAGAACTCCAATTGGATTGCATGCTTTTGCCTCCCCTCCTTGAGCTTTATCAGTGATTCTGATTTCTTTCAAATTCACGGAACAGAAAGCGAAAACGCTGCTGTGCCGCATCATACACATCAATGTCCAGATATCCTTGTTTTAGCTCTTTATTGTATTATAGTAATGAGCTTCCCTGCACCCACTGCACCGATCAAGTGCGGCGCGCCCAGCGCTCCGATGCTTCATTTGCTGGCAGAAGCCTCCGTGCTCATTCCACCAAAATCCCGTTGACTGCATTATGGTCATACGCTGCCGCCTCCCTCCGCAGCTCGTTGGAACGCATAATCTTTTCGGACAGGCTGGCGAGGAAACACTGGAGTAACTTGACACCGATTGCGGGATGCTCCTCCAGCAGAGCCTTCAACCGCCCTCTGGAGATGCACAGCAGCTCAGTGAACTCTGCCGCCGTTCCGCTGAGGCGGAACACGCTGTGGGAAAGGCAATTTTCTCCCAGAAAGCTGCCCGGCGTGAGATACGCAATCTCCAGCGGCGCGGAGCGGCTGTTTGCTTCCCGATTGGCAACAAGCCGTAACTTGCCCTTGAGAACAAGGCAGACCTCCTCATTGTAGTCCCCGCTGGTGAATACGGTCTCGTGCTCGTAGTAGGTTTTCACATGGCAGTAATCAAAGAAAACAGCATGCTCCTGCTCCGTAAAAACAGAAAATATCGGCAGCTTCGCCAATACAGCCAGAAGCTCCTCCCGGGTGAGTCTTCGGCGATGCTCCTTGTCGAGATGAATCTCCGGTGCGGAAATATTGTGCCTCTCCAGCACGGCGCGGACGGCGTATCGCTCCTGCCGTACAAGACGGATGAGCTTTTCCCATTGTGCTTGGGTGTCCAGATAGGCTCGGAAGGCGTCAAAGGCGGGCGGAGCATTGTGCTTGGCAATATAGATGTTCCGCATGGCTTCCATAGCGGCATCAGGATCGTTATTTGCAAGATATTGCGATGAGAGCATCATGCTGCTTCGATAGATCTTCTCGTCCAGATCCGGCTTGAGAAATTCCCCGGGATAGGGGTCAAAGTCCTCCGGACTGACATGGACAAGATTCCCTGTTTTGTGCTGAGACTGCATTTTGGCGCGCTGATATACAAAACGGTAAATATCCTCCCGCAGACGCTTCCATTGGGGGTGGGACTTAGGCTGCGGCAGATGCTTGATGGACAAGGTATTATCCAGAAAAAAGCTGAAGCCGAAGATCCGACTGTTTATAAGATAATCCACATCCTCACCCCGGGTTACAAGGGGATCAAAGGGTACACACTCGAAAAGCTCTCTGTGCAGGATCATGGCTCCGCCGAAGGCAAAGGGTGTGCGCTTGAGCCGCGGTCCGCTGCCGATGATCTGGTCAAAGGCGCGCGCCTTGCAGCCGAAGCGGTCCCAATAGGTCATCCACGGCTCCGGTCTTACATCGTCATAATACTGCCCTTTGCTGTTGAGATAGTAGCCGGCAACTCCGTGCACGATGTCTCCGTAAACTCTTCTGCCCAGAAATTCCAGTGAGCGCGGCACAAAGTCCGGCAGCTCGAAGACCTCGTCATCGTCGATGAGCAAAGCAGCATCCGCCGTCAGGATGGAGGCGGCCAGCAGGCAGACGTTGCGCACGTTTGAGTATCCGAACATGGACAGGAGCTGGACGCCCCGATCGTTCAGTCCGGCTTTTCTCAAGATTTCAGTTATCTCACGCAAATCTCCCGCAGTGAACAGGTATGTCTCCGCATTCAGCTGCGCCCGGCCCACGATACGGAGCACCTGCTCATAGGCCGCCGCCTCTACCTCCGGGGTGGTAGGACAAATCAGAATCACCAGCTTGAAGTCTTTTTCACTGAACTGCTTCATGCTGACTAAGGTGCGCTCCAGCGTTCCCTCCTGATCCACCGGAGTAGGATGGTCATAGACGGCGTCGCCCTCCTGCCAAGGGTTGCCTGTTTTGCGGCACCAGTAGGTGGGGATTATCATGGTTTTCCTCATACGACTCGCCCTCCTTAGCCCGAAAAATCTCTTACAGCGCGTTGGTAGACCTGCTCCAGCTTTGCCACGAACTGTGCCTGCGCAAAATTGCTGCTGGCATAGTGTGCGATGATGTCACGCCGCTCCGGCTCTGTATGATGTCTCGTCAGTTCATTCAAAATCGCAGCGCAGAAAGCTTCCTCATCCTCAGGAGAGACCAATGTTCCCACTTGACTGTTGATAAACTCCGGCAAACCACCTTCATTGGAGCCGACAACAGGCAGTCCGCAGGCCATCGCCTCCAAGGCGACGAGTCCGAATGGCTCCCGGCGGGAGGGCATTACAAAAACATCCGCCGCGTTGTAGAGCCGCCGCAGCTCGTCCTGCTTCTGGTTGCCAAGGAAGAAGGTGTTCCTCAGACCGAGCTGCTTGTGCAGCTCTGATAATCGCTCCCGTTCCTCGCCATCGCCGGCAATCAGTGTGATGAACTCCCGATCCGCCAGCCACTCATAGCGGCGCGCCGTACGCAACAACGTGTCCACACCCTTAAATGCTGCAAGCTTTCCAACAAATAGAATGACATACTCTCCGCGATAAGAAAGGCCGAGTGAATCGAAAAGCGTTTCCCTGTCCACTTCTTCCCGATAGAAAATGTCCTCATTGTATCCGTTGGGCAACAGCAGAAGCTTATCCGCCGCCATAGGAAACTGCTCAAGTGCAAGATCCCGATTGTCTGCGGAGATGGCAAGCACTTTCGCGCTTCCCGCGACAGCCTCCTCAGCAAAACTCTGAAAGGCAGGCCACTTTTTGCAGCCCATCAGCTCCGTCCCATGTATGGTTATGACCAGAGGAAGGTTACACAGGGAAGCCAGCCAAGAGAGACACCATGCGTGCTGTGCATGAATGATATCTGGGTGAAACTCTTGCAATGCCTGTCTCAAGGCAGCAGAGAAGGCTGTAAGATACCGTGTAAGCTGACCGACACCTAAGTCCGCAAATGTAGTCCGGCTTTGGGGATGTGTGGTGAAGCAAGGAAAATTAAAGGGGAGCTCATCTCTCTGCGCTTTACCTTTTGAAAACATCACCGGGTACATTTGGATCCCGGGCAGCATAGGGAACGGCTGGTTTTCAGGAAAAATGACCGCAACCTCATGCCCACGCTTGCGCAGATGCAGCGCAATATTTTTGGTGTAGGTGCCGCTACCCGATCCTTCCAGCGGGAAATGATTGATCAGCAATACTTTCATCGTCTAAACCACCTTTCTGTTAACTCGGTCCATGCCTCCTTCGTCTTTTGATGCTGTTTCACCATATCCGGCAGCCACGCTTCCGCTGCGGACTGGATATCCGGAAGATATAAGAAGCGCCTGTCGTTTGTATAGCGGTACAGTGCTTTCGCTCCATCCGACAGTCTCCGGCCTCTCTCGAAAAACTCCGTGGGCGCATGCCCCGTCTTCCAGCGGAGAAACACATTGCGGCCGATCCAGCCCGTACAGGCATAGTAGAGCCTGTCCCGAACACTGCTGTCATTTTTGAGATCCGGAATCTTGGGGTAATCCCCATAAGTATCATGGAAGATAGGCGTTTGGATATCCAGACATTTGATCTGGCTTCGGGATGCCGCCAGTCCCACGAGCGTATCCTCACCTCTGGCGAGGAGCGGAGTCTTATTGTAAAAATAGTAAGGCGAGAAAAACGGCGGCAGTGTCGTCAATGCGCTCATGCGGATGCCCATGTTTCCACCCAGAACCTTTGTGGTGGGCTGCAGCTCAGGTGTCTCTGCTTCCTGTACAATAAGCCCGCCGTGAACCTCGCTGCTCTGCCAAAACTCCGCCATATCCTCCTTGTGGAGACCCCATAGCAGGTCTGCCATTCCCTCAAAGGAAGCCGGAGGCAGGATGTTGTATCCGCTGTAATCACTGCTGGTGATGGTCGCCCCCAGAGACATCCCGTATAGATGCACTCCGATAAAGTCTACCTCATCAAACCCAACCTCTCCGTCAGGTGTTCGATGCAACACGCCAGGCTGCACATCCGAGTCCACAAAGATCAGGTAGTCCACGCCTGTGAACAGCGCTTCCATCAACACATGGTTCCGATTAAAGCCATAAGGAATCAGTCCGTGCGTATCAATCAACGGGCAGAACAAAAGCTGCTGAATGGATGAGAATCGGACGCCGAGCTGCTTCAAAATCATATGCGCTCTTTCGTAGTTCTGAAGCCGGATCAGAGAAACCTTCGCCTTGCGCTGCAATTCTTGAATCGCCTCCGGATCAGCCTCATGAGAGTATACGACGATCACGCGTTCAATCGGGTGGTCATACTTCTCGGCATTATCCAGAAATTCTGTCAGCGGATGCGCAGATATAAGATTCCGCACAATCATTCCGATGGCAATTTTCATTAAAAACCCTCCTTGCTCTATCCTGTACGGCCGCACATTCTCATTATCTCAAAGGAGCGAGAAAACACAGGCTTGAACGGAGCAGGAGGGCTCTTGCCGCCTTCTTTATTAATACAGAGGAGATTCTCTAAAGTGCCGTCCTATGCGCCCGTCGTTATTGTTCTCTGAAAACAATAAATGGACAAGGATAAGCACCCCGAATACACCGCCGTCTTTTCTATAGGCATCTCATGTTATGATACCGCCTACATCTCCTGCCTCCTTCGCACTGCCTGATCTCAATTGGTAAACAAAGAACCATCGTAAAAAGGTTCGTGTTTTTCCGTTATGACGAAAGATCTAAATTTCCCAATTCACTTCATGCCCTAAAAAAGAAAATCGCACAAGCAGACTGCTCGGTCTAGCTTATGCGCCGCTAATCCTAATTTGGTTTTGACAACTCCTACTGAGGAGGCTACACCAATATTGCATTCGCACAAAGCTAAACCGGATAAGATAAATGATAAACATGGCAGCAGCCTCCCTTCTATCAACGAATACTTTGGATTATTGTCATACTTTTCGTCAAAAAGCCCTTTTGCGCAACTCTTCTCTTTCGCCGCGGAGATTCTTGACAGGGGTTGCAATGGAATATGTGCTGAGATACGTAAGCGCCTCTCCATCTGGAACCGCCTCCGCGTTTGATCTTGTTTCTCCGCGTTTTCCGCGGCTGCTTCTACACGGCAATTTTAAGTCAGACGCTGTGTGGATACGCTTTTAAAACGCACATTTCTTCCTCTCCCAACAGAAGAGACAGTTTTATTATATGAAAAAGATGGCACATTTTCAAGAGGTTTTTGAGTTTATTACGGCTTGAGCTGATTGCTTCGATGTTTTTTCTCAGATGTTGCTCTGCCAGACAGTGGTGTCTTCTCCGGCACAAGCGTTTTTTATCGAAGCGCTCCTACCAGCACAAAACGGGCATCATCAAACTCATAGCTACAGGTAGAGAGCGTTAGAATGTGATCAGAGGCAATCGGTGCAATCTCGCTGGTGAAGCAGGAACGGTCAGCTGCATTCTGAAGCCAGACTTCAAATTCCGCTTCCGTAAAACCAATTTCCCACGCATCGTCCTGCGGTGTGGCAACATACCCCGCGAAGAAATCCACTTTATAGTTTTTGTCCGGTGTTATCAGCAGCGCAACCGGATGCGCATCAAAGAATTCTTGCTTTTTATATTTATCAAGGTCTGTAAACATTGTGCCGTTCTTCATATGATGTCCGTAAATAATGGAGTGCCGGTCGGCAAAGCTTGCGTCGTTTCGGAAATCCAGGAATATACAGCCGGACCCATTCCACTCGCCGCTGAACAGGTGCTTCAAATAATAGCTGTTATCTCCTCCCTGTACAATCGGATAGTTGATCTTCGTTCCTTCAATGTAGATCCAAGCAACGATGTCAGGGTTGATCTCACGCAGTACAGCAAAATCCACCTCAGGCCAAACCGTGTCGTCCTCATCAGGAAGTGTTTCTGCCCCGGCTGGCTTGTTGATAACAGGTGGCTGTGGTTCGGCAGTTTTCTGTGGAAGCGAAATCATGTGACTGATATCCTCGTAAGCAGCTTCACCAGCGTGATACTCGGATCTAATCGCCCATATCTTCCATGCAGAAAACGACATGGCTGCGAGAAGAACGGCTGTGAGACTGCCTAATAACAATTTATTCTTCAGTTTCATGTTTTTCCTCCTGCTGCTTCACTAATCTGTAAAATGTGCTCCTCTTTAGGCCGAGCTGGCGCATTGCAGCAACTGCCGTAATCGTACCGGCCTTCCAGTCTGAATAGAATTGATTCCAGTTTGGCGGAAAGTCTATCATTGGACGCCCCAAATGCTTCCCCGCCTCTTTTGCAATGGCGATCCCTTCAGACTGTCGCCGCTTTGTTGTGATACGCTCCTGTTCAGCAATACTCGCAAGCACTTCAATCAGAATGTTGTTTATCATTTCAAAAATCCAGTCCTGCTCATCAGGAAGTTCCACCATGGTAGTCGGGATGTCAAGGATTTTGATCCGAATGTGATGCTCCCGGAAGTATTCCAACTCTTTCTTGATGTCAATCTTTCTCCGACTGAGTCGATCCAGCGATTTAACAATCAGGGTATCTCCGTCGCGGAGAAAGTGATTCTTCAGCGACCGGTACCCCTCACGCTCCAAATCCTTGCCGCTTACCTTGTCCGTAATGATATCCCGCTCCTCCACGCCGGCATCCATGAGGGCTTTGAGTTGCCGATCCAGATGTTGTTCTCTCGTGGATACACGGGCATAGCCGTATGTCTTTTTCAACTTGTTTTCATCTCCTTTTCCGTTTCAAAATCTCATGCCTTTTTCGGACATATCCCAAAATGACAAAATAGCTTTTTCGGACACAGAATCATATCCAGATTGTACGCCTGTTGGTAATGCCGAAAAGGTCTACCTTTTCAGATATCTAATTACACGGAGGAGAGAGCTGAATCACAGCAAACAGTCGTTGCAGTTTCCAATAGGGGGCAGATAAGAGACCCGGAAAGGAGATTTCTGAAGTATGGCAAATAGCGCACCGCCTTTGAGCTGCAACGATCGTCCTGTTTTCTCAAAAAGCCTCCCTCAAATCAATGCAAAATATAACCGGACGGAAAATGGCTTTCTCTTTTGCCATTGCGATAGACATTTTTTGATTTTGGGGATAAAAAGACCGTTGACTGTACGCACACGGCGCGGGTCAACGGTCAGTTTTCCGGCGTTCGGTTTTTGTGTTCAGCTTGACAAACTTGATTTTATTCTCCAATTGAACTAATCTTTTTCATGGTTCTTTCTTAAAGCACACAGTCTAACAATGTGTGGAATTGCAGACGGAAGAAAATGCAAGTCCGTCCCGGCCACCGACTGGAACGAGCAGACCAAAGCGGAGGAATGGCGCAGGGCATGGGCTGAAATCTGCAATTCCTATCTGGAAAAAGGGAACCATGTCGAGCGGATAGACCACCGCAGCTATGAACGGCAGAGGATAGACCAAATCCCAACCGTCCATTTGGGCGTAGCCGCTTTTCAGATGGATAAGCGCGGAATACGCACCGAACGGGGAAACCTCAACCGCGAGATCGAAGTCACAAATCAGAAGCAGCGGCAGTTGAAAGCCCACATTTCCAAGCTGCAAAGCTGGCTGAAAAAGGAAGCGGCGAACACCGAGCCGCCCACTCTTGCAGAGGTGATACAGGGTATCCTTTCACGGCGGGAGCAGACGGGAAAACCGGGCTGTTATACCGCCGTCAACAATCTGAAAGCGGCGACAAAAATGCTGAATTTCCTGCAAGAGAATCAGATCATGGATATGGACGGCCTGACGGGAAAAATGGCGGGTATGTTCAAGGAGCAGCGCGAAATATCCGAAAAGCTGAAGCCCATCGACAGGCGGCTGAAAACCCTTGACGGGCATATTTCAAATGCCGAGCGGTATTTGCAGTATCGCGATATTTACAGGAAATACAAACAGCAGAAGCCGAAAAAGCAGGAAGCGTTTTACGAAGCGCACCGCATGGAGCTGACCCACTTTGAAGCCGCAGAACGCTATCTGAACGATGTGATGAACGGCAGGACGGGGATTCCCCTGAAGGCATGGAAAGCGGAACAGGAAAAGCTGACCGCCGAGCGGAAAAAACTCTCCCGCCGCTATTCCACGCTGAAAGACGAGGTAAAGGAAGCGGAGCAGATACGGAAGGGCGTTTACAGTATCCTGCGGGAAGAAAATCGCAAAGAGCAGCCTGCGCACAAGCAAGACCTTGAACGATGGAAAACGGCCACGCAGAGAGTAAAATGCCCTGCGTGGCCGACTGCTTTATGCCTCTCACATCATAACAGAACCAACGGCTTGATAAGGTCAGCAGGCTTGTCCTTCATCAGCATAAGTGCGGGTTCCACATTTTTCAATCCATGGAACTTGTGCGTAATGAGCTTTTCGGGATGAATGCGACCGGTCTGAACCAAACGAGCCAGTTTCTCCGAACGTAATCTCCCACCGGGCATTAGCCCTCCGACGATCTTTTTATGTCCCATCCCGCAGCCAAGCTCAATTCGAGGAAGCCCGATGGTGTCTCCTTCTCCGAGGTAATTGACATTGCCAATCACCCCGCCTGGCTTCAACATTTGGATGGCCTGAGAGAATGTATCATTGTCGCCCCCAGCAACAATAATACGATCCACACCTTTGCCGGACGTTTTCTCCATGATCTGCTCTACAATGTCACCCTCCCGATAGTTGATGATGGCTGTTGCACCAAATTCCAAAGCAAGTTGGGCGCAATTCTTTCGCGATCCCACCGCATAAATATCGGCCGCCCCGCGAATGGCTGCGGCAGCAACAGACATGAGACCGACCGGACCAATACCAATCACAGCTACGGTGTCGCCAAACTGAATATCCGCCAATTCCGCTCCATGAAATCCGGTGGGAACCATATCGCTAATCATACAGGCCGCACCGAGATCCATTCCATCCGGCAATAGCGCAAGGTTCCCATCTGCATCGTTGACATGGAAGAACTCTCCGAATACGCCGTCTTTGAAATTTGAAAACTTCCAACCAGAGAGCATTCCCCCAGAGTGCATGGCAAATCCGCCCTGTGCCTCCAACGAGTTCCAATCTGGCGTAATCGCCGAAACAAGCACTCGATCGCCAACCTTGAAGTCCTTGACGAGTTTACCAACCTCGACAATTTCACCGACGGCCTCATGGCCCAGGATCATGTCCTTTCGGTCGCCGATTGCCCCCGCCCAGACGGTGTGAATGTCGGAGGTGCAGGGAGCCAGGGCAAGGGGCTTGCAGATAGCATCCATCGGGCCACAGGTGGGTTCTTTCTTTTCGATCCAGCCGGTCTTTCCGATCTTGATCATTGCGAATCCTTTCATTGCAGAGACTTCCTTTCTTTATTTATTTTTATCTGGCAATTAGAGGACGATAGTCGATGGTGGGTAGCGTATACCGGCCTACTACTGCCAGATTTTTTCATGAGCAAAATTTTCTATAGAAATTATAGCACAGTTTTGTGAATATTTCTATCATTTTCTGCATCTTTCGCATATAACAGATGCTCCACCCGCTCCGGCTATCCGGACCGTCAAGGGACGAGTCGTATTTTCCTGCGCACAGCGCGAAAAAATCTCCACTCTTAAACCCTTGACCGTCTGGATTTTTGCCGCCGTCCTTTCGCCGCCGAAAACGGGGAACAGGATTTTACAACCCTGCCTCCCGCTTTCGTCCGCTCCATTTTAGCGGCAAAAACGCCTGCACTGCTGCGACGGTCATCGTCAGTCTTTGCAGGGTTGCGCGCCCCGCGCCCCCGACCTCAGACAAGGAACAGAATGATGACTGATGCGTAACGGGGAGATGCGGACAGTTAGGAGATGCTTATAGTGCAAAAAAGTGTGCGAATATGGGCTTTTTATCCCTGCCCTGACCTCATTTCCGAGGAGGGCAAGGGTTTATATTACTTGCATCGAAAAGACGTTTCAGCCGCCAACAGAGCGCATTTTTCGCCCCTTTTGCCCCGTTTGCTTCCCCTAATCAAAACCTTTTCCCCGCCCCTAAAAAGTTCCTCTTGACAAAAGCCCCAGCGGGTAATCCATAACTGATACTATAACCGCTCCTACAAGTGAAATTGCCAATCTAACAACCGATAACAGAAAATCTTTTTTCTTATCCATATAGATTTCTTCATTAAATTCCGATTTATTTGCTTCATATTATTCGCTTTCAATCTTGCTGGCGGCGAACAGCATTTTATGCTGCTTGCGAACGGCAAGTCCACAAGGAATAGACGCGCAAGCATTGCAAGGTAGTGTAGCTCCTTTGGCGGAACGAGGTAGCGAAACATTCTCGATCATGTTTGCTGTTCATCTGGGGCTTTTTCCCGCTGCTTTTGATATTCTTCCAGATACCGATCCAGATAGACCTTGTTGACGGTGGCCACGATCGTGTTGCGGAGAAGATCCTTTGCGTCGGATCGTGTCTTGCCGAGGCCCTCTCTTGCGGGAGCTATGCCGAACGCTGCGCCGAGCATATTCTCAAATTCATCACAAAAATAGTCATACGCGGTCGGAAGGGAATAGTTGTCCCCCTGTATACTGAACATCATTCGAAGCCCTTCCAACGGGACAACGGGCTTGACTACCGCGATGAACAGGAGCCGTGAAAGGTGCTCCGCCGTGTATGACTTCTTTATGGGGGATGAGATCAGCCCCTGTTTCACGTAATTGCTCACCATTGAACTTGTCAGCTCCGGTTCCCTCAACGGCGCAA